>Ga0335071_10004783_pt1 | contig 14141 bp, 7 predicted proteins | sample Lox_Sample_15_FD_206724 | JGI IMG/M metagenome (GOLD analysis project Ga0335071, IMG submission 206724) | Soil microbial communities from Loxahatchee National Wildlife Refuge, Florida, United States - Lox_Sample_1.5 | ecosystem: Environmental > Terrestrial > Soil > Wetlands | place: USA: Florida... | reverse complement strand
GCAAGTGGGTCATTTTCAGCGTGGTTGACGTCGATCTTGCCGCGAACTCGAAGACGCCGCATATCTGGATCGTTCCCATGGCTGGTGGCGAAGAGAAGGAATTGATCTCCGGTCAGGATGCCGACCGTCCACGCTGGGCTCCTGATGGGAAGCGCTTCGCCTTCATGTCGACGAAAGATGGCGGCTCGCAGGTCTGGGTAGCGGAGTTCGATGCAGCGGCCGCTGCGGTCATCAAATCGACAAAGCTCACATCTACCGTCACCGAAGCCAGCGGAGAGCAATGGTCGCCAGACGGCAAGAATATCTTGTTCACTTCGGACGTCTATCCCGAATGCGACGGCGCAGCCCAGGCGGAAACCGACTGCAACGCAAGAAAGGCGCACGCCGCCGAGCAATCAAAAGTTAAAGCACAGATTTTCGATCACCTTCTTTACCGCCACTGGAACGCATACAAAGAGGGCAAGCGCACGCACATCTTCGTGATTCGCGCGCCGAAGGCATCGACCGATGCCTCTTCGGAAGGCGAATCGCTGATGGAAGATTTCCCACGCGATCTCACCCACGGCGACTACGACGCTCCGGTCTTCTCGCTTGGCGGACAAGACGACTACGCCTTCTCGCCCGATGGCAAAGAGATCTGCTACGCCTCGAACCACGACAAGAATCCTGCCGCTTCGACGAACAACGATCTGTGGATCGTTCCGGTCACCGGAGGGAATGCAAAGAACATCACCGCCGACAATCCCGCCAGCGACACCTCGCCGCTCTATTCCCCCGACGGCAAGTACATCGCCTACCGCGCCCAGCAGCGTCCCGGATACGAGAGCGACCGCTTCCGCCTCATGCTCTATGACCGCAAGACCGGCGAGAAGAAGAATCTGACGGAGGGCTTTCAGCAGTGGGTCGGATCGTTTGCATGGTCTCCCCACTCGAAAACGATTTACTTCAGTTCGGAGCATAAGGGCCATTCGCTCATCTACGCGGCTGGAATGGAACGCCAGAACGACGGCTCCTATCCGATCCGAACCCTGGTCTACGGTTTCGACGATGATGTTGCAGTTGCACCGGATGGGGGGCGGCTGATCTACAGCCGAATCTCAATCAAGTTTCCGACCGAGATCTACGCAGCGGATGCGACTGGGCAAGGTTGTCCTTCTAGAACAGGCGATGTGGACGCAGGAAAAGAGAGCTGTTCGTTGACGAAAGACTGGCGGCTCACTCATGTGAACGACGCTTTCCTCTCGCAAGTTGAAATGCAGCCACTGGAAAACTTTACATTCAAAGGCGCAGAGGACGACGAAGTCGAAGGCTTCCTTATCAAGCCGCCGAACTTCGACGCCTCCAAGAAATATCCCGTGAAGTTCCTCATCCATGGCGGCCCGCAGGGTGCGTGGGGAGACGACTGGTCGTATCGCTGGAATCCTGAACTCTTCGCATCACCGACTTCAGGGCAGCCCTCGGGCTACCTCGTCATCATGATCAACTTCCACGGCTCCACGGGATACGGGCAGAAGTTCATCGATGCCATCAACGGCGATTGGGGCGGCGCTCCCTTCGAAGACCTGATGAAAGGCCTCGACTATGCCGAGCAGACCTACCCGTTCATCGACAAAAGCCGCGAGTGCGCCCTCGGCGCCAGCTACGGCGGATACATGGCCAACTGGATCCTCGGACACACCGACCACTTCAAGTGCATCGTGACGCATGACGGCATGTTCAACGCCGAGTCCGCCTGGGGATCAACCGAAGAACTTTGGTTCAGCAACTGGGAGTTCAAAGGCACGCCCTACGACAACCGCGAGATGTATCAGAAGTGGTCACCGCACCAGTACGCGAAGAACTTCAAGACGCCGACACTTGTCGTCCACGGCCAGCGTGACTATCGCCTCGATGTCAGCGAGGGGTTCCAGCTTTTCACTACGCTTCAGATGGAAGGGGTTCCGTCGAAGATGCTCTACTTCCCCGACGAAGGCCACTGGGTCCTGAAGCCTCAGAACTCCCAGCTCTGGTACAAAACAGTAAACGACTGGGTCGATCGGTGGACGAAATAGGCGGGGCTTCGGGCTCCAGCCTTCGGGCTTCAGGCCGGCAAGCTTAAGAGTTATGTAAGACAGCCCCCGGGGCGGTCCGCTAAGCAAAGCTTGGCGAATGTGATGCGGGCGCGTTCGTCCCGAAGGGGACGGAAAGAAGTAGAATGCCATCTCAGCAGGATAGATTCACCGGATGGCTAGGCCCCCAGCCGCTTCCCGCAACGGATGTCTCGCCGGCAAGGACTCCCTCTCTGACGATCCCGTCCCCATAGATGGCAGCACTTCCAGAGGAAAATCAAGCATCGCTCCGGAACCGGCTGTCACTCCGACGTCAACCTCAACCGGCGGATCGAAACCTCCATCGGACGGCACAATGTTTGCAAGGCCGTTGACATCCGTAGTCGCGAAACTCTGCACGCTGCTCAGGATCACCGGCATACCCGGATTGCCAGCTGTGTTCTCTGCCGGTCCACCTCGTCCGGCAGAGCCCTGCGATCGCAACACCATCGTCAGGAAACTAATCGGCGCGGCTAACACTGGATCCGGAGGGGATGATGAATCCGTCACCCGAACCACAACAGGTTGAAATGCCTGTCCCGTTGAAATCTGGCCCGCACCAGCGACCGCTTGTAGTTTCTGCAGCGTCAATGGGGTTACATAGAAGTTGAATGGAATACACGGCGAATTTCCGGAGACACACGCGATGACTTCGACTTGCGTGGCGATCTGGCTCACGCTCAAGTCCACCGTCGCGTAGCCGTTGATATTCGTTTGTGCACTGGCTGCACTCAACGTGCCCAACCCCGCAATTATGAAGTAAGTTACCTGAACATTGTTCTGAGGCGATCCGTTGCTCAGCACGCGAGTCGTGAGCGGGGCTGTGATTGTCGCGCCCTGCGAGACCCACACATTCGCTTTGAGAGCCCCAATATCAGCGGAATGAGCAATTGCATTCAGCTGAACGTTGACTGACTTTGCCGGACTGTACACGCCGGGAGCCAACGTAGCGGTGATCGTCACCACGCCGGCGGCTGTTGGAGTCGCCCAGGTCCACGCTTTTCCGCTTTCGTCCGTAATCACGGTGCAGGCCGCGGCTCCTCCGCACGCTGAAAGTTGCACACTGCCGGGAGCGCTCCATCCAATGGTTGCGCCAACAACAGGTGTTACCCCATCCGATGCGAAAACACTTACGATGATCGGATTGATTGCGGGCACTCCAACGATCACCGGTGGCCCGGATCCCGAGATCTGGATCTTATCTGTGGCCGCAGCCCCGTAAGTGATCACCCCAGTCATCGAGGTCGAACCTCCGCTAACTGGGTCGCTGATTGTGATGTTCTGCACACCGTCAGAATGCGGCGGAGAGGCTAGGATCATTTGAGTTGCGTTAGCAGAAAGCTGGGGTGCATTCGTCGCGCCAACCGCCGATGCCATCCCCGAAGCGAATCCTGTGCCTTGTACGACGAGCGGCCCGCCGGTCACAGGCAGGCGAGCTGGCGAGACCGAGTCTGCATAAAGAAGATGCGCGTGATAGTAATAATCCGGCCGTCCATCACCCCGCACATCTGAGACGCCCACCACAAAGTTTCCGGACGCATTGAACACGGCGTCCAGCCGAGTCATTCCAAACGGCTGTTGATTGAATGGGGACGACGTATACGCCGGAGGAGGAGAACCCGGCGGTGCGGAGCTGTTCCAGATTCCAATTACAGGTTGCAGCTTCGCCTCGCTGGCGGCTCCAGTCTCGTCGAGCGCTGTCACTGCTACAGACAGGGTTCGATTCGACTGTGCCGCCAGCGAGAAATACTGCACATCGCCCGGACTGTTGAACGACGAATTCCAGTCTCCACCTTCGGGCAGCGCTGCCGGCGCGCTCCAAGTCGATGTCGGCTCCGGCAAAGCCTTCGCGCTGCCGCTCATCAGAATGTCTTGCTGAATATCGCCTCCGGGCCCGACAGTCACGACGATCGGGGCGAACGATCCCGAGGGAGCGACTGGGCCTGGCGAGTAGGGCCCGACACCGGGCGACCATAGTGGATCGAGGCCCTCAATGCTCAACTGATATTGCGCGTTCGTATTCGGTGGCTGCAGCCCAGATAAGTCGAAGAATCCTTCCACGCTCGAATCCATCGAGCCCCAATTTGTGAATGGATTCCCCAGCACATCTGCAAAGCCGGTGATCGGATTTCCCTCATTGCCGCTGAATAGAAATCCTGAGACCGATGACATGGCATACCTTCGCGAAGCCTGCCCTGTATTCGGATCGATCCACCGCGCTACGACATTTGCTCCCTGCATGGGCGTGGTCCGGTTCCCGTGTGTGTCGGTGAAATAAACCGTGCCGTGGATTCTGGCAGTCGCCGAGGAAAAGATTTGCTTGCCGGGAAAATTTGAAGCGTTTTGGGCGGTCACCGGGTACAGCCGCGAGACGGCCGCCATGTCGTCCATCGAAAGCTGATATCCATTCGGATAACACAACGTGATGGGCACACAGTTCCACAAGTCCATGAAATGCATCACAGGAAATCCGGCATAGTCATCGCTCGTGGGATGTGGCTTGCCCGTCTGCACATTGAGGTTCAACTGCGACCAGCCGACACCAAGAACACTCCCGATCACGCGGACCAGGTGATATTCCACATCTGTCAGCTGTGATGTCTGCTGCACGCACTGCCCATTCATCACGATCAGCGCGTGCTCGTAAGTGGCGTAGGAGCCGTAGTTATCCGTTCCGCCGAATACCGCGTTGAAAAAGCATTGACTCGCGCCTCCCGCTCCGGTGCCAAGCAGCGCATCCGTCACAGAGCCGTCGGAGTCATACACGACTCCAACTGGCATTCCAACAGCCGAAGGCTGAATATCCGCCGGCATGGAAATTGAGCCATCGGCATTCACCGTAACATTCGTCCCATTTACGTCTTCAGCCAGTGAACCGCCATTGTTCGCAACCAGCGCGGCCGTTGAAACCGATGTCCACACGCTGAATGCCCCAGCCACAAAACTATTTGCTGACGAATTGGAAAGAAGAGGACTCAAACTACCCTGATCTGTGTAGTAACTGATGACGCCTTGCGGCCAGGTCAGCGGTTGCCCCGTTACATCAGAATCAAAGTAGCTTGTTCCCGCAACGTATTTCGGTCCACCCGCTCGACACACCAAGGCGCCAAGTAAAACAATCCCCGCTGCCAGTGCCAGCCGGAGGAGGAATGGACGAGTTGTATATGCCAGGCAGTTTTTCATGGTCACATCCCTCGGCACACTCATTCCTCCTCCCTGGCACGCCGCACCGCCAAGGCGAAATCGCTGAAAGGAACGCGCGACCTCCCACCAAGGACGGGATCTCTCCGAAACTTCGACGCCTGTCCTGAACTTAGCTGCACTCTCCCCAACGCATCGACCGCAAAACGCCCTAGCGGCCCACCAACCCAGCTCGTCAACCCTAGCTTGCTCTCCGGATATAGAAAGAGCATCACGCGCTCACCAATGCGGTACCGTTGTCCCATTGACCACAATCCGGCCCACTGCGAGATCGTCAGATCTCGTCCTGGAGTCGCTCCACGGATCGCATTCTCCACGTGAAACGTGATGTCGAGCGTTGCCAGATTCTGACCGGCATGTCCCGGCAATCGCTCGATCCGGGTCACGGTGCCGGAGAAAATCATTCCCGCCGCGTCCGCGAGCGCAAGAAGTCCAGAGGAATCGGGATTCGTTATGGGAAAGCGGGGATAATGCCTGACGGGTTCTCCAAGGCGAAACTGCTCGATTCCAGGTTCCGGGGCGATCCTCTGCGGTTGACGCGGAGCCACCGTCTGCGCCAGAGCAGAACTTACCAGCAATAGTGGGAGCAGAGCAGATGCACATCTCCCAAACATGGGGAGACCTCAATCCTTCGATCTGCTCGGAGAGACCTAGGGAAACGCGCCAGAGTACGCGCAATAAGAACTCAAAATCAGTGACACCCATCACAAAGGCTGTGAATGACAAAAATCTTTTTGGAGAACAGCCCATTCTGGGAATCAACACGAGTGAGAGCAAGAAATTGGCACCACCGGGGATGGGCAATCGTTGATTGCTCGCATCGCGGATCGACGGAAGAGAGCCGTGGTTCTGTGGACGTGCCGGCGAGGAATGTTGGGTGAGGGTTATTGGTCCACTGTAAGAATCGAGGGAACCTTCTGGCCGCGAAGGACGCAGCGCGCCTGCAGGACGCTGCGAATCAATCTCCGCTGGCGTGGTTCTGGTTCGGGACGAGTACCAGTCGCGGGCGTACCGGGGCTGGTTCGGGGCGGGCAGGTTCACCGAAAGTGGCAAGGATCCCGAAAACTGCAACGTAAGCGGCCAAAATGCCAAGGCTGACGGAGGCGATGACGGTGAAGCAGAGGATGAAGGGCATCAGGAGCGAAATCACGGTCTTAAAATCCTTCTCGACATTTCAATGAAGCTGGCCACTCCGAATCGTTGTCGTCCTATTGCCGATCATGCAATCTGAGTCGTTAAAGCCAGCGTCTTCAATCTCGCCTGCGTTGACGCTCCGCGCTAGTGACGACTAAGATACGGAGTAGAGCTGTGTACTTCTACTTTCGGACAATTCTGGGTACCTGTCGACGTTACGGAAGGGACATCACCCTGGACAGATGATGGCGATTACCAAGATTTCTGTCCGGGGCGCGCGGCAGCACAATCTCAAAAACATTAGCGTCGAAATTCCGCGGAATACGCTCACGGTCGTGACCGGATTGAGCGGGTCGGGAAAATCTTCGCTAGCTTTCGACACGATTTATGCCGAAGGACAGCGCCGCTACGTTGAAACGTTATCGGCCTATGCGCGGCAGTTTCTGGACCAGATGGAGCGTCCCGATGTTGATGGAATTGATGGACTTAGCCCATCGATTTCGATCGAGCAGAAGACTACCAGCCGTAGTCCCCGGTCGACCGTAGGAACGATCACCGAGATTTACGACTACCTTCGCCTTTTGTTTGCCTCCATTGGCGTTCCGCATTGTCCGAAGTGCGGTAGGGCCATCAGCCGGCAGTCGGCGGACCAGATTGTGCAGCGCGTCATGGCACTGACTCCGGAAGATCGAGTGATGGTGATGGCGCCGATCGTGCGCGGGCGCAAGGGCGAATTCAAGAAAGAGATGGAGACGCTCGCGAAGCACGGCTACACACGCGCGCGCATCGACGGCGAACTGGTCAGCTTGGAAGACGACAACGTCGTTAATCTTGATAAGCGAAAGAATCACACGATCGAAGTCGTAGTCGACCGCTTGCTGGTGAAGGCGGGCATTGAGCATCGGCTGGAACAGTCGGTGCAAACGGCCATGAAGTTGGCGGGCGGGCTGGTACAGATTGCGGTGGTGAACGGCGACGAGACTCTCTATTCCGAGAAACTGGCCTGTCCCGATTGCGGAATTAACGTGCCGCAGCTCGAGCCGCGGTCGTTTTCGTTTAATAGCATGTATGGAGCTTGTCCCGAGTGCCATGGACTGGGGAGCAAGTACGATTTTGATCCGGCGAAGGTGATCAGCGATTGGTCAAAGCCGCTGCTCGATGGCGGATTGGGTCCGGGATCGGCGTCGCAAAATTTGATTCATCAACTGCATGTCGTTTCGGCGGCCTACAAGATCGATCTCAACACTCCGTTCGAAAAATTGCCGGAGAAGATACAAGATTTCTTGCTCAATGGCGAGCAAGGGCGCGGCGGGCGAACGGGCTTTCACGGAATCTTCGGATACCTAAAGCAGAATCTGGAAGAGTCGACGTCAGAGGGTTACCGCGACTGGCTGATGGATCACATGTCGGCGACGGAATGTCCGGCATGCTACGGAAAGCGGCTGCGGCCGGAGAGCCTTGCGGTCAAAGTCAATGGGATGTCGATCGCCGATCTCACGGCCATGCCGGTATCCAAAGCTCTGGAAGTGGCGCAGGAAATCAAGCTGCAGGGGCGTGAAGCGATCATCGCTGGGCGCGTCATGCATGAAGTGGTCGAGCGCCTGCAGTTTCTCAATGCCGTGGGGCTGGGATACATCTCTCTGGATCGCTCGGCGGCGACATTGTCCGGAGGCGAGGGCCAGCGGATTCGTCTGGCAACGCAAATTGGATCGAAGCTGCGTGGCGTGCTCTATGTGCTCGACGAACCGTCGATCGGGCTGCATCACCGTGATAACGGGCGATTGCTGAATGCGTTGGAAAATTTGCGCGATCTCGGGAACACGGTGCTGGTCGTTGAGCACGATGAAGAGACGATCCGGCGTGCGGATTACGTCGTGGATCTTGGTCCCGGTGCTGGACGGCATGGCGGTGCTCTCGTAGCGCAGGGCACGCCGGATGAGATCATGCGAGCGCCAGATTCGTTGACCGGTGCGTATATTTCCGGACGGACGCAGATTGAAGTGCGCCCAGAGCGGCGTCAGAAAAACGGTGCTTCGCTGACGATTCTGGGGGCGAAAGAGAACAACCTCAAGAATTTCGACGTGACGTTTCCGCTCGGCGTGATGACGGTTGTAACAGGAGTTTCTGGATCGGGCAAATCGACCCTGGTGAACGACATCCTTTATCGAGCTTTGGCGCGGCAGCTTTATCGCTCGCGGGAGAAGGCGGGCGAGCACAAGGCCATTTCGGGGGCCGAGAACATCGATAAGGTAATCCGGATCGATCAGTCGCCGATTGGACGCTCCCCCCGGTCGAATCCGGCGACTTATACCGGGGTGTTCACTGCGATACGCGATCTGTATGCCATGCTGCCAGAGTCGCGCGAGCGCGGTTATAAGGCTGGACGCTTTTCATTTAACGTAACAGGTGGACGATGCGAGGCGTGCCAGGGTGAAGGACAGCGCCGCATCGAGATGAATTTCCTGCCGGATGTGTACGTTCTCTGCGAAGTTTGCGGCGGTCGACGGTACAACCACGAGACGCTGGCCGTGAAGTATAACGGATATTCGATCGCGGACCTGCTCGAGATGCCGGTTTCCGACGCGCTGCCGATTCTTGAGAATATTCCACAGGTCAAGCCGAAACTGCAGACTCTGGTCGATGTCGGACTGGGGTACATTCACTTAGGGCAGTCAGCCGTGACGCTTTCCGGGGGAGAGGCGCAGCGCATTAAGCTAGCGCGGGAGCTGAGCAAGCGGCAGACTGGCAAGACGCTCTATCTTCTGGATGAGCCGACAACCGGGTTGCACTTCGATGATGTCAAGAAACTGCTCGATGTGTTGCATCGGCTGACCGATTTAGGGAATTCGATCATCATTATCGAGCATAATTTGGACGTAATCCGCAATGCCGACTGGATCATCGATCTCGGGCCCGAAGGCGGCGAAGATGGCGGACGAATCGTGGCTCAGGGTACGCCGGAGCAGGTGGCACGGGTGAAGAAATCGTATACGGGGCAGGCGTTGGCGGAGCACTTTACAAGATCATCTCCGAGTTCTCAAATCTCAGTAGTCAGTTGAAGGAAGTTACTTGTCGAGTCCTGATAATTCAAATTTGGGTCCACTGGCTCCGTCCGGAACCGAGCAGACTGGAACACGGGAGCCGCCGGTCATTCCGGCATCGATCGAGTCCGCGCAAGACTTTCAGTTGTCTTCGGCTCCAGTCCCAACTCCTCCGGTGGAGAATCCACCGTGGAATGGCTGGGATGTGCTGGCAATCGTGGGGCTGGCCTTTGTGACAATACTCGTTTCGCAATTCGCCATTTTGTTTGGTGCTCACTTTTTCGTGTATCGGCGGGCTCCACTTTCTGTTCTGGCTCAGAAGCCGTTATTGCTGTTGGTGTCACAGTTTGTGATCGATGCGATCGTCGTTCTGTTTTTGTTTCTGTTAGTGAAGGCGAAGTATCACGTACGGTTCTGGCAGGCAATCCGATGGAACTGGCCCGCACAAGTCTGGAAATGGTTTGGGTTTGGAGTCGTAATGCTTTTCGTGTTGAGCCTGTTGGAGAACATTCTCCCGATGCCTAAAGACACACCTTTCGAGAAGCTATTCGCGCGACCGAGAGACGCCTACCTGTTAGCTATCATCGCTGTCACCCTGGGGCCGCTCGTCGAGGAATTATTCTTTCGGGGTTTTTTTTATCCGGTTCTGGCGCGTCGCTGGGGTGTAGCTTGGGCCGTCTTCCTGACGGCACTCCCCTTTGCGCTTATGCACATGCCGCAATATGCCTATGCGTGGGGTGCGTTACTAGTTATTCTGGTTGTGGGGATAGTGTGTGGGGTCGTGCGGGCGGCCACCAAATCTGTTGGCGCTAGTTTCCTGGTACACGCTGGCTACAACGGCACGCAGATGCTAATCGCGGTTCTGTGGACTCGCGGTTTTACGCATATGCCGAAAGGTTTTTTTCAGCTGTATGGGTAGCAAGTTCGCATAATCGAAATCCGTTTCTCCCCCTCCTGTTTTCTGCAGCTTTTCGTTTATATTATCGGGACTGTCCGTGGGGCGGAGGCATGGACCAGGACACGATTCAGGGAAAATATGCCGTCAGATCCGAAAGCTTTGGCCGAGACACTGCTGTCGCATTCGATTCTCGAGGCGATCCCTGACGCTGTTGCTGCCGTAAACCAGCAGGGTGTGATCGTCCAGATCAACTCTCAAACGGAGGCAATGTTCGGCTACACCCGGGATGAGTTGATCGGACAAAGTGTTGAAGTGCTGGTTCCGGAGAAACAACGCCCGCACCATCACGAGCATCGTGAAAAATTCCACTCCCAGCCGAAGATCCGCCGCATGGGGTCCGGCCTGGATCTATACGGTAGGCGGCGCGATGGATCAGAATTTCCGGTTGAAATCAGTCTGAGTCCGGTCGCGACGGGAAATGGCGCCATCGTGCTAAGCGTCATTCGGGATATCAGCGACCGTAAGCGGATCGAAAACGATCTCCGCCACGCCAACGAAGAACTCGAGCGACGCAAAGCCCGCGAACTGCGCGATTCCCAGAACCGCATGGCGCTGATTGTGGACTCCTCACAGGATGCGATCATCGGTAAGAACCTGGATGGCATCATCACCCAGTGGAACAAGGGCGCCGAGCAGATCTACGGCTACACGGCCATGGAAATGATTGGTCGGAATATTTCCACACTTTGTCCGCCCGACCGTCCGGACGAGATTCCGGAAATCCTTCAGAAGATCCGTCGAGGGGAGAGAGTCAACTACTTCGAATCCATAAGAGTCACCAAAGACGGACGGCGACTGAATGTCTCGATTTCTGTCTCTCCCATTTATGACCAGGACGGCAGAGTTGTGGGTGCATCTGCCATTGCACGGAACATCACCGCTCAGAAGAAGGTCGAAGATCAGCTCCGGCAATCGCAAAAGATGGAAGCTGTAGGGCGATTAGCTGGAGGGGTCGCGCACGACTTCAATAACCTCTTAGGTATCGTGACCGCCTGCACGGAACTGCTGCGGAACCGGGTAGATCCCGAGTCGCTGGAGTATCTGGACAACATTCGGGAGGCGTCTAATCGTGGAGCAGCTCTGACTCGGCAGCTGCTTGCCTTCAGCCGGCGGCAGCAGATACAAACCCAGGTTCTGGATCTGAACGAGAGGATCCGAGAAGTCAGTAAACTCCTGAAGCCGCTGATGGGCGATGATGTGGAGATATTTCTGCCCTCAAAGTCGAGTAGTGCAGTGGTGGAAGCCGATCCCGGACAGCTTGATCAGATCGTGTTGAATCTGGCAGTGAATGCACGTGACGCCATGCCGCGTGGAGGCAAGCTCATTATCGATACTGGCGTGTTCGATATTGACGAGAACTTCGCGCAAGAACATACCATGACGCCGGGACGCTATGTGATGCTGGCAATCAGTGACAATGGCACAGGAATGGATGAGGTGACACGCGCGCGAATCTTCGAACCTTTCTTTACCACCAAGGAGATCGGAAAAGGAAGTGGGCTCGGGCTCGCTACGGTATATGGGATCGTCAAGCAAAGCGGCGGACACATCTGGGTTTACAGTGAGCCTGCACAGGGCACGACCTTTAAGATTTATCTTCCCAGTGCAGAACACAAATTGGGCATCGACGCCGAAGATCAGGCCGAGGTGCTTCCGAGTAAGCGGGAAGGTATCACCATCTTGCTGGCGGAAGATGATCCGATCATGCGGAAGCTCACGCGAAAGATGCTCGAAGAGCACGGATACAAGGTGCTCGAGGCTACGAACGGCGAAGCTGCCTTGGATGTAATTTCGCGGCACCCGTCGACGATCCACTTGACCTTGACGGATGTCGCGATGAAGGGGATGAACGGCCCGGATCTAGTGTTGCGGCTGATGGACTCGCATCCGGAAATGAAGATCATCTATATGTCGGGCTACACCGGTGAATTGATTGCGCACCAGGGATTGCAGAGCGGGATTCCGCTGCTGGAGAAGCCTTTCACTCGCGCGGCGTTGCTCAAGACCATTGACGAAGCTCTTGGCGGACGACCTCAGTAAACTTCCACGCCGTCAAATCGCCGAGCATTCCAGTTGATCTCTCCCATTGTCTCTGAAATACTTTTGCCGATATGAAAGGCAATCCGAAAGTAATTGCGGAATTAAACAAGGCACTCAAAGAAGAGCTGACGGCGATCAACCAGTACTTTCTGCACGCTGAAATGTGCGAAAACTGGGGATACCACAAGCTCTCCGAATACATCAAGAAACAATCCATCGGCGAAATGAAACACGCCGAGGTGCTGATTGAAAGGATTCTGTTTCTCGATGGCAGCCCGTCTATGATGCCGCTGGAACTCAAAGTCGGCGGGACGGTGAAGGGAATGCTGGAAAGCGATCTAGCGCTCGAGATCGGCGCGGTCCAGCAGTACAACGACGCGGTCGCCATTGCCACAAAAGAGGGCGACAACGGATCGCGCGATCTGCTTGTAAAGTTGCTGAAAGACGAAGAAGAACACGTCGATTTCCTCGAAGCTCAGATGCATCTGATTAAGGAAGTCGGCTACGAGCGTTACTTAAGCATGCAGATGGGTGAGGACGAAGAAGAGTAGACACCGGCCCTCAGGTTTTCCCAGAAACTCCAGGGCATTCCTCGTTCCGTTCTACTTTACGGTTACGGTGAGTAATTGTGCTCCGCTGACCACGTAGTCCAGCGAGGGGGTGGAAGTCTCGTCTACATTCGATTCGCCGCTGACGATCATCTCCTGGTTGCCGCGCATACCGTCCATGACATTCATGACGCTGATCGGCAACGTAGGCATGACTTTGTCCGCGACCCGCGCTTCGGGATCGGCTTCAAGCAATGAGACATAAAGCCGATTGTTGGAGTGCTCTTTGTTGAGCAAAGCGATCGTCGATGCGAGGTCGAGCTTGCGACCGAACGCCGGAGTCGTTCGGTTCATGCGGTCCAGCGTGTCTCCATCACTGACAAGAATGTGCAGATTGCCTTTGCTGGCTGAGGTCGGAATCTTGACGGGTATCTGCCGGACGACGCGTTCTCCACGGTAGGGAGCTAGAACCGTTTCCACTGTGATCTCGTCACCGGGACGCACCTCGCTAACATCGGTACGCGCGCTTTCGAGGCGTGCCCAGCGACGCTCGCGGACGAGGTCGAAATCCAGCTTCACACTGTTCACGGCCGGCGCATTGTAGGGATTGTCGTAGATACGGCCGAAGCGTTCACCAAGCGATAGTGCCGCAGCCATCGCGGCAGGCTGTCCATTCTCGCTGGGAACAAACATGTTTCGAAGCCCGACTTCCGGGAAGCCTTTCACATTGATTGCGCCGTTGAGGCGGTAAGTGATTTCCTCGCCGTATTCATTGACACCGTGCAGCGCGTTGTAAACGGTCGCCATGATCGCGACTGGGCTGAGCCGCGGATTGTTCAGGACCTCGTAATGAAAGTCCTTTGTGGTGGTTCCGCTATGGATCGATAGCGTCACCGGGATCATGTCGGGCTGCTTGCCAAATACGCCCATGATGCCCGTGTGACGGTCTTGCACGAACACGCCGGCGCGCTCCGTTGTATTGACAATCTTGAAAGCGTTGAGCGGAGAGGGAAGCGTCGCCAGCACCTGTGCCTTGTTCATCGGCAAGTCCACCGAACCAAACTGCAGCAGTGGGTGGCCGCAAGCCAACAGACGCTGCGGATCGATGTAGGTGACGGTGCAGGTAGCCGCT
>Ga0335071_10004782_pt1 | contig 14143 bp, 27 predicted proteins | sample Lox_Sample_15_FD_206724 | JGI IMG/M metagenome (GOLD analysis project Ga0335071, IMG submission 206724) | Soil microbial communities from Loxahatchee National Wildlife Refuge, Florida, United States - Lox_Sample_1.5 | ecosystem: Environmental > Terrestrial > Soil > Wetlands | place: USA... | reverse complement strand
CGCAGGCCGACATCCTGCCCGGCAACGCGCTGCCGATCCGCAACATTCCGCTCGGCACGCTCGTGCACAACGTGGAGCTGCAGCCGGGCAAGGGTGGTCAGCTCTGCCGGAGCGCGGGCACCCTCGCTCAGCTCCTGGCCAAGGAAGGCGACCACGCCAACCTCAAGCTGCCCTCGGGCGAGGTGCGGCAGGTCAAGCTCGAGTGCATGGCCACGGTGGGGCAAGTCGGCAATCTCGACCACGAGAACATCTCCGTCGGCAAGGCCGGTCGCGTGCGCTGGAAGGGCTTCCGCCCGACCGTTCGCGGCACCGTGATGAATCCCGTCGACCACCCGATGGGCGGCGGCGAGGGCAAGGGCAAGGGCAACCATCCCATGACCCCGTGGGGCAAGCCCACCAAGGGATACAAGACGCGGCGCGGCGCGCGCCCGTCCGACCGCTACATCGTGACGCGCCGGACGAAGTAGGAGCGGAGAGCCATGGGACGCTCGACCAAGAAGGGACCGTTCATCGAGGAGCGGCTGGAGAAGCGGGTGGAGGAGCTCAACCGCCAGCGCCAGAAGAAGGTGCTGAAGACGTGGTCGCGGCGCTCGACCATCGCGCCGGAGTTCGTGGGCCACACGCTGGCCGTGCACAACGGCCGCAAGTTCATCCCGGTCTACGTGACGGAGAACATGGTCGGCCACCGGCTCGGCGAGTTCGCGCTCACGCGCACCTTCAAGGCGCACGGCCAGGCCGAGAAGGCCGCCGCCTCTCCGACGGGGAAGTCCTGAGGACACCATGAAGACGCGAGCCACTGCCCGTTACGTCCGCGTGCCGGCCTCCAAGGCCCGCCTCGTCCTCGAGCACATCCGGGGCAAGTCGGCCGGCGAGGCGCTGGCCACGCTCGCCTACACGCCCAAGGCTGCGGCGCGCCTCATCGAGAAGGTCCTGCGATCGGCCATCGCCAATGCCGAGCACAACCACCAGGTGCGGGACCTCGACGACCTCCGCGTCGTCAAGGCCACCGCCGACGGCGGCCCCTCCATGAAGCGCGTGTCGCCGCGCGCCATGGGCCGGGCCTTCTTCGTCAAGCACCGCACCAGCCATCTCACGATCGAGCTTTCCGACGAGACGGCCCGCCCGGCGCGGGCCGCCCAGCCGAGGTAACCATGGGGCAGAAGACACATCCGATCGGGTTCCGGCTGGGCGCCACGCGCACGTGGAGCTCCCGGTGGTTCGCCACCAAGGGCTATGCGGGGCTGCTCCACGAGGACGTCAAGATCCGCCGCTTCATCAAGTCCTCGCTGTACCATGCGGGCATCTCGCGCATCGACATCGAGCGCTCCGCCAACCGGGCCCGGATCTCCATCTTCACGGCGCGCCCCGGCATCATCATCGGCCGGAAGGGCGCCGAGGTGGAGAAGCTCAAGAACGAGATCCAGATGCGCACGGCCAAGGAGGTCTACCTCAACATCGAAGAGGTGGTCCATCCGGAGCTCGACGCGCAGCTGGTCGCGGAGAACGTGGCCCTGCAGCTCCAGAAGCGCGTGGCCTTCCGCCGCGCCATGAAGAAGGCCGTCACCTCGGCGCTGCGGCTCGGGGCCGACGGCATCCGGATCGCGTGCTCGGGTCGCCTGGGCGGGGCGGAGATCGCGCGCCGCGAGTGGTATCGCGACGGGCGCGTGCCGCTTCACACGATCCGCGCCGAGATCGACTACGGCCTGGCCGAGGCGCACACGACATACGGCGCCATCGGCGTGAAGGTGTGGATCTTCAAGGGCGAGGTGCTGCCCGCCCAGCGCGCCGCCGCGGAGGCCTAAGACGTCATGCTGATGCCCAAGCGGGTCAAGTACAGAAAGGCCCAGCGCGGCCGCATGAAGGGCAAGGCCCAGCGCGGCTCCACCCTGGCCTTCGGCGACTACGGGTTGAAGGCGCTCGAGCCGGGCTGGGTGACCAACCGCCAGATCGAGGCGGCCCGCGTCTCCCTGGCCCGCAGCGTGAAGCGCGGCGGCAAGATCTTCATCCGCATCTTCCCGGACAAGCCGGTGACGAAGAAGCCGGCCGAGACCCGGATGGGCAAGGGCAAGGGCAACCCGGAGTTCTGGGTCGCCGTCGTGAAGCCGGGACGGATCATGTACGAGATGGAGGGCGTGGACGAGATCACGGCGCGGGAGGGCTTCCGCCTCGCCGCGCAGAAGATCGGGATCAAGACCAAGTTCGTGTCCCGCGCGCGGGCACTGTAAAGGGCCGCAATCAATGAAAGCCAGTGCCTGGCGGGACCTGAACGGCGACGAGCTGGAGCAGAAGGTGCGCGAGCTGACGGAGGAGCTGTTCAACCTCCGCTTCCAGCTCTCGATGGGCGTGGCCAAGAACCCGTCGCGGGTGCAGCAGGCCAAGCGGGATCTGGCGCGGGCCAAGACCGTCCTGCGCGAGCGCGCGCGGGCGACCGCGGGCTAGAGGAGAGGAACGACGTGGGCGAGACCAAGACGAAAGAGGGCGTGGTGGTGAGCGACAAGATGACCAAGACGCGCGTGGTGGTGATCGAGCGCGTCTATCGCCATCCCCGCTACGAGCGAGTCATCACGAGGTCGAAGCGGCTCAAGGCCCACGACGAGACCAATGCCAGCAAGGTCGGGGACCGGGTGCTCCTCGAGGAGACGCGGCCCCTGTCCAGGGACAAGCGCTGGCGCATCCGGCAGGTCCTGACGCGCGTGGGCGCGTGAGGCGGGACGGACAGCCATGATCCAGCCACGAACGATGCTCGACGTCGCGGACAACTCGGGCGCCAAGAAGGCCCAGTGCATCCGCGTGCTCGGCGGCTCCAACAAGCGGTACGCCTCCCTGGGCGACATCGTGATCGTCGCCGTCAAGGAGGCCGTGCCCGACGGCACCGTGAAGAAGGGCGAGGTGGCGCGGGCGGTGGTCGTTCGCACGGTCAAGGAAGTGGGCCGGCGCGATGGCTCCTACATCCGCTTCGACCGCAACGCGGTGGTCCTCGTGAAGGCGGACGACAATCCCGTGGGCACCCGCATCTTCGGGCCGGTGGCGCGCGAGCTGCGCGACCGGCAGTTCACCAAGATCATCTCCCTCGCCCCCGAGGTCATCTGAGGACGGCATGGCACACGCGCACGTGCGGAAGGGCGACACCGTGGTCGTGGTGGCGGGGAAGGAGCGCGGCAAGCGCGGCAAGGTCCTGCGCGTGCTCCGCGACAAGGGCCGCGTGGTCATCGAGCACGTCAACATGATGAAGAAGCACCAGCGCCCGACCCAGAAGCTCCGGCAGGGCGGCATCATCGAGCGCGAGGGGCCGATCCACCTGTCGAACGTGATGCTGGTGGATCCGCAGACGGACAAGCCCACCCGGGTCGGCGTGCGAGCGCTCGCCGACGGCAGGAAGGCCCGGGTCGCCCGCCGGTCGGGCGAATTCATCGACAAGGCATAGGGCCATGGCAGACGCAGACGAGAAGCAGAAGCCGAAGGCTCCCCAGGGCGGCAAGGCGCCCCAGGGCGGGAAGGGTCCGCAGGGCGGCAAGCCGGGCCGGCCGGGCAAGGGCGGGGCGGCGGCCGCGCCCGCGGCGGCGGCGCCGGCGGCGCGCGCGCGAGTGACGGGAGACGTGCCCCCGCGGCTGCGCGAGCGGTTCCGCGCGAACGTCATCCCGGCCATGATGAAGGAGCGCGGCTACACGAACCCGTTCCAGGTGCCGCGCCTCGAGAAGATCGTCCTCAATATGGGCGTGGGCGAGGGCAAGGAGAACCCGAAGGTGCTGGACTTCGCCGTGGCGGATCTCCTCGCCATCACCGGCCAGAAGCCGGTGGTGACGCGCGCCAAGAAGTCCATCGCCAACTTCAAGCTCCGCGAGAACTCGCCCATCGGCTGCAAGGTCACGCTGCGCGGCGCGCGGATGTACGAGTTCCTCGACCGCCTCGTGAACGTCGCCCTCCCGCGCGTGCGGGACTTCAAGGGCGTGCCGCCGAAAGCGTTCGACGGTCGCGGCAACTACGCCCTCGGGCTCAAGGAGCAGGTGATCTTCCCCGAGATCGTCTACGACAAGGTGGACAAGGTGCGCGGCATGGACGTGATCATGGTCACCTCGGCCCGGACGGACGAGGAAGCCAAGGCGCTCCTCGGGCATCTGGGCGTCCCCTTCAGGGAGTCCTAAGGCATGGCGAAGACCTCGCTCATCATGAAGTCGGAGCGCCTGCACAAGGCCTCCAAGTTCAAGACGCGCGTCCACAACCGCTGCAAGCTGTGCGGCCGGCCGCGCGGCTTCATCAGGAAGTTCCAGCTCTGCCGGCTCTGCTTCCGGGAGCTCGCCCTCAAGGGCGAGGTGCCGGGCGTGATCAAGGCGAGCTGGTAGGAGGAGCCCCACATGTCGATGAGCGATCCGATCGCCGATCTGCTGACGCGCATCCGCAACGGCGTCCGCGCCGAGCACGAGAAGGTGGACATCCCCTCCTCGAAGCTCAAGCTGCGGATCACGGAGATCCTGAAGGAAGAGGGCTTCATCAAGAACTTCCGCCTGATCGAGGACAAGAAGCAGGGCATGCTGCGCGTCTACCTCAAGTACGGGCCGGGGAACGAGAAGATCATCTCGGGGCTGGTGCGCGTGTCGAAGCCCGGCCGGCGCGTCTACGTCGCCAAGGACAAGATCCCGAGCATCCTGGGCGGGATGGGCGTGGCCATCCTGTCCACCTCCCAGGGCGTCATGACGGACCGCGCCGTGCGGAAGCAGCAGCTGGGCGGCGAAGTCCTCGCGTATGTGTGGTAGCCGGAGGAGCCTCCACCATGTCACGAATCGGTAAGAAGCCCATCCCCGTCCCGCAGGGCGTCAAGGTCGCCATCGAGGGCCAGACCGTCCGGGCGGAAGGGCCCAAGGGCAAGCTGAGCCAGGCCGTGCCGGGCAGCCTCTCCGTGTCGCTCGCCGACAACGTGGTCACCGTCACGCGGAGCTCCGATCATCGCACGGTGCGCGCGCTCCACGGCCTCATGCGCTCGCTCATCGCGAACATGGTGCACGGGGTCAAGGACGGCTTCGAGCGCAAGCTCGAGATCGTGGGGATCGGCTACCGCGCGCAGGTGCAGGGCAAGAACCTGCAGCTGGCGCTCGGCTACTCGCATCCGGTGATCTTTCCTCTGCCGGATGGCGTGCAGGCCGAGGTGGACCGGCAGGTGTCGATCACGCTGAAGGCCTCCGACAAGGCCCTCCTCGGGCAGACGGCCGCCAAGATCCGCGCGCTCCGCAAGCCGGACCCGTACAAGGGCAAGGGCATCAAGTACGCCGACGAGCACATCCGCCGGAAGGTCGGCAAGAAGGCAGGAGCCAAGTGATGGGGACCTCGCTGAAGGTCGTCGGGCGCAACATCCGGCACGAGCGGGTGCGCAGCAAGGTGCAGGGGACGGCGGGGCGGCCGCGCCTGGCCGTGTTCCGCAGCCTCAATCACATCTACGCGCAGGTGGTGGATGACTCGAGCGGGCGGACCTTGGTCGCCGTGGACAGCCGGTCGCCCGACTTTCGCGGCAAGGCGAAGTCCGGCGGCAACGTGGCGGCGGCGAAGATCGTGGGCGAGCTGGTGGCGCAGAAGGCCAAGGCCAGCGGCATCGGTCAGGTCGTGTTCGACCGCGGCGGCTACCAGTATCACGGGCGGATCAAGGCGCTGGCCGAGGCGGCGCGGGCCGCCGGGCTGGCTTTCTAGCGGGAACCGACGGTCAAGGAAGAGACCGAGAGAACGGAGAGACTGAGTGGCTGAGGCGAAGATCGACGCGAGCGCGCTGGACCTGACGGATCGGGTGGTCGCCATCAACCGGGTCGCCAAGGTGGTCAAGGGCGGCCGGCGCTTCTCCTTCACCGCGCTCGTGGTGGTGGGAGACGGGCGGGGGCACGTGGGCGTGGGGCTGGGCAAGGCCCGCGAGGTGCCCGAGGCCATCCGGAAGTCGGTCGAGCACGCCAAGAAGGATCTCATCCTTGTGCCGCTCAAGGACACGACGATCCCGTTCCAGATCACGGGCCACTACGGGGCGGCGCGGGTGTTCCTGCGGCCGGCCTCGCACGGCACCGGCGTCATCGCCGGCGGCGCCGTGCGGCCGGTGCTGGAGGCAGCAGGCGTCCAGGACATCCTCACCAAGACCCTGGGCACCAACAACCCGCACAATGTCCTCAAGGCGACCATGGACGCGTTCCGCCGCCTGAAGACGCTGCTCGACACGCACAGCGCGCGCCGGAGAAGCGTGGACGGCGACGGCCAGGAGGCGAGCGGTGGCAAAGAAGCTTAAGGTGACCCTGGTCAAGAGCCTGATCGGCCTGTCTCCCGTGCAGGAGGCGACGGTCAAGGCGCTGGGGTTGAGACGCATCCGTCAGACGGTGGAGCACGACGACACGGAGACCATCCGCGGGATGATTGCAGCGGTGCCGTTCTGCCTGAAGGTCGACAAGACATGAGACTCGAGGATCTGCGGCCCGCCAAGGGCTCGACGAAGAAGCGGAAGCGCGTGGGACGGGGTCGCTCGTCCGGCACCGGCAAGACGTCCGGGCGCGGCCACAAGGGACTCAAGGCCCGGTCGGGCGGCGGCGTGCGCTCCGGCTTCGAGGGCGGCCAGATGCCGCTCTACCGGCGGCTGCCCAAGCGCGGCTTCCTGCCCTACGGCGGGAAGACCGAGTATGCCGTGGTCAACGTCAAGGATCTCTCCGCCCGCTTCCCGGCTGGCAGCGTGGTGGATCCCGACGGGCTCGCCGAGGCGGGCCTGATCAAGCGGGCCGACCGCGGAGCCGTCAAGGTGCTGGGCGACGGCGCCGTGGCGCACGCCCTCACGGTGAAGGCGCACCGGGTCAGCGAGTCGGCGCGCCAGAAGGTCGAGGCGGCGGGCGGCCGGGTCGAAATGATCGCCGTCGCGAAGTCGGAGGCATCTCCCTCATGATGGAAGGTCTCCAGAGCTTCCAGAACGTCTTCAAGATCCCGGAGCTCAAGCGCCGGGTCCTGATGTCGCTGGCGCTCCTGGCCGCCTATCGCCTGGGTGCGCACGTGCCCACCCCGGGCATCGACGCCACCGCGCTCGCCGCGCTCTTCAACCAGATGCAGAGCGGCCTGCTCGGCATGGTCGACCTCTTCTCGGGCGGCAATCTCCGCCGGCTGACCGTGTTCGCCCTCGGCATCATGCCCTACATCTCCGCGTCGATCATCCTCCAGCTCCTCACCGTCGTGATCCCGGCGCTCGAGCGACTGGCCAAGGAAGGTGAGGCGGGCAAGAAGAAGATCACCCAGTACACCCGCTACGGCACCATCGGCCTGTCGCTCATCCAGTCCTTCGGCATCGCCGTCGGGCTCGAGAGCATGGCGCCGCAGGGCGGGCTGTCGCTGGTGCCCGTGCCCGGCTGGGGCTTCCGCTTCATGACCATGCTCACGCTCACCACCGGCACCGCGCTGATCATGTGGCTGGGCGAGCAGATCTCGGAGCGGGGCATCGGCAACGGCATCTCGCTCATCATCTTCGCGGGCATCGTGGTGCGGCTGCCCTCGGCCGTCGTGTCGTCCTACCACCTGATCGTCACGGGCGAGCTCAAGCTCTTCGTGTTCCTGGGCCTCGTGGTCATGATGGTGCTGGTCACGGCCGCGGTCATCCTCATGCAGGAGGGGCAGCGGAAGATTCCGGTGCAGTACGCCAAGCGGATGGTGGGCCGGCGCATGGCCATGGGCCAGACCACCCACATCCCGCTCCGCATCAACACCGCGGGCGTCATCCCGGTCATCTTCGCCTCGTCGCTCATCCTCTTCCCCGCGACCCTGACCCGCTTCATCCAGCACCCGTGGATGCAGGCCATCTCGGAGGCGCTCTCGCCCGGGCACGTGACCTACACCGCGCTCTACTGCGCGCTCATCATCTTCTTCACCTATTTCTACACGGCCATCGTCTTCAACCCGATCGACCTCGCCGACAACATGAAGAAGTACGGCGGCTTCATCCCCGGCGTGCGGCCCGGCAAGAAGACGGCCGAGTACATCGACCGGGTGCTGACGCGCATCACCCTGCCGGGCGCCATCTTCCTGGCCCTGATCTCGGTGCTGCCGGACTTCCTCATCCGCTGGTTCAACGTGCCGTTCTACTTCGGCGGCACCAGCTTGCTGATCGTCGTGGGCGTGGCCCTCGACACCGTGCGGCAGATGGAATCGCACTTGCTGATGCGCAACTACGAAGGCTTCCTCCGCAAGAAGGCGCGGGCCCAGGCGTGAGCCTCCGGGTCATCTTTCTCGGGCCGCCCGGCGCCGGCAAGGGCACGCAGGCGCAGGCCCTCGCGCGCGAGTGGGGGGTGCCCCACGTCGCCACGGGCGACATGCTCCGCGAGGCCGTGGCGGCCGAGACGCCGCTGGGGCTCGAGGCCAAGCGCCACATGGATTCCGGCGGCCTCGTGCCCGATGACGTCGTGATCGGCCTCGTGGGCGAGCGGCTCGCTCAGCCCGACGCCAAGGCGGGGGTCGTGCTCGACGGCTTTCCGCGCACCGTGACCCAGGCGGAGGCGCTCGATGCGCTGTTCGCGCGGACGGGCCTCACGCTGGACCGCGTCGTCTTCTTCGACGTCTCGCGCGATGAGCTGCTCCGGCGGCTCACGGGGCGGCGGGTCTGCCGCGCCTGCGGCCGCACCTTCCATCTCGTGTCGGCGCCCCCGAAGGTCGCCGGCAAGTGCGACGCGTGCGGGGGCGAGCTCTACCAGCGCGTGGACGACAGCGAAGCTACGGTGGCGACACGTCTCGATGTGTACCAGAAGCAGACCGCACCCCTCCTCGACTACTACCGCCGCCGCAAGCTCCTGGCCGAAGTGCGGGGCGAGGGCTCGGTGGACGAGGTCGCCGGCGCGATCCGCAAGGCGACGGGTCAGGCGGTGGCGCGGTGATCCTGCTCAAGTCGCCACGTGAGCTCGAGCACATGCGCGCGGCGGGCCGAATCCTGGCCGAGGTCAAGGTGCTCCTCCAGAAGCTGGTCAAGCCCGGTATCTCCACGAAGGAAATTGACGCCGAGGCCGAGGCCCTCATCGTGAGTCGGGGCGCGGTGTCAGCCTTCAAGGGTTACCGCGGCTACCCGGCCACTGTGTGCGCCTCGATCAACGAAGAGGTCGTCCACGGCATTCCGTCGCCCAAGCGGAAGCTCAAGGACGGCGACATCATCGGGCTGGATATGGGCTGCATCGTCGAGGGCTACTACGGCGACTGCGCGGTGACGCTTCCGGTGGGCACGGTGCCCGCGCGGGTTCGGGAGCTCATCGACGTCACCCGCGAGAGCCTCGACAAGGCCATCGTGCAGTGCCGCGTGGGCAACCGCATCGGCGACATCTCGCATGCGGTGCAGACGCATTGCGAGAGCCACGGCTTCGGCGTGGTGCGCTCGTTCGTGGGCCACGGCATCGGGCGGGCGCTGCACGAGGAGCCGCAGGTGCCCAACTTCGGCGACGCCGGGCGCGGGCCCGTGCTCAAGGCCGGCATGGTGCTGGCCATCGAGCCCATGGTGACCATGGGCTCCTGGGAGGTACAGGTGCTCGAGGACGGCTGGACGGCTGTCACCGTGGACGGCAGCATGGCCGCCCACTTCGAAGACACCATCGCCATCACGGACGACGGGCCGGACGTGCTCACGCGGGCGGCGGCGTAACCCCATGCCCAAGGAAGACGCCATTGAGGTCGAGGGCACCGTGGTGGAGCCGCTCCCGAACGCCATGTTCCGGGTGGAGCTCGACAACGGCCACAAGGTGCTGGCGCACGTGTCCGGCAAGATGCGCATGAACTTCATCCGGATCCTGCCCGGGGACAAGGTCAAGGTGGAGCTCTCGCCCTACGACCTGACCCGCGGCCGGATCACGTACCGGTTCAAGTAGCAGCGTCGCGAAAGGATGCAGGAATGAAAGTCAGACCGTCGGTCAAGGTGCGGTGCGAGAACTGCAAGGTGGTGCGTCGCGCGGGGCGCGTGCGCATCATCTGCAAGAACCCGCGCCACAAGCAGCGGCAAGGGTAGTGCGAGATGAGAGTCGACCGAGGGCCGGCGGCCCCCGGGCGGCTCGAGACGAGCGGTGAAATGGTTCGAAATGCCGTGCGAGGTGAGAGTCGACCGAGGGCCGGCGGCCCCCGGGCGGCTCGAGACGAGCGGTGAAATGGTTCGAAATGCCGTGCGGTGAAATGAGAGGAAAGGAGTAGTCATGGCACGCATCGCCGGAGTGGATCTGCCGCGGGACAAGCGCGGCGAGGTGGCGATCCAGTACATCTACGGGATCGGGATCCCGTCGTCGAAGAAGATCTTCGCCGATGCCCGGGTCGATCCCGGCAAGCGCGTGAAGGCGTGGAGCGACGAGGAGACCGCCCGCGTCCGGGACATCATCGAGCGGGAGTACAAGGTCGAGGGCGACCTCCGGCGCGAGGTGTCCATGAGCGTGAAGCGCCTCATGGACATCGGCAGCTACCGCGGCATCCGGCATCGCAAGGGACTGCCCGTGCGCGGGCAGCGCACGCACACGAACGCCCGCACCCGCAAGGGCAAGAGCAAGGGCGTCATGGTCAAGAAGAAGCCGGTGGCCGCGGCCCCCGCGGCGGCGGCCCCCCCGGCCCCCAAGAAGTGAGGAGCGTCGAGCATGGCTGACGAAGCGGCAGAGAAAGAGGAATCCAAGGCGCCGGCCGCCCCCCGCAAGGGCGGGCGCAAGCGCGAGCGGAAGGAAGTCCGCGTGGGTATCGCCCACGTGCAGGCGACCTTCAACAACACCATCGTCACCCTCACGGACAAGATGGGCAACGTGGTCTCGTGGGCGAGCGCGGGCAGCGTGGGCTTCAAGGGCTCGCGCAAGAGCACGCCCTTCGCCGCGCAGACGGCGGCCGAGAACGCCGCGCGCAAGGCCATGGACCTGGGCCTGAAGCAGGTCGAGGTCTTCGTGCGGGGTCCGGGGGCGGGCCGGGAGGCGGCCATCCGGTCGCTCCAGGCGGTCGGCCTCGAGATCTCCGCCATCCGTGACGTGACGCCGATTCCGCACAACGGGTGCCGTCCGCCCAAGCGGCGTCGGGTGTAGGGGAGGAGAGAGCGTTGGCGCGATATCGTGCAGCGGCCTGCCGGCAATGTCGGCGTGAAGGCATCAAGCTGTTCCTCAAGGGCTCGCGGTGCTTCGGCGACAAGTGCGCCATCGAGCGGAGGAACTATCCCCCGGGCCAGCACGGGCTGTCCCGGACGAAGCTCACGAACTACGGCATCCAGCTCCGCGAGAAGCAGAAGGCCAAGCGGATCTACGGCGTGCTGGAGAGCCAGTTCCGCCGCTACTTCGCCATGGCGGAGCGCGAGCGCGGCGGCACGGGCGAGAACCTGCTCAAGCTCCTCGAGCGCCGGCTCGACAACGTGGTGTTCCGGCTGGGCATGGCCGCCTCGCGCCGCGAGGCGCGGCAGATGGTGGGCCACGGGCACATCCAGGTCAACGGCCGGAAGGTCTCCATCCCGTCCTACATCGTGCGGGTGGGCGAGACGGTGCAGATCCGGTCGTCGTCGAAGATGCAGGAGCGGGTGGCCGACAATCTGGGCGCCGGCCGGGGACAGGTGCCGGCCTGGCTCGAGGTGGACGTCAACGAGAAGAAAGGCACCGTGCGCGGGCTGCCCATCCGGGAGGACATCCAGATCCCGGTGCAGGAGCAGATGATCGTCGAGCTGTTCTCCAAGTAAGGGCCGCGGCGCGCGGAAGAAGGGACAGCATGGCACGGATTCCATTTCAGAAGCCGAAGACGATCGAGTGGCAGATCCTGTCCGACCGGTACGGCCGTCTCCTGGCCGAGCCGTTCGAGAAGGGCTACGCGCTCACCGTGGGCAACTCGCTGCGCCGCACGCTGCTCTCCATCATTCCGGGGGCGGCGGTGACGTGGGCGCAGATCCGGGGCGTCAGGGACGTCGATGCCCCGCTGCCCGGCGTGGCGGAGTCGACGCAGGACGTCTGCCTCAACCTGAAGAAGCTCGCCGTCAACGTGCCCTCGGGCGAGTCGATGCAGACCCGCCTCGAGGCGACCGGGCCCAAGGCGGTGACGGGCGCCGACGTCTCGGAGGCTACGGGCGTGGAGGTGCTCAATCCCGAGCTGCACATCGCCACGCTCGAAGCGGGCGCCACGCTCGTGATCGAGCTCGGCATCGGGGTGGGCCGAGGCTACGTCTCCGCAGACCGGCACCCGGCGGGCAGCGTGCCTGCGGGGGCCATTCCCCTCGACGCGGCCTTCTCGCCCATCCAGCGGGTGTCGTACAACGTGGAGAACGCGCGGCTCGGCAAGATCACCGACTACGATCGTCTCGTGGTCGAGATCTGGACGAACGGCTCCGTATCGCCGGACGAGGCGCTCACGAAGGCGGCGGCGCACATGCGCGACCAGTTCGCGCTCCTGGCGCCCGAGGGCGGTGAGGAGGAGGAGGAAGAGACGGAGGGCGCCGGTCCGGGCTCGCTCCAGGACAGCCTCGCCAAGCCGCTCGACGATCTGCCGCTGCCCGCGCGTGCCATCAATGCCCTCAAGAACGCCGAGCTCCTGGTGGTGGCGGACCTCGTGCAGAAGACCGACGCGGATCTCGAGCAGGTCAAGAACCTTGGCGACAAGTCCATCGACGAGATCAAGACCGCGCTGGCCGCGCTCGGCCTCTCGCTGGGGATGCGCATCGACCCGAACCTGCTCGGGGCGCTGGGGCGGGGAGGGACGAAATGAGGCACGGCAAGGCCGGGTTCAAGCTCGGACGGGTCACCGCGCACCGCTGGGCGCTCTTCCGGAACCTCCTCGTGGCGCTCTTTCGCCACGAGCGCATCATCACCACCGAGGCCAAGGCCAAGGCGGTGCGCGGGCTGGCCGATCATATGGTGACACTGGCCAAGCGGGACAATCTGCACGCGCGGCGGCAGGTCCTCAGCATGGTGCCCGACGCCGTCGTGGTGAAGAAGCTCTTCGACACCATCGCCGCGCGCTTCGGGGAGCGCCACGGCGGCTACACGCGTATCTTGAGAGCCGGCACGCGGCCCGGCGATCGCGCGCCCATGGTGGTCCTCGAGCTGGTGGACCGGCCCGAGGTGACGAAGGAGAAGAGCAAGGGCGACGCGAAGGCCGAGAAGGCGCCCCGGGAAGACCGGAAGAAGGACAGGGGCGACGCCGCGGCGGGCGCCGGGAGAGGCCGGAGAAAGAAGGCCGCGGCAGCGGCCGGGTAGCGCACGAGTTTTCGACGCGACGATGCCGGGGGGCCGATCGGCCCCCCGGCTTTTTTCTGCCCGCGGCCTACTTCAGGTGCTTCGTGAAGAACTCCGTGGTGCGTCTCCAGGCGTCCTCGGCGTCGGCCTTGTGGTAGGCCGTCTGGTTCGTGTCGTTGAAGAACGCGTGATCGCGGCCGGCATAGATGTGGATCTCGGCCTGCTTGCCGGCCTTCTTGATGGCTGCCTCCACGCCGCGCGCGACGTCGGGATTGACGAACGCATCCTTCTCGGCGAAGAGGCCCAGCACCGGGCCGGACAGCTTCGAGTAGTCGGGCTTGACGTTGGGATGGATGCCGTAGAAGTCCACCACGGCGCCGATGGACGGGTTGGTGCAGCCGGCGAAGAGCGCGAGCTGCCCGCCCATGCAGAAGCCGACCGCGCCCAGCTTCGCGGTGGAGGAGTGGCCGGTCAGGTAGGTGGCGGCCCCGCGCAGGTCCTTCTCCGCCTGCTCGATGTTGAGGGCCATGAAGAGCTTGCCCGCGGCGTCGGGCTCGCTGGCCGTCTTGCCATGGTACATGTCCGGCGCCAGCGCCGAGAATCCCGCGGCCGCGAACCGGTCGCACACCGCCTTGATGTGGGGCACCAGGCCCCACCACTCCTGGATCACGAGCACGCCGGGGCCCTTGCCGGCGCCGGGGGTTGCGAGGTAGCCATCGGTGGTGTGCCCGTTGCTGGGGAACTTCACCATCGTGCCGGCCATATAGTCTCCTTTGTGGTTGTGGGTTGACCTAGCGTGAGGTAGTTCGAATGAGCGCTCAGCTCACACGTTCTACGGTCTCGCCCAGGGCAGTTCGGATGAGCGCTTGCGCGAAGAAGCCCAACGGCCGCGTGAACTCATCCACGTTCAAGTTTCAGAAGGCGGCGTGATCCGGATTGAAGAGATGCGGCGCTGGTCCGCCTCCAGCACCGTGAACGTGTAGCGGCCGACCTGGAACTCCTCG
>Ga0335071_10004779_pt1 | contig 14151 bp, 13 predicted proteins | sample Lox_Sample_15_FD_206724 | JGI IMG/M metagenome (GOLD analysis project Ga0335071, IMG submission 206724) | Soil microbial communities from Loxahatchee National Wildlife Refuge, Florida, United States - Lox_Sample_1.5 | ecosystem: Environmental > Terrestrial > Soil > Wetlands | place: USA... | reverse complement strand
TACTAACGCAGTTGCTGGAACTTTTGTTCCTATGTATTCTACTAAACATTGTTATGGAGTTCGTTCAGTAAGTGTTTTTCATGGAATGACAACTCACACTTCCGGAACTTGGGGGTTAACTGCTTTTAGAATTTTAGGTAGAATAGGCTGTTCTTTTGGAGGATTGGAAGGTTCTATGGATGCTATATCTGCTGGCTTTCCAGAAGTTTTTGCAAACACAGTTCCATTTTTAATTTGGGTAGCTGGTTCTACATCTGCAACTACTATTCAAGGGCGCGTTCAATGGGCCTATGGATAAAATTTAAAAAAATTTTTAAAAGAGCCAGAAAAGTCTGGCTCTTTTTTTTGTAAAGATAACCCTAGAGGTTTCTATGAGCATCAGAACTGTAGAAAGTTTATTAGCAGGATTTATTGGAGGCACATCCTTTATAAAAACTCAAATTGTCACACCAGTTGTTGGAACTTGGTATTCTTTATGGACTTATAATGGAATTCCAGGACAACTTATTAGTTCTGCTATCCCATCAGGTAACATTAAGGGAAAATTTTATACAACTGCTGCTGGTGATACTTCTGGAGCTTTAAGATTTCCTAGACCTGTAGCTGGCGACACAGTTTATTTAACTCGTTTTGCTGCTAATGCAAATACAGTTGGAACTATTATTCTAGCTGATAGAATTTGGGCTGATTCTTTGTCTCCTGTCTCTACTTCTACTACAAATATTTTTTCTGGCTCATTTCCTAGATCTGCAGGTTTAGGAGCTGGAGATTCTTCTGGTTCTTCAATTCAATTAGGAGTTGAAGTCTACACAACTATGGGAGCAAATGCTTCTACCCCTAAAGCAACTATTATTGACTCTACTGGAACTGGTGATACTGTTAGCTGCTGGCAAGCAATTCCTGCTTCTGCGGTAGCTGGAACTTTTGTTCCTATGTATGGACTTAAAACAAGTCGTGGAGTCAGAAGTGTTTCTAACTTTCATAATTTCACTTCTAAGTCTTCTGGAGTTTGGGGGTTAACTGCTTTTAGAATAATTGCTAGACTAGAAAGCAGCGCTATAGGAATAGAAGATTCAATTGATGCCTTTACTTCTGGATTTCCAAAATTATTTACAAACACTGTCCCTATGTTATTTTGGGTAGCGGGAACCACAACTCCTCCAGTAATATACGGCACTACAAGATATGCCCTAGGCTAAGGGGGAATTAAGTGGCAACTCCTCTTGCCTCAGATCCTTTTAACGAAGATCTTATCGTAGACCCAACAGAAGGTGGAACAGGTTTATTTATTGATGCAGCATTAGATAATGATGATCTATTGCAAGTATTGCAAGATTGGTTCTTTGGAACTAATCCTTCTGCTCCTGGAGCTAACTTTACTTACATTGCAGATCCTAAAACTGTAACTACTAGTGGTTTTGGTGGCCCTTATGCTAGAGATTTCAGTTATTCTGCTGATCCAAAGCAAGTATTAATTACTGGTTCTGCTTCTCCACTAGTTTCAAAGAATTTTTCTTGGGACACTGCTGGACAATCAGTAAAAACTTCTGGCTCTGGATTTACTGCTTCTCAAATAGGTTTCAGTTATTCTGCTGATCCAAAAACTGTATTAGTTCAAGGTTCAGGTGCTCCATTAAATGTAGTTACTTTCACTTGGAGTTCTGGCGGTCAATCTGTAACTATTACTGGCTCTGCAACTCCATCAGAAGTTAATTTCTATACTTGGGATACTTCTGGTAGAGTAGTTCTAATTACAGGTAGTGCAGCTCCACAGGCTTCTGGATATAGTTATTCTTGGAGCTCAGGCGGAAACGTAGTTCTGATTACTGGTTCTGCTTCTCCTCTAGAAGCTAATAACTATTCTTGGAGTTCTGGTGGACAAACAGTTCTAGTTACTGGTTCTGCAACTCCAGCACTTTCTGGATTTAGTTACTCTTGGGATACCTCTGGACAAGTAGTTCTTGTTCAAGGTTCAGGAATTCCTTCTACTCAATTTACAGCTAGTTGGACTGGTAATGGATTTGTAATAATTACAGGTTCTGCTACTCCTGCACTTTCTGGATTTAATTATTCTTGGAGTTCTGGTGGAAGAGTAGTTCTAATTTCTGGTTCTGCAACTCCAGCTTATACTTTTAGTTATTCTTACTCCGCTGACCCAAAGCAAGTATTAGTTACAGGATCTGCAACTCCATTAGTTTCAAAAAACTTCACTTACTCTGCCGATCCTAAGACTGTAACAACTAGTGGTAGCGCACAGTGGCAAATTGGTTATTCTTACTCTGCTGATCCAAAGACAGTTCTAACTTCTGGTTCTGCAACTCCAGCTCTTTCAAAGAACTATTCTTATTCTGCAGATCCAAAGCAAGTATTAGTTACTGGTTCCGCTACTCCAGCCCTTTCTGGATATAGTTATTCTTGGAGTTCTGCTGGCAAGACTGTAATAATTTCTGGTTCTGCTACTCCTGCTTATACTTTCAATTATTCTTATAGTGCTGATCCAAAAATAGTTTTAATTACAGGTTCTGCTACTCCTGCTCTTTCTGGTTATAATTACTCTTATTCTGCTGATCCAAAGCAAGTATTAATTTCTGGTATAGCAATCACTTATGGGCCATTTAACAAGACTTACGATACCTCTGGACAAGTAGTTCTTGTTACAGGTTATGCTACTACTTCTAAGATAATTTCTGATTATATTTATTCTGCTGATCCAAAGCAAGTATTAGTTACTGGTTCTGCTTCTCCACTAGAATCAAATAATTATACTTGGAGTTCTGCTGGTAGAATAGTTCTAACTTCTGGTTCTGGATTTACAGCTAATCAAATTACTTTCTCTTATAGCTCTGCTGGAAAGACTGTAACTACTTCTGGATCTGGATTTACTACTAATCAAATTACTTTCTCTTACATAGCAGACCCAAAGACTATATTAATTACAGGATTTGCTACACAACAAAGAGATTTCTCTTATAGTTCTGCTGGTAGAGTAGTTTTAACTTCTGGATCTGGATTTACTACTAATCAAATTATTTTCTCTTATATTGCAGATCCAAAGAAAGTTTTAGTTACTGGTTCTGCAACTCCACAAGCTTCTGGTTATAGTTATACTTATGTAGGTTTTGGAACTATATTAACTACAGGATTTGCTTCTACTTTCGAAGTTAATAACTATGCTTATATAGCAGATCCTAAGACTGTTATAGTAAGTGGTAGTGGTGAAGGTCATCCTCCAGTAATTTTCATAAAGACCTATGTAGGATTTGGAACTGTAATAGTTTCTGGTTATGCTATTGGTGGAAAGTTTACTGCCTTCACTTATAATGGATACGGAAATGTATTTACATTTGTTGATGCAATAACTTATTTGCAACTTAAGGACTTTATTCAGTTTGCTCCAATAGAAGAAGAGGTAGATGTAGGATACTACAATCTTTTCACGGGAAAGATACAAATGGGTTCTACTGAAACTAGAAAGAAATTGAGTGGAAAGAATACCGGAGTACAAGAGGGTGAGTTTAATTATTTTGATGAAGTCATCAATAGAGGAACGACTAAATGATAGAATGGGTTAATTTTATAAATAAAGCTTACATAAATTTTGTTGCTCCAACAATAAAAGTTTTCAAACACGATAAGAAGAGAACTAATATAGATCCTGTTTATGCAGAAGAGCAATTCACAAGAATGTATCTTCCTCCATTTACCTTGAGAGCATTTCATTTAGACAATACTTGGAAACAAATTCTTGGAGGAATGCAACCTTATCGTGAAGAAGAAGATAACATTCAATTCGTTTTGAATTTTCAAAATATGGTTCAAACAGTAAGAGGATTAAAGTATTCTCATATTGCAGAGTTGCATATAAAATATAATGGAGTTGGAAATCCTACAGCAGTTAAAACAGGAACTATTTTAACTTTTAAAGTTAATGGAGCTATTGTCGGATACTATGATGTTGCTTATCCAAGCTACAATACAGTTTCAAAGTTGGGAAATGCAATAAATTCTTTACCAAATTTTTCTGTTACTCTTAAAGGACAAAATGATTCTAGTGTTAATCTTGTAAGTTTCGCAGAAGTAACTTATAAGAATGGAGAACTTGTAATTTATTCTTTGAATCCTCTATATCAAAATCTTACTGATGTTATAGAATATGGTGATATAATTCTTACAAATAAATGGAGAATCTACGAAGTTATCAACGCCAATCCTGGAGGAGATTTCGGATGGGACTGGGTAACTTATGTAATTTCTTGCAACTTGGCTAAAATCGATCAAGTCATACTTCCTGGTGATTACAACAAGCAAGTTAAGGAACATCAATTCAATCTTCTTCAAAAGACCAATATGGAAGGTTATAGGGATGGCCCATAAGGAAAGATAATAGCATGAAATTAAAGAAAATTTTAGAAAGTCTTACAAAAAAACATGAAGATGCTCCAAAAAAAAGAGATCCAATAGTTTGTCCTTGGTGTGGTCATGGTCATGGAGACTATAAAACACTTTTTGGTGGAAAAAAGGAAGTTCTTGTTAAATGCCCAGAGTGTGGTCATGTTGATAAATATATCAATAATAATGGTGATTATCGTGTAGAAGGATGGGGTCCATATAACCCAAAAGACGAAGAAAAGATTGAAGGTATAAATAAATACTTACATAAGAATTGGGAAAATATACAACGTATGGCAAGAGGAGAAAGACCAAATATGAAATTTCCTCAAAAACATCCTTCATTTTATGAAATGAAACCAGATATTAAAGATTATAAAAATAAACATAATTGAGGATTATATGACTTTAAATCAATTGCTTAATGAATTATCTGCTAATGTTACTGCTACTGGTGTTGCTGTTACAGAAAGAGGCGTTCCGGGAAATACTCGTTATACCCCAGAACAAATAGCAAATGCTATACGCTTTAAATTAGTTTCAAGTGGTACTAAGATTACTCAACCTCTTACAGTAAAATCTATGGGTGGTAATAAATACTCTGTAATTGGCCAAGGATTAAATTTGGTAGCTACTTTTGACAATAATACTGGAAAGGTTGATTTGTTCCAAGCTCAACAACAGCAAGCTCAACCTCAACCACAAATGAGGCCACAGCAGATACAGCAACCACAGCAACAGCAAGTTCAGCCACAACCACAGCAACAAATGAGATAAAATGGCAGAGAGATTAGAACATTTTTTATTTAGAAATTACTCAAAAGCTATAAAAGACTGGCTAGGTGTAACAGCAGTTCTTTCGCGTTATCCTAATGACCAAAATGTTCAAGTCGCGTATATGACTCCCGAGCGCGCGTACTCAAAGTATTTATTCCCAGTAGTAAACGGACAATCCGTAGCGCCTATGATTACTTTTATGCTTATAGATTCAACATATGATGAAGGTGGTAATTCATTAGGATTTGTAAGTGATTTAAGACCTTATAGTGCTAATAATGTAACTCGTTATGTAAAACCTTTGCTTGTTTATAAACTCACTTATCAGATTTCTATCAATACGATAATGCAATCTGACTGTGATGTTTTAATGTATCAGATACTAAGCAATGCTTCAAAAAATAGAAAGGCAGCAGTAGCAGTAGATGGACAATGGGCTGAAATAATGGCTGGTAATCCAAGGAATGAAATACAATTAGAGCCAGGAGATGCGCAAGAAAAACTTGTTCGTTATGGAATGGATTTAACAATTCCTAGAGCCTATCTACCAAGAGACTTTGTTGAATACCCACAAATTTTGGATATTACTGTTGACGAACATCTGGATGTAGTTCCAGCTGTCACTCCGTAGATATAGATATGTACGAAATAAAAAATTTGACTTATCAGTCAATAAGAGTTTTCATAGAAAATCACGAATACTTAATTCCTGGAAGAAATGGAACTGTGGAAAACTCTATCATAGTAAACTCCATAAATGAAGATGTTAAAAATCTAGTTAACAGGGGATTGCTACGTTATAAGATCATTCGTTAAGCTTCAAAACTTTTAGCTAAGTGGTCGGTTTCATCATCCTATTAGACAAAAAAGTTGTCTGATTTTATGCGTACTGCTTTTTGTCGAAAATCAGTTTTATACTTGTGTAAAGATAAAAGCGTATTATCCTAAATTATGGAGGAAAATTATGCCTTTTACCGCTAAAAGCCCTTCTGTTCAAATATTAGAGCAAGACGTATCTGGTTATACCACTACGACTGCTAATACAATATTGGCTTTAGTAGGTTATGCTACAAAAGGACCTTTGAATACTATAAAGTCTGTTTCTTCTAAGAGCGACTTCATAAAGTTCTTTGGTAATCCTTCGTCAACTTCTCCTTGGGGAGCTTTGACTGCATTAAGAGCATTTAACCAAACTAGTCAAGTATTGTTCTATAGAGTAGGAAACCCACTTGGAGCGACTGGAACTGGAGACTCTACACTAAGACTTCAATTTGCTGAAAGAGTTATTACTGGTTACACAGGTAGTGGTGTCGCTGACTCTAGCAGAATTTTAATTCAAGCCAAAGAATATGGATCAGCATTTAATGGTTCATATATAACAATTACCCAAAGAACTAATCCTGTTAATGGAGATAGCCTTTTTGACTGGAGATTTTATTACAACGGATCTCTTGTAGAAACCTATCAAGCAATCAGCTTTAAGAAATCTGACTCTAGATTCTTCAATACTTTAATTACTGCTGATGTTTCTAATGGAGGTTCTGCTTGGTTAAGTACAGTTATAAAGTACTCTGCAGCAAGCCCCAACACAGTAAGACTAGTTCCGTTTGGAACAGCAGGAACTGTTAATACTTTCTACCTCGGAGTTTCAACTGGAGCTGGTGATTCTAGATCAGCTAATGTTGGACGTGGTGATACTTTCAGTGCAATAGCTGGAACTTCAACATATTACACTTATAGAATTGGTAGAGACGGAATTCTATTGAACTCTGGAGACACTTTGTTTAGCAATGCTCTTGCCACAACTGGACCATTTGCTAATAAGGAACTTAACGATTTCCATATCGTAGCTGTACCTGATAACGGAAACTCTCTAGTAGCAGATGCTCTAGTAGCACTTGTTGAAAATAGAACTGATGCTCTAGCTCTTATTGACCCTCCATTTGGAAAGTCAGTAGCCAACGTAGTTAACTGGCACAATGGAACTGGTTCTCAAGGAAGAACTACCGTACTTAATAGCTCTTACGCCGCTACTTGGTGGCCTTGGCTTAAGGACTTCAATTCTATCTCTGGCCAGTATGTATGGGCACCACCTTCTGAGTTCATTGCTGAGAAGTTGCTACAGGTAGATGTTAACTGGGGTCCTTGGTATGCACCAGCTGGAGACATCAGAGGAAAGATCACAGCTTACGATTACGAGCAGTCTCCTTCTCAAAGTGATAGAGACCAGCTCTATGGAGATCTAAATGCCATTAATCCAATCGTAAACTTCGCTGGAAAGGGTCTTGAAGTCTATGGACAAAAGACTTTACTTAGAGCCAATTCTGCTCTTAACAGATTGAATGTTAGAAGAATGGTAATCTATGTAAAGAAGCTGATTAAGAAGGCAATGGATAGCATGGTCTTTGAACCTAATACTACAGACAGCTGGAGCAGAGCTAGAACAATTATCAACTCTATTCTAGAACCTGTACGTCAGGCAAATGGACTTGCTGATTACAAAGTAACAATTGACTCTACTACTACTACACCTGACCTTATCGCTCAGAACATAATGAACGGTATCATTCAGATCGTACCTGTAGGTGCAATTGAAATCATTCAGCTTACTCTACAGATTAAGCCAGCAGGATCAACAATCACTTAAGTGATTTTAGACAAAAAAATAGCCCGCAGAAATGCGGGCTTTTTTATCTTCTACGATGAGGGTCGAATTCTTCTATTGGTGGATCAAAAGGATTATTCCTACGACGACGAGGTTCATCTGGCTCATCATCAGTATCTTCTAATCCTCTAATTCTCTGGTAGCGAGGACGAGGCGCAGGTTCATTTTCATCTGGATCTGGATATGCTCTTTGTGGAACAATTGGAGCAATTTGCTCTTCTGGAATATCTTGCTGTATCACCCATTCATTTGGAACTTGGGGCACCCAATCAAAATGAATTGGTGTTTCTACCATTTGACCTTGCTGGAACTGATCGCCCTGAACCACAGGAGGATTATCAAAAATTAGTCTATAGTTAACAAATGGATTAGCGGTCGCGGTTGTCATATAAGTTGCCGTAGCGATAGTTGAAAAATATTCGCTCAGGTCTTTTTTTTTAGGGTCAGGTAAATCTAGGAGATACTGACCCTTATCCATTTCTTTTTTTAAGCAGCTCTTGCAGATAGTTTCGTGATTATCAAGAGTGACATATCTGGTCTCGTAATCATCATTTTCTTCGGTAGAACCACATCTACAAGTCATACAATACCTATAGATTGTTTCATCGGCTTCAAGACAAGACTTGCAGAATTTTCCGTGATGGAATTTGATTACGTTTTCTTTTCTTATTCCGTAGCCACAATTATCACACTGATCGTAATTGTTTGTGAAACAAGTGTCGCAAACATAATTTCCACCGAGAACTTCTTTATAAGCTCCTCTTTCTCTATGAACTCGTTTTCCGCAATCAGCGCAGATAATGGTTACTCCGTTGAAGCATCTAGGACAATACCTATGTCCTTCAAATTCTTCAAGGATTGCTTCAAAAAATTCTCCGCAATGTGCGCAAGAATGTCTTGTCATATCAGAAAGAGAAGCGTTTGTTTCTATTAATCTTCCAAGACCACCCTTATATCCGAAGATATGGATGGATTCTACTAGCTCATCAGTTTTCTTGTCTATATATCCGTATCTTCCTTGTTCGTGTCCTCTAATGTACCACTTACCATCTTTCTTTACAAACTTAGAAAAGTCTTGGTAAATAAAAGCACTCTTATCTTCAATGAACCAAAGAAGATCAACAGGATTTTTAGAAATCCAATCTCTATTGGTTACAAATGGAAGTCCAGTAATGGATCTAATATCCCCTGTTGAAATCTTTTCAGCAGGAAAATACCTGACTACATTTAGTTGATCTCTTGTATCAAGCATTGCCCAGCTTCTAGAAAGAACAGATTCAGTTACAATTCCTTTGTAGTTTTTCTTTGCTCCATTGGTAATGTATACCATTACTCTGTTCTTGTCAGTAACAAGACCTGGAAGTCCACTCCAGAAACAACCACTAAAGTTGCTCTCAAGATTGAGGCAGGAAGTCCAATTTTCTCCAGTAGAGCTTATGAACCAGTCAGCAAAATTGAGACTTACAACTATTTCCATTCCAGAGCTAGGAAGTTTTGCAACTCCTACTTTGTCAAGAAGTTTAATAATTCTTTCTTCAAGCATTTCAGCATCTGCATCATCTTCTGGATTAAAGCGATCTATTCCAAGAAAACTTGCAGCAAGAGCTTCATCTTCCATATAGAAATCGAAGATAGCTTTCTTGAGCTTCATTGCCTGTCTTTTGAAAGTTACTTTGTTTGCTCTAAAAGAGCAATAGTCTATTTCACTTGCTTGAGCAAAATATCTGAAATAGCTTAAAAATATTTTCCATCCCTGATCGAACCTCTCAAGAAGTTTGTCAGTTACTGGAAATCGAATTCTAAAATCTTTTGTATCTCCAAAAATCCTCTGAATAAAAGGATCAGTTTCTGGCTCGTAAAGTTTCTGCTTGAAAGTTGCGATACTATCAGAGTGAAGACTAAAATGTCTTGAAACGAGATCTTCTATTATTTTGAGATTTTTGAAATCAGTTTCTGTCATTTAAAAATCTTCCTCTTCATCACCACCCTCACCATATCCATCATCACGATTGTAATAACAATCGTAATCTTCGTTTCCTTCATAGAAACTGGCTACTTTGGTGATCTTCTTTTTGCCGCCTTCACTTTTTCTAACCTTTCCATGAATAAGTCTCGAAAGACCACCTTCATAGAAAAGTCCATTTTCGGCAGCTTTTACTTTATCGCCTTTTCTGCAGTAAACGGTATTTCCACCACCACGAACATATCTTCCGAATGTTCCTGGCTTGAAAAAAGATGCTAGATTCTTATGGGCTACTTTAACACTAAAGTTGTCAAAATAGATAGAGTTGAAAAGCTCCGTACTTTCATTCACTTTCATCCACAGCATTTCGAAATAATAACGGCCAATATATTCGCCATCATATTCGTAATCTGTTAGATTTATGTTGAAGATTTTATCAGCGAAACTTTTCAGCCCCATTCGTCCTGGATACTCACGAACAAACATCATAAATGTTTTGTTCTTCTTTTCTCCAGTCTTGGAACGAATCAAAGTAACCCAACTTCTTTCGATAATTTTGTCAACCTTGATTCCGTTGTACTCTTTCTGTTCGCCAGTAGTTATATAAATAAGTGCCCTGTTCTTATCTCCAATAAGATTTGGTAGACCAGACCAGAAAACTCTTTCATAACTACTTTCAAGAGAAATGCAGGAACTCCACTTCTCTGCTGTAGAACACAAAAACCAGTCAGCAAAGTTCAAAGAAAATACAAGATACATTTCCTTTGCTGGAAGTTTTCTATATCCTACTTCATCCATCTTTCTCGTAACAATAGCTCTGATTATTTCCTTTGCTTCTTCTGTTACGAAAGTTATTTCTACATTTCTTTCTTTTTCTTCACGATACTTGACAAGACACTTTTCTTCACAACCACCACAATGATTATTTTCATAAGGTCTTGTTGTTGTTAAACAATAACCTTTTTTTGTCTTTTTGGCAACTAAAACAGCCCCAGCACAATAGACGTTCAAATCTTTGAGAACAAAACTTGGATGTTCAAGATAATAATTTTCAATTGCTTTCTTGATCTTGACATCGTTCTTTTCAATTTTGATTTTGTTTGCTCTAAAATCGGAATAAGTAATTCCAGTTTCATTTACAAAATGCTTGAATAGTTGCTTAAAATAAATCCATCCCTCATCTATATCTTCATACATGAGTGGATCTATTTTCACCTTCTTCCTGAGATCAGGGCAGTCCTTTACGATAGAAGCATATTCTGGAGCAATGACTGGCTCATAGAAAAGCCTGTACTTGAAAAGATTCAAGCTTTCGTCAGTAAAAGAGAAATGATCTCTTACTAGTTCAAAAATTTTGAACTTGTTCTTGAGGTTCTGATTTGTTTTCATGAGGTATCTATATTATAAGGGATTTTTGGTTTTTTGTAAAATTAAAATCTTTGGAAAGCTTTCAAGTCTGGTGTTAAACCTATTATTTTTCCATCTCCAACATCTTTAGGAGAATCGACTGATACTCCTATATTTGTCTTAGGATTTTTCGCTCCAGTCACTTGAATAGCTGGACCATCACCAGCATCTTTTGGAGATTGAGTGGTGATTTTAACATCTGTCTTAGATGACTTATCGCCTGTTACTTTTAATGCTACATCAGTCTTCGCAGTCTTCTGATCCGCCAATTTTATATTAGCTCCAGCTCTGTTATCTTTAGGAACTGCCAAACTTATAGCTGTTCCTGCACCCTTGTCTTTTGGAGATTGAGTGCTAATTTTAGGAGCAGATTTAGATTCCCTAACGTCCGAAGTTTTTATCTCAGGACCATTTCCGGGATCTTTTGCTGGCACCAATACTATACTTGGTGAATTCTTAGCAAGACTTATAGAAGTTGGTATCATTAAAGGTGTAGCCATAACTTTCCTCTAAGATATCTTTACTATTCGTCTAAGCTTTCCTCTTCATCCTTATCCAAATCTTGTATAGTTAATTTTTCTCCAGTTAATTTGTTGTAAACTCTCAACAAACTTTTTGTGTTAGCACCAGAAATTTCATCAGAAATAATAGAAGCTATCTCCTCCATTAGAGCAATTTCTTTTGCTTTATCTGGTGATGTTATGTCTTTTTCTGAAATGCTTTCTTCTTCTGGAAAAACATAGTTCCAAATTTTTACTAATTCTTTTTTAGATAAAGTAGTAATTTTTGAATCTATTTCTTCTATAATTTCATTAATTGTCATTTTGGCTCCTAGTCACTATTATTCTTTCCAAAAACTAGGAACATAAAAACTAGTCCTAGAGCCAAAATAAGCATAGCGACCACTGGAAATAGCCCTGCTATTATAATGGCCGCTATTGCAAAAAATCCTATACCTACCCATTTTTGCATTAAATACCTTCCCCTGTTTCTAGAGGAAAGTCAGATGGACTTGAATGATGATCTGGCATGATGTCCTCTGCGAGTTCATCTTCCTCCAAATCATTCATCAATCTATTTGCAAAATCGATATTTAGCTGTTCTTGTTCTGACTTTTTATCTGCCTCTAGAGCTTCTAGAATTTCATTAACTTCATTTTCTTTGTCTTCTTTATCGATGATTAGATCCTCATTGATAAGAATTTCTTTCCTGATTTCTTTCAAGCAGTCAATGCATACAAAATCATTGATTGAACTGATGAAGAGAGACTTTCTAATCTGTCCACAAAAATTACAATTCTGATAGAAATTGTATACACCAACTTCTCTGCTACTAGAAACAGTAATTGGAGTAGTCGTCGTAGTAGTAGTAGTAACTGTAGACTTTTTTTTTGGAGCTGCGAAGAAATCCTTTACATTTTTAAGGATTGCAAATGTAAAGTTCATTGCATTTTTCAATTCAATGACATTTACAAATTCATCCTTAGAATGTGGGTTCCAATATCCCACACTAAGATTTGCACAGCTTATTTGTTCACTTATTGCATTTGCGTCAGAATAAAGTCCGTTCTGAGAAGAATAACCAAACACCTTTCCGACTTCGGAAAGAGTTTTGTCAAACTCATCAGTTCCGTAACCATTCTTCGCACAAATTATATCATCTTTTCCTCTGCGATCTAGGACAATTCCATAAGGAACATGAGACAAGTCTGCGTAAGACATGAAGTGCTTTATTCCATGCAGTCCAACTTCTTCTCCTGTTGAAAAAACGAAGTTACATTTCTTCATACAAGCGAATGTTAAAACTGCAAAAACGCCACACTTGTCGTCTCCACCGATTACTCCATAACCGCTAAGAATGTTGCCTCTCAGCTTTACAAACTTTGCGAGTTTCTCATCAATCGGTCCTTGAACTGTATCAAGATGGCAACTTAGGAGAGGAAGGCCAGGATTTTCGATGTTGAAAATATTGCCTTCCTTATCCTTGAAAAATTTCACTTCATTCTTTATCAGTTCCGAACAGACAAAGTCTGATATCTCCTTTTCATGGCCTGACCCAGCAGGAATCTTGAAGATTGCTTCAAGAATTTTAGTATCCATTACGTACCTCTACTTTAGTATACAAAATAAATCCCTTTTTGTCAAGTTACCTCCTTGGCGCGTGTTTATGTAACTTAACCCCTTCCTTCTCGGCACATGGGGCGCAGAAAATCTTTCCGCTCTTTGTCTTTACTTTGTTTGCCTTGGAACCAACTCCGTTGCCACAGATGCAGCACACGACATGGGTCTTCCAGTAACAAGCCTCACAGATTTCTCTGCCAGCGTTGTCTCTGAAATTGTGCTCGTATCCCTTCTGTAGTTCCCTGTTGCACTCTGGGCACTTTACGAAGCGCTGTTCGTAACAATGCTTGCAATACTTGTGTCCACTTGCTGCTTCCACTGCATTGACAATTTCATCTGAGCGACCGCAGTTTGCACACTGGAAGTACTTTCTGTTGAAACATCTGTTGCAGTAGAATTCTCCATCGAAACCGATCTTCTCGTATCCTCTGTCAATATGGCAACCGCACTCATGGCATACCTTTGGTTCCAAAGAGTACTTTCCGAGACTGTGTCCATTCTTCACCAGAGAAGCGAGTCCTTCGGTGCAGGAGAAAATTGAATCGCTGTAAATCCTTCCCTTGAACAGATAGTTGTATCCGTGGTGTCCGTATCTCAGGTATCCGTCCTCGCAGAGTCCGAAACCATCCTGAAATACACCAGCGGACTTTCCATTCTTGAAAGTGATCACGTCGATTGGATGCTTTGTTCTGAAACCTCTCTGGGCCTCACCTCTGAACTGAACCTTCGTTAGTTCGGAGACACCTGGAGCGGCGATGATATCCGATGGATAAAATCGCACGATCTGAGGAATGTCATCTTGACCAAGCAGAACCCAGCTACGGGACAGA
>Ga0335071_10004776_pt1 | contig 14153 bp, 9 predicted proteins | sample Lox_Sample_15_FD_206724 | JGI IMG/M metagenome (GOLD analysis project Ga0335071, IMG submission 206724) | Soil microbial communities from Loxahatchee National Wildlife Refuge, Florida, United States - Lox_Sample_1.5 | ecosystem: Environmental > Terrestrial > Soil > Wetlands | place: USA: Florida... | reverse complement strand
CATTTGCGAAACCGGAAACGACGGCGGGCATGCATCGCTTGGTGTGGGACCTGCACTACACAGCTCCAACGGCCGCCAATCACGAATATCCCATCATGGCGGTCCCGCACGCGACGCCGCGGCGTCCGCAAGGACCGCGGGCTTTGCCGGGACAGTACACCGTGAAGCTGACCGTGGGCGGACAGTCGCTAACGGCACAGTTAGTCGTGAAGGAAGACCCACGGGTGAAGGTGACTCCCGGGGCATTGCAGCAACAGTTCCAGCTGCTGACGAAGGTCGCTTCCCTGCTCTCGGACAGCTCGAAGCCGGTGATTCAGGCGAGATCGGTAAAGGAACAAATCGACAGGTTGCAGGTGACGGGCGCGACGGCGGACACAGTCAAGGCGCTCGATAAGAAAATCTCGGAGCTGATGGAAGGCGGTGAGGCTGATACGGCTCCGGGACTTGGCGACCTGAACGATGCGATCTCGGGGCTGTACATCGCAGTAGGACAGGTCGATGCGGCTCCCACGCCGGCACAGGTCCAGGCGGTCGATACGGAAGCTCAGCCGCTTCCGGCGCTGCTACAGCGGTGGCAGGAGATTCTCACGAAGGACCTTCCCGCCGTGAACCAGCAATTGAAGAGCGCGGGACAGCCGGCGATCGATCCGGACTTGCCGCCGACCCATTCAGAGCCGGGCATGGACGTGGATGAGGGCTGAATCGCGGTGTGTCATTGGGCGTTCATGCGCGATGTGTGACAATACTCAAATGCGAACATTCTCGAAGATAGCGTCGTTTTGTGCGGTTGCGTTGACGCTGGGTAGCGCGTTTGCACAAACCTCCGCTACCAAGGGTCAGTCGACCACAACCGCGAAACCGAAAACCACGACTGCGGCCAAGCCGCAAACCACAACCACGAAACCTGCTACGGCCCTCACCACCGACGAGGAAAAATTCAGCTACGCCGTCGGCATGAGCATCGCCAGAACCTTGAAGCAAAGTGAGGCCAAAGTCGATCCTGAAATCTTGACCCAAGGGTTGAAGGACGAGACGGCGGGCACCTCGAAACTCACGCCGCAGGAGGCCCAAGCCATCCTGGCCAAGGTGCAGGGCGAGATGCGCGCGAAAGCAGAGGCGCGCATGAAGGAACTGGCGGTGACGAATAAGAAGGAAAGCGATGATTTCCTGGCCGCCAACAAAACCAAACCCGGGGTGGTAACGCTTCCTGACGGGCTGCAATACAAGATTATTCAAGCGGGAACGGGCCCAAAGCCGAGCGAGACCGATACCGTCAGCGTTAACTACACGGGAAAGCTGGTGAACGGCAAGGAATTCGATGCGTCGGAAAAGCATGGTGGTCCGGCCACATTCGAAGTTGGACGCGTGATTAAAGGCTGGAAGGAAGCCCTACAACTGATGCCAGTGGGCTCGAAGTGGCAGTTGTACGTTCCGCCGGACCTGGCCTACGGTGAGCAGGGCGCGGGCGGCGACATTCCGCCGAACTCGGCGTTGGTTTTCGATGTCGACCTGCTGTCGATCAAGGGTTCGGAGAAGCCGGCATTGGAACCGGGGCCGGACAGCAAGACCACAAATCCCAAGCCGAGCAGCGCGCCGAATCCGGAGAAGAAATAGCAACTGCGTTCTGAATTGCAACAAAACAGGCTCGGGCGATTCGTCGCCCGAGTTTTTCTTTCGGTCACAACTTAACGACCAGCTTGGTGCCGCGCCGCGCAGCCATTTCGTCCGCGATCTGCGACTTCATCTCCGCTGAAAGTATGCGGTCCACGATCGGGAAGACGTCGTTGTCTTCGACTGCGATGTGCCGCTGGTACATGGAATGGAGTTGGTGGACCGCTTCCCGAAATGTCTGCGCATTGCCCGGCGACAGTTGACCTTCTTCGAGGTACTTCTTTCCCAGATGATCGACGGTGTGGTGCAGAGGCTCGGCCCAGCGATGGTCTTCTTCGAGTGCATCCAAGCGCGCCAGGCACGCCTGCAATTCGGGATTTGCAATCTTTCGCAGGCGGGGGAAGAGCGAGTCTTCCTCATCAGCCGTGTGCTTGGGCGCAGCCTCGCGAAAGTAGCGCAGCGAAAGATCGAGGGAGCGGCGAGTGTCATCCGTGAGTTCCCGGTCGGAGACATCGGCGACCGCTTTCAACGATCCGATGAACATTTCCACGCGCCGGTGACAATCGGAGAGCAGGCCGGTGGGATTGGCAAAACTGTGAGCGACAGCGCCGATCTGGACAGGCATAAGCTAATTGTATCGTCACCCGATAGGGTGAGATGTGACAAAAGTCCGGCCAGGGTTGCTTTCTCATGCCACTGCCGCCCGGAATGACGGGCCCAGCCTCACATTGTGGGACGCGCCAAATCACAACCACCCACGGCCAGCGGTCACATCTCGAAAGTGCGCAATGGTGGAACACTCTTCAGAGGCATTCCTATATTCCCCCTGTATTGAGGTCGTTATGAGAATCGGCATCAAAATCGACCCGGCAACCGGGCAGAAGTACATGGCAGTCAACGCGAAGGGCCACGCCTTACTGATGAACCCGCTGACCAACAAAGGCACGGCCTTCACGCAGCGTGAACGCGACGAACTGAACCTGCACGGCCTGATTCCGCCGGCCATATGCAACGTGCACCAGCAACTGGAACGCACTTACGAGAACTTTCGTGCGAAGACCACAAATCTCGAACGCTACATCTACCTTTCGAGCCTACAGGACCGCAACGAGACCCTGTTCTACCGGCTGCTGCTGGAGCACATCGAAGAGATGATGCCGATCGTGTACACGCCCGTGGTCGGCGAGGCCTGCCAGAAGTTCGGACATATCTACCGGCGCGGGCGGGGTCTTTACATCACCTACGAAGAGCGGCATCAGATGGAGCAGATTCTGCGGAACGCCGATGTCACGCATCCATCGATCATCGTGGTCACCGACGGCGAACGAATTCTTGGCCTCGGCGATCAGGGCGCGGGCGGAATGGGCATCCCGGTCGGCAAGTTGTGCCTGTACACTTTGTGCGCGGGTATCTCCCCCTATAGCACGTTGCCCATCACCCTCGACGTCGGTACCGACAACGAAGAGCGGCTGAACGATCCGCTTTACCTCGGAGTGAAGCACAAACGCATTCGCGGGGAAGAGTACCAGGCATTTGTCGACCACTTTGTAGCGGCAGTAAAGAAGATCTTCCCGCATACTCTGCTGCAGTGGGAAGACTTCCTCAAAGGCAACGCAATCTTCCAGTTGCGGCGCTTCCGCGATCAGTTATGCACGTTCAACGACGATATCCAGGGAACCGCGGGCGTCATTGTCGCCGGGCTGTTCAGCGCATTGCGGATCACTGGGAAGAAAATGCGCGATCAGCGCATCGTATTCGCGGGCGCTGGAGCCTCAGCTCAAGGTATCTCCGACCTGATCGTGACCGCAATGGTGGAAGAAGGTTTGGACGAAAAACAGGCACGTAAGCAGGTCTGGACCGTGGATAGCAAGGGGTTGGTCACCAAAGCGCGCACGAACCTGGAGGAGTTCAAAGAGACCTACGCGCGCGATTTGGATGAGATCGCGTTCTTTAACGCCAAAGACAAGGCGCATATCTCGTTGTTGGAGACAGTCTGCAATGTGAAACCGACGGTGCTGCTGGGAACTTCGGGAACGCCGGGGACATTCACCAGGGAAGTGGTGCAGCGGATGGCCGAGATCAACGAGCGGCCGATTATCTTCCCGCTATCGAATCCCACGTCGAAGTCGGAGTGCACGGCGCAGGATGCGGTGGAATGGTCGGAGGGTCGCGCGATTGTGGCAAGCGGCAGCCCGTTTGCTCCGGTCATGTACAACGGCAAGAAGCATCGCATTGGCCAGGGCAATAACGCGTTTATCTTCCCCGGCGTAGGGCTTGGCATCAGCGCCACCGGCGTGAAACGAGTCAGTGAGAAGATGTTCCTCGAAGCGGCGCGCGCGCTGGCATCAAAGGTGACGGAAGAAGATCTCGCCGAATCAGCCGTGTATCCGCAGCTTTCGCGGATCCGCGAGTTCTCGCTGGCCGTTGCTTGCGCGACCGTGAAGCAGGCGGTGAAAGAAGGTCACGCGGATGCGGACATTCTCGAAGATCTGGAGGAGACGCTGAGCCGCGCCATGTGGGAACCGAAGTATCTGCCGATAAGGTACGAACCGTAGGATTGCTCGATTCGCATCACTTCGAAAACTGTTGTTGATGTTCCATAAGCGTATGGAATTGTGAAACAGTACTATCGCGCCCGATACTACGATTCACCTCCGTGGCGCTCACCAGAAAGCCTCTAGTGAAGAAGAAACCCTTTTTGTCCTGTCGAGGTGCCGCAGGCGCCGAGATATCCCTACGGCTCACGTGGACATTCCCTCTCCGCGGGCACCTTGCCCTGACTTGAAACTTGAAACTCGAAACCGCTTCTCAGTGATCTCCGTGAACTCAGTCCTCTGCGTTTTCCTTTTGGTCCTTGGTCCGGCGGCCCAGCTTCGCCCTTCTGTTGGGCTAACCTGGGGCTTACCACCAGCTCTCATCGGCAGTTCTTTCAATTTCCAATCAACTCTGTGCCTCTGTGTCTCTGTGTTGAGTCTTTGGCGCGCCACTTGCTCCCGGTCCCGTTTCGGGAATCCGCCAGCCCCGAAACCCCGCTACCAATAACGTTTTTCCTTGACCTCACTTTCCACCGCCCTAAAATGGACGCAGAACACAGCGTTGTTCTGAGGTCGCCCGCCTGCCAAGCCGGCGGCCTTCTCGTTCTTTGAAAATTTGTGCGCGCCGGCAGGAGTTAACTTCGGAGTTATCACGCCGCAAACCAGCGAATATCGCGATTTGCAATTTCCCGCTTCTAACTCGCTGATCGGCGGGTATTTACCCCTGGCGCGTTGATTCTGCAGTATTTAGGCGACGAATCGTTGTAAGAGTGGCAGGGGTCACGGCAATCGAAATAAGAGAGACCGCTTGGCTGCCGACCGTCAATGTCACGCCAGAGTTATAGCAATCGCAATTTCCCTTGATGGTTGTACTTCCGTACGCAACGGCTGTGGCCAGTCCGTTGGCATCTATCGTCGCAACGGCAGGATTGGAAGAGGTCCACTTAGTTTGCGCAGTTACATCGCCGGTGGAACCGTTGTATTGATAAAAGGTTCCCGTAGCGGTGAACTGTTGGGTGGATCCGGGCGTGACGGTGGTGTTCGCCGGAGCGACGCTCAAGGCAACAAGATCATGTTGGTCCCGGAAAAACTTACCGCAACAACCAGTCAATACTGCGAAGAGAACGAAGAGAGCAATCCTGGAAGTTGCCAAGTACGTTCGTATGGCTGCACCGGTGAATTTTTGTGGTGGAAGCGGACGTTCAACTCCGGTCTCAATCAATACCAGCAGGCGAACCAACCCCACTGACCCGAAGTGATCGCGGAACTGTGCGCCTCGCATGACTGACCGCGATGCGCCAGCCAGTTCCTCGGTATCAGGAGCAACCGGACATCCTTGTAGCTGCACCATGCTTATGCAGGTTGCACGTCATATGCCGTGCCGCAGAACACAAGCGGGGAGTCGTAAACTGAAGTTTCTAATCAGGAGTTGGAGTCTTGACGGGCGAAATGGAACTAGCGGAGCGGTTGCGAGACTCCGAACGCTCGTGGAAAACACGAGATGCACTTTGCCATTCGTTCGTGAAGGCAGTTCTGAACATTGACTGACTGGCTTAAGCTTGAGTACCGGGGCGAATCAGTCCTAGATTCTTGATGCGGGACTCAAGAGTAGTTGGCTTTAACCCCAGGCGGGCAGCGGCTCCATGAGGCCCTCGGATTCTCCAGCCGGTTTCGTTCAGCACGTTAACGATATGCGCGCGTTCCACAAACTGGAGGTCGTTTTGGGCAGGGCCCCTGACCTCTACCTCCGGTGTCGAAACGCGCAGGATGGAACTCGTTGACATAATCATCGCGCGCTCCACCACATTGCGCAGTTCGCGCACGTTCCCGGGCCAAGAGTATGCGATTAGCGCCTCGAGACTCTCGCGATCAACTTCCTCGATCGGCTTGGCCATGGTGCCCGCAAATTCGTCGATGAACGCCTGCACGAAGAGGGGAATGTCTTCGCGGCGTTCGCGCAGCGGCGGAATTGTGATCGGGAAGACGTTAAGCCGGTAATACAGATCTTTGCGAAATCTTCCTGCCTGTATCGCAGCACTGAGGTCACGATTGGTCGCCGCAATGATCCGCACATTGACCGAGATCGGCTTGGGATTGCCAAGGCGTTCGATGGTTCGGCTCTCCAGGACGCGCAGTAACTTCACCTGCATTTCGATCGGTAGCTCTCCGATTTCATCGACAAACAGGGTGGAGCCGTGCGCCAATTCAAAGCGTCCAACCTGCTTCGCCAGTGCTCCCGTATACGCGCCTTTCTCCCGCCCGAAGAGTTCGCTCTCCAGCAGCGAATCGGGAATTGCCGAGCAGTTAACAGTGATCATCGTCCTGTCGCGCCGCGGACTGCACTCGTGGATATAGGTCGCTAGACGGCCTTTGCCGCTGCCGGTCTCTCCCAATAACAAGACAGTCGAATCGGTCGATGCCACCTGCTCCGCCAACTCCAGTGTGTGCCGGATTGCCTGTCCACGACCAATAATGCTTTGCTTGCCGAGCTTTTGGCGTACTTCTTGGCGCAGGTAATCATTCTCGCTGTGCAGCTTTTCGCGCTGACGCTGTAACCGCTCTAGCGCTCGAGTTCGCTCGATGGTATTGACCAGCATCTCACCGAGCAATCGAAGTCGTGATACGTACTGCTCGGTCCAGTTTCGTTGCTCGTGCACCGTACTAACAAGGATCAGATGCAGTCGGCTCTGCGCGACCTCAATGGGAAGAACAAGTAAAGACTGGGTTTCCATCGCTTCGAATGTGCCGCGATCGATTTTTGCTTCCGGTGGGAGCTCATCTCGACCGGAAATACAGACTATTTCCCGGTTAATCACCACACGTTTCCGAGCCCAAGGATACAAACCGGCGAGATCGATTTCTCCCGAAACACGCCTCGTTCCGTCGGAATAAGAAGCGTAAGCGACGCTCAGCTTCTTATTGTTTTCACTTACCTCAAGCAAGCCGCAGCGATCGGCACGGAAGAAAACCCGGACCTGATCAATCGCAGCTTGGATGATCTGGCTCAAGTGTTCCGGGTCAACAGCGATTAGTTGCGCCGAAACCTGGGAAAGTAGCTCTTCGAATTGGATTCGGTTGACGGGAAAGGTATCGTCAGAAGAATCCGAGATCTCGTCGGAAGTGTAATGTGAGTTGATCATCGGCCAAAAACAGCGGATATTCCTGAAGGAGTCATCTCCTTCGCGAAACATCCCTTCTCCTAAAATGCTAAGAGGAGCACGATCGTTTTCCACTTGGCAAAAATACCAGTGTGCAGAGCGTGTTTTAGGAAGGCGGATCAGTTGAGCTTTGCATACTCCGTCTTAGCCTGCTTCAACATGACCGCATCCTCGTCGGCGTCTTTCCAGATCGCTAAGAAATTCTGATACTGCTTGCGAGATTCATCGACGTTTCCAGCCTTTCGAGCAACCCGCCCTAGTTGCAGATGGACCAGAGCGCCTGTTACGAAGTTGGCGACCAAACCCGGATGGTCAATCAACTTTTGAAACTCTGCTGCCGCGGCAGTCTCATTTCCGAGTCGTAGATAGGCAAGTCCCCGGACGTAAGCTGGTTCCATGCTGCCAAACTCCGCATACCCCAACTCATGCTGAAGTGCGAGCTTGAGCTTTTCTATCGCGGCCTCCGGATGAGCTTCGTTTATATCGATCTGAGCGCGAATGGTGGGCAGTGCGTAACACTGCACCATCGTGTCCTGCGGATATTCCTTATCCAGTTCGTCAGCAACTTTCCTAGCCATACCAATATCGCCGGCTCTAGCTAAGGCCAGGGCAGCCATCTCCTTCACGTCGCGTCCTTCGCTTGCGGCCAATGACTCGGCAGCGAGCTTGCGCGCCTGCTGCTTGTTCTCGAGTTCACTCTCTCGCCAAGCCGCGTAAGCTTTGTAGTAGGGCACCTTGTCTTTAGCGCCGTCTCTCACCGACGCTGCATTCGCCTGCTCCTGCGCCTTACGGGATTGAGCGATACGGCCGTAATAGGCTTCGGTATCCGATTCTGCTGCGAGCAACTGGTCTTCGTAGCCCGCCTTGGCCTGGCTCGAATCCCGTATCCGTTGCATCGCGCTGTGATCACCCTCCGCAAATGCGAGAAGGTAGCGGTTGAAACGCAGGCTGGCGCTGTCCAAGTTGCGCCTCTCGGCCTCATCGAAGACCGCCTTGGCCTCGTCAAATCTTCCCAAAACGATGTAGGCAGCTGACAGATTTGCGTAGGTGCTACTGTCATCGGGATTCCTACGCTGGGCATCCCAGAAAGCCTGGGCCGCTTTTTCGGTCTCACCTGACTGCATATAGTTACTTCCGAGTCGGATGCTGGGTGCGTCACCCTTAGGATAAAGCCGACTCCACTCCAGACAAGTCTGGATCGCCTTCGCCGTCTCACCTGTAACATCCTGGTAATATCCGCTTTCAATCGCGAATCGTTCACGCTCGCTGACTCTTTGCCGTAACTCGAAGGCCTTCCGGTAGTTTTCATTGGAGGCCATGCGTTGCTGCAGATTGTTGTAGACGATTGCAAGAGAGAGAAATGCGGAGGCGAAGTTTGGATCGAGCGTTACGGCACGCTGATAGTACGGTAATGCCTCAGCATCACCCTTAGTCCGCCGTATCTGGAGACCGACCGAATAAGCTTGCAAGGCTTCCAGCGAAGAAGTTGTCGCCTGCGCCAGGTTCTTGTTGAACTTCGTTTGCGAGGGCAGCGACTCACCGAGGCGGCGGCGCATCCGCTTTCCGCTCTCACCTAAGACTAAAATCACCTCATCACGATCCTTCGCTGCCACTTCGGTGTGCGCGACAACCTCATCTGTCACACAATTTATTGCGTTCAAGACGATGTCATACCCGCCGCCCTGCTTCGCGATCGCTCCCGCAAGATAGACTTTGCTATTGCTCCGCTCACAGACTTCGCGTGCCACGCTTCGCGATAGTCTCTCGCTGGCAGGCTTGTCCATTGCTTTCAAAGTGGCGGACACTTTCGATTGTGGAAGTACATTGAGAAAGGGAGATTGACTCAACTCCATCGCAAGCGCCTGCCGTAAAGTGCCGTCGAAGATGGGATCTCCCGTGGTATTAGTGAAATCGGCGAGCACGAGAGTGTCCTTCTCTCCCAGCATGGCTCGATGCGATCGGTAGATCAGCAGTACTAGTCCGACAATCGCCAACGAGAGCAAAATCAGGATGGAGCTAAACCAGGCTGATCGATTTCTTATCACGCCGGTGTGTACCCGGGTGATCCACGAGATCACGGCTGGCGGCCTCACAGCTTTCGAAGATTTGGGAATCATGTCCATCGCCACGGCTTCCGACTGCAACTGCTTTAGATCCCCGAGGACCTCCGAGGCATGCTGATAGCGTTGTTCACGATCCTTCTCGAGGCACTTATTGATGATCTGCTGCAAGGCTTCCGGCAACGCCGGATTGAGCTCTAGCGGAGAAACCGGCGCTTGCTGAACAACTGACAGGAAGATTTCTCCCGTGGTGGTTCCCTTGAATGAGCTAATCCCAGTTGCCATCTCGTAAAGCACCGCGCCAAAGGAAAAGAGATCTGAGCGCGGATCGAGTTTCCTCCCTAGCGCCTGCTCGGGCGACATATACGCCACGGTACCGAGCGCCCAGCCACCCGTATCTGTATTGCTCTCGTCCGCGGACACCGGCTCCAGCGGTGAGACTTTAGCCAGCCCGAAATCGAGGATCTTCACCACTCCGCGTTCAGTGACAAAAACGTTCGCCGGCTTGATGTCGCGATGCAGAATGCCGAGATCGTGCGCCGTTTGCAGCGCCTCGGCTATCTGAGTGGCGATCGACAACAATTGATCCAGTGGCAACGCACCGTTTCGTGCAATCAGGTCCCTGAGGCTCTCGCCTTTCAGGTGCTCCATCACGATGAACGTGCGCCCATCCTGCTCGACAACGTCATAAATAGTGCAGATGTTGGGATGGTTGAGTGCGGATGCGGCGCGAGCTTCGCGTCGAAAACGCTGGAGTGTTTTCGGATCTTCGGCAAACTCTTCTGGAAGAAACTTCAGGGCGACGAAGCGACCGAGAAACGTGTCCTCGGCCTTGTACACCAAGCCCATGCCACCGGCCCCGATCTTCTCCAGGACGCGGTAATGCGATATGGTCGTGCCCTGCATTGTTTCCGGGAGCAATCGTAATACAGCCACGGACAAGGCTTCTGTGACGGTTGCACCAGAGTCCCAATTTGGGAATAGCTCCACTCACAGCAACTTTCATTCACGTCAGCACTGAAATGCTCTTCATCCTCAATTCCACGAGATTGCTGACCGGGTTGCGCGTCATCTCGCCTCGACACGAACGATGTCGTCATATCGATAGCCTGCTTGAGTTGGCCGATCTCCCCGAAGGATTCGACGTGAGCCTTCAGTTTTGGCCAGCTCGAAAACCCGTAGAGACGCGCAATCTTGAACTGTGCATCGGTGATTGATGTCGCCGCGCCAGTCTTGAGTAGGTCTTTGGCTTGGTCCTTCAGATGGCGGAGATTGGGTTGGTCGGGAAGACGGCGTGGTGACGCCTGCGGATGAATCGAAATAGCGAAGAGCCCGTTGCCCGGACAGAAAGAAGGTTGCAGAGACTGGAATCTGAACCACTACTCAGCGAATGTCCGAATCCAAAAACCACTGCAGGAATTTGCGAAATGCCTCGCCCCTATGGCTGACTTCGCACTTCTCTTCCGGCGTAAGTTCGGCGAAAGTCTTGTTCAGCGGCGCGTAGAAAAACAACGGATCATATCCGAATCCATTCGCTCCCCTGGGCTCTCGCAAAACGGCTCCCGCCGCGGTGCCACGAAATGTCGCTTCGGTCTTGCCATCCCGGGCGACTGCAATGGCGCAAACAAATCGCGCCCTTCGCCATTCGTCGCCTACGCTTTCCAGTTCCCGCAGCAGCTTGGCATTGTTCTCAGCATCGCTGGCGTTAGGATGCTCGGGGCTGGCCGCATAACGCGCGGAATAAATTCCCGGCGCGCCATGCAAGACATCGACTTCGAGACCGGAATCGTCGGCCAACACCAGTTCGCCCCGAACCAACCGGCTGTAGTGTTCTGCCTTCTTTTGCGCGTTGGTTTCGAATGTCGGCGCGTCCTCCACCACCTCGGGCAACGACTTGAAATCCGGAATGCCCTCGATTTTGACACCACAGCGAGATGCCGCTGCCGCAAAGTCGCGCAGCTTGCCCACGTTCGAGGTGGCAATCAGGATCCGCTCCATGGCTTGGCAGCCATGCTAACAACCCGCAGCCCCGTCGGTCACGCAGCTTTTGACGGGACTCCCCTGCCCTCTGTCGTGCCCTATCCGTTCGCGGACGCCTGCTGCACACCGAGCAACTCTGCAATCTGTTCCGATGTCGCTGCCGGAGTTGCTCCCTTCTGTGACGCCACCCAAGATGCCATCCGGTTCGCCGCCTCATTAATAATGTCGAGCGACTGGCCCGCGTGGTAGAAGTGGGCAAACGTCGCCGTAAACGCGTCGCCGGCGCCTACTGTATCGGCAACGTGAACCCGGAATCCCGGATGCTCCGACCGCTTCTCTTTCCCCAGCAGCAGACTTCCCTTCTGGCCCCGCGTCACGCAGACCAACTCCATCCCAAAGTGTTCCAGCAGCAACTCGGCGTCCGATGTTTCATCGTTGCTGGTCGGCAGCCCGCAAGTCGCGAGCAACACCGGCAGCTCTTCGTCGTTCACCTTCACGACTGTGGCCAACGCCAACCCGGTTTTCAGGATGATTGCATCGTAATACGACTGTCGCAGGTTCACATCGAAGATGCGCAGGCACCTCTCGCGCGTCGCCCGCACAAACTGGTGGATGGTCGACCGCGACGGCTCCTGCCGCTGTGCCAGCGAGCCGAAGCAGACAATATCGGCCTCCGTCGCGAGATTTCGCAGGCCGTCGTTCCACTCCAGAAAATCCCAGGCGACATTCGCCGCTACGCGAAAATCCGGATGCCCACTGTCATCAATGGTGACATCAACCGTCCCTGTCCGATGTGCCTTATCAATCTGTACCGACCCGGTCTCCAGACCCAGCGACTCCAGCCGCTTCACCGCTTCCACTCCGAGCGGATCATCGCCCACGCGGCTCGCCACCAGCGCGCGATTCCCCAGCACCGAACTGATATACGCGAAGTTCGACGGCGCACCGCCAAGCTGTTTGCCGCCCGGCAGCAGGTCCCATAACAGTTCCCCGATTCCCACCACTACCGCCATCGTTATCCCCTACACGCAGCGCACTACCATGCACGTGATGTCGTCGTGCTGCGGAGCCGTCCCCACAAACTGCTCGATCTGCGCCATCAACACTTGCACCAGTTCCTGCGCCGTTCCGTTCGGCAGCGCGCGCAAAGCGGCGATCATGCTTTGATCGCCGAATTCCGCCCCGCCGACATTCTCCGCTTCGACCACGCCGTCGGTATAGATCGCCAGCACGTCGCCCGGATCGAGGGTGATCGTGCCAGATTCATAGTTCGCGTCTTTCAAAATCCCCAGCGGAACGCCACCAATCGTCAGCGGTTCCACGCCAATCCCTCGCAGTCGCAGCGGTGGATTATGTCCCGCATTCACGTACGTCAGCTCGCGCGTCGCCGGATCGAACTCCGCCAGGAACGCCGTGGTGAACCTGCTGCCGCGAATGCTGTGATCGCAGGCATATCGATTCACTCCGCACACCAGCTCGCGCAAATCCGGCGTCATCCCCGACAGCGTCTTCAGGCTGGCCTGGAACGTCGCCATCAGCAGCGCCGCGGGCATGCTCTTCCCGGCCACATCGGCGATCACCAGCAACTGCTTGCCGTCGGTTCCGCGCGGGATCACGTCGTAATAATCGCCCGCCACGGTGTTCGCCGGACGTGTAACGAAAGCTATATCGAGCCCCCCAACCTTCGGGGCCTCGCTTGGCACCAGCCAATGCTGGATCTCCCGCGCAATCTCCAGATCGCGCTTCATCGTGACGCGATCCGCGGTCTCCAGTATCAGGATCAACAAAATCAGCAGCCCGCCCAGAAGGCGCGTATCGATCGTCACCCGGCCGTCGCCAGTCCCGAACGTCATCGTGTCGATCATCATCAGCACCAGCCCAATCAGCAATACGACGCGCTTGGCGGGCGACAGCTTCATCACGATCGCCCAGAAAAACTCGCCAATGGTGTGCACCCACTGATGCTTCACCGGAGGCGCATCCTGGCTGCGCGCCTGCACCTCTTTCGAGTAGAGGCGGTATCCGGTGCGGGCCTCCGTGACGAACTGCGACCAGAGCTGTTGCAGCTCCAACCCGTCGGTCACGCGATGCCAGAACGCTTCCACTTTTTCAAACGGACGGCGCGGCGGAGGCGGTGGAACCGGCGGCGGCGGTGGAGGGTAACTGGGCGGCACGTATCCGGGCTGAGCCGACATGAGGTGATTATAGTTTCCCAACCACAAGTTTTCAGTTCTCAGTTGTCGTGCTCGGTTTTCAGTTATCGGTTCTCAGTGTAGGAACGGGAGCCCTCGCCCGTTCGACCGATGCGAAGCATCGGAAGCCTTTGTCATCACGATGCGCGCCTAGCCTTTGTCATCACGAGCCGCGAAGCGGCGAGGGATCTGCTTTTCTTGTGTACCGCGGACACTCCTGTCCGCGGCCGTTGCTTTTAACTTTGATTTTGATTTTGATTTTGATTCTGGTTTTGACTTTGTTTTTCGGTGGAGCAGCGCTTCAGCGCAGAAACCCTACCCAACCCCTAGCCCCTCGTGAACCGATCCTGCCCAGCGAGCTACCCGACCGCGGTCTTACTATCCCCTAACCCCTATCCGCTATCCCCTTCCTCTCGCTTTCCCGTTTTGGGAAACTTTTGTCAAGCATGTAAATCTTACAATTTCTCCCTAACCCACTCGTTACAAAGGAAATAGAGTTGCGTCCCATTTGGCACTGACACCACCCCTAATTTGGTATTCTGGACCTACAAGCTGGAAAAAACGGGCACACGCCCCTTTTTCCAGCTTTTTCTTTTTTCAGCGAAAGGACGCACCTAT
>Ga0335071_10004775_pt1 | contig 14154 bp, 16 predicted proteins | sample Lox_Sample_15_FD_206724 | JGI IMG/M metagenome (GOLD analysis project Ga0335071, IMG submission 206724) | Soil microbial communities from Loxahatchee National Wildlife Refuge, Florida, United States - Lox_Sample_1.5 | ecosystem: Environmental > Terrestrial > Soil > Wetlands | place: USA... | reverse complement strand
GAGCTGGTCAGGCGGCGCTGCACCGGCGAACCGCTCGCGTGGCTGGTCGGCTCGGTCGGCTTCTGCGGCCACCGGCTGGTCGTCTGCCCGGGCGTGTACGTGCCGCGCGTGCAGAGCGAGCCGCTGGCCCGCGAGGCCATCGCGCGTCTGCCGCGGCGCGGCCTGGCCGTCGACCTGTGCACGGGCAGCGGGGCGGTCGCCGCCGTCCTCGCGCGCGAGCGGCCCGAGGCACGCGTGCTGGCCACCGAGATCGACCCGGTCGCGGCCGGCTGTGCGCGCGCGAACGGCGTCGACGTGTACGTCGGCGACATGGCCGAGCCGCTGCCGGACGAGCTACGCGGCCTGGTCGACGTGGTCACCGCCGTGGTCCCGTACGTGCCGACGGGCGAGCTGCGGCTGCTCGCGCGCGACGTGCTCGCCTTCGAGCCGCGCCGCGCGCTCGACGGCGGCGCCGACGGCGCCGCCTTGCTGGGACGTGCCGTCGTGGAGGCCGCCGGGCTCCTGCGGCACGGCGGCTCGTTGCTTCTCGAGCTCGGCGCCGATCAGGGCGACCTGCTGCGGCCGCTGCTGGCGCGCATCGGCTACTATGACGTACGGATCATCCTCGACGATGAGGGCGATCCGAGGGGGCTCGCCGCCAGGCGATGACGGCGAGCCCCAGCCTCTTCTCCCCTCGTCAGCCCTCGCGCACTTCGTGGATCTCGTCGGCGAGCAATCCATGGGCCTCGCTGTGGACCCGGTTGGCCGCCTCAGGATCGGGCGCCTCAACGAGGCAGTAGATCTTGCCGTTGAGCTCGTCGACGAAGAACTGCTTGTAGGTCACGTTGTACGCGTCCTGGCGCTCGAGGTCTTTCTTGTGCGCTTCGACCACATCGTCGTAGCTGACGCCGGGTACGTTGTGGACATCCATGTACAGGGGCATGCCGCCTCCTCGGATCGTGTCTCATGACACGGACGTACCGTCACCGCACCGGGAGCTAACCGTCCCCTTGTCCCGTGGGCGCGCTCGGGCCGAAGGGGCCGTCAGGCCACGCCGCGCGCCTTCTCCACCTCGTGCAGGATCGCCTGGACCTCGTCGGCCACGTCGCTCGGGAGCTCCGGCGGGTGGTACTCGTCGAGGATGCGCCTGGCCTCGTTCTTGGCGGCCGTGTAGGCGTCCACGGAACCGCCGGCCTCCCAACCCTCGCGGCCGCGGCGGTCGAGCAGCTTGGGCTGGCTGAGCTCGCGCGCCCGCTTGCGCGTGGAGGCGCGCCCCAGGTAGTGGCCGAACGACCCGACCGCGTGGATGTCGTCCACCCCGAGGTTCTCGTCGCTCACCGGGATGCCGCCCACGGCGTGCTTGACCATGGTCGCGATCTCGTTGTCGAGCACGTACTGCGCGTAGTCGAAGGTGACGCCCGACTCGGTCATCCCCGCCCCGTAGATCAGGTTGGCCCCTGCCAACGCTGCCATGAGGGCGGTCATCGTCTTCTCGTGACCGGCCTGGACGTCGCCGAGCTTGGAGTCAGCCTACAACCCGGCCACGAAGCTCGGCAGCATGTAGCGCTGCGCGAGCTGCGCCACGCCGGCGCTGAGCAGGCCGAGCTCCGGCGAGCCGACGGAGGCGGTCGCGAGCCGCAGGTCCATGGTCGTGGTGGACGAGCCGTAGATGCTCGGTGCGCCGCGCTCGGTGAGCTGCGCCAGGGTCATGCTGGCGAGCACCTCGCAGTTGTGGGTGACGAGCGTGCCTGCCAGGGCGACGGGCGAGGTGGCGCCGGACATCGCCATCGAGATGACGTTGTTGGGGATGCCGTGGCGCGCGGCGCCCATGATGACCTCGGCCGCGTCGCGCGTGATCTTGAGCGGGCTGACGGGGCACTCGCAGAAGTAGACGAGCGGCCGCTCGCGCAGCTCGTCTTCGCCGCCGGCGACCGCGGCCCCCATGCGCACGATGGCGTCCACATCGTCCATGGAGAGGGCGCCGGTGCCGCAGCACTTGGTGGTGTTGGCGAGGCCGATCGCCGCGTCGCGCACGGCCAGCGTGTCCTGCGACGCGTCGCGACTCTCCACGGAGTGTTCGTACGTGTCGATCTCGCTGAGGTAGTCCGTCATGCGCGCGAGGTCGGCGACGTCCTGCGCCGTGGACTGCCTGTACTCGTCCGTGCGCGGGTCGAGCACCATGATGCCGGCGCTGAAGTTGGTGAACCCCACGCGGCCGCCCTCGAGGACGACGTCGTTCTCCGGCGTGCGGCCGCACAGCCGCACGGTCTTGGGCGACCAGCGGATGACGTCCTCCACGATGAACGGCGGGATCTTGACGGTCCGCGTCTCGCGGTCGACGCGGCAGCCGCCGTCGGCCAGGACGTCGAGGGCCTGTTCGCTCTCGACGAACACACCCGTGTGCTCGAGGACCTCGAGCGTCGCCCTGTGGATGTCGTCGAGGTCCGCCTCGCTGAAGACCTCGAGGCGGGCGCCGACGTTGCGCACGCCCGCCTGCACGTTTCGCTTCATATGCTCCCCCGTTCGCCCGGTCGCCCGCGACCGTCGGTGACTTGCCGGGCTGACTCTACCGCGGCGGAGCCGCGCGAGCCTCCCGGGCGCCCGCGCGGAGCGCGGTGGGCCCGCCGCTGCGCTCGGGTCCGTCTCCCGCGGCGCGAGCCGGGAATGCCCTGCACCCTATGGGAAACACGCAAACTGCCGATAGGAGCACTGGCAAGGGACGATCGGGGAGTGGCCGTGCGAGCGTGCGCCCAGTGCGGATTGTCTATCGGCGAGGCGGCGACGTTCTGCCCGGTGTGCGGAGCACGCGCCGGGGAGGGCGGCGTCGCCACGGCCGTCGCGCCCGGCCCGCCGCCCGAGGTTCAGGCCGTCGGCTCCGCCGCGCCAGGCGCTGCCGTCGAGCCCGAGGCCCTGCAAGCATCGGTTGGACCCGCGGCGCCGGAAGCCGCGACTGAGCACGGGGCCCCCGCCGTGACCGGACCGGCGGCGGAGGCCGAGCCCCCTGCCCAGCCTGCGGTGGCGCCCGACGAGCCCTTCGAAGAGCCGCCTGAGCTCGAGCACGAGGCCACTCTGGATGCCACGCCGGTCATCGGGCGGGGACACATCCTGGATGCGCCGCCGGAGCCCCAGCCCGCCGAGCTCGTCGCGAGCCTGTCTGCCGCGCCAAAGGAGGGCGCCGCCGAGCTGCTGTCGACGAATGACGCCGGTGGAGCGCCGCCGGAAGCCGGGCAACCCGTGGTGGCCACGAGCATCGACGAGCAGTCGCGGGTCGCGGTTGAAGGGGCGCAGGCTGCCGACAAGCCGCCGGCCGCCGAGGAGCCGCCGGCCGCCGAAGCGCCGCAGGCCGCGGTCGAAGATCCGCCGGCCGCCGAAGATCCGCCCGCCGCCGCAGTGCCGCCGCAGGTCGCCGAGGAGCCATCGGCCGCCGAGGAGCCGCCGGTCGCCGAGGAGCCGCCGGCCGCGGTCGAAGCGCCGCCGGCGGTTGAAGGGGCACAGGCTGCCGACAAGCCGCCGGTCGCGGAGGAGCCGACGGACGCGCTCGAAGATCCGGCGGCCGCCGAAGCGCCGCAGGCCGCGGTCGAAGATCCGCCGGCCGCCGAAGCGGCCGAGCCTCAGGAGTCCGCCGCCGCCGACGCGCGCGAGCGCAAGCTGGCCGAGCTCGCGGCCTTGCTCGAGTTCGCCGGACGTTGCGAGGAGCCCAACCCCGCACGGGCCGCCGTTGTGTACGGCGAGGCCGTCGTAGGCTATCTCGACGTGACTGACGATCCGCTCAGTGACGACGTCGTGCGGCGCGACCTGCTGCGAGGGTTCGACCGCCTCAGCTTCGTCCTCGAGCGCCAGGGCCTCTCCGAAGAGGCGCTCGCGGTCGTCGACGACGCGGAGGCCCTCGGCCTGCTCGGAGGCAAGAACGGGCTCGAGGCCGCTCCCCTCGGCTCGCTGCGGGACCGCCGCGAGAGCCTGCGTCGCGCCCTCTACGGGGACTCGGCCCAGCTCTGACGAGGGGCGCCGTCGCGCCCCGAACCGGGCTCAGACCGGGGTGCGCTCCTCATCCACCCGCAGCGCCCGCTCGGCTTCGCACACGGGGCACTCACAGCCCGGGTAGTGCATCCAGCCCTCCGCGGGGAGTGCGTCCCGGTAGTCGGACGCCTCGCGCCACTGGCGGGGCATGCCCGGGTACGGCAGCGTCCGCACGCTGTCGTCGGCGGGGTCGTAGCGGAGCTGGGCGCCGCCGGGGAGGTGACAGAGCGCCACCTTGCCTGCGGCGTGTACTTCATCGAACGTCACGAGCTGACCTCCTGATCAGTCCTCATCCCGGCGGCGGGTCAACGAAGACGGCGCCCCCGGCCGACCTCGGCCGGAGAGCGCCGTTGCTCTCCGCGGACCCGCTGCTCGCTGCGCGACATCGCGCACTCTGAGGGTACCAGGCGGCCACTCTTCGGGCGACCCGGGGGAGTGGCGCGGGAAGAACTCGAGCATCGCCGGCGTCATCGCTGGTGTACGACGTCTTCAGCGAACGCGGCCGGCGGCGGCGCAGCCGCCCCGCCGGTCTTGTCGGAGGAGGTTCTCATGAGCCTGAAGCGAGCTCTCCCGTCCCTGGTCGTCGGCCTCGTGGCCGTCGTCGCGCTGGCCGGGTGCGGCAAGATCGCCAATTCGTACGGCACACCCAACTCGTCCAATGGCGGTGGAGCGGCCACACCCATGCCCACGATGTCCTCGGCCGGTGGAGCCGTCGCGCCGGTGACGGGCCACACCGTGGCCATCCAGAACTTCTCGTTCACGCCTCAGACCCTGACGGTCAAGGCCGGGACCAAGGTCACCTGGACCAACAACGACACGACCGTCCACGACGTGACGTCCACTGACGGCCCCGGCACCAGCGCGTCGACGACCGGCCTCTTCGGCAGCGGACCGCTCAGCAACGGCCAGTCGTTCAGCTTCACGTTCAGCAAGCCCGGCACGTATCACTACGAGTGCAGCATCCATGCGTCGATGGCGACGATGCACGCCGTCGTCATCGTGAAGTGAGCGCGAAAGACGCCGCCGCGGGAAGGAACACGGCCGCGGCGGCGTCTTCTCTGGTGGAGGGCACGGCACGACGTGAAGCACGAGCCCGTCAGGGCAGGCGAAGCCGGAAGGGCGACCATGGACGATCCGTTCGACAGGTTCAGCGAGCAGGAGATCGCCGACACCTGCGCCCTCGCCGACGGCACGCTGCCGGCGGCGCGACGGGCGGAGGTCGAAGCGCTCGTGCGGTCCGCGCCGGAGCTGACGGCGCTGCTGGAGCGCCAGCGGCGGGCGCTGGCCGCGACGGCCGCGCTGGCCGCCGAGCCTGTGCCGGACTCGCTGCGGTACGCGGTCGACGGGTTGCGTCCGCGGACGGCGCCGCGCCGGCGGCGGCGTGTGGGCTGGATCCTCTCCGCCGCCGGAGTGATCGCCGCCGTCCTCGTGGTCGTCGTCGCGCTGAACGTGAGCGGCGGCTTCGGCAGGCCCTCGGTGGCCGCCGCCGCCGACTTCGCCCTCCGGCCGGCGACCGGCCCCGCGCCGGCCGCGGTCGACGACACGGGCAGGCTCGACGCCTCCGTCGGCGGCGTGTGGTTCCCCGACTACGCCGCCGCCTCCGGCTGGCGTGCGTCCGGGGTCCGGACCGGCAAGATCGGCGGCCGTCCCGCGACCGTCGTGTACTACGAGAAGGGCGGTCAGACGGTCGGCTACGCCATCGTCGACGGCGCCGCGCTGCCCCGTCCCGGCGGCGCCGAGAGCTCCACGAGGTCGGGCGTCCAGTACCTGACGCTCACGCGGCAGGGCCGGCAGGTCGTCACGTGGGAGAGCGGAGGCCATACCTGTGTCCTCACCGGCCCGGTGCCCGCGGACCAGCTCCTCACGCTCGCTGCCCGGAGCGGCACGTACTAGAGCCGCGCCGGCCACTCCGTGACCCGGCGCGTGTCTTCGGAGCTCCTTGACGCGGCCGATGTCGATGAGGCAGGCGCGCCTGGGGGTCGTCGCGTCAGCCGTCGCCGAGCCGCCGCGCCAGGCGGTCGCGGGCGCGGTACAGGCGGCTGGTCACGGTCCCCTCGGGGACGTCGAGGAGCTCGGCGGCCTCCTGGTACGAGAGCCCCGCGACGTCCACGGCCACCAGCGCGTCGCGGAACTCGTCCGGGAGTGCGGCGATGGCCGCCACGAGCTCTGCGTTCTCGGCCGCGGTCTCGGGGTCGCTGCCGCGGCCGGCGCCGTCCAGCTCCTCGTCCAGCTCCACCAGCTGTGGCCGCCGCCCGGCCGTCCGCCGCCGGCTGGTGAGCTCGTTGTGCATGGCGCGCACCAGGTAGTGCAGGTCGTCCCCGGTCACGCGTCGTGGCTTGGCCAGCACGTGCGCGCAAACGTCTTGCACGAGGTCCTCCGCCTCGTCTCTCGACCCCGTCCACGCGCGCGCCGCCCGGTAGAGGGCGGGGAGGTGCTCGACGACACTCGAGGGGTCAAGCCGGTGTGGCGTGGACATGCGGCTACTCTATCCTCACCGCCCGGCGCGCGAGGCTGCCGGCGTAGGATGGAGTCATGAGGGCGTCGCGGTACCTGAAAGCCTCGGTGCGGGACCTCGGCCTCGCCGCCACGCTCGCGCAGCTGCCGGCGATGGCCGCCGCGCCGCTCACGCTGCGGCGGCTGCGGCGGCGCAAGCTGGAGGAGGCGTCGCGGGACGGCTTCGACGCCGCGCACGGGACGGAGACGGCAGCCGTGCTCGTCGGGCGCGAGCTCGGGCCCGTGGCCACTCGCGCCGGCCATCTCGTCATCCACTACGAGACGACCGGGGAGGCGGCGATCAGGCTGCCGCTCGACAGCCTCGGCGGCGACCTCGGGGAGTCCACCTTCGTCGACCTCGGCTGCGGCAAGGGCAAGCCGCTGCTTGTGGCGTCGACGTACCCGTTCCGCCGGCTCGTCGGCGTGGACGTCTCGCCGGCCTGCGTGGCCGCCGCGCGGCGCAACGTCGCCCGCTACGGGCCGGAGCGGATCGACCCGGCCCGCGTCGAGCTCCTGGTCGGCGACGCCGAGGACTTCGTCTTCCCGCCGGACCCGCTCGTGGTCTACCTCTACAACCCGTTTCCGGGCGCGGTGCTGGCGCGGGTGGTCGCGCACCTGGAGGTGAGCCTGCGCGAGCGGCCGCGGCCGTGTGCGGTGATCTACGTCAACCCGCACGCCCTCGCGGCCTTGACCGCGAGCGAACTGTTCGAGCGGCGGCCGACCATCGCCGACCGAATGCCGGCGGCGGCGCCGGAGTCGCTCGCGTACGAGCTTGCAGCCATCTTCGTCACTCGCGACTGGGAGGGTCGTGGCGACGCAGCCCGGCGCAGACCTGACCTCAGATGAGCAGCGACATGCTCGCGGCGAGCCAGATGAACGCCGAGCCGGCGGACATGACGATGATCTCCGGCCACAGGTCCGCGCGCCGCACGCCCCTCAGGAGGAGCCAGAGGACGAACATCGCGAGCAGCCAGCCGTAGCCCGGGAGCAGCGCGAGCGCGCTGCACAGGCACACGGTGATGAGCAGGTCGGGGAGCGGGAACTCCAGCCGCATCCACCTGGCGACCGCCCAGATCCAGGCGCCGCTCAGGGCTGCGTCCACGAGGAAGAGGATGACGTAGGCCTTCACATCGGCAGCCTACCAGCTTCTACCTACTGCGGGTTTCGTGGGTTGTGATGCACCTCTGTTATGCCGATACTCTGACTACGATGAGTGTCGCCGCCGCCTTTCGGCGGGCCGCCGTCAGGCTCGCCCGCTCCTCCCGTTCGATTCTCGCGTCCCCGCGCCGCCGCTGGCTGATCGGTGGCCTGGTGCTGGCCGTCGTCGGGGTCGCCGCGCTCGGCGACGACGACGTCGTCCGCATGGCTCGCGCGTTCGCCGGCGCCGACTGGCGCTGGGCGGCCGCGTCGGTCGCGCTCATGCTCGTCTCCCTGGCTCTGCGCAGCCTCGCGCTGCAGCTGATCGTCGGGGCGCTCGGCTCCTTGCGTGCGCGGTTCGTCGAGGCGTTCTCCGCAACCAGCATCGGGCTGCTCGCCAACACGGTGGCTCCGGTGCGCGCCGGCACCGTTCTCTCGCCCTATGTGCTGTACGTGCTGGTCCGGCGCCGCGGCGCCCACCTGCCGTTCGCGACCGCCGTCGGCGACACGCTCACGGAGCGCGTGTTCGCCATCGCCACGTTCTTGATCATGGCGCTGCTGTTCCTGGGCGCGCTGTCGGCGCCGCCGTGGGCGCGGAACCTGCTCCTGGTCAGCGCCGGCCTGATCGCGGTGCCCGTGGCCGGCGGCATCATCCTGGACCGCCGGCGCGACAAGGTCGCGCAGGCGTGCGCGCGCGGCGGCGAGCGGATGCGCCGGGCCGCGCGCTGGCTGCCGCAGCTCATCGACAGCCAGCGCATCTGGAGCCGGCCGTCCGCGGCGCTCGCCGTGACCGGTACCCAGGTACTCGCCTGGCTTATCCAGCTCGCCTCCGCCGTCACGATGCTCGAGGCGTTCCACCTCGGCGCGGCCGGCGTTCGCGGGGCCGCCCTCGTCATGGTCCTCACCAGCCTGATCGGCCTGGTGCCGGCCACCCCCGGCAACGTGGGCACGTTCCAGGTGGCAGCCGTGGCCGCCCTCGGCGTCTACGGCGTCGCCGCGGGTCCGGCGCTCGCCTACGCGCTCGGGCTGCAGGCGCTGCAGCTCGCCGTCGCCGTCGTCGCCGGCCTGGCGTCGCTGGCCGGCCACGGCCTGACGCTGGCCGAGCTCGTCGGCCGCAGCAAGCAGGCCGCCGCCGCGCTCGGCGGCTCCGAGGCCCGGGTCTCGACCGCCGAGGGCCCCGCCGGCAGCTGACGCCGACTCGTCCGCCGGCTGTGGCGGCGGCTCGGTGGCGGCAGTTTCCAGGCCGACTCGTCGACTCCGGCGCCCGCCCAGCCTGACCCGGAGTCCCGCGGCCCGACGGCGCCGTGTGTGGCCTCCTCCCGCGCGGGTAGAGCACCAGTGCTCACCGGGAGAAGGAGGTCCGCCATGCCGTACCGCGTCGGCTACTTCGTCGGCAGCCTGTCGTCGCACTCGATCAACCGCGCGCTCTCGCGCGCCCTGATCAAGGTGGCGCCGCCCGATCTCGAGTTCGTCGAGATCCCCATCGGCGGCCTGCCGCTCTACAGTCCGGACCACGATGCCGACTACCCGTCCGAGGCGCGGGCGCTCAAGCAGGCGATCGCCGGGGTGCACGCGGTCCTGTTCGTCTCGCCCGAGTACAACCGCGGGATCCCCGGCGCCCTCAAGAACGCCATCGACTGGGCGTCGCGGCCGTGGGGAGCCAACTCGTTCTCGCGCAAGCCGTCAGCCATCATCGGCGCCTCCACCGGCAAGATCGGCACCGCCGTGATGCAGTCCAACCTGCGCATGGTGTTGGCCTTCTGCGACTCGCCCCAGATGACCGCTCCCGAGGCGTACATCCAGTACTCGACCGACGTGTTCTGCGACGACGGGGAGATCAAGAGCCCGGAGACCAGGGCGTTCCTGACGCTGTACATGCAGTCGTTCCACGACTTCATCCAGCGCGTGCTGACCGTGGTGCCGCAGAACGTGACGGCGCCGGCGGTGCAGGGCTGAAGGGAGGTCACCCATGCACGCGGTCGTGATCGACGACGGAGAGCTGCGCTGGCAGGAGCGACCGGACCCGGAGCCCGGAGACCACGACATCGTCGTCCGCGTGCGGGCCGCCGGCGTGAACGGCGCCGACCTCATGCAGCGCGCCGGCCGGTACCCGGCGCCGCCCGGGTGGCCGCAGGAGGTCCCGGGCCTCGAGATGGCCGGCGAGGTGGCCGCCGCGGGCGCGCGCGTGACCCGGTTCCGGGCCGGGGACCGGGTCATGGCGCTGGTCGGCGGCGGCGCCCAGGCCGAGCTCGCCGTGGTGGACGAGGCGCACGCGCTGGCCGCTCCCGCCGGCGTGAGCTGGGCCGAGGCCGGCGGATTCATGGAGGCGCACGCGACGGCCTACGACGCCCTGTTCCGGCAGGCCGGCGTCACGCTGGGCGACCGCGTGCTCGTGAGCGGGGCCGCCGGCGGTGTGGGCACGGCGGCGGTGCAGCTCGCGGCCGCCGCCGGCGCGACGGTCACGGCCTCGGTCCGTGACGCCGCGCAGCACGACGCGGTCGCCGCGCTCGGCGCCGCGCGCGTCGTGCTCCCGGACGACGTCGAGGCCGCCGGCCCGTACGACGTCGTCCTCGAGCTGGTCGGAGCCGCGAGCCTGCCCGCGGCGCTCGCGTCCCTCGCCCTCAACGCCCGCGTAGTGGTGATCGGTGTCGGCAGCGGCTCCCGCGTCGAGGTCGACCTGCTGCAGCTGATGGGCAGGCGCGCGCGGCTTTCCGCCTCCACCCTGCGGGCGCGGCCCGCGGGCGAGAAGGCGGTGCTCGTCGCGACCCTCGGCGAGCAGGTCGTCCCGGCGCTGGCCGCCGGCCGCCTCAAGGTGCCGGTGGTCGCCACCTTCCCGCTCGCCGAGGCGACGGCCGCCTACGAGCGCTTCGCCGCCGCCGGCAAGGTGGGCAAGGTCGTCCTGACCGCGTGACGCGTCCGGCGTGCGGGCGGCCGGCAGCGCCGGCCTGCCGGAGCCCCGCTCGCGGTGTGCACTGAGCGCGCCGCGCCCGCTTTTTCATGTGCTTCTGCACACTTCCGGCCCCATCGTGGCGCTCGTACTCTGGCGGCGTTCCCACCCGGCCTCACGTCGCGGGGCGCGGCCCGGCACGAGAGAGGAGCGCCGACGATGCCAGACGTCCAGTTCGTCCCCAACTCCACCGGGAGACTGCGCAAGGTGCTGCTCTGCCCGCCCACGTACTTCGACTTCCGGCCCATCAACGAGATCACGCGAAAGGTGCTGGCCGAGGGGGAGCAGGCGGACCTGGACGCGGTACGGCGCGAGCACCAGGGCTTCGCCAAGGCGTACCGCGACGCGGGCGTCGAGGTCGTGATGATGGACCCGCAGCCGGACCTGCCGTACATGGTGTACGCGCGTGACTTCGGCGCCTGCGTGGCCGAGGGGGTCCTCATCGGCAGCTTCCGCGAGCCGGTGCGCCAGGGCGAGGAGTTGCGCTATGAGGCCCGGCTGCGAGAGCTCGGCGTGCCGGTCATCGGCCACGTGGACCGCGGCTTCTTCGAGGGCGGCGACTTCTGGTTCCTGGACCAGGCGACGGTCGCCCACGGCGTGGTCGCCCGCAGCGACTGGGAGGGCGTGCGCGCCGCCGCCGGCATCCTTGAGCCTCTCGGGTACACGGTCGTCGGCGTCCAGCTCGCCTCGAAGAACCTGCATCTGGACATGGCGTTCAACATCGTGGCGCCGGGCGTCGCGGTCTGCGCCACGGAGCAGATGCCGGAGTTCTTCCTGCGCATGCTGCGCAAACGGGGGTTCGAGCTCATCGACGTGCCCAGCGAAGGCGTGTTCCTGCACCATTGCAACCTCCAGGCGCTGGGCGAGGGGCGCGTGCTCACCTTCGCGGGCAACACGACCGTGAACGCCCGGCTGCAGGCGCTGGGGCTTGAGGTGCTCACGCCAGAGCTGACGCAGATCCTCAAGGGGGGCGGCGGGCCGCACTGCATGACGTTCCCGCTGCTGCGCGATGCCTGAGCCCGCCGTCATCGACCTCAGCCAGCCCGTGCGCACCGGCATGCCGGTGTTCCCGGACGACCCGGAGGTCGTGTTCGAGCCCGCCGCGGCCATGCCGCCGTGGCGGGTCACCAGACTGGCGCTCGGCACGCACAGCGGCACGCACATCGACGCCGCCGCCCACTACGTGCCCGGCGGCGCCACCATCGACGCCTACCCGCTCGAGCGGTTCCTGCTGCCGGCGCACGTGGTCGCGGCCGGCGCCGGCGCCGGCGAGGCCGTCCCATGGTCCGCGCTGGCGACGGCGCTGCCTGAGGACCTCGCCGGACAGGCCGTCCTGCTGCACACCGGCTGGGACCGTTTCTGGGGCGAGGAGGCGGCGCTGGACCATCCGTACCTCGCCGCGGACGCCGCGCGCGGCCTCGTGGAGCGCGGCGTCACACTCGTCGGCACCGACGCCTTCAACGTCGACTCGTCGGTGGAGGGCACCACGCACGCGCACGAGGTGCTGCTCGGCGCCGACGTGCTCATCGTCGAGAACCTGACCCGGCTCGAGGAGCTCGAGCCGGGCCGCCCGGCGACCTGCGCCTTCGTCCCGCTGCGGCTCGAAGGCGCCGACGGCTCCCCGATCCGCGCCTACGCCCTCATGGGCGGCGGCTGACTCGACCCAACCACTCCCTCAAGGAGCGCCTCTGTCATGACCCGCACCGCGACTCGGAGTGACCGTACTGCAACGGACGGCCGCCCACGGCGGCCTGCGGCCGCGACGACGGCCGTCTTCATCAGGGGGTGAAGGAGTTGGCGACCAGCGACGACAAGACCCAACCGCAGGTCTTCGTACGCAAGGCGAGCGGCCTGATCCGCACGGCGGGGACCTGGGACATCCTCGCCTACAACATCAACTTCACGAGCATCGGGCTGCTGCTGCTCTTCCTGTTCCTGCTCGGCCCGGCGTTCTATCCCGGCGCCAGCCTGCCGTGGGCGACCGTCATCTGCGTCATCTGCATCCTGCCGCTGGCCCTGGTGTACGGCTACCTCGCCTCGGCCATGCCGCGGTCGGGCGGCGACTACGTCTACGTCAGCCGCGTCATGGGCCCGGCGCTCGGCATGATGAGCAACTGGAACATGACCATGTGGTGGTTCTTCTACGGCGGCGTGCCGAGCGCGTTCCTCGCCCGGTACGGGCTCGCCCCGTTCTTCCGCACCATGGGCATCTACACCGGCAACGAGACGCTCACGTCCATCGGCAACTGGTTCACCACCAAGGCCGGGACGTTCATCCTCGGCACCTGCCTCATCATCGGCCTGATCGCGATCTTCTCGGTCGGCACCAAGACGTACTTCAAGCTCCAGAACATCCTGATCCTGTTCGCCGTGGCCAGCACCGTGCTCACCGTCGTGGTGCTGCTCGGCAAGGTGCCGGCCGACACCATCCACGCGTTCAACGTCCATCTGCGCGACGTTTCCGGCAAGGCCGTGCCGTCGGCATACGTGACCGCCTCGGCCAAGCAGAACGGCTACACCGGCCTCGCGCCGACGTCGCTGTTCTGGACGCTGATGGTGATGACCTGGATCTACCTGAACCTCAGCTTCATGAGCTCGTCCGCCTACATCGGCAGCGAGGTCAAGAACGCGCGCAAGCTGCAGCTGTGGTCCATGCCGGCCACCCTCTTCATCGTCGGCTTCGGGGTGCTGATCACCTGCTGGGTCGTCATCCGAGCGGTGGGCTACAACTTCCTCGCCGAGCTCGGCTGGGCCGACCCGACGGGCCTCGGCCTCGACTCGGCGCCGACGTTCCAGGAGCTCGCCTCGTTCGTCTCCAACAACATCGTGCTCGCGTTCCTTATCACGTTCGGCTTCATCTTCTGGAGCTACGCGTGGCTGCCCGGCCAGATCCTGAACGGCTCACGCAACATCTTCGCCTACTCGATCGACGGCCTGCTGCCCAAGTGGTTCAAGGCGGTCAACCCGCGTTTCAGCTCGCCGGTCAACTCGCTGCTCACCATGGGCATCGCCAGCATCATCGCCCTGGGCATCTACGTGTTCACCGACCTCTTCGCGACCCTGGTCGGCATCTTCGGCTTCATCCTCAGCTTCATCCTCATCTCGATCTCGGCCGTGCTCCTGCCCTACCGGCTCAAGGACGTGTTCGAGACCTCGGCCGTCAACCAGCGCATCGGCGGTATCCCGATCATCAGCATCATCGGGGTGCTCAGCGTCATAGCGCAGGTCTTCATGGCCTGGGTGTTCCTGCGCGACCCGAGCGCCGGACTGAACGGCCACCCCGGCATGATCGTGTTCAACATCGTCGTGTTCCTCAGCGGTCTCGTCGTGTACTACATCGCCAAGTTCGTCCAGAGGAGCCGCGGCGTGAACGTGGACCTCAGCTTCAAGCAGGTCCCGGAGGAATGAGGGCCTGATGCCTCTCTTCGGCAAGAAGACCAAGGGCAGGACGACCAAGCTGTTCTTCGTCACGGACGTGCACGGCTCGCAGACGACGTTCCGCAAGTTCATCAACGCCGGCAAGTTCTACGAGGTCGACGTGCTGGTGCTGGGCGGCGACATCGCCGGCAAGATGGTAGTGC
>Ga0335071_10004774_pt1 | contig 14160 bp, 13 predicted proteins | sample Lox_Sample_15_FD_206724 | JGI IMG/M metagenome (GOLD analysis project Ga0335071, IMG submission 206724) | Soil microbial communities from Loxahatchee National Wildlife Refuge, Florida, United States - Lox_Sample_1.5 | ecosystem: Environmental > Terrestrial > Soil > Wetlands | place: USA... | reverse complement strand
TGTCGCTGAGTGTGCTCGCTGAGACGCCTGTCTGGGCGGTGCGGGCGCCGGCGCTGCTCGCCCTCGCTCTGTGCCTGCCGGTCAAGCTTCGCGTCAATCCGTTCTCCGTCGCGAACGCGGAGCAGGAAATCTACACGGGAGCGACCACGGAATACGAAGGCCCGCGACTGGCGCTCTGGGAGCTGGCGCACGGGCTCGAATGGGTCGTGCTGACCGGACTTTGGGCAACGATGGCGTTCCCGGTCGCCGCCGCTTGGCCGGTCCACATGGCAGCGTTCGTCGTCATCTCCATCGCACTCGTTCTCGTCGTCGCCACCGTCGCCGCAGCGACCGCGCGCCTCAAGCTCGCCCAGGCCACGCGCGTGTACCTGTCCTGGGGCCTCGGCATCAGCGCGCTCGCACTCGTGATCGCTATGGTGCTGCCATCATGAGGTCCGCGTGAACATCTGGACCATCATCGGCGGCAACGCGCGCAAGGAGGCGCAGACTCTGCGGTTCCCGGACCGGCCGCGACTGGCGGAGCACTTCCGCGGCCTCGTCCGTATCGACCCGGGCAAGTGCCTGACCTGCGGCATCTGTGACTATGTCTGTGTCTCCGGCGCCATCACCGTCACCGCCCACGCGCTCGACTGCGAGTGGAAGTACGACCCCGGTCGCTGCACGTTCTGCGGCCGCTGCGTCGACCACTGTCCGGGAGAGGCGCTCCGGCATGAGCAGGAGAGGGCGCCCGCCTACGCCCGGCCGGGAGCCCTAGACACGGAGGCGCACGTCGCCTATCCGCTGTGCCCTGAGTGCGGCCGCCCCTCGCTGCCCTATGACGAGCGCCTGCTGGCCCGCGCCCATGACGAGATCAGCGAGGAGATGCGCGAGCGGGCGAGGCTCTGCGACCGCTGCCGCATGCGCCGCAGCCAGGCGGCGCTCCGCCTGATGACGATCAACACCGACCGAAAGGACGTCGATGGACTCTGACGCTGTCCTCCAAGGGCTCGGCGTCTGCGTGAGCCGGGACCGCCGCACCGACGGCGACTGGGCCGAGATTGGCGACCTGGACGTGCGCGCCATGACGCGGGAACTCACGAAGGCTGGCGCGCGCTGGGTCACCATGACGGTGACGCCTGCCGGCAACAGCTTCCGCCTCATCTACCACTGGGACATGGATGGAAGGCTGCTCAACGTCGCCACCACCCTCACCGGCCCCGGGAAGGAGTCCATCGCCGACCTGCTGCCGGCGGCGGAGTGGGTCGAGCGCGAGATGCACGACTACTACGCGCTCGAGTTCTTCGGCCGTGACGAGACCCCGGCCTTGATGCTGCGTCCGGGCGACGAGCCCGGGCTCTTCAGCCGCACCCAGGAGCTGGGCCGCGACGGCGACCCCGCGGAGTACGAGGGTCCCGCCGGGGACGGCACGGCGACGGGGCCTGGGCAGGCCGCGTCTTCCGAAGGAGCCGTGGCATGAGCCCGGTCATCCCCGTCGGCCCGTACCATCCGGCGCTCGAGGAACCGTACAAGATCTCGCTCGACTGCGAGGGCGAGACGATCCGAGGCGCGGACATCGAGGTCGGCTTCAACTTCCGTGCGATCGAGTGGCTGGCCGAGCGCAAGAACTATACGCAGGCGATGACGCTGGTGGAGCGCGTCTGCGGCATCTGCTCCAACGTGCACACGCTGACCTTCTCCCGCGCGGTGGAGACACTGGCCGGATTGGAGGTGCCGGAGCGCGCGCGGTACATCCGCGTCATCGTCGCCGAGGCCGAGCGACTCCACTCGCACCTGCTCTGGGCGGGAGTGGCCTGTGAGTTGATCGGCTTCCAGACGCTGTTCATGACCTGTCTCGCACTGCGCGAGGAGGTCATGGACGTACTTGAGGCCATCTCGGGCAACCGTGTGAACTACGCGATGAACCGACCGGGCGGAGTGAACCGCGACATCATCGACCCCGCCCGCGTGCTGGCCGCCGCGCGGCGCATCCGGACGGCCACCGAACGGCAGTTGATCCCAGTCCTGACGACGGACCGCACCGTGCGCGCCCGCTGCGCGGGGGTCGGCGTGCTGACGCGAGAGGAGGCCCTCGCGCTCGGCGCGCTCGGGCCCACCGCTCGCGCCTCGGGCCTGGCGCAGGACATCCGCAAGGCGGCCCCCTACGAGGTCTACGACCGGCTCGACTTCGAGGTGCCGGTCCTCACCGATGGCGACGTCTTCGCGCGTGTCGTCGTGCGCGCCCTCGAGATCGTCCAGAGCTGCCGCATCATCGAGCAAGCTGTGGATGCCATGCCCGCGGGTCCCTGGCAGCACGTCGACTTCCCGCGCGTGCCCGCGGGCGAGGCCTGCGCCCGCATCGAGGGCCCGCGCGGCGAGGTCTTCTACTACCTGGCCTCTGACGGCTCAGACGTCCCCGCACGCGTCCGCATCCGAACACCCACGTTCCAGAACATGCCGACGGTGGTGCCCATGGTCCGCGGGATGAGCCTGGCGGACGCGCCGCTCATCCAGGCCTCCATCGACCCCTGCTACTCCTGCACGGACCGCTGAGGCCCGCGCGGGCGGCGCGGTCGCAAGCGAGACTCGTCCCGCGAGCGGCCACGACGCGCCGGATCCACGTCGCTCACTCTACGGCACAGCGTCGGGCCGCGAGAACGGGAGCGGCGCGGCCACCCGCGGCCGCACGGCGAGGAAAGCCACGTACCCCAGCAGGATGCCGGCGAAGTTGAGCAGGATGTCGTCCACCTCGGTGACCCGGTACGAGTAGCCCAGAGCCAGCGACACCCCCAGCTGGGCCAGCTCGATGCCCAGTGGGAACAGCAGCGCCGCGACCGCCATGCGCGGCCAGGTCGCCAGCCGAGGGGCCGCGAACGGCAGCAGGAACCCGAACGGCGCCAGTGTCAGTACATTCCCCCCGAGGATCCAGACCTGCGCGAAGCGCGTCGCATGTGCCAGCACGTCCCGAATAGACGCCAGCGGCACCAGTCCGACGGCGACGTGTCGCCCGGCGGACTCGAGGGCGATCACGTCCGCGCGCACGGGCAGCGGGAACAGCGTCGCGCCGGCGACCCAGCCGAGGTACAGGACGAACAGCACTCTCATGGCGACGACAAAGGCGGGCTGACCATCGCGGGCGGCCCGCCACGCGTAGAGCGCCGCTGCCGCCGCGGCGATGGGGTAGACGACGACGCCGGTGAGCATGATCCTCCGCACTCTGGACGGACTGACGTCACCCTATCCCGGCCGGACCGCTTGCGCGGGCTCGTGCCGGTCGGACCGTACAGCCGTACGTCAGGCCGCGTCAGCCGCCGCGCGCTCGTCCGCGCCGGCCTCGACGGCACCGCCGCTCTCACCCGGCTCCTCGTCCGAGGGCTCCGGTGCGGCGGGATCGTACACGTCGCCCTCGTCGGTGGGCACTCCGTGTCTCCGCAACACCCAGCGCGCGCCGGCGGAGAGCGCCCACCCGAGCGCGGCGACGGCGAGAAGCGCGAGGACGACGGCGAACGCCTGCATGCGGCGAGCGTACACCGTCCGGGACGGTCGCGCCGGTCGGCGACGCTAGAAAGCGAAGATGATGGCGAGGACGGCCGCTGCCGCAGGCGCGGCGGCCGTCCACAGGAAGGCGAAGCCGGTGTCCAGGTCGCGCCTGGCCTCGGCCGCCACATCGGGGTCGGGATCGAGCCCCTGTTCCCCGGGGGCCAGGGCGTCCGGGTCGAACGGCCCGGCCCAGCGAGCCGCCGACGCCCGCGCGGGGCCCGGCGGCCGGTCCGGGTCTGCGCCCGTCACCGACCCGCGGAACAGCACCAGCAGCAGCGCCGTCAGCGCGCCGTTGGCCACCACCCACCACATCCAGTCCCAGCCTACGATCGCCAGGACGATTGCCACGACCCCCACCAGACCGCACCCCATCACCAGCGGCACGAGCACCTTCATCACGCCCTCCTCACCTCAGTCGTAGTGCTGGAAGTCCGGCCAGAGCTCGGACCACGACCGCTTGAGTCCCCGGGCGACCCAGATGGGCAGGCCGTCCTCGTCGTTGTCGACGCCGGCCCGGTTGACGATCGTACCCGCCCGCTCGATCGTCGCGAAGTAGGGCGTGAGATAGGACTTGTCCCCGAAACCCACCACGATCGCGGTCGTCGCGTCATCTGGCGGCGGACCCCACAGGTGGAAGTTGTTGTGCCCCGAGTACACCGCCGGCAGCCCGGAGGGTCCTCCGTACCGCTGCAGCGCGCCGGCCTCCCCGTAATTGCCGGTCAGGACGACCGTCTTCGCCCGCTCCGCGGCCGGGAGTCCATCGTAGACCCTCGCTACCGTCGCCGTGAGGTCCTGCCAGCCGATCTCCTCACCCAGGTTGTAGTCGAGCTTCTGCAGCGGGACGGTGTGCAGCCACCGTGCGGGAAGCACCGGCAGCGAGAGCGGCAGGAAGATGGCCGCGAAGACGATGACCCAGGCGTACGCGGCCGCCGGCGAGCGCCACATCGAGCCGCGGGAGCGTGCGGCCGGCGGCTCCTCCGAGAAGAACCGGCGCGACCCTTCGACCACGCCGGCCGCGATGACCGACCCCACGCCGAGCAGCACGATGTACAGCGGCCCGAGGTAGTACGGCCGGTCGCCCATCTCCACCATGATCACAACGAACAGCAGAAGGTACGCCCAGGCGAACGCTCGGTACGCGCGGAACCGCGGCTCAAGCAGCAGGGCCCACAGGCCCGCCAGCCACACCGGCGCCGCCCAGAGGCCGGGCAGCAGGAACTGCAGGATGACGAACGTGACCGTGTAGCCCGCTCCTGAGTGGTCGCGCCGCAGCGCCGCGCTCATGGCCAGCGTGGGCCAGCCGTTGTCCGCCTGCCACAGCAGGTTCGGCACCCACAGCAGGATCGCGATCGCCGCGGCCGCCCAGAGATAGGGGCTGGCGAGCACCTTCCAGCGACGGTCGACGATGAGGCCGAAGAGCAAGGCGATGACGAGGAAGAGGATGGTGTGCTTGGCGTACAGAGAGACGCCGACGACGAGGCCGACCAGAAGCCAAAGGCGCTGGTCGCCGGTGCGCAGGATGCGCAGCACCAGCAACATCACCAGCGCCCAGCCGACCAGGTCGTAGATGGTCGGCCCGGCCATGTGGCCGACGATCAGGAACGGGGAGACGCCCAGAAGAAGCGCGGCGAACGTCTGGGCGAAGCGGCGGCCGCCCAGCTCGCGGGCCGTGAGGCCCGCGAGCGCCACGGCCGCCGCGAACGCGAGCGCCGGGAACAGCCTGAGGCCGTAGAGCGAGTCGCCGAAGAGGCGCCGCGCCACCCAGACGAGGGCGACGCTCAGCGGCGGCTGGTCGACGTAGCCCCAGGCCATGTGCCTGCTCGCGGCGACGAAGTAGAGCTCGTCGCGGTGGTAGCCGTAGCGTCCCGCGACGAGCATCAAGACGAGAAGGCAGCCGGCCGCAACGCCCAGCACGGGCGCCCATGCAAAAGGAGCCAGAGCTCCGGTGGGCTCGTTCTCTTCCTCCACGCAGTCCAGCGGCGCTGCCATGGTCGCATCGTACTCGAGGCCCATGCGCCGCGACAGCGGCGTAGGCTCGAAGGGCGACGGTTTCCCCTTCGCAGGGCGGGGAACCCGCCCCACATGAGACCGCCGATCCGCGGTGGTCAACCACCACGAGGTGCACCATGAGCAGCATCGGAGCGACATCGCGCTCCTTCAGATCTCCCGACGAGCAGGTAGACAAAGGGCGCGTGCACATCGAGGTTCTCGACCTCGGGGAGTTCAAGGTGAAACGGCAGACGTACCCGCCCGGCTGGCGGTACTCGAAGGACATGGGTCAGCCGCGGTGCAACGACACACACGTCGGTTACGTCATCTCGGGCCAGATCCACGTGGCTCTCGAGGGCGGCGAAGAGCTGGAAATCCGCGGCGGCGACGTGTTCGTCATCCCGCCCGGCCATGACGGCTGGACTGTAGGTGACGAGCCGTGCGTGATGGTGCAGTTCGACGAGGGCGCGTCGGCGGCGCAGCGCTTCAACGTCGAGTCCCGCGCGGCCAGGGCCGCCTGAGACACAGAACACGAGCGGCGGCCGGGGCCTTGGCCCCGGCCGCCGCATCCTGCCGTCACAAGGGGGTACGGACGGGTCCCCTGCGTGGTGGTCGTGCGTCCGTTCCTCGTACGCTATGTTCCCCGGCCGGGCCGGGATCAGTCCGGGCTCTCCTTGCCCGCGTCTCGTGCCTCGCCGGCCTGAAGGGGTGCTGTGCGCGTCGTCGCTTCCTCACGCGCGCCGCCGAGCGCCTCGACCTCGATGAAGATCCGGGTCACCTCGGGATAGGGCTCGTTGATACGCCGCTCGATGCGGTGCACGGCCTCGTGGATCTGCTCGGCTGGGAGGCCGGGCGTGAACTTCACCTCGATGTTGAGCAGCACGTCATCGGGGCCGAGGTGCATGGTCAGGACCACCCCGAGGCCGGTCACGTCCGGGTCCTCGAGGACGATGCGGCGGATGTCGGCGATCATCTCGGGGTCCGCCGCCTCCCCCACGAGCAGGCTCCGGCTCTCGTAGGCGAGCCACAGAGCGGCGACGATCAGGATGCCCCCGATGGCGATCGACGCCGCGCCGTCCAGCCACGGCGCGTCCAGCTGGTGGCTCAGGAACACGCCGAAGAACGCGACCACGAGGCCGAGCAGCGCCGCCGTGTCCTCGAACAGCACCGTGAACAGGCTCGGGTCCTTGCCGTGATGGATGGCGGCGATGGTGGTGCGGCCGCGCCGCGTCCCGCGGAACGTCCGCCAGGCCACGCTGAACGACATGCTCTCGAAGAACGCCGCCAGCGCCAGCACCACATAGGCGATGACGGGGCTCTCCAGCGGCACGGGGTTGCGGATGTGCGTGAAGCCCTCGTAGATGGACATGCCGCCGCCGACGCCGAAGATGCTCACGGCGACGATGAGGCTCCAGAAGTAGACCTCCATGCCGTGCCCGAACGGGTGGTGCTCGTCGGCCGGCCGGGCGCCCCGGTTGAGGCCGTAGAACAGCAGGCCGCCGTTGCCCGTGTCCACGACGGAGTGGATCCCCTCGCTGATCATCGCCGAGCTCCCGGTGAGGGCCCCGGCGACGAACTTGATGACCGCGATCGCCAGGTTGCCGATGATCGCGGCGACGACCGCCTTCTTGGATTCCGCCGCCATGCGCGCAGTCTACTGCACCGCGGACGTGGGGTCGGCTCTTCACCGACACACAAACCCGTACGAAGAGGGTATGATTACCCCGTGGTCTCTTGAAGGGGGTACCGCGATGCCGGCCGACAACGAGTACGAGTGTGGCGAATGCCGCCACAGCTTCCGCATGCCGGCGGGGGCGGCCCGCGACACGCGGCTGCTGATGTGCCCTGCCTGCGGGAGCATCGACCTCAACGTCAAGCACGTCGAACGGTCGCGCACGGCCGTCTGGACGAGCCGCGACGGCGCCCCGGCGGCGAGCCGAGGGCGGGACCGCGAGACGACGACGTCCTGAGGTCGCGACGGCCGCCGTGCCGCGCCGCCTCCCGAAGGCTGCGCGGCACGGCGGCCGTACCCTTTTTGGTACGCTAGGTCCATGCTGAGGGCCGTCACCTTCGACTTCTGGAGCACCCTGTTCATGGACTCGCGCGGGCGCGAGCGCGAGCAGCTGCGCGGCGCGCTGCTCGAGCGCGCGTTGCTCCAGGCCGGCCGCCGGGTCTCCGGCCCCGAGCTGGCGACAGGGCTCGGCGCCGCCTGGGACCACTTCGACAGGGTCTGGATCGACGAGCACCGTACGCCCGGCTGTGGGGAGCTCGTCGACGCCATCCTGACGACCCTGCGCGCAGCGCTCCCGCGCGAAGCCCATGACCAGCTGGTCGAGCGCTTCGAACGGCTGGTCCTCGAGGTCCCCCCCGAGCCCATGCCCGGCGCGGTGTACACCATGCCGCAGCTCGCCGAGCGCTACCGGCTCGCGATCATCTGCGACACCGGCTACTCTCCCGGGTCCGTGCTCCGCCAGCTGCTCGACCGGCACGGCCTGCTCGGGTACTTCGACTACACCTACTTCTCCAACGAGCACGGCGTGAGCAAGCCGGACGCGCGTGCGTTCCTGCACGCCCTCGAGGAGCTCGACGTGCGGCCCACCGAGTCCGCGCACGTCGGCGACATCCAGCGCACGGACATCGGCGGCGCCCAAGCGGCCGGCATGTGGGCCGTGCACTTCGTCGGCGCCAACAACGAGGATGCCGCGCGCTCCACCGCTGACGTCGTCGTCAGCCACTTCGAAGACCTGCCGCAGGCGCTCGGAGGCCTCATCTGTGCCGGCTGCTGAAGGCAGAGGCCGGTCGACCCGGCAGCGCCGGGCCTTCCTGATCGCCGCGGCCGCCGGCGCCGTGGCGTTCGTGGTGGTCGCCCTGCTCATGAGAACGGGCGTGACCGACGCGTTCGACCACCGGGTCGTCGCCCTCTTCGCCGAGCACCGCCGGCAGCCGTTCACCGGGATCGCCGAAGCCCTCGGCGCTCTCGAGTGGTGGTGGCTCTACGGGCTCATCGCCATCGTCCTGCTGGGCGGGCTCTGGTGGTCCGGCCGCATGATGCAGGCCGTGTACCTCGGCGTCACCATGGCCGTCGCCCTCGCCGTCAATCCGCTGCTCAAGCTCGCCTTCGCGCGCGAGCGGCCGCCGGGCGAGGCGGTCGTGACCGTCTCGAGCTCGGCGTTCCCGAGCGGCCACACCACGTCGGCGACCGCGATCGCGACGGCACTCGCGGTCATCGCCTGGCCTACGCGCTGGCGCTGGCCGATGGTGGCCGCCGCGGTCGTGTTCTCGCTCGCCATGGCCGCCTCACGCGTGTACCTCGGGGCGCACTACCCCACCGACGTCGCCAGCGGCCTCGCGCTCGGCTTCACCATCGCGATGGCGGTGCGCGCGGTGCTGCCGTGGCCGACGCCGGCGGAGGCCGCCGCGGCGCACGAGGGCGCGGAGACGGGTGTGACGGCGCCGAGCGCCGTCGGACGGGGTCCGGCGGCGCCCGGGAGCGCGGCCGACGGGCGCCCGGGCATCGACGTCGTCTTCCTGGACTGGGGCAACACGCTCATGGTCGACAACGGCATGAAAGAGGGTCCCATGAAGGACTGGGACACGGTCGAGGCGGAGGCCGGCGCGCAGGAGGCGCTGCTGCGCCTGCGCACCCGCTACCGCGTGGTCGTCGCGACCAACGCCGCCGACTCCCCGGCCTACTTCGTGCGGCTGGCGCTGGCGCGCGTCGGGCTGGACGAGTCCATCGACGACGTCGTCTCCTCGGCCGACGTCGGCGATCACAAGCCGAACTACGCGTTCTTCCGCGCCGCGCTGCTGCGCGAGGGACGGCGCGGCCTCCCGCTCGATCCACGGCGCGCCGTGATGGTGGGCGACGGCACGACCAACGACATCGCCGGCGCCCAGCGCGCCGGTATGCGCACCATCTGGTACAACCCCACCAAGCGGCGGTTCCCCGACGGGGCGCAGCCGCCTGACGCCGTCGTCAAGAAGCTCTCCGACCTGCCGGCCGCCGTCGACCGCCTCGCCGGCGTCGAGCCCGAGAGACGAACGCGCAAGCAGCGCAAGGCTGACGCCCAGACGGCGGCGATCGCAGCAGCGGCCGCGACCCGCGACCTGCGCGCCGAGGTGGCGGCCGAAGACGCGGCGGCGGCCGTCGCCGCCGGCGCTCCGGCCACGCCGCCGGACGCGAGGTAGACGTGAACGTGTCCCCGACGCCGGAGAAGGCGCGCCCATCCATGGCGGGCTGCGGGGTCGACGTCTTCACCACCGTGCGCAACACCGGGAGGACGATCGACGTGGTGCCGGACGAGGGCGGCGAGTACCGCTTCGCCCTCGTCCTCCTCGACTGACCGCCCGGCAGGCGGAGGCCACGGCGACCGACCGGCGCGCTCCCTCGCGGCTCGATCTTGCCCGTTGTTCTTTTTGCCCCGCGCGCGACCCGAGCGCGGCATGGGCAAATGTACCCCTCAGTTCTAGGCACGCAGGCCGACACACGAAGTAGTCGAACTGTATGCATCAGTCCCTCAATGAAGCGAGAAAGCAGGATGGACCGGACACAGCCGAGCCGCCAGACGCCGATCGCAGGACCGCGACGCGACGCGCGTGCAGCGGCGGGCGCGCGCGGCCCGGCGACGGCGACGCGCGCGGCAGGCAGGGCGCTCCTGACCGTCGCTGTCGCGTGCTTCGCGTTCGGGCTGCTCGTGACGAGCGCCTTCGCAGCCACGTACAACACCTGGACGGCCAAGACCTCGGGCGCCTCCACCTCGACGACCCTCTACAGCATCGCGTTCGCCGACGCCAACAACGGCTGGCTCGTCGGCTCGGGAGGCGTGATCCGGCATACGACGGACGGCGGCACGACGTGGACCGCGCAGACGTCCGGCACGACCCAGAACCTGCGCGATCTCGCCTTCGTGGACGCATCCAACGGCTGGGTGGTCGGCAACGGCGGCGTGATCCTGCACACGACAAACGGGGGGACGACCTGGACCGCGCAGACGTCGGGCACGACGCAGACCCTGCGCGACGTCGTCTTCATGGACGCGAACAACGGCTGGGCGGTGGGCGCCGCCGGGACCATCCGCCACACCACCAACGGCGGTACGACGTGGTCGGCGCAGACGTCGGGGACGACGCAGGCCCTCTACTCGCTGACCTTCCGCGACGCCAATAACGGATGGACGGTCGGCGCCGGCGGGACCATCCGCAGGACCAGCAACGGCGGCACCACGTGGAGCGCCCAGACCTCTGGCGTCACGGGGACCCTCTACGGCGTCGCCTTCACCGACACCAGCAACGGCTGGACGGTCGGCCAGACGGGCACCATCCGGCACACCGCGAACGGCGGCACGGCTTGGAGCGGTCAGACCTCCAGCACGACGCAGACCCTGTACCGCGCGACGTTCCTCGACGCCAACAACGGGTGGACTGTCGGCGCAGGCGGGACGATCCTGCACACGGTCAACGGCGGCACCGCGTGGAGCAGCCAGACCTCCGGGATCACGTCGGTCCTGCGCAGCGTCGTCTCGGCCAACGGCAGCCTGTGGGCCTGCGGGGCCAGCGGCCGCCTGCTCACCTACCTGGTCGACATCACCGCGCCGGTGACGACGGCTACGGGGCTGCAGACCGACAACCACTCCGGCTGGCGAACGACAAGCCAGACGGTGAACCTCGCCGCCACGGACGCGCAGTCCGGCGTCTCGGCGACGTACTACACGGTCGACGGCGGCGCGCGGCAGACCTATGGGGCGCCGTTCGTCGTGGCGGGCGAGGGCTCGCACACCGTCACGTACTGGTCGGTCGACGTCGGCGGAACCACCGAGGCCACGCACACGGGGTACGTCAACATCGACGCCACGGCTCCCGTCACGACCGCGACGGGACTGCAGACCGACGATCACTCCGGCTGGCGCACCACCAGCCAGTCGGTGAGCCTGTCCGCCGGCGACGGCAGCGGCTCCGGCGTCTCCACGACCACCTTCACGATCGACGGCGGCACGACCCAGGTCTACACCGGCGCACCCTTCGTGGTAGCCGGGAACGGCTCGCACGCCGTCACCTTCCACTCCACGGATGCGGCCGGCAACGTCGAGGCCACGCACACGGGATACGTCAACATCGATACGGTCGCCCCGGTCACCGTGGCGGCCGGCCTCCAGACCGACAACCATTCCGGCTGGCGCAACACCAGTCAGGTCGTGACGCTCACGGCGGCCGACGGCGCGGGCTCCGGCGTCTCCACCACGCGCTACACCGTCGACGGCGGCGCCGCTCAGACGTACACGGGGGCCTTCACCGTGTCCGCCCCCGGTTCTCACGCTGTCGCGTACTTCTCCCAGGACGCCGTCGGCAACGTCGAGTCGACGCACACCGGCTACGTCAACATCGACACCACGCTCCCGACCGTCGCAGACGACGCCGACAGCGCCTGGCACCGGGTGGCCGTGACGGTCCGCCTGACCCCCAGCGACGGCGGCGGGTCCGGAGTGGCGGGCACACAGTACCGGGCCCAGGGCGGCGCGTGGCTGGATGCGACCGGCAATGCGTTCACCGTGCCGGCGCCGGCCGACGGCTCGGGCGACGGCGCCCGCGTCTACCAGTACCGTGCGCTGGACGGCGCCGGCAACGTCAGCGCCACGCACAGCTGCACGGTCTGGATCGACACGCAGGCGCCGACCACGACGGCTGCAGGGCTGGCGGACGACGACCTCTCCGGCTGGACCACCACGAGCCGCACCGTCGAGCTCACGCCGGACGACGGCACGGGCTCCGGCGCATCGGTCACGACCTACGCGGTGGACGGCGGTCCGTCTCGGACTTACTCCGGCGCGTTCGTCGTCTCCGGCGCCGGTCAGCATCCCGTGACCTATTCGTCGACCGATGCCGCCGGCAACGTCGAGGCGACCAGAACGGGCTGGGTCAACATCTCGAACCCGGACGCCCAGGCCGACGGGCTCGCCGCCGACGACCACTCGGCATGGCACAACGCCGACCACACCGTGACGATCACCGCGGCGGGCGACCACCAGCCGCTCTCGATCCTCTACCGCGTCGGCGCCGGGTCGTGGCAGACGTCGGGGAACCCGGCGATGTTCTCGGTCTCCGGCGAGGGCACGCACCGCGTCGACTTCTACGCCCGCAACGGCGTGGGCGTGGAGAGTGTGCCCGAGACAGGCTACGTGAACATCGACCTCACCGCCCCGGTCACCACCGCGAGCGGCCTCCAGACAGACGTGCACAGCGGATGGGCCGCGAGCAGCCAGAGCGTGGGCTTCGCGGCCGCAGACGGGCTCTCGGGTCTCGCGGCCACGTACTACCGCGTGGACGGCGGCGCCTGGCTGGTGTCGACCGGCGCGCCGGTCGTCGTCGCCGGGGACGGGTCGCACAGCGTGTCCTACTACTCGACCGACAAGGCCGGGAACGCCGAGACCGCGCGCACCGGCTACGTGAACATCGACGCTGCGGCCCCGGCCACGACGGCGACGGGCCTCCGGGCTGACGACCACAGCGGCTGGCGCTCGACCTTGCAGACGGTGAGCCTGAGTGCCGACGACGCCGGCCTCTCCGGCGTGACCGCCACCAGGTACACGGTGGACGGCGGCGGCGCGCAGACGTACTCGACGCCGTTCGCGGTGTCGGGCGAGGGCTCCCACGCCGTCACCTACTGGTCGGTCGACGCGGTCGGCAACATCGAGAGCGCCCACACCGGCTACGTGAACATCGATGCGACCCCCCCTGTGAGCACGCCCGGCGGCCTGCAGAACGACGCGCACTCCGGCTGGCGCCAGACTTCGCAGGACGTGACGCTCGCGGCGACCGACGCGCTCTCTGGCGTCGCCGCGACGCACTATGCCGTCGACGCCGGGTCGCAGCAGACCTACGGCGGCGCGTTCACCGTCGCCGGCGACGGTTCGCACCCGGTCGTCTACTGGTCGGTGGACGCCGCCGGCAACACCGAGACGCATCGCACCGGCTACGTGAACATCGACGCCGCAGCCCCGACGACCGCGGCCACGGGGCTCCAGGCGAACGACCACAGCGGCTGGCGCACCGCCGATCAGACGGTCACGCTCAGCGCCGGCGACGGGGGCCTCTCCGGCGTGACCGGGACGTACTACACCCTCGACGGCGGGCCGCAGCAGACCTATGCCGGCGCGTTCGTCGTGAGCGGCGACGGCCGCCACGCCGTCGTCTACTGGTCGGTGGACGCAGCCGGCAACACGGAGGCGGCCCACACCGGCTACGTCAATATCGACGCCACCGCCCCGGCGAGCACCGCCACCGGCCTGCAGGCGAACGCCACCTCCGGCTGGCAGAACAGCGCCCAGACGGTGACCCTGGGCGGGGACGACGCCGGGCTGTCCGGCGTGGCGGCGACGTACTACCGGATCGACGGCGGCGCGCGACAGACCTACGCCGCGCCGTTCGCCGTCGCGAGCGCCGGCTCGCATGCCATCGTCTACTGGTCCGTCGACGTTGCAGGCAACAGCGAGACCGCACAGGTGGGCTACGTGAACCTCGACCTCAGCGCCCCGACGGTGACCAGCGACGCCGACGCCGCCTGGCACAACAGCGACGTCACCGTGCACCTCACCCCGGCGGACACGGGTGGCAGCGGCGTGGCCGGCACGCAGTACCGGCTGCAGGGCGCCGCCGACTGGC
>Ga0335071_10004773_pt1 | contig 14161 bp, 22 predicted proteins | sample Lox_Sample_15_FD_206724 | JGI IMG/M metagenome (GOLD analysis project Ga0335071, IMG submission 206724) | Soil microbial communities from Loxahatchee National Wildlife Refuge, Florida, United States - Lox_Sample_1.5 | ecosystem: Environmental > Terrestrial > Soil > Wetlands | place: USA... | reverse complement strand
AGCGGTGAGCGCGTTCGCTCCGGCGGAGTGGTTGATCGTCGCCTCGGAATCGATCCCCCAGTATGTCGATGGCTGCCCGGTCGTGTCGTACGCCAGCGACGAGCCGCCCCACACGATGAATGGAATATCCTCGTAGACCGTATGGGTGTCGTTCGGAACGATCGCCATATAGGTCGTAGAGGTCGGCGTCACGCCGTTGTACGTGATCGTCGTCCCGGCACTAAACTGCGAACCACCACCGAAGAGTTGCTGTCGCGACGTGGCGAACGTCGTCCCATCGTCACTCTCACCAGAGTTGCCGAGCGTGTTGGTGCCGGTGAAGGCTGCCAAGTCGTGATTGGTCCCGGCTCCCGTAATACCAGCGGTCCACGTCGTGCCGCCTTGACATTGCCAGAAGCCCGGCGTGGACGTGTCCCAGATCGTATCGCCGGCGTTTCCGGTCACCACGCCATTCGGGCTTCCGGCTCGCACTGATAGAAGCGTCGGGGTAGCAGCTGACCCCAGCTGGATCGCGGTGGCAGCAAGCGGCTGGGTCGCCAGATCGTGCCGAACGGCGAGAGCGATGACGCCGCTCAAGACGAAGCCTGCCACGAGCAATACGATGATCCCTCGCCACGGTCTCGATGGAGTAACGATGATCGCCGGTCTCACGGGGTGCCTCCTCGACGAAATAACCTAGGCGAGCTCGAACACCACGAACAGAATCGTGTCACTCGCGGTGAGGTTGCCACTGGCATTACAGGTGAAATTGGTGATCGTGAAGGAGGACGACGGGCAGTCAAACACCAGCAACCTTGCCATGCCGTTGCCCATCGCGATCACGCCATAGCCCGTGTCCGCACGTGGTGTTGGCATCGTGACGGTGAACGAGCTGCCCTCGAGTCCGGTCGCGGTATACACGAAGGCCGTTCCTCCCCCTCCTCCGCCGCCACCTCCGCCGCCAGCCGATGTGGTGGTCACCGTGACGTCTGGAAGTCCAGGAGACACCACCGGCACGCCCGAGCGGGTGACCCGCATGAGCTCGGCCGTGAAGATCGCCGACTGCCCAGATGGACCGCCTGACACAAACGAGAACGCGGGACCCCATGTCGTGCCGCCGTCCTCACTGATCTCGACGTTCAGGGTCCCCCCGAACGGACCTCCCACCTGAACCGTTACCGCTTGACCGAGCGCCGCCGTGCTCGTGCTCGCCCCCGAGCCGTTACCAGCGGGCACTGCGAGCGTCACGGTCGTCGCGGTATCCGGACCCGCTCCGACGTCAACGACCGGAACCGAACCGTCGACGAACCGCGATACGTTCATGCGCATCAGCTGGCATGAGACGTTGACGGTGATCGAATTCTGGCCGTTAAAGGTCGCAATCGGAGACCACGTCACCCCACTGTCGTTCGAATACTCGACGACGACGACGGGCTCATACACGCCACCTGAAGAACCGATGACAATGGTCTTCAAAAACCCCATCGTCGCGGTACTGACGGAGGCGCCGGGGCCGTTGCCGGCCGGACGAGGAAGAGCAACAAAGACGTTGGCCACGATTCACCGTCCCGTCGGTACGCCCGGAGGAAGCCCGCGCCCGGCCGCACACACGATGGCCTTGATCCCCGTCGTGAACTCGATGGTCCGGCACGGTCCGCCCTGCGGCGCCTCCTGGCGCAGCCGGTGATAGCTCCCCGTCGTGTCGACCGAGCCGTAGAGGTAGCCGTGCTCCTTGGCCCACGCCTTGGCCTGGGCCTCGGTGAACATGTGGCGGTCGAAGAGGAGCGACTGGACCTCGCTCTTGGGCCAGTGGTCGGAGGGGTTGTGGGTGTGCGAGAACGAGCAGCTGCAGCTGTTCTTCTTGAAGAGGCCGGCCACGCCCTCCTTCGCGCGAGCTCGCACGGTGCGCGCGGCGATCTCCTTCGCGCGCGCATCTTTGCCGTAGCCCCGCTTGATGTCCTCGTACATCCGCTCGCCCTTGGCGGTGAGGCCGGCGGGGTTCTTCTCGAGGTCATCGACGCCACCGTCCCACACGAGCTCGTCGCCGATGAGCTCGATATGGAACGAGGGCACGATCGCGTCGACCATGTGGCCGTCGGGGAGGCGCTTCAGTACCTCGCCGAATCGCGACGGCCGATCGCTTGGGCCATCGTCGCCCATGCCGAGCGCGAGCCGAGCCATGGCATAGCCCAGCTCTTCGCTCATCTCATCCGACACGTTGGTTCCCGTAATTCGACCGCGCTGGCTCACCACGAACTGCGTGAGGTCTTTCAGATCGGAAAACCCGTTCGCCTTGACGTACAGCTCGCCCAGATCCCATGCCGCATCGCGGGTCGCTTCCATCGCGCGCGTCGACCGATCGCCGAAGGCGCGATCCATCAGCGCATTGCTCATGCCCACGAGCACGTGCACGTACTCGCCGAGCTTCTTGACCGGCCGTCGCGCCACTACTTCACATCCCTCGCCACGTTGTTCTCGATCACCACCCGCCACTTGCAGAGCGTCATCCCGCCTGCGAGAAGCCCCGGCACGTGAACTCCAGCATCGCGGTTCTCCCACGTGCACTCGAACCGCTCGACGTCGAGCCGGCCGCCGAGCTCCTGATTGACGCGCGTGTCGAACTCGATCTTCTTCCGCTCGGTCGTCACCTGCAGGAGGTGACGGCACTTCGGGCAGATGAGGTGGAGCTTCACAGGCTCGCCCGGCAGGCGATACACGTCGACCGTCAGCACGTACTCGCGGTCGGGTCCCTTGTAGGTGACCTGGACCTCTTCCTTGGCGACGTCGAGGTTCGTGCGGGTCGTCATCCCGTGGTCCATGTCGCCGGCCAGCTGCACGAGCTCGCGCTTCTTGCCAGTGGCAAGGCGCGGCTGGTCACCGCCCAGAAGATTCTGGACAGCCGGATCTTGGAGGTCGATATCGAGCGCCATCTCGTTCATCCCGGAAAGAGAAGAGGGTGTCGTGCCGCGCACGACGGTGACAGGTCAGGTCGTGGCCGGCTTCTTCTTGCGCCGCAGGAGCAGGACGGCCACGAGGCCGACGCCGCCGAGCAGCATGATCGTGGTCGTCTGCGACGCCTGCTGCGCCTGCGCCTGCAGGATGGCTTGGTTGCTCGCGCCCTGCGCCTGCTCGGCGGCGTTGTAGCCGGAGAACAGGTTCGAGAGGAAGTCGGTGATGCCGGACAGGCCCCCGTAGCTCGAGCGCGCCACGAGCTGCACCGGCCGCTTCTGTACGTAGGCCATGACGGATCCTTTCAGTCCTTCTTGAGGAGGAGGTAGAGCAGGGCCGCGCCACCGATGAGGTAGAGCGGGTTCAGCGTCTGGAAGATGCCGCTGATGCCCGAGGCGACGCCGGGCGGCGCGACCTGCGGGGCGCCGGGCGGACAGCCGGTGGCCCACACCTGCATGGCGCCGCCGTTGTTGCAGATCGGCGCCCCCACGAAGGTGCCCGTGCCGGTCGCGGTGACGGTGTTGCCGTCGTCGGACGTGCACTGGACACCCGCGGGCAGGTTCGGGAAGCCCGGCATCTGCGAGCACATGGCGGGCGAGGCGGCGGCGCCGAGGCCGTTCATCTTCACGAAGCGGGCGGGGCGATTCATTCCCATACGGGGCATGGCGAGTCCTTTCAATCCTTGCTGGTGAGGAGAACCACGGCGAGGATTCCGCCGCCGAGGAGGATGAGGGTGGTCGGATCGATGCCGGTCTGCGGCATGATCGTCGGGGTGGCGCCACCGAAGAGGCGCGAGAGGAACGTGCCGATGCCGGCGCCGATGGCGCTCGTCGAGCCGCCGCCTCCGCCTCCGCTCGACGTGGACGTGCTCGACGTGCCGCTCGAGGCGGACACGGCGAGCGTTCCGTCCGCGCATCCACCGCTGTCGCACGTGCCGTAGCACGCGGCTCTTCCGTCATCGGTGGAGTACAGGTTGTCGCAGTTCGAGTAGCACTGCGGGCAGACGTCATCGCCCAGGCCGTGCATCATGGCGCGACCCATCGCGCGACGGCGACCCCTCATCTTCTTCATGTACGCCATCGCGGTTAGCCTTTCTTCTTCTTGCCGAACAGGAGCCAGTACGCGCCGAGCGCGGCCGCGCCGACGAGGTACCAGGGCAGGCCAGCGAGCGACATGGAGCCGTCCGGCGTCGACGTCGCGGGCGGCAGCGTGGACGGCGTCGGCACCGTGGACGCGACGGTCGTGGCCGAGCTCCCACCGCCGGCGGTGTCGTCGCCGAACGACTTCCAGGTCACGTGCTTGTGACCTTGGTTATCGAACCAGAGGATGCGACGCATGAACGCCATGGGATGTCGACTCGACGGTAGGGGTTGGGGTGGGTGGGTGGGAAGGGCTTGGTGGGAGGGATCTCTACTTGCGGAGGAGCAGCACGAGCGCGAGGGCGCCGGCGCCGATGAGAAGCAGGGTCTGCGTGGACATCCCGCCCCCGCCCGTGTCGAAGCTACCGTCATCGGGCGGGCTCGCGGGCGGGGTGAGCGTGACGCTCGGCGGCGGCGTGGACGGGATGCCCGCGTCGCTACCTGCGCTCGAGTCACCGCCGTCCGAGCTCGAGGTCGGCGGCGTGGTCGTGCTCGCCGGGGGCGCGGGCGATACCGGCGCGGAGCTCGGGTTGCCGTACATCGAGCTCGGGTCGTAGATGGCGGTCGGCGCGGTCGGCGCCGGCACACCCACCGGCGTCAGCTGCTTGTAGGGACGGCCGGTGATCGGCGAGACCTGCACGGCGGAGAGGTTGCGACCGGCAAACGCCGGCTGCGGTCCCTTGACCGGCGGACCGACCGCGATGGGCGGCGTCAAGGTCGTGTACCGACCCGCGCCGAGGAGGTTCTTGGTCATCGCCGCCTGCGCCGCGCCGAGGCCGGCGAGCCGACGGTCGCGCATCATCGAGCGCGCCTGGAGGCGCTTGCGGATGTTGCGACGGGCGGGCGACGCGCCGTCGATGGCCGCGATGGCGCCCGGCCCCGACGAGAACTCGGAGTCCGGGGCGTACGTCGAGCCCCCCATCGCGCGCTGCATGACTCTGGACCGGCGCTTCACTTGTCCCAGTCCCTTCCGATGGCGAAGGGGATGTAGAGCACCGCGAAGATGGTCAGCGGGATGACCCAGATGTTCTGCTTGGCGTACACGTAGTAGCGCAGCGGCCAGATGAGCGCGTCGAGCCCGACGCCACCCGGCAGGCCCGACGGCGTGTCCGTGCACGCGGGCACCGCGGCGCCCGACTGGATGGCCGCGAGCTGCTGGATGCGGCAGATGACCTCGGGGAAGTACGGGTCGGTCGTGATGTCGACGCCCGTCGAGATGAGCGACGAGAGCGTGGAGGCCAGATCGCCCAGGCCCGCGCGCTGGAGCGACGCCACCATGTCGCCCGGACGCACGGTCACGACCGCGCCCGGGTAGCGGACGCGATACGGCTTCCTCTTGGGGATTTGCGACATCGACATGGTGTTTCCCGTCTGGTTTCTTTTCTCGAGACGACCGCTCCGACCCACCTCGCACTCGCTCCGGGATTTGACTCATGAAAGGCGAACACGGAGCGACCGACTCCAAAAAAGAACCCTACGACCCTCCCTTCTTGAGAAAGCCGCGCACCGAATCGCCGACGCCGAGCTTCGTCCATGCGAAGTAGCCCGCGGCGGCGATCCCCAACCACTTGATCCAAAACCCGTAGTCCGTGCATGCACCCGCCTCGATGCACGCATCCTGCTCTTGCTGCGCGGCGAGGTTGGCCGCGCTCGTGATGGACACGAGCACGACGACTAGGAGCCCGCCGACGATGAGGACCGGCCACAGCCACGGATGCGTCGCGCCCGCCGCGCCGCCCGAGAACAAACCCGAGAGCGCGGCCGTGCTCGAGCTCGGCGCCGTGGCGGGCGTCGACGGCTGCACCGGCACCTGGCCGGTGAGCGCGATGTTGGCCAGCTGGACGGCGCCTTGCGGGTTCACGGACAGGTCGGCCGCTGGCAAGCTCGCGCTCGGGAACATCGCCGAGAGGAGCGCGTAGAGCCGGTTGGCGAGGTTCTGCTCGGACGAACCGCGCACCACCGCGACGCCGCGCGCGTCGTTGATCGCGCGGTAGCGCAGCCACTTCGACAGCGAGCGCTTCATGAGCGCCAGTTCGACGGCGGCCTTCTTGACCTCGGCGGTGGATACGGTGGTGGGCATGTCAGAGCACTGTGCGAGCGTTCAGGTCGGGATGAAGAGAGACAGTCGAGCGATTCGCAAGGAATTCTTCTCGCGGCAGTTCCAAGAACGCTTCTGGTCCTACGTTGATAGAAGCGCCGGACCAGACGCCTGCTGGCCATGGACGAGAAGCAAACTGAAGTTCGGTCACGGACAGATCGGCGGACAGAGCGGCGACGTGCGTTGGATGTACCCGTCGCATCGGGTGGCGTACGCGCTGCACCACGGACTCGTACCCGAAGGACAGTGCGTGCTGCACCACTGCGACAACCCGCCGTGCTGCAACCCGAAGCACCTGTTCCTCGGCACTCGCGTCGACAACATGGCCGACATGAACGCCAAGGGCCGGCACAACTACCGCACGCATCGCGGCACCGACCACGGCAACGCAAAGTTGACCGACGGCGACGTACGTGAGATGCGCCGCGCGTACGCCGCGAAGGAGGCGACGCAATGGGGACTCGCCCATCGGTTTGGTCTGAAACAGGCCACCGTGTGGGCCATCCTCCATCGGAAGACGTGGCAACATGTCCCGTGAAATCATCAATTGTTTCACAAGTTTACCACGCGATACCCGATGAGGTCGACGTGCAGCGTGCCGCCCGTCGTGGCCGTGCCACCCGAGTTGAAGTTGATGGCGTTGTACGTCGGGACGAACTGGATCGTCGAGTTCGGCGACCAGAGCGTCGGGATCGGACACGGTAGCAGCGAGTCCGGCTGCGAGAAGAGCGGACCGCGCGGCGCGTTCTGGAACAGGCGTCCCGCGCCCGCGTCGAAAATCTGGTAGAGGATGTCGATGAAGTCGCTCGTCACCTGCTGCGTCGGCAGCGGGAACGACCGCACAGGACGCCAGATGCCGAAGTTCGTGGCGTTGGCCGGCGAGCTCGGCCGCCACAGCGCCTGCGGGTAGTGCGTCATCACGAACGGGCCGTCCTGCGACACCGTGATCGTGATGGGGTTGCCCTGCTGGCCCGCCTGCGCGGCCGTGAACGTGATCTCGCCCGAGAGGATGCTCTCGATGCGCCGACCCGGGATGGCGTCGATCTCCTCCTGCACCGAGCGCGGCTTGCTCGCGAGGTCGGCCAGCATCTGCTGCAGGACCGAGATCGACTGCGACTGCTGGGCGACCATCGCCCGCGTCTGGCGGAGGGCGGCGGCGAGCGCCGAGGTGCTGGGCGGAGTGCTGGTACCGTTGGCCACGAGAATCTCCCGAGAAGGGGTGGCCGGTGCAGAGGCCACCGGATGGACCTACACGCCGGCACCGTGCCGGCGGTTTCGCTCGCTCTCGTCCTCTCGTGGGGTGTGGTGCCCGGCGTCGCGGTTCAGACGCCGCCGGGCGAGCTCGATGTCGCTCGAGCGAGGCGTCTTCCTTCTACTGGACGTCGCGCGTCAGCTGACCGTCGAGCGTCAGCTGGATCATCTTGATGTCGTCCGACGCGCCCGAGTTGAGCAGCGCCAGCGCATCGGTGGTGCCGATCGGGAAGAAGTTCGCGGTGGCCGCGAAGTTCTGGCGAACCGGCACGACGATCGGCCGCGCGAGCTTCGCGATACCCGTCGAGTCGGGGGTACCGTTGTTGAAGATCGACGTGGTCGAGTCGTAGCCCCAGGTTCCACCGCCCGCCGGGAAGTAGAAGTTGTACGCCTGGAACATCGGCTTGGTGCCGAGGATCACCGTCCACACCAGCTGGCTGTTGACGTTCAGGTAGTTCGCGCGGCGGTTGGTGCCGTCGAAGTACAGGAACGACCGGATGGCGAGGATCACGTACGTCTGGTCGCTCGAGAGCTGACCGGGCGTCGTGAGGTTGGTGAGGGCGACCTGGCCGACCTGCGCCGCCGCGAAGAGCGACGTGCCGTTGACGATCGCGGTGGTCGGGTTGCCGGTGGAGCGGACGAGCGTGTCCCACAGGGGCTGGTGCAGACGCTCGCGATAACCGTGGAGACGAGGCATGACGTGAAACCTTTCGTGTACGTTTGGTTCGTGTTCCGAGACCATCTCGGTTCACCGGCGGGTGTCGTCCCGCCCCATCTCGTCCACTCGTTCCTCTCGTCTCGCTCGTAGAGCGCCGGGTCTGCCAGTGGCAAACCCGGCGCTAGGTGTCTCTCAGGTACCGAGGCGCGACCCGCTCGCGAACATGCCCGTGTAGAGCTCGTCCGCCGAGTCGTAGTTCGTACCGGCCTGGGGGATCTGCGCCGTGTACGACTTGCTCGGGATCTGCTTCATCGTCGGGACCGACGGCACGGTCTTCACGAGCGTGCCGCCCGACATCGCGAGGCCGCCGAGCTCCTCTTCGAGGCCGAGCTCCTCCTCGAGGCCGAGATCTTCCTCGGCTCCGAGCTCCTCGTCCGCACCGATGGCGACGTAGTCACCCATCTGGACGTAATCGCCCATCTGGACGTAGTCCCCCATCTGGACGTAGTCGCCGTAGCCGCGCAGCGCGCGGTCGTAGACGTCGCCCATGCCGATGGCGCTCTGGAGGCTGGCCGGAGCGAACGCCTTGACGAGCGTGTCGATCGCGGCCATCGCCGACCCGAGCATCAGCGACTGGCGGTGCTTGGCCAGGGCCCCGAACTTCTTGGTGCCCCAGTTGAGGGCCACGACGGTGCCGATCGCCATCGCCGGGGTCGCGAACGTCCCCAGCGACGTCACGAGCGACGAGATGCCGGGGATCGCCGGCAGGAGCGTCGAGGCGACGAACTTCGCACCGTAGAAGCCGATCAGGACCGGCGCAGCTTCCTTGGCGAGGTCCATCAGGAACCCACCCGGGTTGCGGCGGTAGTGCCGGCGGTGCCGACGGTGGATGCTGCGGCGGCGCCGGCGCGAGTGGTGCCGGCGATGCTTGCGGCGGCGACGGCGCGGGTTCGCGACCATGCCGTACCGGAGCGTCTTGGCGCCCGGGGCCGACATCATCTTGACCGTCGCGCGCCGATGGCTGCGTCGACGGCGGATCGAGCGACGACGGCGCGAGCGAGACCGCCTACGGCGGCTCGATCGACCACGCCTACGCGTCGACCTCCGTGCGCGACGGCGTGACGAGCGGCGACGGCGCGCGCTCTTCCGCTTGCGACCACGGCCGCGCTTGTGACCACGCCGGCCTCGGCGATGGCCCTTCTTGTGAGACCGCTTGCGGCCCCGACGATGGCCGCGCTTGTGAGCGCGCTTGCGCCCACGGCGGTGGCCACGCTTCTTCCCGCGCTTCTTCTTCGCCATGATGGTCTTCCTCTTCTTGCGACGGTGACGAGTCTTGCCCCCCGACGACTTCCGACGATGCTTGGCCCAGTAACGAAGAAGCGCCGCCGGCTGGCGACGCTTCTTGGTCTTGGACGCAGCGGCCGCAGCGCGACGAAACCTCGTCGACGAGCGAACCTTCGTCTTGGTCGGATTCCGACGGTGGCGGACTTTCCGAGACAGGCGAACCTTCGCGCGACCACGGACGCGAACCCCGCGCCCCTTACGGCCGTTGACGAACATGATCGATCCCATCGCGCAAATTCTCCGAGTCACCGTTGGCGCCGCGACCCGGATTTCGCGGAGGACGATTACCGGACAACGGTCGAGCGAAGGCAGATTTCCGTCAAGGCCCGTGCGCGCTCGAGGCGTAGCGGGGAGATCTCCCCGCTACGCCTTCTTGGGGATCATCGGCCCGTAAACGCCCGGACTGCTGGCTGCTCGGGGTGTGGGCGTCGGTCTTGGCTGCGGCGCGTCGACCGGCGTCTTCTCTTCGAGCTCCGCGGACACGATCACCTTGGCGACCTGTTCCATCCGTGGCGTGCCGCGTACGGGCGTGAGGTCGAGCGCGGTGTCGATGCGCGCGGTTAATGTGGCGAGCTGCTGCGCGTGCAGGTTCAAGATCGTGAGCTCGTTCGTCTGGTGGTTGTTCATCGTGTCGACGATGCGCTCGTGCGCGTCGGTGATCGCCTTGAACCCTTCCGTCACGCTCTTGGTGCGCGCAGCTTCGGACTCCGACATTGCCTTGGTGCGACCGGCCTCAGCCACCGCCCACTTCTCGATGAGCAACACGGCGACGCGGTACACCACGAACAGCATCGCGCCGGCGATGCCGAGTTGGAGGATCAATTGTTGCCAGTCGAGCTCCATCGAAGTGACTCCTAACTACTAGCCGTCGATGCCTGCCGCTCGAACCGTCAGCCCGCCACCCCACGTCGCGGCGATCACCTTCCGCTTGCCGTCGATCACGTACAAGCACTTTCCGCTGGGGATCGCATAGAGCTCGGGCAAGGAGGGTGTGTGCGTACCCTGGAGCTCGACCTCGTCGCCGTCGTCATTCTCGAACGTCAGGAACAGAAACTCGCCGAGCTTCACGAGCGTCTCGACCTTCCGAAACTCGTCGGGAACGCGCACGACCTTTCGCGCCGTGCCGACCACGATCTTGGAGCCGGCCGCGAGGTACGTCGTGACGCCCGCGGTGTCGTGCTCGTGCAGGTACGAGACGGGCTTTCGCGGTCGCACCAGCGTCGCCGGGTCGACCTTCTTGCTCTCGTACGCGACCGAGAGCGCCTTGCCGCCGAGGCGCATCTCCTTGGGAAGCTCGAAGCCCTTGCCGAACTCGCCGATCTTCTTCGGCGGGTAGCGGTGAAACTCCTCGTACTTCGCCTCCCCCGCTTCTTGGTCTCGACTTCGGGCCACGGCTACCTCGCGCTGTGGCCCTTCTCGTAGCTCGAGTAGAGCCAGATGGCTCCGATGCCGAGCGCGACGTAGACGCCGTACTGCTCGAGCCACGCGAGAAACGAAAACGCGCCGCCCACCACATGCATCACCTTGTCCGCTGCCGCTGCGAGGACGCCGGCAATCGCGGTCACGACCGTGATGGTCTGCTGCAAGCCCTGCTGCATCGCCGCCCACCACACCTGCCACGACGTCGCATCGCACGCCGCAGCTCCCGCCGCTACCGTGCCGACCAGCGCCGCCGACATCGAGTCGATGACCCACTGCTTGAGCTGCGGCGCCGCCATCACCGTCACGCCCTGCGCCGCGGCCGCGGTGGCCTGCGCCTGGAAGTTCACGCCGTAGGCGTACTGCGTGGACAGGTCGGAGGTCGCCTGCTGGAGGGTGTCGGTGTTGTTGATGCCCGCCACCGAGTTCATGTTGAGCGCGGCGACGTTGATCATCGTCATCACCTGCGACACGACGCTGTTGTAGTCGGCGAGCGTGTAGCTGCCGGTCGGGTTCCAGGTCGTGCCGACGTTGGCGATCTGCGCGTACCACATGTCGATCGATCCGGCGTCGAGCCCGCACGTCGGCGCGGCCGCGGAGATGATCGCATCGGGGCCCGGCGCGATGATGTCCTCGATCGTCGACCAGAAGTCGCCCATCGCGCGCTTGACCGGTCGCTTCTTCTTGTTGAGCGCGCGCCGCGCGAGCAGCTTCGCGCCCGCCTTGGCGACGCCCTTCGATGCCAGTAGGTAGCTCATTTCCACATCCTCCATGCCAAATAGCCGAGCGCCGCGTAGAGCGCCAGAGACGTCAGATCCGTGTCCAGGCCGAGACCGGACAGCATGCCCGAGCTCGGCGCCGCGATGCGGCCCTTCGGAAGCGGACCCACGCCGATCTTCACCGCCGAGCCCGGCAGCTTCCACGCCGCATCCTCCGGCGCCGCGCCGAGGTCGGTCACCCGCCGCGCGGTGGGACTGCCCGCGTGCGTGCCCTCGGGACCCGGACCCCGGTAGTACGTGTACTGCCGGCTCGACGGATCCCAGACGGAATAGATGCGCGAGCTTGCCACCGCGGGCTACTTCTTCTTGAAGAAGAGGTGGTAGAGGACGTAGCCGCCGAGAGCGATGGCGCCGTACGTCACCGCCGAGGTGATGTCGATGTCGCTCATCGGCGGCTGGCCCACGCCCGCGACGCCCTTGCCGCACCCGCCGGGCTTGCCGTTGCAGCCGCACCCGCAGCCGCCCATCTTCACGTAGCCCGAGAGCGGCTCGGGCGACCCGGGACGGGGTAGCGGCATGCCGCCCATCTCGAGGCTCTCGCCCGATCGATAGCCCGGGTAGGCGTAGGAGTTCCGGGGTGGGGGTCTGAGAATGGCTGCCACGTTAGTACCTCCGCGTCGTGCGGCGCGAGGTGCGCCGCGTGGTGCGAGCCTGGCCCGCGTACTTCTTGCCCTGCGACGTCGCGTACCAGAGGACGCCGACCGCACCCGCCGCCAGCGCGATCTGGCCCGTCGTCGAGAGGTTTCCCCAGACGTCCGAGACCGATCCGGCGACCCCCTGGCCCTGGAGCGTGCCACTGGCAGGATCGAAGACCTGCGGCGATCCGGAAGGACTCGCCACCGAGCTCGAGACGCCCAGCGTATCGGCGTACGCCTGCGTCGCGCCGGTGAGCGCGTAGACGTTGCTCGCCACCGTATCGCAGCTCGCGACCGATGCCGCGAAGCCGACGCTATTGTAGGCCCCGAGGCCCGCGACCTGCGCGATCATCGCCATCGTCTGGGGGCCGATGGCGCCGTCGATGGCGATGAGCGCCCAGCTCTTTTTCGTGGCCACGCGGTTCAGCTGCCGCTGGAGCTCCTTGAATGTATCGAGGAGCCCGCCGGTCGACGTCGCGTAGCAGACGCCCCCGACGTTTTGCCAGCCCGAGGTCGGGGCGTTGGGGACGCCGGTGTCCTGGCCACCGACCGTGCCGCCGGACGCGGTCGTGGTCGTGTCCTGCGTGGTCGTCGAGCTCGAGGTCGTGGTTTGGTCGCCCGAGCCGATGGTGCCATCGGGGACGGACGGCGTGGTCGTGGGGCCGATACCGAAGAGGTTCAGGAAGTCATCCCACGCGTCGCCGAGCGCGCCGGCGATGCCGCCGGTCCGGTAGACGGCTGGCCGTGGGCGAGACGGCATGAGGACGATGTTCTTGGCGTAGCTCATGCGCTCTTCCTCTTTCCCTTCGAGAGCCAGCGGTACAGGAGGTACGCGCCGATGCCGTAGGTGATGATGCCGCCGGGCACCGCGGGCAGCCCGAGGTCGCTGGCGATGTCGGAGAACGCGACGTTCTCCTGCTTGGCCGGCAGCCGATCGTTATCGGCCGCCGAGTAGTCGCCCGGGGTGTTGGTCGTCGCCAGGACTTGCGTGATCACGTTCGACCACGGCGACGTTTCCCAGCCCGAGCCGACGACCTGATCAAGCACGGCGGCGGTCGGCGGATCGAGGTAGGACGTCGGCGAGATCTGGTGGCCCTGATCGATGAGCCGGCTTTGGATCGCCTGCACGACCATCATGATGTGCGGCGACTTCGGATCCGTCGTCGCCGGCGCCTGGAACATGTTGGGCGTGATCATCTGAGCCTGGTACTCGCCGATGCCGAGCGCCAGGAGCAGGTTTCGTACGGTGCGTTCTTGGGCCATGAAAACCTCGGTTCGTTACGCGCTCACGACTTCTTGGGCGTCCCGATGCCCTGCGCCAGCGCGATGACGCCGACCGGCAACGGAAACATGAACCCCAGCGCTCCCCACACGACCGCCCAGAAGATGGAATCGTCGCGCTTGTAACCGTGATAGGTAGCAAGCGCGCTGACGCCCATCGCGAGGTAGTCCGTGCCGCCGCTGCTTGAGGTGATGCTCGTGTTCGGCGTGGTCAGTGAGGACACCGAGGGAAGCGACGACAGGATGCTCGCCGATCCGGACGACGAACAGTCATCGTTGCACGTGTCGTAACAAGCGCTCTGGCCATCCGTCGTCGAGTACTCCTGGTTGCACTGAGTTTGGCAGTCGCTCACGCAGTCGCCCATCGCCCGTCTCGCACGCCGTCGCCGATTCACTTTCGCTAGGTAAGACACTTCGTTCTCCTTTATGGACAGGGACGCTTCTTGCCGAAGCCTTGGGCGAGCGCGACCGGAACGGCCACGACCGGAATCTCCTTGCCGGCTAGGCCGTAGAGGAGCGCCCAGATGATCGAGCCGGTTCTCTTGTACCCGTGGTACACGAGCGCCGCGCCCGCCGCGTAGCCGAAGTTGTCGCTCGAGACGAAGCCCGAGATCTCTCCATCGCCGAAC
>Ga0335071_10004772_pt1 | contig 14162 bp, 19 predicted proteins | sample Lox_Sample_15_FD_206724 | JGI IMG/M metagenome (GOLD analysis project Ga0335071, IMG submission 206724) | Soil microbial communities from Loxahatchee National Wildlife Refuge, Florida, United States - Lox_Sample_1.5 | ecosystem: Environmental > Terrestrial > Soil > Wetlands | place: USA... | reverse complement strand
CTATATCGCATGTATAACCACATGACAGCTCCGACAGGTCCCCTGAGTCGATGCGTGCCAGAGTTTCCGCGTCCTGGACCACAACCTGAGACTCGACATATCGGGACCCGTCAAACTTCGGATCGCCCGATACGTGTCCGCGCTGTAGCTCGCGGTAGTTTGAAGGTTTGACCAGGTCTGGGTGTCCCTCGATTAGGGGTGCGTCTCGCAAGGTCTCTAGGCTGTCCGCCCGTGCCACCTCGTCTGCGGTGCGAAGTTCCCGCCGCAAAGACCCGTCAGAGTTCCTGTACACGAACACGCCCGTACGTGTGAGCCGAGCCGGGATCCTGGCCCCGCCCTGAGGAGTGCGCTGGATCTTGTCCGAGGAAAGCCTTGACAGGTCAAAACGGGTAACGGTCATTTGTGCGATACGTCCCCCTGGCCTTTCATGTACCAGGCAAGGGCCCACGGGTTGTCTATCTCGTCGTGGCCCTTCATGGCCTTGACCGTGCCTTCCCAACCAGGGGGCGCTGAGTCTGTTTTCACGGTCTTTGTATGTAACAGTGGGGCCTGGTGCCGCTTGGTCGCATCAAATCGCCCCTTAGTGCGTATGTTGGTACGATCGTTGAATGCCACGACCTGAGTCTAGCACAACCGGCTCCCTGGTGTGTTTCAGGGGTTCTTGCCAGCTGTCACCCTGGAATCCGTTGGCATGGGCCGCGGCCGCTTGCTTCTCTGCACCCTCGCGGGTTGGGTACACATGTCCGTGTCCGCCCCACTTGTAGCCGCCCTTAACTTTCCGTATCGGCATGTCGATTTCCCCCTTTATACCAGAACTAGTCTACTCCGACAATTCCGGCAGCACTGGTACAGCTACGCAGCGGCATTGATACCAGGTCCCTGGGTTTCCCCTGGCCTCTGTCCTCTGGTCCACGATCGGCGGGTCCGCATACTTCTGCCTGGTCCCCTCTAGGATCTGGTGGTCCTTGCGTACACTGCTATCGCGGCTGTGTTTCAAGGGCTCTTGCCAGCTATGCTGGCATCGCTCCCGCTCAGAGGCAAAGAAGCCCACCACAGCCAAGATCAACAGGCCTAACAACCCGGGAATCATTTTCAAAATCATGCGGACCTCCTTTGGTGCGAACAGGACTACTCACTGTCTTCCAGCTCTGGCAAGTAGGGAATTGCCACACAGCGGCACTGGAAGTACTCGCCTGGATTCCCTCGTGCCTCTGTCCTCTGGTCCACAACGGGCGGGTCCGCGTACTTTTGCCGGGTCCCTTCCAGGATCTGGTGATCTTTTCGTACACTGCTGTCCCTGCTCGTGCTCCAGGTGTACTCTGTAATCCCGACAGACTGGTGCACGTCCTGGGTCAGTTGCGCGTTCAGTTTCAGGGTCTGGTCGCGCGCGATCAGGGCAGCCCTGGACCGGGTTACACCAAACGTGGCCTCGAGTTCGGCCGCGGTATCCTCGACCCGGGCCCCGTCGTACGCCTCCAGCGTGTCCCGGACACGACCCAGCATTTCGTCTGACATGCCGGTGATTAGGTCTACGTTCTGCTGGCGCCAGGCATCGACCGTGTGTCCGAGTGGTAAAACGTCTTTATTCTTCAGACCGATAACTCGAGTGGCCTCGCGCGTAACGTGGTCCGCGACCATACCGCCCACTTGTGGTAACGGGACCTGAAGAGCACGCTGGTTCAGCGCGATCCTGACCGGGCCCAGCTGGCGCCGGACAGTCCCCAGCTGTAGTGGTCCTATGCGTAGTGCGTCGGTTCGGACACCAAACACGTCTGGCCAGTACTGGTTCACAGCCTCGCGGACCAGTCGCTCAAAGTCCTGGGCCCACAGGGCCATGGCCCCGACGTACCGACGCTCAGCCGCGGTCGGCAGTTTGGGCCGGGGCACGGCCTTCTGCCGACGCGCCTTGGCCCTGGACTTGAGCCAGTCAATAAGTGCTGTTCTCAGGATCATTCAATGCTTTCCACATCTGGCCCAGCCCGTTCCGAGCACTCACGTCCACGAAAAGCCCCTCTTTGGACCTCGTGTCAGCCATGACCTTGACCCCCGCGTCGCAGTACATTCGGGCCAGGGCATCCCAGCCTCGGGTCTGGCACAGGTGGGCGGCTGCCCAGTAACACTCCAGGCGATACGGCCGGAACTGGATTCCCATCTGGTACGCGGTCAAGGCTTCGCCTACCTGGGTGGCCAGGAGCCCAATTTGATACCACGAGATATAGACCTCGTCCGTAAACCCTGTTCCTGCCCTACCCCTCTTGACTCGTTCCTTGTACCAGTCCAGGGCCTGGAACACGTGCCCGGCTGCTGCATACTCCTGGGCAGCGTAGAACGCGCTCCTAGTGTCTTCCGGGTTTTCCTTGGCATACTCAGCCAAGCCCTCGGCCGGGCCGACGTGCGTGGTCGGGTCCTTGCTCCTGACCCCGTCGTGACAGTACTCGACCCAGGCATCGGGCAGCATGTCTTGGGTAGGCTCTTGTCCGGGCAGCATCAGGACCTCGTGATATGGGTATTTCCAGGTCCAGGAAAGCGAAGCCTTGACCAAGTCTCGCTTGTAGTACCTGAACTGACCGAAACGATACTCTACCGTGTACGAATCGGCTGTGAACCTGGCTAGGCCGCGCCCGGTCGGGGTGTAGTGTAGGATATCATCCGCGTCCAGGAAGTAGAGGTAAGCATTGTCAAGGTCTGGTCCTAGATAGTCCTTGGCCAGGGCCAGGGCCCGGTTCCTGGCAGCAGCAAAGTCAAAAGGTTGGGAGGCCTGTTCGCGCCGAACCAGACAACCCAGACCGTGTTTGTAGCAAAAGTCTCGGATAATGTCCGGGGTCTGATCCGTCCCCCCGTCCAGGACTACCACGTCCGTGACATGGCCCCAGACCGATTCGAGACAGCGCCGGATAACCGCTGCCTCGTTCTTGACGATCATATTCAGGACAACGCGTTGTTTGGTCATGTCCTAGAATAGCACAGACTTTGCGGGACGATTCCCGCGGGTACTCAATCCGCGTCGGCAATGAGTCGCAGGAGTTCGGAGCGGTGAAGGTCGGGCATGGCTACGATTGGAGAGTGATGCCGAAATCTCGCGCAACATTCGCGTGGACATTAGCGATCTGTGCATCTGTCGGGTTGACGTTGAGCGCGAACAAGACCGCGTAATCGATTGCCGAAACGAAGCTAGCTTCAAGCCCGATTTTCTCGAATCCTCGTGACGGATACGCGCCACCATTGGTAAATGTGACCTTGTTGCCGCCGTTGGTATATAGCGAGAAATTGTTATAGGCCGTCGAGCGAATCGTTAGCATTGTTAATGAACCGATTGCAACAGCTTTACCCGATGACTTAACACCCAATGAGGTCGATGCATACCAGAGCGTGTCGTCGCAATAGATTGCCAGGTCGTTGCCGGCGAAGATGCTCTGATACGTCCCCGTGTTGTTGAGCTTCGCGCAAACACAAATCAGCGTGCCGGGGGTACCCAGGTTTGGGTAGTCCGATGCAATCAGGTAACGACTTGCCGTCGAATTGCCGCGCATTACGGGTACGCCAGAGTACTGACCAGGGGTCAATACAAGGCGATTTCCGGGAGTGGATTGCGACGCCGTGACCGTCCCGACCGTCGATGACATTGCCGAGATCCCGTTGCTTTCATCGAGCGTGATAAGGGACGACGCTTGCGGGTCCCACATCTGGACCATGTTGTCAGAGAGCCCGTAGCGAGCAACGCGCAGGTAGTTTGAAACCTTCGCGTAGAGCGTTGCATCGCCGGCAATGTTCGGGTGCACGCCGTCTCCATTGGTCGTGTACGACGTGGTACCAATATCTAACAAGTATACGTGTGCGTCGCTCGGATTTGCCGCAACGTATGCGTCATAGCCCGCCTGAATGTAGGACTGCTCGTTTTGCGAGTAGGGCGGCATGAGATAGATTTGGCAGCCCGCGCCACAGATTGTGCGAGTGTTCGTGAGTGCAGCGGTAACCTGAGTCGTAATGTTTGTTGTGCTGTCGTTTTGGCCGAGACAAATAAAGGCCATCGTGGGCGCCGGGGAAAGCGCACCCCCGCTAAGCTTCGATGCGCCGCTGAAGTAGTAGTTTTGCGAGCTCGCGAATGCGGGGACGTCGCCGCTGCCGGTCACTGTGTAGCCGGTGCCACCGAGGCCAATGATCGAGTATTCGCACCCAAGCTGCTCGGCGAGCAAATAGGGCACGGTATATGTGACATCGTTGCCCGATGGGTTCGCGTTGTTGTTGACCGTGCGCACACCCTCGAACGTCGAATCGCCCCAAAATACAGCCAGCCCAGTGCCGAGCGTCGGTGCGGATAGCGTTCCGCCAGTGTCAAGCGTGACGCCCGTGATTCGGATCGTGTTCGCGGGGATGGTATCCGGTGAGGATGGTGTCCAGCGCTCAATTGTCTCAAGTGTGCAAATGAATTCAACTTTGATTTGGTGCGTTGCAGTTGAGAGACCGCTGACTCCAATGCTCGTCGTGCTGCTCGTTAGCTGGGTTTCCGTACCAGCGACGCCATCAACTACGATCCTATATTTCGGGTAGTTTCCGGCTGCGACACTGGCCGCCACGAGAGCCGCAACGCTGATTCCAATCGTTACCGTTGTCGTGTTTTTGACCGCGACTTTAGCGTATGCACCAGGCGAGAGCATCGCGGCCACGGCCGACGTCACGTAGTTGTTGTAGGGGCTGTAATAGATGTGAGAGTTGTTTGGAGCGAACGTTGCCGCGGTAGCCTCGGAGTAGCGCAGGACAAACACTGGCGTCGCACTTCCAGTGGGCGCGGTCTGTCGATACGTCGGGGCCCCCGTCGAACGGAAGGCGTCGACCGTCGCCCCCTCGCGCGCAACGAACGAATCATCCGCTACCCATGCCGAGCCCGAATAGATGTAGATTCCGAGCAATGCGTTCGTGCCGGCAATAGGCAATAGGGCGCGCTCATTTGTGGCCGGAGTGTAGCCCGCTACATCAAGTTTGCCGTTTAGGATGGCAGACGTGAGGTCGGAGTCAACTACGGCGGAAGTGGCTACGTATTGACAATCGGGGTACTGATTGACCAGTCTAGTCTGAGCCTCTCCCGCCTGGGACCAGGCCTGGGTAGCGGCTAGTGTTTCTGCATAGGTCATTTGGTCGAACTCCTACCAGCTGTCAAAAGCCCTTTCAGATTCAGGCCTGGCAAAGATTCCAAGATCTTGACCACGACCCCGGCCCAGCGCCACTGTGTTTCCGAGTACACGGCTTGCATTACAGCCAGAGCATAAGTCAGCACGATCGATACGTTGATCGGGTCAGAGAGCCAAGCAGACACTTTTTGTATCATGCCCGATTATAGCACTTTACTTTTCGTAGGCCTCATGAGCCATCTTGATTTCCTTTAGTAGCGCGGACTCGACAAGGTACGAAGGCAACCCCAAGAGAATGCAGCGCCTGTGCCTGTGGGGAAAAGCGTGGCGTCGAACGTCACCCAGAGTACTTGGGACTTGAATGGGAAGATCATGGGGTGAGGTTGGGTCGTCCCATCTCCAGGGGAAAGGCCGCCGAGGTTGCCTTTGTAGGTCATAGTGAGATCATATACCCGACTCCCGTACTGTCCGCCTGCCAGAACGTAATAAGTTCCGTTAGCTAGGGCTATCTTGGTACCTTCGTATCGGAGAGCAGTCGAGTCTGAAAGGGTTGCCGACCACGAGGACAAGTCCGAGGAGGTGGCGAGGGCGGGATAGAAACTGTTTGCTGCTGAAGGAGACGCGACGTAGGCGAGATACCAAGTCGCACCGTTTCGCACTAAGTACGGATCGTACCTGCTGATAATGCCCGCATAGCTGTCAAGAGTGAGTGTGCTACCTGCCATCGTGTAGGTGAGCCCTGCTGCAAGCAAGTCTTGAGTAGCTACGGGAATGCTTTGGAGTTGAACAACGGGCTGCGCGGTAGCGTTGTCACCCCAAGTGGAGATCAAAACCCGCTGGGTGTTACCGTCTCTGACTATGTGAGCAGCGTGGTCGTTTTGAATCTTACCGCCGCGAGAGTTCATCAGAACGCCAGTCTGAGTCACCACCTTGCTGTCGAGATCCATCGAGAAAATACCGCAAGACGATTCCGGAATGCCTCCTGTGGGAGCACCCAACGTAGCCGTGAAGTAGGCAACGTTGCCGACCATGTAAGGCGTACCATCGGCGTTGGTCACAAGCGTCCAGTCGCGCGCGCCCACTCCGCCAAAGCGCCCAACCTTGAAGTTGTCGAACGTCATGGTGTTGACGTTGGTTCCTGGATTGGCCAACCCAAAGAAACCGTACCATTGGGTAAGATCTTGGGCTTTCAAGTCGATCTTTGATGTGAGGTCGAAACCAGCAATCTTAGTTATGACGCCCGAAACCGACTTGTAGAAGGTTACCCAGTTCCCAACGAAACTGATCATCAACGACATGCCAGCAACGAAAGTTGTCGATGTCCCAGTTGAAAACGTGGCGGTACCTGCGATCTTGAACTGGATGTTTGCGTTGCTGTTCGCTGTATCGAAATTGATGCAGATGTAGTTGTTGGCGTCTTTTACGATACCCAATAGCGCGGCAAAGTAGGCTCCGGCTGTTCCTGTCTTGCTGATGAGGTCCACGGAGATCATCACCTGTGGAACTCCAATGGCGGCGCCTTCACGCTCCATGTTCTGCTGGCTGCTGCCCGTACCCTGCGTGATCGTAAATTGGCCGCCAGATATTGCGATACTGCCGGCGGTCGCTTCGGACACCGTAGTGAAGCGCGTTGTTGTCGAGTCGGTAAAGGGATCATTCACCCAAAGGAGACCTGGGGGCTGAATCTGGCTCAGCGTTTTGCCATCGAACCACGCTTTGGTCCGGTCATTGATGACTTCAGTGAACCCTAGTTCGACTGGCGTACGCTCCGTAAGGGCTGTAGCCGTGTCAAGACCCGGACCAATGCCAGCGACAACCACGATATTGGTCGGGCTGTTGGGCCCAGGATATCCGGCCCCAGCATCGTAGGTTGCGGCTTGCCACGTGTAGGCAGTTCCTGTTACTGAGTCAACGGCTTGGTGTAGGATCATTCCTTAAGGTCCTTTGTTTTCTTGACCGGCCTTGCATCGGGTCCAGACCCGGCCGAGCTGGTGCCCAGGATTACATCTCGCTTCGCGGTAATGGTCATGCTCGTTGGCGGTGCACCAGAGCTAGACGGGGCTGGCTTGTCCGATTCGACCTTGGCACCCTGTTCTGGGACCTTGGCAGAGCCTGACTTGTCTTTATCCTCGCTCTTGACCCCTGGGTCAAGTTGCTCTCCGTCGGGCCCGACCTGTTCCCCCACTTCGGGGACGGTTGTGGACGCCTCCAATTCGCTCAAAGCCTTCTTGAGCAACTTTTCCCGGACTGTGCGGTCCACTGCTGACCATTCCGTAGACCAGACCCCCTTGTCTAGGACACGTGACAGGGCAATTTCTTCAGGCGTGAACACGCCAGCCTGGATGTACGTATTGTCAGCCGTTGCCTGGGCCGCTCGCTCCTGGGCTTGTTCCAGTGCCGAGGGGGTGTACAGGGGCGGGAACTTAACCGACACCTTGTCCTTGAGGTCGTCCCGCCCGAGCATGGACAGGATGACCCGGACCAGTTCTTTGATTCTGGGTCCTAGGATCGATTCCTGTGAGGCAGCTACACGGTCGTAGAACGATCTCAGGTCGTTATCATCCGATGCGTTCAGTCCGGCCACTCGAGGTCCGCCCAGACGTGCCGCCGGAATGTCCAGGGACGCGGCCAGGCGCATAGTTGCCTGGTTCAGGATATTGTCGAGGCCCGAGAACGTGACAGTCTGACGGGAAAAATCCTCCTGGTCCGCGTCGATCAGAATAGCCCTGAGCACCGATCGCCACGTGTCGATCATGGCAAAGCGCTGCTGCATTGCAGCCTCTTGTCCGGCCAAGATCTTGTCAAACAGCCCCTTGACCTTGTACACGGCCTGGGGTCCGTCCGTGATCAGGATTTCGATTCCCTTCCAGATACCCTCAAACATGCGCAGGGTCGGGTACACGCGGTCCAGGATCGAATAGTCCCAGCTCGCGTTTAGGTTCTTTTCTCGCTGGCTGGTACGCGCGCCCGGAAACCTGAGCATTCGCGATTCGTGAATAACGAACGCCCCTTGCGCGACCCCGACCCAGGTCTGGCTGAGCACGTACCGGTCCGGCGTGCCTGCCTTGGGCCCAAGCTGGTAGTATGACACGGGCCAGAGATAGCGTCGGTCCACGACCTGCAACCAGTCTAAGGATTTCATCCCCTTAAGGTTTATCGGGTCTCCAGCCCCTAGACCGTCGTCCCCGCCATAAACCAAGGCGCACCCACCGTACAGCTGACCCCAGATCCGGGCCTCTAGCATGCGCTCGCGCGCGTTCAGCTTTTCCAGCTCCTGGGCGACCGTTTCGTCAACCTTGTCGTCTGTCGTGTATACCACGAAAGGTAAGCGGAATTCCTCCCCTGGTACCACGTCCACGACCCGCTGGGCCATGTCATACCCGTGGTAGAGGTTACTGAGCGTGATCAGGTCTATGGGCTGGTAGCCGCGGAACTCAGTATAAGTGGTCTTGTCCCGGGTCGTGCCATAGCCCGTGGCCCTATTCTCCCAGTGCCCGCCCGCGTATCCGCCCGTGTGTCCGTTCAGGCTCGTGACCCCATCAGTCCGGGTTGCCTGTCCAGTCAAGGCCCGGTACGTGTCCAGGGCCGAGTCTGGTTTATGTCTGGACAGCCCGAGGCTGATTAGATGGGCTTGGACGTCGTGCGACATGCCCCGCTATTATGGCACGGGCCGGAATCTTGAGCATTCCGGCCCGACTGTACTCATTTTTACAGGTGTGCCATAATCCTTGCCTTGCCACGCCGCGCCTAGCCACGCCTCGCCAAGTCCCAGCTCTGCTGATATCTTCTCAGCCCGCCGAAAGCCTCCAGGTCTGAAAGTTCTGCCCTTGCCGTCAACAACTATGATTCGGTCACCCCAGATCGTGTTTGCATAGAAACCCACGACCCAGTGATCTTTAGGGTCGCCGTCCGGCCATTTGGTGGCCAGGACATAGTCCCCTGGTTTGAGGATTTCGGTCACGAATCCTCATCTTGCCCCAGGCAATAGTCCTCCAACATCTCGCGCTCGGCCTCAGCCTCGACCTGGCAGCCTTCGCACAGCGGCTCCTCGTCTGGGTCCTGGTCGGGGTCAAGCTCTTCTCTGCAGTGTCTGTTCTTACATTTCATGATTCGTTCCAATCCACGGCCGCGCGGACCGCGTCAACTATCTCTTGGTGTAAGAAATCCTCGCCACTTTCGTATTTAGGTCCAACACATCCTGCATATATCCCGGATACTGAGACCTCGACACACGGCAGGCCCATTCTGGATTCTTGTATCTCGACTGGGACCGTGACCCCGATCCTAGGTTGTCTTATTTTCATTTTCCTTCTCTGCTTTCCAGCCACTTGGCCCGGCGCTTGTGCCCGACCAGTGACTTGTCAAAGTTGCGTGCGTGATCTTCTGCCTGGACCCGGGCTTCCAAGGCCTCGTACGTGGTCAGGTATTCGTATTTGCCTGCGTGAGGCGACATAACCTTTGTGTGGCCTAGGAGTGTTGTGATCTTGATCATAGCGCGATTACCCAATACCTTCTGCCGTCGAGGCTTAGATAGTACCATCCTGGCTCGTGGCTGGCTGCTGTTCGAAGTCCTGCCCTGCGTAGCTCTGCGAAAAGTGCTTGCATCGTGGTCATGTACTGATGAACGGTCACGCGGGGCAGAACTTAAGGCAAAGTTCTATCTTTTTGCATTTCCAGCCGGAACGTGTTCCCGTCCTTGTACACCCAACCCACAACCTCCGGACAGCCAAACTTATAGGGCACAGGCTCTCCCACACCCAGGTACTCAGCCATCAGGCGCAAGGTCTTGGTCTTGGCGCGTCTTACTCCGGCCCGTAACCTGTGCTGCGTGCTGAGCCTGGCCCCGAATGCCTGGGCCAGGTACGTACGTGTTTTTCTGGTCTGGAGTGTTCGAACTGCCCTGATTATCTGCCCTGTCGTTGGCTTGGTCACAGCACACCGTTCGCTTTCAGAACCAGCAATACAATTTCAACCGGGATAGGTGCATTGCAGGTATCCCAGAACACGCCTTGGTGGCACCACACTTTGTTAGACGTGCTACCTACAGGACCTTTTCCGGCCTGCCAGGCCTCGGTTTCAATATTCCAAATCCAGCGCCAGGGTTTCGGGAGTGTGATCTGCGGTTTTGGTCTAGTCATCTTCCGAGCATGCCATTTCTGGGGCATTGTGCAAGGACTATCAATAGCGCCATGCGAAATCGGTCAGCGGGGCGTAGGTCCAGTGTGTTGAGCAACCGATCTCATGAACTCGAGCAAGCACTTTGTTTGCCACGCCAGGCCCTCGGTTTCCAGCTGCGTGCCCTCAACCAGTGCCGTGTAGTAGGCCAGGATCTGTAACTCCACGAGGTTGAGCCCGGTTAGGTCTCGACTGGGTGTGCCCTTGTCCGCGTCCAGCACGGCCGCCGTTTGCTTGTCCCGGGCCAGGCGTAGCTGGGCCAGCCGGGAAAAGGCCATGCTCTGGGCCCGGTCGTTGCCCTCGAGCCGGCACGCAGCATCCCAGGCAGCCTTGAACGCGCTTTCGAACTGTTGCCGGTCCAGGATCTCAGCTTTGAGCCGGTCGGCCTCAGGCTTGAGTAGGTCTAAGAGCTGGTTTTGAGAGTATTCGGTCATAGTCCTATTTTCTGCATTGCATCGAACATAGTCGATCGGTTCTGTTCTAGATGTAGCAGAGCCTGCGACATGGCATCGACCTGGTCGTCATGTTTTGCCCTAGGAAACCCTAGGATTTCCCTGAGAAACCCTGGCACCCAAGGAACACTCACAGGGGGGATCAGGACATTGCCCGCGCGCCACACGTAGCTGATTGCGTTGGCTCTGCTTACTTTACCCCCCAGCGGCTTGATTGGGATAAGCCCGGTCACGCTCTTACTCAGGGCATCGATCACAGCGGGCCCGTTCGCCTTGTCCTCTATCAGCTTGGCCCCTATGTACGGGTGCCGGCCAAGCACAGCCTTAATCTGGGCCAGGGTTTCGGTAAACGACATGCGGTCCAGGACCTGGTCCAAGAGATAGTATTTGACCGCGTTCCCCTGGTACCCCACACCCCAGACTTGAATCGAGACAAAGTCAGAGCCGGTCGTGTCTTTGAACGTGCAGTCCACACTTAACACACGCTGCCCGGTCGTGGGGTACGCAGTCCAGTGCTGTATCCACTCGGCCTTGAACACCTCGCCCCCAGGGTTCATAGGCTGTTGCTGTAGCTGGGCCGAGGCATAGATGTTAAGTGATTCTTTCAATTTCTCAAGTGTCTTGGACGGACATTTCGCGGGCCAGAGTAGTTGCCCCTCTTTGGTCCTGGGGTCCAGCTCACACGGTCGCTCTGGGTCGTATTCTGCAGGGAAGCACAGGTGCTTACAATCACCCTTTTCTAGCAAATATCCTGCTAAATCATCTTCTGCGAGGCGTTGCATCAGAACGATCCACCGGTCTTGTGTATCCTTGACACGTGTGCTCAACGTACCGGACCACCACTCCTGGACTTTGAGCATTTTCGTGCGTGTGACTGCGGCATTTCCTGTTGCGTCCAAGGGTTTCAGAGGATCATCGACTAGCCTTAAATGCGCATGGCGGCCCGTGGCCTTGCTCTCGACTGACGTAGCAAATCGAAAGCCGCCGGCCGTGTTATTAATAATTGTTTCAGCTGCCCTGCCTGCCTTGAATCTCAGTTGTACCTCGGGCCACGTGCGCCGGTACCAGTCTGACTGCAGGATCTGCAGGGTCCGACCGGCGTCACGACGTGAAATGTCTATGTCGAAACTAGCATAGATACTGCAAAACCCGGGGTCAACAGTCCAGACCCAGGCCGGCAACATAACAGCCAAGAGAATGCTTTTGCACGAGCCCGGCGGAACATTGACAACCTGCCGTGCCCAGTCCGGATCGCCAGCTACACAGCGCTCAATGGCCCAGCAGATGGCCTTAATGTGCCAGTTATCCAGCATTTTAACCGACGGCTCAATAATGGGCCAGGCTAGCCTCAGAAATTCGTGCATACCGCCTTTTTTAACCAGGGCCCGGTCTATTTCCGCCTGTGTTATTGAGCGCACTTGCGAGCCCTCACAGTCATGTACTCAAACAACCTAAAGGCTCGTAACGGTTCGCCCTTAAGATGTCCCTCAGCTAGATTACAACTACTGCACAGAACCCCTCGAAAAGCTCCTGTTTCATGGTTGTGGTCCACATGTTTGGTCTTCCCCGAAACCGGATCGCCACACGACTCACACATCGTAGTGTTATTGAAATGTTCTAGTTGTTCTTGGGTCAGACCATATAGCCAACGCCTATAGGCCCCTTGTCTGGTCTGCCTGCCCTCGGGCGTTGCGTAGTTAGCGCGCGCCCTAGCGTTCTTTTTCGCTCTGACCTCTGGCGAGGCCTGTTTAGCCAGGATTTTAGCCCGGTATTCTGGGTCTGTCTGATACTTCTGCTGTCTTTTCTCTCGCTCGCGCCGGGTATACTCGGCCATGCGCGCCTTGCCCTCAGGGGTGGCTCGCCAGGCTCGTTGCCATTCGCGCCTTCTATCTGCATGTGTCACAGCTTCATACTAGCATAGATTCAGACTAGACGCTTTCAACTGACAGCCTCATTCCTCATACACCAAGAGTATAGATAGGCCCTGGCCTCGTCCGCGGCTGCGCACGCGACCGCGGTCACGTTACCCATGATCATGACCTCGACTGCCCCTACCGCCAGGTCCAGGGGTAGGCAGCGCCAGGCCGTGGCGCTGCCCCAGGCCCAGAGTATGTTCAGGTAGTGTTTTTTCACTGAACCCCACCCAGTGCCTGGAACACACGTTTCGAGACCATGACCATGATTCCGGTACTGTTCGGATCAGTGTACACGATCGCTTCCACGTGCCGGCCTGGCGTGTCCTCAAAGTCTGCCGTGCACGATGGCCAGACAAAGATCTCGCCGTCCCGTAGGAGTTTGGTTGGGGCTTCCGGGGACAGGGTCACGTGTGCCCCGCCCAGAGCCTGAATGAATTCCTCGACTGTGAGTGGGGTCATCCTGAGACCTCGCCAAAGACCTGGGCCTGGCCAAAGACCTTGGCCTCGCCATAGACCCAGGCCTTGTCATAGACCTGGGCATTACCATAGACCAGGGCCTCGCCATAGACCAGGGCTTGGCCACAGACCTGGGCCTGGCCATAGACCTTGGCCCCGCCAGAGACCCTGGCATTGCCATAGACCTTGGCCTTGTCATAGACCTGGGCATTACCATAGACCAGGGCCTCGCCATAGACCAGGGCTTGGCCACAGACCTGGGCCTGGCCATAGACCTTGGCTTGGCCACAGACCCAGGCATTGCCATAGACTAGGGCCTTGTCATAGACCTTGGCGTTGCCATAGACCCAGGCCTTGCCAAAGACCTTGGCCTCGCCATAGACCCTGGCCCCGCCAGAGACCTGGGCCTGGCCAAAGACCTTGGCATTGCCATAGACCTTGGCCTCGCCAAAAACCTTGGCCCCGCCAAAAACCTTGGCATTGCCATAGACCAGGGCCTCGCCAAAGACCTTGGCATTGCCATAGACCAGGGCCTCACCATAGACCTTGGCATTGCCACAGACCTTGGCATCAGGTCCTACATAGGCCGTAGGATCTACCCTCGCCGTATCTGCGACCCAGCCGCCGCCGTTGCTGTGTCGATGGGCCGGGACCTGTCCCAGCCCAAAATCATAGGTTTGTGTGTGCTGTTGATTGGTCATGACCTACCCTAGCACGGTCTCGACCCCTGTCAATCACTTTCCGAACACAGACCAAAGATCTGTCGGAGGTCTAGGCCTAGTCCAGCGCCTGTACAGGACCACGTCACGTACGACGGCCCGCGCCAGCTGATACTTGCGTGCCAAAGCAGCCTGGCCGTACCCCAGCACATGAGGCCTATACTCGGCCCGGAGCTTGTCCACGAGCTCCCAGGTCAGCCGCGGGTGGGCTGGGTCGTGCTTTCCGGTCTTGGGGTTGACTCGAGACAGGTCTGGGATGTTGTAGTTGGTTTGCTTACCTGAGGGTCTTTTTCTGGTCTGGGCCAATTCGCAGCACAG
>Ga0335071_10004771_pt1 | contig 14165 bp, 11 predicted proteins | sample Lox_Sample_15_FD_206724 | JGI IMG/M metagenome (GOLD analysis project Ga0335071, IMG submission 206724) | Soil microbial communities from Loxahatchee National Wildlife Refuge, Florida, United States - Lox_Sample_1.5 | ecosystem: Environmental > Terrestrial > Soil > Wetlands | place: USA... | reverse complement strand
GCTGATGTTGCGGGATCCTGCAATCAGCAGCCACGCCATCGGGATCAGCAGCGCTGCCGAAGTCCGCACTCTCCGCTCCCGATCCAGCCAGAACAGTGCGAGGATCAGGATGACGCACGCGCCTGTGGCAATCAGTGGCATGGTGGATCTGTCTCGTCCTCACGCAAATACTGCGGAATACACTTTGTTCACGATTCTGAAGCTGCGCCGGCCACGGTCGACCAGGCCAACGGCAAGCAAGGTAAGAGCCATCCCCAATACAAGTCCGAGCGCGGCTCTCACCTGAATCGGATCGACCAGTCGTAACCCGCGCCGCAATACTTGGAGAACCACGATCTGCGCAATATAGCCCAGCAAGGAATACTGCCCGAGAAGAAGGATGGCCTTTCGAACCCTTCCCGGCTCGTCACTTTGCATGCCCAGAGCGTAGATGATGGCCACGCTCAAACAGACTCCTGCCACCTGCAGAAAGAACTGTTCGTTCCACACCGTGATGGCAGCCAGGTATCCGGCATACGCCAATCCCAGCCAGAATGGATGCCGGACGACCCCGTTCGTGCGCTCGATCGGTAAGTATCCAACGCAAATTCCCAGCATGCCGATCGCGACGAGTTCCAGATACGCGTTGCTCTGGCCAATCATGCTCAGGATCAGCGCCGCCACGAGAAGAACAATGCTACCAACTTGCAGTGCCTTCCCAAACAGTCGCGACAGGACCACCAGTCCCGCCGAGAGGATGAGCAGATAACCGATCGGCAGCAACACCGAAAATGCTGCTCGGCTGTCACCGGCCTTTCCTGTGAGATACGCCGCCCAGTCGCCAATCAGCGACGCCATTCCGCCCCGCACCAGTAAGGCGATTGCAAGGTTGAGGGCGAAGAATATGGCAACCAGCTTGAGACCGCGCTCCAGGAGCCTTCTCGGGAGTCGTCTGTCCGCAATGTCATATTTCGCTAGATATACGTGGGAGACAAAGAATCCGGTAATAAAAATGAACGACGGAGTGAGGAATCTGAGATAGCGGTAACCGAACCCTCCCACCGCAACAAAATAGTTGAGCCAGTGGTAGAGAACCATGATCACCACCAGCGCGCCCTTCGTGAAATCGAGTGCCGGATTGCGAGGCACTTTACGAGCAGCCACGGGCGCTTCTGGCGCGGCGGAAATCGCAGCCGGCCTCGCATCTCGTTCGCTCGCAATCTGGATGCCGCGCGATTCAGGAAACGATGGACTGGCAGTCATCGGCTTCATTGCGAATCCAGGAACAGCCGAGATATGAGTTCCAGCGTCAGTACCGTGTGGATCTCACTCGTATAGTTACGGTCGCCTTTGAGATGACCGTTGACCATGTCTCTGACGGTCTGACCTTGCAGGTAGGGCCGCGAAAGTGTCCGCGAGTCGAGCAGCATGCTGCGCAAGTACTCCGCGAGCGTATCCCGGTACCATACGCGGTAGTGATAGAACTTGTGGCGTCCGAGGAACAGGCGCTCGAGATGAAACGGCGACAGGACACGATCGACGCGCGCTACCCATTGCGGCATGCCGTAGTCGTAGGCATATTCCGCCTTGATGGTGAAGTCGATAAGTCCGCGGATCCCGCTTGCCCGCCACCCATTCAAACCGGAGATCGGACCGCGGTCCGTGCGGATCCGCGTAAGACCGGTATCACCATCGGCGATAATGCGGCGCGAAATGTCGCTATTCGTACAGGCAATGTCCGGCGCCCGGTACACCGTCCGTACCAGATCGTTATCCAGGAACGGTGTGCGCATGGAAACCTGCGTCTGCTCGAGTGACAGAAGCCCGTAATGATGCCAGGGTGCCTGCTGAAATACGGCGAACGATAGAGGATGCGACCGCAATAGTCCGGTATAAGTCGATTCGGCAATCGTGACCTGCTGCATCACTTCGTCGGCAAACAAACTGTTCGCTGGCCTCACCGGCTTGAATGCTCTTACCCTTCGCAAAACCTCGCCGCCGTAATTCCCCGTCATCCGGACAGGCGCGATCTGCGCTGCCCGCTCGTTCACATAAAGATCGGCGGAGTGGCTGACGTTCAGGCAACCATCCGTGAGATACACCGAGCGTTCGGCGTAGCGGCCGAAGTTCGACAGAAATTCTTTTCCAACCGGAATCACGCGATGGCTCTGGCCGCAAGCCTTCGCAACTCGCCGGGCGAGAACGACGTCCTGACAATCCCGGAACATGCTTCCGAACGAATAGCACGGGAGGCTCCCCGGAGCGGGCTTCTGCCAGGCGAGAATCATCCGGCTGTCGAGTCCCCCCGTCAGCGACATCCCAATCGTCTCTTTTCCGCGAAAGTAGCGCGGCAGAGTCCGGGCGAAAACGTCCCGCAGTTGCTCGTAATAGGCATCCAACTCGAGCAACTCCTGACCTTCCCATTCTTGTGGGCGGAAGTAGCTGCCTTTGCTGCTCAGGGTGCCATTCCGGAAGACCCAGGCCGAACCCGGCGGCAACACATGGACATTCGGGAACAGCGTGCGATTCTCAAGTACGCATCCACACGAAATGTATTCGCCTAATCCCCGGGCATCGGCTCTGCGGAGTTCCGGACGAACCTTCAGAATTGCCTTGGCTTCCGCCGCAAAATAGAACGCTTCCTTGGCCGCGTGGTAGTAGATCCGATGCATCCCATAGCGATCGTTGAACAGCAGGGCCGTCTGATTTCTCTCATTACAGGCGAATCCATGGAACCGCCCATTCAAACTGGCAGGAAACGTCGGATCACCCTCGTACATGCGGACCAGGTATGAAGAGTCCTTGCCCACGGAGTTTCCCTGCCCTTTGAGTTGATCCTCCGCTGGTTCAGAGAAATCCTCGCCGGAAAAACACAGGATCACATCGCCCTTCTCATTGCGAAGCGGCATGTTGCCCGACCCGCTTCGTTCTGCCCATCCGAGATAGATGCCCATGCCCTCGTGGATCCACGTGCCTGTCCTGTACGACGGCTCATGACGCATCGACTCGATCATCGCCAGCAGTTGGGCTTCCGCCGCCGGACGCGGCATTCTCGTGATTAAACCAACGATTCCAGGCATCTGTTGACTAGGAAGCTTCGGCCGCGGACCGGAACTTGCGTGCGTACCACGAGGCTCGAAGATCACGCAGGCGCGCCAGGATCGGTTCAGGTACGCGATCCACCATCCGCTTGTGGAACTTGCAGCGTAACGCTGCCCAGCCCAGCGGCGTGAACGGAATGTAATAGCGCGGAACGTCGATGCGCTGGAATCCATTGCGCTCTTTGAAATCCGCGATGCTGCTGTGTTCCTTGCTGCCGTACACAAATTGCGCGTACACCAGGTAACTGATGTGCCTCTCGGCGCATACTCGGACCGCATGCGCGATCAACGCATTGGTCGGAGCTTTGTCCCGGTGCGAGATCATCGAAACGATATTCATCAGGCCCGCCTGAGTCCACGTTTCGTCCGCCACGAGCTTGATGAATCCGATCATCTGCTCGCCAAGGAACGCCCCGACGAAAATGCTGCGGTCGAGAAACGTCGCCTCTTCGCGATAAACGGTCTCAAAATCTTTTCCGTAGTGCCAGAAACGCCGTCCCTGCCGCACCGGACACTCGTTGTAGACCTGCCAGATGCCCCGCACCAGTTCCTCGCCGAATGGCACTTCGCGAACTACCACGCCCTTTTTCTGCGCCTGTTTGGCTTTGTTTCTGGCCTTGAACCCGATCTGCTTCATCAGCCAGTAGTCATAGGTCGTGATGGGCAGAGCAGCGAAGTTATCCCACTCCATAGGGTACGAATACAGCGGTGTCGTGTTCGGCAACCGTTGCATGAAAGTGAACAGATCGATACGCGGGCCCGATTCACGTAGTCTCTTCACAAAAGGCTCCGGAGCCTCGAGGAATTCGTACCCGTCCCCTTCCAGCTGTCCAATTCGGAGCAGCCGTCCGTCGACTCGAATCTCCTTTTCGCCCATCATCATCCGCTGCCGTGTCATCTCGCCCTGTTCTCCAACATGTACCTTGGCTCCGGTGTCTTCGCGATGCGGAAGCCGGTCATCGTCCTTGCATTCATTCCTGGCCACCTACTGCGCCGGGTTCGTTCTTAACTTTCCGCTCCTCGCCGTCTTGAGGAATGTCTTCAGCGAGCGATGGCTCGACCGGACAATGTCTCCGCCGCGTACGCACAACGAACTCAGAAGGCTGTCGTGGCAGTCGAAGCGTCCCAGGTAGGAAACCTCACGCCCATTTTTTCCCGCCAGATCATTTTTGAATTTGTATGTTCCTGGGTTGGTAACTGGGTTGACGCCGTTGAGGTTGTACGCCGTGATTCCCTGCTCCTTGAGGTGGCCGATGAACCTCCACTGCAAAAGGTAGGAGCCTCTGCTCTTCATGCCCGCATTGCTGGTAGCACCAAACAGGTAGATTGCCGATTTTCCACCGGCACTGCAGATGGCGCCCGCGGACACCTCTTCAGCGGTCCGGCACAACATAACTTTCATCTTGTGCTTCTCGGGAAGAGCAGCCTGAATGCGGCGAAATGCATGGATGTCATTCGGTTCTACAAACCTCTTGCGCGACACCATCTCTTCGTACATGTGGATGAAGGACTCAAACAGCTGATCACCGGCGCCTTCCTCCACCCTGAGCTCTTTCTTCTCGGCTACTTTCAACTCTCGCTGCCAATGTGGCCTCATGCCATCCCGCAGATCCTCCAGGGGCAGATTCAGATCCATGAGGATCGTCCGGCCATGTCCCTGCCCCGCGACCGAAGAAAAACCTTCTTCGTTTAGCATCGTGGCGATGTCGCCTGAACGATCGTCGAACAGGACAGGGAAAAGTCTCAACACCAACCCACGCTTGCACACAAATTCATTCCGAAGCGCTCGAATCGCCTGCCGGAAGGTCTCAGTGTCCTTGTCCGCTGCTCCACGCCGCCAAAGTGGTCCCCAATGCACGTAGGCAATGCCGAGTTTGAGTAACGGTACCTTTGCGATCCTCGCCAGTGCAATAGCGACGACGTCCCCATTCCTCTTCAAAACGACGTGGCTCATGTTCCGGCGGCCCGCGATCACCGCTGCGTACGCCCAGGTCTGATAGATATTGGCGTCGTCGAACTTCTCCATCGCCTCATACCACGACTTCTCATCGAGGGAATTCACCTCCGACGTATAGCCCGGGTCGAGTGCTTTGAAGTTATGTGCTGCCATGGTGGTTGAGCGCTAGGAAAAATGGCGGAGAGGGAAGGGATTTGAACCCTCGAGTGGCTTTCACCACTGCAACCGGCAAGCCGGCCGCTGCCTTGGCCAACGGCGACCTCTCCGCATCTCAGACAAACATTCGTTCGTCGGTTCGAACGGGCGGGTTACTCAGTCACGTAGGGCGTTCGTACGGGATTGATTCCCAGGAACGCCAGAATCTTTCCCAGATGATCGAACAACCGCACCAGCAGGATCATGAACCGGTGATGGCCGAACAAGAGTGCAAACGGAAGAGCGACAGCGTAAACAACGATAGCCACCACGGACTTGCCGAGGCTCTTGATACCAAATGTGGGGTTCTTGGGCTCGATGGCTCCTCGGAGCAACGCCCGGCGCAACATGAACGATCGCTTCCAACGCGACGGTGGGACCACTTCATACGCCACGGCCTCACTGCACCAGATAAAGACATGCCCCGCATCGATCATTCTGCGAAAGAAATCCTGGTCCTCGCCGGCGCGAAATTCCGGCCGGAACGGCTGTTCGAGCCCAGTGAATAGCTCCTTCTTCAGGAGTACGTTGCCGGTGCGCCCTTTTCTCCAATCAATGACGTACCCGGTAGAATATGTCGCCCGCTCGTAGAATTTGCCCTTCACCACCCACTTGGGCGTTTCCTTTTCGAAATACGGCAGCACCGGGCCTAGCACTCCTGCCACGCCCTGTTCGTTGCACGTATTGAAGAGCGTAAGAAGCCAGTCTTTCGCTGGAAACTCGTCGTCATCGATGAAAGCTATGAAATCTCCTGCCGTATTCTCAACCGCCTTATTCCGCGCCAGCGCGATATTCTGCGCCGGTTCCACGCAATACTTCACGCCGACCAGTGCACCCCCTGCAAACTCCGAAACGATGGGCTCGGCGGAGCGCATGGCGTCGTTGTCGGCCACCACGATCGAATACGTGAACAGATCGTCCGTCTGTTGGCTTCCCAGATCTGTGAGCAAACGCCTTAGCAACTCCGGCCGTTTGTACGTGCAGATGCACACGGCGATGTGCTTCAATGCGCTGGCGGCAACAACAGAGGACTTGCCTCCGCCTGTAACAATCACGACCTGTTGATTGCTGTTCATGTCAGGGATTGCGGATCCTGCAAGCCTGCCCATCACTTTTGCGTCGGAGATACGGAGGAGCTTGGAACGATTCGAATGTCTCCCAGCCGCCGGAAGATTTCGTCGCTCATGAGCAAGCGGTATTCTTCGGGATTGACTGGATGGGTCTCCAGTTCCACCACAAATTCCCGAGAGAGGGAAAAAATGTAGTCCACGCGGTCGTCGGGAGTGACGGGGGCCAGGGAGAAGAACAAGTCCACCATGCGATGGCGCTTCGCCAGGCGGCGGTCGACCACATACCGGTAGAGGCGGTTTACATAAGGCTTTTGCCCCGCCGCGAAAGAGAAACTGCGACGCACCATCGTGCCCGGCGGGAGCAGATTTCCCAGCAACATGTTCGCGCACAGATGCATGTGATGATGACCGTCAAGCCGATCCGGGTCCTTACCATACAACCGACGGAACTCGTCGATCTGCGCCGACACGACATATTCGAACGATTGTTTCAGACCGGGATGGTAAATGACTTGTGCAAGGCGGTGCCGCAGGAGGTAGCTGGCGATCTTGTTCTGGCGCTCTGCAAGTTGGGGAGGACAATCCGCCGCGGAAAACGGCATCGTGAAGTTCAGATGCAGACCCGCATCGATCTTCGACTCCCGTGCAATGGCGGCGGCCCGAACGGAATCCTCCAGGAACACCATGGCGCTTACCGATGAAACTGTCCCCCTCCGAACGCAGTGCAGAGTCCGCTCCGTAATTTCGCGGGTGCGGCCCCAGTCGTCGGCATTCATAATCAGCGCGCCCGAATAACGCGCCGCAGTGTCCGGACGCGTTGGCTCCTTCGGTTCGACAACGCCTGTGGTTCTCTGCGTCATTCCAGGGCCGCCCGGTCGAGTTTCGTGACCTTGCGTCTCACGATCCATCGTTGCAACACCATAGTCCCTTCGGATCGAACTGCCAACTCGCTGTTGCAATTGGTCAAGAGGGCTCAGAACTCCCACGCCTGACATGAGCCGTAGCCGGCTAAGAATGTTGCTGAAGAACTCGAAATGATGGTGAGAGAAAAAACCGTGCACTTACACTCCAGTCTTGCTTTATTTAATGGGGAAGGAATTTGCTGAGATATCGAATTCGTACTAGGCTCGCGTCAGTTCCGCCGGCGCTGACGCCGCTGCTCCGGCAAATTCTGCAATCTTCTCCACCACATATTCCGCCTGCTCGTCATTCAGCTCCGGATACACGGGAATGGCGAGCGACTCTTTTGCCGCTTTCTCGCTCTCCGGAAACGCTCCTGCCTTAACGCCAAGATAGGCGAAGCAATCCTGAATGTGCATCGGCACCGGGTAGTAGACCTCGCTGCCCACTCCTTTGCTCTTCAGGAATGCCTGTAGTTGATCACGCGAAGTACTGCGAATGACGAACTGATTGAAGATGTGCCGATTGGTCGTGACCGCCGGCAACCCGACCGGCAACCCGACTTCGCGGAACAGGCGATCGTAGCGCTTGGCATTCCGCTGGCGGCCTTCCGTCCAGGAATCAAGATGAGGCAGCTTCGCAGCAACAACCGCTGCGTGAATCGCATCCAGTCGAAAATTCCCGCCCACGACGCGATGATAGTACTTCGGCTTGGCTCCATGCCCGCGCAGGACCTTGAGTTTCTCGGCGCGTTGGGCGTCGTTGGTCACGATCATGCCGCCGTCGCCGATTGCCCCCAGATTCTTGGATGGGAAAAACGAGAAGCATCCGTAGTGTCCGATCGAGCCCGCGCGGCGCCCTTTGTATTCGGCTCCAATGGCCTGCGCGGCATCTTCGATGACCACCAATCCATGTTTCTCGGCGATGGCCATGATGGGATCCATGTCGGCCATCTGCCCGAAAAGATGAACCGGGATGATCACACGCGTCTTCGTTGTGACCTTGCTCGCAATCTGATTCACGTCGATGTTGTAGGTTGCGGGATCGATATCCACGAATACCGGCGTGGCACCAAGCCGCGAAATGGCGCCGACCGTCGCGAAGAACGTGTACGGCGTCGTGATCACTTCATCACCCGGGCCGATATTCTCGGCCATCAGGCAGGCAAGCAGCGCGTCACTGCCGGACGAAACCCCAACGCCGAACCCACACTGCGAGTAGGCGGCAATCGCCTTTTCGCACTGCTCCACTTTCGGCCCCAGAATGAAATGCTGCGTTTCGAGCACCTCCTGGATGGCGGCGCTGACTTCGTCCTTGATAGTGGCGTACTGCGCCTTAAGATCGAGCAGCGGAATATTCATAATTTGAATCCTCTTTGAATTGCCGATAGGGCTTGCTGCCCACGCTCAGTTCGGTGGGCAAGGGAGCTTCTTCATCAAGATCTAAGCAGCGGAGAACTCCCGGCTCCACTTCTTTGTATCGGTAACCGCTCTCCGGGCAGCGCATAATGCCGTCGAGGTCAGGTTCGCCCAGCCGATGTCCGTGCCGGCTCATCCATCCGACCTGGCGAGCCGGATTTCCGACGACAAGAGCAAAGTCAGGAACATCCTTGGTCACGACCGCGCCGGCGCCCACGAAAGCATAGCGGCCAACCGTGGTTCCGCAGACGATCGTCGAATTCGCCCCGATCGTGCAGCCGCGTTTCAGTTGCGTGACTTCGTAGAGCGAGTGCCGGTTGACCTGTGACCGCGGATTGGTGACGTTGGTCAACACGCAGGACGGTCCGAGGAAAACATCGTCTTCAATCACTGCCCCCGTATAGACCGACACGTTGTTCTGGATTTTGACGTTGTTGCCGATGACCGTTCCGCCATCGACGTTCACATTCTGTCCGATCACGCACCGTTCGCCGATCTTCGCACCTTTCATCACGTGCGAGAAATGCCAGATCTTGGTCCGTGCGCCGATCTGGGCGCCTTCGTCCGCGTACGCCGACTCGTGCACGAAGTAAGGCAGCTCAGCCTTCTTTGCGGCGGGCTCCATCGTGATAGCGCCGTTGTGCAACGCGCGCTGGCAAGCATCCAGTACACGTAGCACCCGCAAGCCCTCGTTGCCGTCGCTCACCGGAGCAGTCCGGCTGCTCACACAATCAAGAAAATGTTGGCACTCGGCCCGCAGCGGTTCACTGTTCTCCAGCGCGACGATCTCCGCGTCCGCCTTCACCGCAGTCGGGATTCGGTTCTTCCACTCGACTCGGTGCGGATACAGAACCAGCTTGTGCTCGGCTGTGTCGTCGAACACGGCCATCTTCTCCGAGCCCACCACGACCAGCCGCTGCTCCTTGATCGGGTGCAGCCAGCTGACGAAAATATGCGCCTGCACTCCGCTCGGAAACTCGAAGTGGCTCAGCGTGACATCGGTGACGTCATGATTCAGATACGCACTGCCCTGGCAGGTCACTCGCTCCGGCATCTCATCGAGCAAAGACAGAATGACCGAGATGTCGTGCGGCGCGAAGCTCCACAGGATGTTCTCTTCTGTGCGGATCTTCCCGATGTTCAGCCGGTTCGAATACAGGTAGTTGATCTTGCCGAGCGCGCCGTCCTTGATGAGCTGCTTCAGCTTCAGGATCGCCGGATGGTAGCGGAGGATATGCCCAACCATCAGGATGCGGCCTTTGGCAGCCGCAACCTTCACCAGTTCCTCGCCGTGCTTCACGTCGATGGCCAGCGGCTTCTCAACCAGCACGTCTTTGCCGGCTTCGAGCGCAGCCTTGGCCATTTCATAGTGCGTGACCGCCGGTGTCGCTAGCGCGACTGCCTGCACCGACGGATCGGCCAGCAGCTTCGCATAGTCAGAGACGAACTTGACGCCGTTGTACTTGCTACTGCACAGCGACTGCGCCGCCGGATCCGCATCGCAAAGAGCTTCCAGCGCTCCCAGGTCCGAAAAGTTTCGAACCAAGTTCTTGCCCCAGTAGCCCACTCCGGCCACTGCTACTCGGATTTGCGCCTTCCCTACTGCCGTATTCATATCAAGCCTTTCCCACGAGAGCCGTCGGCTACTGCGTGAGTCCAATAGAATCTTCGGATTTAGCGAACTGCAGCGGTCTCATTTGTCCTGATGTCACTGCGCGCTTCCGCAAATCGTCCTACCGAGGCGACCACCCATCCCTGCTGCTGCGCGGTCAGAGTGGGAAACATCGGCAGCGAAACAATTTCCGCCGCCACGCGTTCTGCAACCGGAAAATCTCCAGCTACGTGGTTGAGGTGAGCGTAAGCCTTCTGCAGGTGCAGCGGAATCGGATAGTGGATTCCCGTACCTACGCCCGCATCCTTCAAATACACCATCAGCCCTTCGCGATCGTCAGTGCGCACGACATAGAGGTGATACACGGCGCGCGACCACTCCGGTTCGAATGGAATGCCAACTGGATTTCCTTCCGCTTCAAAGAGGCGGTTGTACTCTGCCGCGCGTTCGCGCCGCTGCTCATTCCACTTCGCAAGATGTTGAAGCTTTACATGAAGGAGTCCCGCTTGGATGGCGTCCAGACGACCGTTATAGCCCTCGACATCGTGGTAGTACTTCTTCGCCTGGCCGTGATCGCGGATCATCTTGATCTGCGCTGCAATGGCCGGATCATTCGTCGTTGCGGCCCCAGCCTCGCCACATGCGCCGAGATTCTTCCCGGGATAGAAGCTGAAAGCGGCCGCCCGTCCAATCGAGCCGGCCCTCAGCCAGCGATTCTGCTTACGGGAGAAGTACTGCGCTCCATGCGCTTGGCAAGCGTCTTCCACCACGATCAGACCGAAGCGATCCGCCAGTTCGCACATCGCGTCCATGTCCGCCATCTGGCCGTACAGGTGGACCGGCACCACGGCCGTCACCGGACGTCCGCTGCGGCGGCTCAACATCTTGCCCGAGCCGTCCTTCGTGCACTTTCGTTCCAAATATTCCCGAAGCTTCTCGGGATCCATGTTGTACGTGCGCTCGTCGACATCCACAAACTCCGGCAGGGCGCCTGCCTGCGAAATCGCCTCGGTCGTGGCGATGAACGTGTGCGGCACGGTCACGACAACATCGCCCGGACGAACGCCCGCGGTCATGAGGGCAAAGCGTAACGCGTCTGTCCCGCTGTTGACCGCCACCGCGTGGTTGGTCTCACAAAACGATGCGAACGCTTTCTCGAAGTTCTCGACCATCGGCCCACCGATGAACCCAGCGGTCCGCAATGCCTGTTGAAAGACATGCGTCAGCTCCTGCTCGAGCTCAACGTGGGGAGTAACCAGATCGAGAAAAGGAATGCTGGAATGGCTCACTTTACGACCTCCGTGGTCTGTTCGATATAACGAAGAACTCGTGCTGGATTGCCGGCCACAATCGCATTGGCTGGAACGTCTTTCGTCACTACGCTGCCCGCTCCAACGAGAGCGTTTTCTCCAATCGTGATGTTGGCCAGAATGGTGCTGCCGGATCCGATCGAAGCGCCTTTCTTCACCAAGGTTCGCTCCACTTTCCAGTCGGCTTCGGTCTGGAGTGCGCCACCGGTCGTGGCCCGCGGGTAGGAATCGTTGATGAAGGCGACGTTGTGTCCGACGAAGACGTTGTCTTCGATCGTGACGCCTTCGCAGATGAAAGTGTGGCTGGAGATCTTGCAGCGTTTGCCGACAGTCGCGTTCTTCTGGATCTCAACAAAGGCGCCGATCTTCGTCTCGTCGCCGATTTCGCAGCCGTAAAGATTGATGAACCGCGACAGCTTCACGTCTTTTCCCAGCTTCACGGTTGGAGCGATACACAAGTAGGTATCCATGACTCGTTCCCTGTTAACTCTTCAGTACTCGTTTCACCGGCAGCCAAGGCCGCCAAGTTGCCCTGTCATCTCTGAGGAAATCTGTTGAGCACCGCGAACAGCGTGAGGGGAGTGTTGCGGGGAACAGCCGACTACAAGTAGACCAGAGCTCCTCGCTTGGCGACCGATTCATTTGCCGCCTCCAGCATGCGGACCACTTTCAAACCCGCGCAGCCGTCGTTAAAGGGCTTCTGGTTCTTCTGAATGCACTCGACGAAATATCCGAGTTCGAGACGGAGAGCCTCAACCTGTTCCACTTGCGGAGCCCACATGTCACCGGACCGGTAGCTTACGAGAAGGTTGTAGAGACCTTCCTGGTTCTTGACGTCTACGCCCTTGTCGTAGATCTTGAGCTTCTCGTCCGCTTCCAGGTCGTTCCACACCAGCATCTTCTTTTCGCCGCCGATCAGCGTCGTCCGCACTTTTACCGGAGAGAGCCAGTTAACGTTGATATGCGCAATCATCTTCTCGGGAAAATACGCAGTGATGAACGCAATATCTTCGTGCCCATTCAGGTGCGTCTGGCCGTTGGCGGAAATGGCTTCCGCGTCCTGATGCAGCAGATGATTCATGATCGACAGATCGTGCGGCGCCAGGTCCCAGATCACGTTACAGTCGTGCTGGAACAGTCCCAGGTTCACGCGCGTGGAGTCGTAGTAATACAGCTTGCCCAGGACTCCCTCGTCGAGCAGCGACCGGATCTTCCGCACCGCTCCGGTAAACAGGAACGTGTGGTCGACCATGATCTTCAGGTTCTTCTGCTCGGCAAGATTGATCAGGTTCTCAGCCTGCGCCACATTGCTGGTAAATGGCTTCTCGACGAAGACGTGCTTTCCATTTTCTAGCGCCGCCTTGGCCAGCTCGTAGTGGGTCCAGACGGGAGTGATGACAGCAATGGCATCCACATCCGGCGATGCGATCAATTCCTTGTGGTCCGAGTAAACCGGCACTCCTGGATGGGCGCCCTGCAGCCGCTTCCGTGCCGTAGGACTTTGATCGCACACCCCTACGACCTGGCATCCCTCCAGGCTCCGAAGGTTCCGAACGATATTCGGCCCCCAGTAGCCGTAACCAATGACTCCAAATTTAAGCATTTGATTTCACCCTGATCGGGGGCCATGGACTCGGCCCGTGAGAAGAAGTTAGAGATGAGTCACTCTGTCAACGATGCAGGGGAGGTGTTGGAAAGAAACAGTGAACCGGTACGGTCAGCAGGCTCCATCCCCGGCGATGACCGCCTTCGGAGTCTGCAAAAGAATCTTCAGATCGAGCCACGGAGAACTCTGCCGCGCATAGCGCAAATCGAGGCGCACCATTTCATCGAAGCCCACGCGGCTACGTCCGTGCACCTGCCACAATCCAGTGATCCCCGGCTTCGCCTCCAGCAGGCGGCGGCGGTGCCAGGTGGCATATGCCTCCACCTCGTACGGCACCGGCGGCCGCGGGCCCACGAGCGACATCTCCCCACGCAACACATTGAGGAACTGCGGCAATTCATCCAGGCTTGTGCGGCGCAGGAAACTACCCACGCGTGTGATCCGTGGATCGTTGGTGAGCTTGAAAATGCCGTTTCCGTTTCCGTTCCCGTTGCCGTTCGTCGGCTGCTTCTCGGCCTTCCCGTTGATCAACTGCTTCACATATTCCTCGTGCGCTGAGGAATCGTTGTTCACATACATGGATCGGAATTTCAGGAATGTGAACGGCCTGCCATGTTCCCCGATGCGCTGTTGCCGGAAGAGAACCGGCCCCCTCGATGTGAGTTTGACTGCTGCAGCGATCAGGAAGAATACCGGCGAAAGCAGGAGCAGAAGAAAGAGGCTCCCAAGAATGTCCATTCCGCGCTTGATTCCGCGCGCCAGCCAGTTGTTGTTCTTGCGGTCATGCAGATCGGGATAGAACATCGGGTTGCTGGGCTGGTCCGGATTCGACGGATCCCACTGCTCCGGGAAAAGATGGAACGAGAACTTGAGCTGGCTGAATTGTTCGAGCGTAAGGCGGTCGCGCAACGCGTCGCTGATGCGGGCAAGGATCGTACTGAGAATCAGGTTGTTGTCTAGCGTGATCTCCGTGAACATCACGCCTACGACCGAATTCGGCTCGTACCACCCCATCAC
>Ga0335071_10004769_pt1 | contig 14166 bp, 14 predicted proteins | sample Lox_Sample_15_FD_206724 | JGI IMG/M metagenome (GOLD analysis project Ga0335071, IMG submission 206724) | Soil microbial communities from Loxahatchee National Wildlife Refuge, Florida, United States - Lox_Sample_1.5 | ecosystem: Environmental > Terrestrial > Soil > Wetlands | place: USA... | reverse complement strand
GCGAGCGACAAGGTGTGCTGCTGGAATGCCCAGCCTTGTTTGGCGATCGCGTGCAGGGCGGCTTCATAGTTCGGCGGCGCGTTGACGGGGCCAAAGAGCGGCCAGACGGTGGCGAACTCGCCGATGCCGGCGATGCGCATCATGTCGTCGCCGAATCCGTTAAACGCGTTGAGCATTCGCTGGGTCAGCACGGGGATGTTCGGCTGGGTATCCATGCTGAGGAAGAAGATGCGCAGGCGCATGGACATCTTGTTTTCGGAGTGCAGCGCGCGAAAGGCGTCGTACATGTGGAACGGGTCGGCGCTGGCGAGGCCGTCGAAGACGAACGAGTCCTGGATGTCGGGCAGACCGGGGATGACGAAGGCGCCCATGTCGACGCTGGTGGTGATGCCGACGCCCGCGGCATAATTCATTGCATCGACCGAGCCGCGTTTCTTGTCGTCGAAAGTTTGGATGGAGCGCAGGGCATTGAGTGCGGCGACCGATGGCGCGTTGGCGGCGATGAGGCCGGCGTCGCTCACTTCAATTCCCTTCCCCGCGAAGAACTTCTTGCCTAACGTGTTGGTGGCGGCGGGACCTGTGAAAGCGAGAAAGACGAGAACGGGATGGTTGGGCGCGGCGGCGTCTAATTCGGCCAGCTTCGGCAGGCGCTTCTCGGCGAACTGGACCGGGTTCCATCCGCCCATGGCGGTGATGAATTCACCCGGGGGCACGGACTTGGCGCGCGCGGAGAGGATGGCTTGCACGTCGGCGAGGGAGGCGGCGGTCTCCAGACGCGTGTCGTGGCCGGGGCGGAGGCCGAGAAGCACGATGTGGTTGTGGTTATCGATGAGGCCGGGAACGGCGGTGCGGCCATGCAGATCGATGGTTTTCGTGCAGGGGTTCAGCTTGTGCTTTGGAGCGCTGCCCACCGCGTCGAATCGGCCGTCCTGGATGGTGACCGTGGAGACGACGGAGTCGCGCTGGTCCATGGTGACGATGCGGCCGTTGACCAGACGAAGGTCGCGAGCGCCGGCGCAGGGGTCTTCGGCGGCAGCCAGGGTGGCAGCGAATACGAACGCCGCGACGGATAGTCTCGTGAACATCCATCAATCATACTGCGGAGAAAGTTATTGGATGATCTGGCGGAGGATGTGTCCGATGGAGCCGGTTGGTTCCTGGATGTCGAGAATGGCGGCGAGCGTCGCCGCGATGTCGTTCACCGCGACCGGCTCGGAATAGACGCCGGGCTTGATGCGCGTACCGAAGAAGATGATGGGGACGTGAGTGTCGTAGTTGTACGGCGTGCCGTGGGTGGTGCCGGTGGCGTCGAACAGGTAGTAGGGCTCTTGCAGAACGAAGACATCGCCGGAGCGAGGGCCGTAGAAGCCCAGGCTCATCGCGCGTCCGATAGAATCCTGCTGCACGCGCCCGGATTCCAGGTCGTGGCGAGTGTAGACGCGGGCGATGTGGTCTTCGGAGGCGGCCGCATCCGCCGCTACGCGCTCGACTTCGGCGGGGTCCAGCTTGTAGCTGCGGATCAAGTCCAGGTTGAGATAGGGCATGGTGCCCGAGCCGGCCAGGAGCCATTTGCCTGGGCCGAAACGTTTTGCGAGGGCGTCGTTCATTTTTTGCTGAAGGCCTGCTTCCGACAACCGGCCACCCGGCATATGGCGCGACTGGTTGACCTCGGGCACGGGCGCTACGCCATGGTCGGCAGTAAGCACGACTAACGTGTTGCCGGCGCCGACCTGGCGGTCGACATAGTCGAGCAATTTGCCAAGCAGGCGATCGGTGCGGATGGAGATGTCGCGCACAGCCGGATCGTCGGGGCCGACGGCGTGGCCGACGTAATCGTTGGAAGAGAAGCTGACGGCCAGGATATCCGTGCCGGCGTGGCGCCCGAGATTTTCGCCGGCCAGTGCGTGCTCGGCGAACTCCTCGATCATCTCATTGCCCCAGGGCGTGGCTTCCAGACGGCCGCAGAACCGGATGTCAGTGCCGGCCGCTAGGGTGCAGAACGGCGTGCCTGTGCCGTCCTTCGCGTCGAAGGGGAACCATTTTGCGCCGAGATAGCGTTGGTAGGCGTGCTCGTCGTTGAGTTGGCGCACCCAATCGGGCAGCTCGGCGCGGTAGTAGGTGCTGGTAACCCAATGGTTCGACTCGGAGTCGTACCAATAAGCGCCGTCGGCGGAGTGCCCGGCCGGCAGAATGGCGCTGCGATCCTTGATGGACACACCGACGATCTTGGTTTCGGCGTGAGCAATTTTCAGCTCGTCGCCAACCGTGCTGGCCAGCAGGCGACGCGGCGAGGAACCCATCTCACCGGGGACGCCGCCCACGAGCCGCGACTTGGGATCGGAGACGCTGGTGACGGTCTTGCCGGTTTCGCGGTCGAACCATTCGTTGGCGATGATGCCGCTCATGGAGGGCGTGGCACCGGTCAGAAACGTGGAGTGTCCCACGGCGGTCACGGTTGCGGCGTGCAAATAGTGTGCGTCGGAGAAAACGGCGCCATGCTCGAGCAGCCGTTCGAGGCCGGAGTTGTAGTCGGCTCGGAAGCGCAGCAGGTAATCGTAGCGGAACTGGTCGATTACGACGGCCAGGACCAGCTTCGGCTTGGGGGCCGCGGTGAGAAGGGCGGCCGCCGCCAGAAGGAAGAGAACAAACCGTCGTGCGCGTGTCATCCTTGTCTTTTCAGGATGGCACAGGATCGCTGGACTTATACTGAAGGCGTCAAAACCACAGGGGAGCGAAGAAGAGAATGACAACAGCATCGCCGGGCGCCGGCATTAGTGCGGAATTCATCGAGCAGGTGAGAGCGAAGCTCGGCCGGACCACGGTTCAGCATTACATCAATGGGCAGTGGGTGGATGGAGCGCGAGGGGAATGTTTTGAAACCCTGGATCCGTCGACGAACAAAGTATTGTCGCACAGCTTCCGAGGGCATGCGGAGGACATCGATCGGGCAGCGCAGGCGGCGCATACCGCGTTTCAGAAGTGGGGACGCGGGAAGGCGAAGGACCGCAAGAAGTTTCTTTTGAAGATCGCGTCGCTGATTGAGAAGCACGGCGACGAATTGGCCACCGTGGAGTGCCTGGATGCCGGGCAGGCGTTGAAGATCGTGCGGGCGCAGATCGCGCGAACAGCGGAGAATTTCAGTTTTTACGCCGAGTATGCCGAGAAGGCGATGGACGGCCGGACCTATCCGGTGGATGGCGACTGGCTGAACTACAGCCTGCGCGTGCCGGTGGGGCCGTGCGGCATCATCACTCCGTGGAACGCGCCGATGATGCTTTCCACGTGGCGCATCGCTCCGGCGCTGGCCACGGGCAACACGGTGATCCTGAAACCGGCCGAATGGTCGCCGCTGACGGCTTGGAAATTGGCCGAAATCATCCAGGAAACGGACCTGCCGCCGGGCGTGTTCAACGTGGTGCAGGGCTATGGCGAAGAGGCCGGCGCGCCGTTGGTGGCGCATCCGCTGGTTCCGTTGATCACCTTCACGGGCGAGACGACGACTGGTTCGTTGGTGATGAAGAATGGCGCGGATCAACTGAAGCGGTTGTCGCTCGAGCTGGGCGGGAAGTCGCCGGCGGTGATTTTTGCCGACGCTGACCTGGATCGTGCGCTGGACGCGACGGTGTTCCAGATTTACAGCTTCAATGGCGAGCGCTGTACGGCGAACTCGCGTGCGCTGATTGAAGAGTCCATTTTCGATGCATTCGTGGAGCGGCTAGCGGCGCGGGCGCGCCGGGTGCGGGTGGGCAATCCGCTGGATCCGGACACCGAGGTGGGGCCGCTGATTCATCCGGAACATTTCGAGCGCGTGATGGGCTACATCGAGATCGGCAAGAAGGAAGGAGCGAAGCTCCTGGTTGGCGGCCAGCGCGTGGGCACAGAAGGAAACTACGTCTCCCCTGCCCTGTTCACCGGCGAGAATCGCATGCGGATCGCGCAGGAAGAGATTTTCGGACCGGTGCTGACGGCGATTCCGTTTAAGGACGAGGCCGATGCGCTGGCCAAAGCCAACGACGTAAAGTACGGCCTGGCATCGTATGTTTGGACGGCAGATGTGGAGCGCGCGCACCGCATGGCGCTGGCGCTCGAAGCAGGAATGACCTGGATCAACAGCCACAACGTGCGGCATCTTCCGACGCCTTTCGGCGGTGTGAAGTTCAGCGGCACGCACCGGGAAGGCGGCGAGCACTCGTTTGAGTTCTATACTGAACTTAAGCACGTTGCGGTTCCGCTAAGAACCCTTCCAATTCCCAAATTCGGGTAAATCCAGGAGATCACTATGTCCGCCCCTCATGTGGTGCGCATTGGCCACGCGGTTTTCTACGTCACGGACCTAACCGCTTCGCGGCATTTCTACGTCGACCTGCTCGGTCTGAATGTATTGCACGAAAGCGATCGCGCGCTATATCTGCGCGGCGTGGAGGATCGCGAATGGACGCTGAAGCTGGAGGCCGCGCCGGAGCCGGGCGTGAAGCATCTGGCGTACAAGGTGGGGTCCGAGGCGGATCTGGACGAAATCGCCGAGATTGCCGAAACGCAGGGGCTGCCGTATCGGTGGGAGGAGGAGCAGGATCGGCCGCGGATTTTGCGCATGCAGGACCCGTTTGGGTTTCCGGTGGCTTTTTATTCGCAGTCGGTGCGGTATCCGTGGCTATTACAGCGCTTTGATCTGCATCGCGGACCGGGCATCCAGCGCATCGACCACGTCAACGTGCTGTCACCGCTGGTGAAGAATCTCACCGATTGGTACCGGCAGAATCTGGATTTCCGCCTGACTGAATACAGCGAGGACGATGAAGGGCGTATTTGGGCTTCCTGGATGCAGCGTAAGGGCCATGCGCACGACCTGGCGACCACCAACGGTAACGGGCCCCGGCTGCATCATTTCGCTTATTGGATGCCGGACAGTACGCGGATTTCCCAGGCGTGCGACATTTTCGCCGGCGCGTTCGAGACGGACCGCATCGAGCGAGGACCCGGGCGGCATGGCATCACCAACGCTTTCTTCCTCTACCTGCGCGATCCCGACGGACATCGCATTGAACTGTTCACTTCCGACTATCTGGCCGTGGACCCCGACTTCGAGCCGATTCGCTGGCACATCAACGATTCCCGCCGCCAACAATTGTGGGGCGGTGCTGCGCCAAAGAGCTGGTTCCTGGAGGGCAGCGTCGTAGAGGCGTTCGACGGCGGCTGGGTGACTCAAACGGAATCCCAATTGCAGGGGCTACCAGCGTACGTGCGTTAATCTGAAACCGGTGGAAGATATGAGCTATCAATTGACCGTTTCTGACGAAGAATCGCGGTTGATCCTGGAGTTGGTCGAACGCGAACACAAAGAGCTGCTGATTGAGACCCGACACACCGACGCCAGGGAATACCGGGCAGGTTTGCGGGAACGTCTGGCCGCGGTGGAGGCTCTGGAACAGCGTTTGCAAGCGGCGGCGCGAGGCTGAGCAGTTCACGTCCTCTCGTAGTTGCGCCTTCTGATAAAGGTGATACGATCTCTGGTCAGCCTCTGACGGAGGCGAGACTCAGCTAAGGAGGACAATCGCGTGTCACTTGCACGACGGTCGGTCGCCGAGTTCATCGGAACATTCTGGCTTGTTTTCGGAGGTTGCGGCGCGGCGGTACTGTCCGCGGCTTTTCCGGGTTTAGGAATCGGGTTTGCGGGCGTCGCTTTGGCGTTCGGCCTGACGGTGTTGACCATGGCGTTCGCCATCGGCCACATTTCCGGATGCCATCTCAACCCTGCTGTGTCCGTAGGTCTCGTGGCCGGGAAACGGTTTCCGGTGTCGGAGCTTCCCGCGTACGTGATCGCTCAGGTACTGGGCGGCATGGCTGGAGCCGCAGTGCTCTATTTCATCGCGAGCGGCAAGGAGGGATTCAGCCTGGCGAACGGGTTTGCATCCAATGGTTACGGCGAGCACTCGCCGGGCATGTATTCGTTGAGCTCCTGCTTGGCCGCGGAAGTGGTGCTGACTTTCATGTTCCTGATGATCATTCTAGGCGCGACGGACAGACGCGCTCCTCAGGGCTTCGCGCCGATCGCGATCGGCCTGGGGCTGACGCTGATCCACCTGATTGGGATTCCGGTAACCAACCTTTCGGTGAACCCGGCTCGCAGCACGGGCCCGGCGATCTTCGTTGGGGGCTGGGCGCTGCAGCAACTCTGGCTGTTTTGGGTAGCGCCGATTGTGGGTGCTGCGCTGGCCGGTATTGTGTATCAGGTCTTCGCCGAAGCTGAGCCGGCGCCGGTGGCCCGGACCCAAACGGCACGTTAAGCGAGCGCACTGTTCGACAACGTGCGGCGGCTCGCGGCGGTGCTTGGGACAGCGTTGTTCTTAATTCTTGCCCCGGGGACCCTGGCGGGGCTGATTCCGTGGTGGATTTCCCGATGGCGTTTCGAGACGCCATATGCGTGGTGGTCCGCGCTCCGCATCATCGGCTGCCTGCTGATGGCTGCCGGCGGCGCGGTGTTGCTCGACTCGTTTGCGCGATTTGCGTTACAAGGCCTGGGCACGCCTGCGCCCGTCTTCCCGACGCGGAGTTTAATCGTAACCGGGCTCTATCGGTATGTCCGAAACCCCATGTACGTTGCGGTGGTGTCACTGGTCTTGGGCCAGGGCCTGGTCTTTGGAAATGTCAACCTGCTTGAGTACGCGGCGGTCCTGTGGCTGGGCTTTCACTTGTTTGTCGTAGCTTACGAAGAACCGACTTTGCGGAGAACCTATGGCGCAGAGTACGAACGCTATTGCGCCCATGTCCCGCGATGGATGCCCGGCAGCGCTAGCTTTTGAACTTACGGGCCAAGTCGGTGGTCGCGCGCACCAGTAGATTGCCGTCCTGGCCGACGGCCACGAAAAGTGCGCCGAGCGACAGATAGTGGCGCGCCAAGCCTTCATCCAGCGTCAGGATGCCGGCAGCTCGTCCCGCCGCGCGGATGCGGCGAATCATATCTTCGATGGTGGCTTGAACTTCGGGATGGTTGGCGTTGCCGATGTGGCCGAGGGCGGCGGAAAGATCGGATGGTCCGATGAAGACGCCGTCCACGCCTTCGACCGACGCAATGGCGTCCAGGTTGTCGAGCCCCTTGCGCGTTTCCACCTGGACCAGCAGGCACATTTCGTCGTTGGCGGTGTGCACGTAGTCGGAAATGCGGCTCCATTGCGAGGCGCGCGCGAGCGACGGCCCTACGCCGCGGATGCCCGCCGAGGGATAGCGCATGGCCGCAACAAGCTGTTTGGCCTGTTCGGCGCTCTCGACCAGCGGCACCAGCAGCGTTTGGGCACCGATATCGAGCAATTGCTTGATGAGCGGGACGTCGCCGATGACGGGGCGGACGATGGGATGCACGGGATAGGCCGACATGGCCTGAAGCTGGGTCAGGATGGAGCGAACGTCGTTGGGGGCGTGTTCGCCGTCGACCAGCAGCCAGTCGAAACCGGCGCCGGCGCAAATCTCCGCCGTGTACGAATTGGCTAAGCCGACCCACAGGCCGATCTGAGCCTGGCCCGCTTTGAGGGCCGCTTTGAATGTGTTCTTTTTGATTGGCATAGTAGAACTGTTTACGCGAAGAAACAGGAGATAGAGCCGAAGGGGCCGTAGTCGATGTGGAACGTGTCGCCTCGGCGCGCGTGCACCGGCCGCGTGAAGGAACCGCCCAAGATCACCTCTCCGGCGCCCAGGCTGACGTCGTGGGCCGAGAACTTCCGGGCCAGCCAGGCCACCCCATTGGCTGGATGATTCAGCACCGCGGCAGCGACGCCGGACTCTTCGATGACGCCGTTGCGATAGCAGATCGCTGAAATCCAGCGCATGTCCGTATCCAGCGGACGGAATGGGCGCCCACCGAGGATCAGTCCGGCGCCAGCCGCGTTGTCGGAGATCGTATCGATGACTTTTCGCGTGACCTTGGTCTCGGGATCGACCTGGTGGATCCGAGCGTCGATGATCTCGATGGCCGGCGTGACGTATTCGGTGGCGCTCAGAACGTCGAAGATGCTGCAATTCGGTCCCTGTAGCGGCTTACCCAGGATGAAGGCGAGTTCTACCTCCACGCGCGGAACAATAAAGCGATCGAACGAGATGTCGGAGCCGTCGGCGTAGAACATGTTTTCGAGCAGCGCTCCGTAATCTGGCTCATTGATGTTCGACGAGTATTGCATGGCTTTGGACGTGAGACCGATTTTGTGACCCTTAATGGGATGGCCGGCCTTCGTCTTGAGCGTTATCCAGGCCTTCTGCACGGCGTAGGCGTCGTCGATGGTCATACCGGGATATTGGAGCGACAACTGCCGGATCTGTGCACGCGTGCGCTCGGATTCGTCCAGGCGCACTGCCGCGTCATGAATACTTTTTTCATCCAACATTGGAATTCTCCGAAGGACCTATGATCGTGTTCTTCAGCTGGCCGATGCCCTCGATTTCCGTCACAACTTCGTCGCCGGCCTTGACGTCCGCCAGACCTTCCGGCGTACCCGTCAGGATCAAATCGCCGGATTCGAGCGTCATGAAACTGCTGAGGTAGCTGATCAGCGCGGGGATATCAAAAATCATGTCCCGCGTGCAGCCTTCCTGCGTGACGCGGCCGTTCACCAAAGTGCGCAGGCGCAGGTTCATCGGGTCGGCGATATCGCTAGCATCCACGAGCCAAGGTCCGAGTGGCGTCGCGGAGTCGCGGCTCTTCACGCGCAGGTTGGGGCGATAGTAGTTTTCCAGGTAGTCGCGAATCGCGTAATCGTTGGCGATGGTGTAGCCGCCGACATAGCGGAAAGCGTCGGCTCGGTCGACATGGCGCGCCGTGCGCCCGATAACGACCGCGAGTTCACATTCGTAATGCATGTAGGTGACGCCGTGCGGGCGCACGGAATGGCCCAGGTGGCCGCAGAGGGTCTGTGGGGCTTTGAGAAAGACCAACGGCTCGGGCGGCGTTTTGAACGATAGTTCCTTGGCGTGGTCGGCGTAGTTAAGGCCAAGCGCGAAGATGGTGCCGGCTTCCAGCGGCGGCAGCCAGACGACGGCTTGTTCATCGACCACGCGCCCATCGGAAAGCCGCAAGCCGCCATGCGCTTCGACGGCGTCATGGATCGCGCCGGCGTAGGCCACACGAGCATGCTTCATTCGGGCACCACCTCCACGTGGAGTGAAGGGAGGCCGTCAACGTCCACTCGCACGTGGTCACCGGCGCGAGCCAATGGCGCATCCTGCGGTTCGCCGACCAGCAGAATATCGCCCGAACGCAGGGTCAGGAACTCGGTAATGTCGGCGATGAGTTGTTCCACTGGCCTCACTAGGCCACTGGTGGAGGCGACGCACCGCTCATCACTGTTGACACGGACGCGAATTGCGACGCGGTTTGGATCGGGCAGCGCGACGAGATGAGTGCTCAACGCGCAAAATCCGTCGCGGCACCGTTCGCGAATCGCAGGCCGGTAATACGACGCATGCGGAATACTGGCGTCGTTGACGACGGTGTAGCCGCGCACGTACGTCAACGCTTCCTCCGGCTTGACGCGGCACGCCGTGCGGCCGATGACGACGCCCAGTGTCCCTCCCATGCGAAGTTTGTCAACACCGGCAGGCACGGGAATAGGCTTGCCACTGGTATTCCAAGTGTTGCGCGGGCGCAGGTACAATATGGGCGCCTGGGGCGGTTTCTTGTATGGGTCGCGATGAAATTGATCGCCCAACGCATCGAGCGCCGGGCGAAAATTCAGAGCCACGCCATACACCGCGTTGCCGCGTTCAAGCAGCATGGGCGTCCGGCATACTGTCAGATTCCCATTTCCTGAAAAACTTCGCGGGCGATGCGGAAGCTTTCCACCGCGGCCGGCACTCCGCAATAGATCGCGGCCTGCAGAAACACTTCCTGGAGCTCACTCTTGCTAACGCCGTTAGCGATGGCGCCGCGCACATGCGCCCGAATCTGGTTCGGCCGATTCAGACCCGTGAGCATCGAGAGTGTGATAATGCTGCGCGTCTTTCGGTCCAATCCGGGGCGGCCCCAGATCTCGCCGAAACAATACTGGTTTACCAGTTCTTCAAAAGGCCGGTTAAAATCGTCGGCGGACGCCCAGGTCTTGTCGGCCAGTTCGGCGCCGAACATTTCACGGCGGAGGCCCAGCCCTTTCTCAAACATCTGCTTGTCCACAGCTCGCTCCTCTGCGCTTGCGTCGCAGTTGGATTTTGAAATCGCCCCAACATTATATCGGTTGGGTCTTAGTGCGATGCGAGTGCGGGACCGACGAAGTCTTCCAGCACGGCCTTTCTCAGCAGATTCGGCGGCAGGAGGCCTTCAGAAAGGATGAAGTCGTGAAAGCGCTGCACGTTGAACTTCGGGCCAAGGGCGCTCTGAGCGGCTTTGCGAATTTCGAGCAAGCGCGTGTAGCCGTCGAAATAGGATGGCGCCTGGCCCGGCATTCGGAAGGTGAACCGCTCCACCTCCTCAGTGGCAAACGCGGACGAACACACGACGTCATGCTCCAGGACGCGCTGGGCCTCCTCGGGCGTGACTTTGCCTTGCTGCAACTCGGGATCGAGAAACGCGCGCGCAGCGCGAAGCAGCCGGTAGTCGAGCGAAACCAGCTTCGCTTCATCCGGCATGTAGGGCAGCATGAACCACTCCGAGTACAGGCCCCATCCCTCGACGTTCGTGCTGTTGAAGGCGAACATAGCGCGAGCGAGCGAAACGCCGCGCTCCACCATCGCGTCGAATTGCAGTTCGTGCCCGGGGCGCGCTTCGTGTGCCGTGAGCGTCCAGGAAGCCGCGGCGAAAGTAAAGTCGTCGTACTTGAGCGTTTTTCCTCCCGCTCCAGTGGTTTCGAGCGGCAGCATGAACTGGCCGCGCTCTCCGTGATTGTTCATCAAAGGCGGTGGTTGCATATGCGGCGCCGGCTGCTGGGCTGTCTCGGCGGCCGACGCGATTTGGATAATCGCGGGCCGGTCCGGCAGCGTCAAAAGGTGTTCGCGGCGTATCACCGACTCGATTTCGGCCAGGCGTTTCTGATAATGCGGAAGGATCTGATCGCCCGGAATCTGCTCCTTCTTGAGCGCTCGAATCACGTCGCGATAATCGACGGAAGACAAATGACGTTCCTTCGCGATCTTCTCGGCCAGCATCTGCATTTCTCCCTGCAGATCGGTGAAAGTCTCGTGCGCTAGCCGCGTCAACTCTTCCGGTGTATAGTCGATGCCGAAGTTTTCCAGGGAAAGCGCGTAGAGTTCCGGCGGCAAGCGGAAATCAGAACGGGCCCGCGGTAGTACCTCTTTGCGAACGAAATCATCGTGGGTGGCAAGTTGCTGCTTCAGCTTGGTGAAGGCCTCCTGATAGCCCTTCATCTTGTACTGCTCCAGGAGCAAGCCGACACCGGTTACGTAGGTGTTGGTATTTTCCAGGTCCTTTTCGACTTCGGCTTTGGAAGGACCCAGCATGCCGGGCGGATTCAATTTCTCGCGGAAGCGCTCCTCCGCCAGCTCCGCAAAGGGCTTGTAGCCCGGCTCGAGCCCCGCGTATTTCCGAAGCCGTACCACAGCGGCGGGCCGTCGGGCGGGATCCATCTGATCATTCAGCAGAGTCTTGATCCCGTAGAAAACTGTTCCTGCCACGTCGTAATACGACAGCAGGAGGCGTTGGTTGGCCTCCGACGAGCGAATCATGCGGTCCGCCGCGGCGATCAGAATTTCAAGATCCTGGCGCACCAAAGGGTCCTTCTCGGACGCCAAACGCGCCTCTAATTCCTTCCGAGCCTCGGCCATGTCGTGACGGAAGCGTTCTCCTACTCCCGGAGTTAGTACGGTGATCTGTTCGTCCAGTCCTCGCACGCCGTCCTCGCCGGAACTTTCCGGCGAGTATTGGGCTTCAACATTGATGAGGAGCTGCGCGTTCTGATTACTCCTTTGAACCCAAGCCGGGGTCTGAGCAGTTAGTAGGACCGATGCAAAGGCCCCAAAAATCACAAATCGCATATATGTCTCCAGAGTACCGGAACTGTGATAGAGTCACCCGCATGTGGCGAACCGCATTGTTCCGGAGTCTTGCAGCTCTTTTCGTGCTTGCGGCCGCGTGGCTCACCTATACGCAAAGCCAGCCGGAGCCACCCCTAGGCCTTCAAAAACTCGGTGACGACCTCTACGTATTCGGAGTCACCAAAGGCGTCGGGGCCGGAAACGTTGCGATTTATTTGACGGACGAAGGGGTGATTTTGGTAGACGATATGTTCGACCGGAATCACGACCAGATTATGGCCGCCCTCAAAACATTGACGGACAAGCCGATTAAGTACGTGCTGAACAGCCACCAGCATGACGACCATGCGGGTGGCAACGCGAAGATGCTGGGTTTGAACGCCGAGGTGATCGCCCATCGCGCCGTGCGCTACAACCTGGAGCTCTTAAAGCAGCCCGGGTTGCCGCGGATCACATTCTCCGACGAGATGGAAGTGCACCTGGGCGGCAAAGAAGTCCGCGCCTATCACTTCGGCCGTGGTCACACGGGGGGCGACGCTATTCTGTACTTCCCCGCCCATAAGGTGATTCACACCGGAGACTTGTTCCTGACGTTTCCGACGCAGCCCTTCATCGACTACGCGAACGGGGGCAGCGCGCTGGAATGGACCAAGACCCTGGATGGCATACTCAAGCTGGATTTTGAGGTCGCCATTCCTGGCCACGGGCCGGTGTCGGACCGCGCGGGTCTACTGAAATGGCGCGAAAGTTTCACGGAGATGCGAGAACGCATCCGCGGCATGGTGCATCAGGGCAAGAGCAAGGAAGAGATTTCCAAGGTGCTCGTCGGCGATTACCACTGGGCCGCCGGTGGCCTGGCCATCCAGCAGGTGGACGCCATGATCGCTGAGTTGAAGCAGTAGCCGGCGCCTAATCCTGCCAGACTTCGCGCGCGGTCTCGACAATCAGGCGTAGCTTTGCGAACTGCTGGTCCATCGTCAGCGCGTTGCCTTCGTAAGTAGACGAGAAACCGCACTGCGGACTGAGACAGAGCTGATCGAGCGGTACATATTTGGATGCCTGATCGATCCGCCGCTTCAGATCGTCCTTCTTCTCCAGATCGCCCTTCTTGCTGGTCACCAGTCCCAGCACGATTTTCTTTCTCTTCGGCACAAATCGCAGCGGCTCGAAGGTTCCGGACCGGGCGTCATCGTACTCCAGGAAGTAACCATCCACCTTCAGTTCGCCGAACAGGGCTTCGGCAACGTGATCGTATCCACCGGACGCCGCCCATGACGACCGGAAATTCCCACGGCACAGGTGCGTGCAGATGGACATGCCTGCCGGCTTGTTCGCCAGGGCAGCGTTGATCACCTTGATGTGCCGGATGTGCGCATGTTCGCCGTCTTCGCCCATTTTGTTCACGGACTCGCGTTGCGCAGGATCGTTCAGGTACGCCAGGCTGATGTCGTCCAACTGCAGGTAAGAGCAGCCGAGCTTCGCCAGTTCGGCGATCTCGCGCGCGTAGACCTGCGCCAGGTCGTGCCAGAACTCGTTCACGTCCGGGTAAATCGCGGGGTCAATGGCCGCGCGGCCGCTGCGGTAGTGCATCATGCTGGGCGACGGGATGGTTAGCTTCGGCGTAGCCTTCGCCACCGACTTCAAGAAGGCGAAATCATCGCCGAAAATGCATTTGCTCAGGTGCAGCTTGCCCTGGATCTGTAGCGCGGCCGGCGTGAATTCGATGACCCCTTGCTCGTTGCGGAACTGGACATTCTGTTGGCCCTGCACCTTGGCAGTCCCGCCCACCTGGTAGAGAAAATCCATGTGCCAGGAAGCACGGCGAAACTCGCCATCTGTGACTCCTTCCAGCCCCAGGTCCTCCTGTTTCTTCACGACCTCACGAATGGCCGAATCCTCGATAGTTCGCAAGTCCGCCGCAGAGATTCGACCCGCTTGGTGATCTTCCCGAGCCCGCAGTAGCTCCGGCGGACGTAGCAGGCTGCCAACGTGATCGGCTCGGAACGGTGCTGTTTTCGCTTCAACCATCGTTCTCAGCTTACGTCAAACCCGGTTGCTTCGCTTCGCCACCTGGCGGATAGCTGCTACCATCGTCAACGGAGATGAACCACGAAATCGCATTTGAGATGGCTGCTTCGAGCATCCGATTCGGAGCGGGTGTCACACGAGAAGTCGGCATGGATCTGGCGGACTTGGCCG
>Ga0335071_10004768_pt1 | contig 14166 bp, 10 predicted proteins | sample Lox_Sample_15_FD_206724 | JGI IMG/M metagenome (GOLD analysis project Ga0335071, IMG submission 206724) | Soil microbial communities from Loxahatchee National Wildlife Refuge, Florida, United States - Lox_Sample_1.5 | ecosystem: Environmental > Terrestrial > Soil > Wetlands | place: USA... | reverse complement strand
TCCAAGAGTTACAACAACGCGATCTTCCTTACCGATTCGCCCGAGGTCGTCTCGAAGAAGCTGGCTCCCATGGTCACTGACCCGGCACGCAAGCGCCGTACCGACCCCGGCGACCCGGCGAAATGTCCGGTTTTCGATCTGCACAAGATTTTCTCTACGCCGGAAACCATCGCCACAGTCGATCAGGGGTGTCGAACGGCAGGCATTGGTTGTCTAGATTGCAAGAAGCTGGTGGCCGGGCACCTGAACGCCTTCCTTGCGCCTATCCACGAGCGGCGGCAACCGTACGAGCAGAACCCACGGCTTGTCTGGGACGTTCTGGAAGACGGCACCGCGCGTGCCTGCAAAGTTGCGCAGGAGACCATGGCCGAAGTGCGCCAAGCGGTGCACCTCACGTAGGCAGTGGGCACGTCGGCGAATAGGCAGGTGGTCAGAGGGAACCGCCACCTTGACTAGCGTTGCCCGCGCCTGTCGCTGACCGCTTAGCGCCGATGGCGGCAGGTCTTTTTCGCTGACTGCTGATAGCTGAAAGCTGAGAGCTTCTTTTGACGCTTGACGATAAACGCGACTCGAATCCGCCGGAGGCAGCGGCTGTTCCAGGCGCTGGTGAGGAATCCTTGAACGGCGGAGCCGAGACCGCCCCGACTCAACCCGAAGCCGTCGAGGTGGTCCAGACGCCATCCGAACCGGCCGAGGCAGTCCCGGCGGAATCCGCCGCGGAGCCGGCCCCGTCTGTCCCGACGAAGCGGATAACCCACTCGGCCGCGCCGCCTCCGCCCCTCAAGCTGGGGGCTTACGAGGGGCCGCTCGATTTGTTGCTTGATCTCATCCGCAAGCAGCAGATCAACATTTACGACATCCCGATCGCCCAAATCACGCAACAATATCTCGACTACCTCCATCTGATGGACGAGCTGAACATCGACGTGGCGGGCGAGTTCGTGTTCATGGCGGCGACGCTGATTCACATCAAATCGAAAATGCTTTTGCCGCCCGATCCCACCGCGCCGCCGGAAGAGCAAGAAGACCCGCGCGCCGAGTTGGTGCACAAATTACTTGAGCACGAGCAGTTCAAGAACGCGGCGGAAATGCTCAACTCGAAGCGCCTCTTGGAAGACGCGATGTGGTCGCAGCCGGGAATCGGGGAGTTCGCGGAAGCCCAGGATGAGCCAGGGCTGGCCGTTTCCGTTTTCGACCTGATCTCCGTCTTTCGCGAAATCCTGGAGCGCGCCAAGAAGCGGCCGCAGCTCCAAATCCGGCGTGAAGAAGTGACCGTGGCGCAGATGGTCGACCATGTCAAAGAGGTGCTGCGCGCGAGTTCCGGCCCGGTGCGCCTGGAAGACTTGGTGGGGGACTTCGTCTGGCGTCAGGCGCTGATTGCGCTTTTCCTGGCGTTGCTGGAATTGGGGCGAGTACGTGCTATCTTGCTGCGGCAGAAGGATACGTTTACGAGTATAACCGTCGCACGCAGTAAGCGATTTGAAGAGATCGTTGCAGCCAAATCGGCCGCGGAGCTCAGCGCCGGGCTGGACGATGAGAAGCAAGAATAAGGATTGAAGGGTAGAGACATTGCTGAGTGATGAAGTTCTAAAGGCCCTGATTGAGGGCATCGTTTATATCGCGCCGGAGCCCGTCACGCTCGACGCCGTCGTGAAAGCTCTGGAGGGCGAAGAGCGCGAGCGGGTAAAGACCAAACTCGACGAGCTTGTTGCCGACTACGAGCGCAGCGACCATGGTATACAGATTCGGCAGGTGGCCAACGGCTACAAGTTCTCCACCAAGGCTGAGCACCATGAGATCCTGCGCAAGTACGTGAAGAGCCTCAAGGCACCCATCCGGTTGTCCAAACCCGCGCTAGAGACATTGGCCGTCATCGCCTACCGCCAACCAGTGACCGTACCGGAAATCGAGGAGGTCCGCGGCGTCGATTGCGGCGGCGTGCTGCATACGTTGATGGAGAAGAAGCTGGTGGTTACCTCGGGCCGCAAGAACGTGGTAGGCCGCCCCATTCTCTACCGCACCTCGAAAGAATTCCTCGTGCATTTCGGATTGAAGGACGTGGGAGAGTTGCCGAGCCTGAAGGAATTCGAGGAATTGGCCAAGCGCGCGCTCGGTTCCGAATGGGCGGCAGAGGAAACCGCCGGAGTCACCGAGCCTGCCGGCGCCCCCGCTGAACCTGCGAGCGACTCAGGCGATGGTGCGGGTGCTAGTCCCGAGGCGGCAGTTACGCCAATACCTGAGCCGGGCCCAGAAGTACCGCAGCCAATCAGCGAGCCCACGGCGGAACAGCACGCTCCCCTTGAGATCTCTTCCGAAGGGGCTGCCGCGGACGATTCCGAGTCTCCGTCGGCAAGCAGTGACGTCAACCCCCTAGCGTTGCCCACCGAGTGCACGGCCGAATCCGGTCCGGCAGAAGGTCCCGAGCCATCTGCAACCAACGAAACGTCGGTTGATGCGGCCGAGACACCGCAGGAGCCCCACCCTACCGACTGAAGCCAGCCGAGACCCAATTCGGAGGTTCGCAAAGGCGGTCGAGGTTTTGCCGCAAGCAGTCTCCCACCATAGCGGTCCAATTGTGAGACAATCGGTGCCCGACAATTGGAATCTTACCCGGTGGGCAACAGAGGAGAATCAACGTGACCAAGAGGAGATCGCTGCTGTTCGCACTACTACTTGGCGTGCTGGTGATGGCTGCCTGGCGCGGAAATGCGCTTAAGGCAGGCGACGCGGAGCAAACGGCAGCGGCCGAAACTCCGGTGCCGCCGCCACCCATGGGCTGGTCATCATGGAATGCCTTCTCGAACGAAATCGATACGAAGATCGCGATGGCGCAGGGCAAAGCCATGGTGGATTCGGGGATGGCGAAGGCAGGCTACCAATACATCAACATTGATGAGGGTTGGTGGTTGGGCGACCGCGACGCACACGGCAACATCGTGGTCGATCCCCTGCAATGGCCGGCGCTCGCGCCCGGTGAGCAGGCTGGCGACATGACGAACATCGTGAAGTACATCCACGGCCTCGGTCTGAAGGCGGGCATCTACACCGACGCGGGCGAGGCAGGGTGCAGCTTCTACGGCCCAGACCTTGGGCCGCCCAAGCCTCACACGGGCAGCGAGGGCCATTACGAGCAGGACTTCCTGCAATTTGCCAAGTGGGGCTTCGATTACGTCAAGGTGGACTGGTGCGGAGGCTTCGGTGAGAACCTGGACCCCGCGGTGCAATACGCGCAAATCGCCCGGGCCATTGCGCACGCCGCAGCGGCCACCGGACACCGGCTCTTCTTCTCGATCTGTAATTGGGGCAACAACAGCCCGTGGACCTGGGCTCCGGGAATTGGCGGTGTGCGCGCTGCCATCTGGCGGACTAGCGGTGACATCGTCGCGCCCATCGTGGCCAATACCGCGAACGCCAATCGCAAGGCGGATTTCACCGGGATGCTAGGCAACTTCGACAAGGGTATTCATCCGGAAGCCGAGCACACGGGGTACTACAACGATCCCGACATGATGGTGATCGGCATGCCCGCGCTGACCGATTCGCAGAATCGCGTGCACATGGCGCTGTGGGCCATCTCCGCCGCCCCGCTTCTGGTCGGGGCCGATCTCACCACGCTCAGTGCGGCGACGCTCGCCACGTTGACCAATCCTGACGTAATTGCCGTTGATCAAGACACGCTGGGGTTGCAGGGCGTGAAAGTGGCAGGCGATGCGGGCCGCGAAGTGTGGTCGAAGCGATTGGCGCACTCCGGGCAGAGCGATGCGCGCCGGGCCGTGGTGCTGCTGAATCGAACCGGCGCGTCGGCCGAGATCACCGTGCGTTGGGCGGATCTCGGACTTGATGCGGGCGCCGCCGCGGTGCGCGATCTCTGGACGCATCGCGACCTGGGCACTCCGTCCGATTCGTATGCTGCCACTGTGCCGGCGGAAGACGCGTTGATGCTGCTGATCTCGGGCCACGAGAGGGCTGGGACCCGATACAACGCCGTTGCCGAACCCCATCCTCATCCTGGCTGCTGCTGTGGCGCCGCTGCCAGTATGATGTGTGGGCAGGCGAAGAGTTTTCGTAGTGTGAAGACGCGCGGCGGCATGAGTTGGATTCAGATTGCTTACACAAATGCGGGCACTGCCCCGGCACTCGCGTCGCTCCAGATTAATGGCCAGATCGAAACGGTCGTGGCCTTCCCTCCCACAGGGAAGGGACCAACTGGGACGGTGACCATCGAGGCGGCGTTGAAGGCGGAGGACAACGCGATCACTTTCTCCGCGCCAGAAGCCGGCGGACTGAATATCGACTCGATTGAGGTCTTACCCGGTGTAGAGTAGATAGAAGCCCGATCTTCGGGCGCCAGTGCGTGTAGACTTTGGACTCCGGACCCCGGACTTCGGACTGTTACTTATGGAAGAACGATTACAGAAGATTCTCGCCGACGCGGGGATTGCCTCGCGCCGCAAGGCCGAACAGATCATATTGGACGGCCGTGTCACGGTGAACGGCAAGCAGACCTCGAAGCTCGGCTCGAAAGCCGACGTGGAGCGCGATCACGTTTGCGTGGATGGCCGCCTGCTCCGCCGCCCGACCGAGCATGTTTATTTGTTAGTGAACAAGCCGGTCGGCTACGTTTCCACCGTGCGCGACCCAGAGAACCGGCCGACGCTGATGTCCCTGGTGCGCGGCATCAAGGAGCGCGTCTACCCGGTGGGGCGGCTCGACTACCACTCCTCCGGCCTGATGGTTCTAACCAACGACGGCGAATTGGCGAATTTCTTGCTGTCGCGCGCCTCCGCTGTTCCCCGCACCTATCGCGTGAAATTGGAGGGGCGTCCCGATCCCGCTGATATCGCCAAGCTCCAGGCCGGGATCGTGCTCGACGGCCGGCCCACCGAACCTTGCCAGATTCGCACCGTTAGCCAGGAAACGAAGCCCTGGTATGAGATCACGCTTGTGGAAGGCCGCTATCATCAGGTGCGGCGGATGTTTGAACGCATCGGCAAGGGAGTGGTAAAGTTGAAGAGGGTTCGCATCGCCTTCTTGACGGACAAAGACCTGGCGCCCGGCCAAGTGCGGGAACTTACGCGCGCCGAGGTCTCTAAACTGAAGGCGATGGAATCGAGCAGTAGACGGAATGCGGTAGACGGTAGACAGCGGGTCGCTGACCCGCTCACTCGTCCCGCCCCGGCAGGCAAAAACGCCGGAGGCGGTCCACCCTCTCTCCCAAGGGGGCGAGGGCAGAGGTGATCCAGGTCTACCGTTCGGACTTTCCCGTATGCTGTCTACTGTACTCCGTCTGCTTGTGTTGCTATGTCTGATGCGGTAAGGGAAATTCTCGAGAACGGCAAGACGCTGGCGGTGGTGGGCTTGTCGTCCAAAGTCGCTCGCCCCAGCCATGGCGTGTCGGCTTACATGCAGCGCCACGGCTACCGGGTCATTCCGGTCAACCCGCGGGAAGAGTCGGTGTTGGGGGAGAAGTGTTTCGCTTCCCTCGATGCGGTGCCGGAGACCGTTGACACCGTCGTGATCTTTCGGCGCTCGGAGTTCGTGCCCGAAGTCGTCGAAGCGGCCATCCGCAAGGGAGCGAAGACGGTGTGGATGCAGGAGGGCGTAATCCACGAAGACGCCGCCCAGCGCGCCCGTGCTGCCGGTCTGAATGTCGTAATGGATCATTGCATCCTCAAGGAACACGCCAAGCGCTTCGTGGCCGAGCGTATCTGAAGCCCGGCTACTCCTGCTCCGCCCGCTTTGCTTTCCACTCGGCAATGGCCTGTATCCTCTCTCGCAACCTCTTCTCGAAGCCCTGATCGGTGGGGCGATAATACTTGCGATCCTTCAGGTTGTCGGGCAGGCACTGCATGTCGGTGAGCTTGTCTTCGAACTTGTGCGCGTACTGGTAGCCTTTGCCATAGCCAATGTTGGCCATCAAACCGGTCACCGCGTTGCGCAGGTGAAGAGGGACGGGCTCCGCGATGGTCTGCTGCGCGTCGCGCGCGACTTCACCATAGCCGACGTAGAGCGCGTTGGACTTGGGCGCCAGCGTGAGATACATCGCGGCTTCCGCGAGCGCCAGATTACCTTCCGGCATGCCGAGGAAGTGGACCGCCTGCATGGCGGCCACCGCGACGCCGAGCGCGTGCGGGTCCGCCATGCCCACGTCTTCCGAGGCGGCGCGAATCAAGCGGCGCGCGATGAAGAGCGGATCCTCGCCGGCTTCGAGCATACGGCCGAGCCAATACAGAGTTGCGTCGGGATCGGAATTGCGCATCGACTTGTGCAGCGCCGAAATCAAGTTGTAGTGCTCTTCGCCCGCTTTGTCGTAGAGCAGCACTTTGCGCTGGATAGCGTCCTCGACGAGTTCCTCGGTGATCGTGGCGCGCCCCTCAGCATCGCGCGGGGCCGCGGCCGCCGCGGTCTCCAGCGTGTTGTAGGCGGCGCGCGCATCGCCGTTGGAAAAGACAGCAATCTGCCGCAACAGCTCATCCGAAATCTCGATGCGCTGCGGACCGAGCCCGCGCTCTTGGTCGTCGAGGGCGCGGCGCAGCAGCGTTTGTACCTCTTCCGTCGAGAGCGCAGAGAGCATGTAAACCTTGGCGCGGGACAGCAAGGCCGCGTTGACTTCGAACGACGGGTTCTCCGTGGTGGCGCCAATCAGCACAATGTCCCCACGTTCGACGTAGGGCAGAAACGCATCCTGCTGGGCTTTGTTGAAGCGGTGAATCTCATCGATGAAGAGCACCGTGCGCCGGCCATACTGGCGGGTCTTTTCCGCCGCCGCCATCACTTCTTTGATCTCCTTGATGCCGGAAAGCACGGCGCTGAAACGCAGGAACTCACTGCGGGTCTTGCGCGCCACAATCGTGGCGAGCGTCGTCTTGCCGGAGCCGGGCGGCCCCCAGAGGATCATTGAGCCCAGTTCGTCGCGCTCGATCTGGCGGCGCAACGGCTTTCCCGGTCCCAGAATGTGCAACTGCCCAACGTAATCTTCGATTGTCTCCGGCCGCATGCGGTCGGCGAGCGGAGATGGCGTTGACGCCTGCCGCGCGGCGGCGGAGGCAATGGATGGGGTGGGCTCGAATAAACTCATAGAATTTATTCAGTGAGTCACTGGTTCATTGACTCATTCCCTCGGTCTTACGTTCTGAGGTCTTTCTCAAATGCATCGATTGGGTGTGATAAGAAAGTGAATCAATGGTTCGATGCAGCAATGACTCAGTGACTCACTGATTCAGTGACTCGATATCTGAATTCTCTCTGCCTCGCCGCTTCGTACAAGAAAATGCTAGCTGCCGTCGCGGCGTTCAACGAATCCACTTCGGTGCGAATGGGGATGCTCAGCAGTTGGCTGGCGTAGCACGCGATGTCTTCGCTCAGGCCGGTGGCTTCGCGCCCCACCAAGATAGCCAACGGTCCGGTTAAGTCCGCCCGCGCCAGCGGGGCGGGGCTGTTCCGTTCCGCCGCCACAATGCGGACCCGCCGGCTCAGAAAAGGCATGGCTTGCTGCGGTTCGAGGTCGCAGACGACGGGCAGTCGAAACACCGCGCCGGCTGAGGAGCGGACCGCTTTCGGATTGAACGGGCTCACCGTCTCGCGTAGCGTCAGGAACGCCGAAGCCGAAAACGCCAGAGCGGTGCGCATCATGGTGCCGAGGTTGCCAGGATCCTGAATGCGGCAAGCCAGCAGCAACAAGGGTTTGGGCGCGGCCAGAGCTTGTTCCAGGGTGAAGCGGGGAACTTCGACCAAGGCGGCAATGCCCTGGGGGGTCTCGGTCAGCGCCACACTTGTAAACAGCTTATCAGGGACCTGAGTTATCTCCGCCTCTTTGGGCAGGCGGTCGAGCAGCGCTTGGAATTTCGACCTCGCCGTGTTCGCCACCAACACACTGTGTGTCTTGACCCGCGGCGCGGCGTTCAGCGCTTCCTCTAACAGGAACGGGCCTTCCACCGCCAGCCAGCCCTGTTTGGTGGTCCCGTCGGCTAGCGCGCGGCGAAACACCTTCATCAGGGAATTGGCCGCACTGGCTACTTCTCGATATGGGTTGGAGCGCATGAGAGTTAACTCTTCAGCAAGCTGCGCAATACGGTGGGCAGTATTCCACCGTTGCGATAGTAGTTAACTTCCACCGCCGAATCAAGCCGGGCGATGGCCTGGAAGCTGCGCCGGCTGCCATCGGGAGCGACGGCGTTTACGGTGACTACCGCGCGCGGCTGGATGGAATCGCTCAGACCAAGGATCTCGAACGTCTCCTGCCCGGTTAATCCCAGGCCGGCCGCGTTCTCTCCCTCGCGATATTGCAGTGGCAGGACGCCCATTCCCACCAGATTACTACGATGGATGCGCTCGTAGCTTTCCGCCAGTACCGCGCGCACGCCGAGCAGCAGCGTGCCTTTCGCCGCCCAATCGCGGGACGAGCCGGAGCCGTACTCCTTGCCCGCAAGGATAACCAGCGGCACGCCGTCCGCCACGTAGCGCACGGACGCGTCGTAGATGCTCATCTTCTCGCCATCGGGGAAGTGCAGCGTCACGCAGCCTTCGCTCCCGGGCACCAGCAGGTTCTTAAGCCGAATGTTAGCGAAGGTCCCGCGCACCATCACGCGATCGTTGCCGCGCCGCGAACCGAACGAGTTGAAGTCCTTCTTCACCACGTTGTGTTCACGCAAATAACGGCCGGCAGGGCCATCGGCGGGGATGTCGCCGGCGGGCGAGATGTGGTCCGTGGTGACGGAATCGCCCAGCAGGGCGAGAACGCGCGCGCCGTGGATTTCGCCAATCTTCCCCACTTCCCGACGGAGCCCGCGGAAGAACGGCGGTTCCTGGATGTAAGTCGAATCCTCCCGCCACTCATAGAGCGCGCCGCCACCGACGGGAATCGCATTCCAATCGGTGTTACCGTCCCAGGTGTTCGCATAGGTGGAGCGGAACATCTCCGGGCGCACCGCGTGGCTAACCGCCGTAGCGATCTCTTCCTGCGCCGGCCAAACGTCGCGCAGGTAGACGGGTTTGCCCTGGCGGTCTTTGCCGAGCGGGTCGGCGGCCAAATCGATATCTACGGTTCCCGCCAGCGCGTACGCCACAACCAGGGGAGGGGAAGCGAGGTAATTGGCGCGCACCTGCGGATGTACGCGGCCCTCGAAATTGCGATTACCCGAAAGCACGGCCGCCGCCACAAGCTGGCCTTCGCTGACGGCGCTTGCCACCTCGGCCGGCAGAGGTCCGCTGTTTCCGATACAGGTGGTGCAGCCGTAACCCACCAGGTTGAAGCGCAACTCCGCCAGCGGCTCGAGTACACCCGCCGCCTGCAAATACTCCGTAACTACTCTTGAGCCGGGGGCGAGGCTGGTCTTGACGTAGGCGGGAACGTGCAGACCTTTTTCCAGCGCTTTCTTTGCGACGAGGCCGGCGCCCACCATGACCGAAGGATTTGAGGTGTTGGTGCAGGAAGTAATGGCGGCGATCACCACCGCGCCATGATGCAACTGTGCATCCGACCCATTGGATTTCACCGCCGCGCTCCGGGTCAAATCGGTAGTAGCCAATCCGAATCCACGCTCCTTCACCGGAGCCGAAAGCGCGCGGCGAAATGCGGGCCGCATCTCCGACAGCGGCACACGATCCTGCGGGCGCTTGGGTCCGGCCAGGCTGGGCTCAACGGTGGACAATTCGAGTTCCACCACGTCGCTGAACTCCGGGTCGGGAGTTTCATGCGTGCGGAAAATGCCTTGTTCCTTGGCGTAGCGCTCGACACGATCCACTTCTTCCTCGCTACGGCCGGTTTGGCGCATATAACGCAGCGTCTCTGCGTCGATGGGGAAGAATCCCATGGTGGCGCCGTACTCGGGCGACATGTTGGCCACGGTGGCACGATCGGCCAGCGGCATTTCTGCCAGCCCTTCGCCGAAGAACTCTACGAACTTCTCCACCACACCTTTCTTGCGCAAGATCTGCGTGATGGTCAGCACCAGGTCGGTGGCGGTGACGCCTTCCTTCAACTTACCGCGCAGCCGGAAGCCCACAACCTTTGGCGTGAGGAAGTAATACGGCTGGCCCAGCATGGCGGCTTCCGCCTCGATACCGCCAACGCCCCAGCCGAGCACGCCGAGGCCATTGATCATGGTGGTATGCGAGTCGGTGCCCACCAGCGTGTCCGGCAGCAGCACCGTTTCGCCGTCCTGGTTTTGCGCGAGCACCACCTTGGCGAGAAACTCCAGATTCACCTGGTGGACAATGCCGGTGTCGGGCGGAACGACGCGAAAATTCCGGAAGGCTTGCTGGCCCCAGCGGAGGAATTCGTAGCGCTCGCGATTGCGCTCAAACTCGATTTCGGCGTTGCGGGCGAGAGCGGATGGGTGGCCGAACTCATCCACCTGGACCGAGTGGTCGATGACCAGATCCACCAGCACGAGGGGATTGATCTTCGCCGGATCGCCTCCCAGACGCTGCATCGCCGAGCGCATAGCGGCCAGATCCACCACGGCGGGAACGCCGGTGAAATCCTGGAGGATCACTCGCGCCGGTTTGAAGGGAACCTCACGGGCGACGGGCGATTGCGCGTTCCAGTTGGCCAGCCCGACGACGTCCGCTTCCGTCACCAGCGTGCCGTCGCAATTCCTCAGCACGGACTCCAGCAGCACCTTAATAGAAAACGGCAGGCGGGATACTTTGCCGATCCCAGACTTCTCGATCGCCTCCAGACGATAAATCACCGCCGGCCCAGACGCCGTCTCCAGTGTGCCGCGGGCTCCAAAGGGGTTGTTAAGCTTCTGCATGCTTCCTCCGCAACGCCATTCCTCTCTTTATGATAACGCCAAACCTGACCGCACCACCAAGGGCCAAAACGCGAATTGCAGGGATTTTGTTAGGCTGTCAGGCGGGGATGTTGACACAGTAGTCTAGTGCGGGCGGGATTGCCGGTCAGCAATGCGACGGCCGTACGGGCGGACGCCCGGGGATGGACCACTTTGCTAGGGCGCCAGAATGGGTAGAGGCTCGGAATTCGTGCCACTTACAGCGCGGGCTTTCTCCGTGTGGCAAACCATTTTGGGTAGCGAAATGGCGGAACCCGTCCTAACGACGGGTTCCCGCGGTCTCGCGCACTTCCCACTCGCCTTCGACCACGTATCCGCGATCGTCGTAGGAATGACCGGTCACCAATCCCAGAACGAACCAGCCGAGCACCACAGCGCCCAAGGCGAAGATGCTATCGCCCAGCATGCGCAGCCAACGAAGCTGATTCATTCCGGGTGAGTGGAGGAATTCCGCCGAGCGGGCATACCAGGTTCCATACTCGACCGAAGCCCAGGCTTGCATCAGGCCGATGGGAAGCATGCTGACCAGCACCATGAGCGCCAAGCCAATGTTGATCGCCCAAAAGGCGAAGTCCAGCGGCCCGTTTTTCCACGCCCTTCCCGGACGCAGCGCGCGCAGGCAAAAGAGCATCAGTCCTAGGCCCAGCATGCCGTAGACGCCGAAGAGCGCCGTGTGGCCGTGCACGGGAGTCGTGTTCAACCCCTGCATGTAGTACAGCGCGATTGGTGGGTTGATGAGGAACCCGAATAAGCCCGCTCCCACGAAATTCCAGAAAGCCACGGCGACAAAAAAGTAGATGGGCCACTTGTATGCGGCCACCCAAACGTGTTGCTGCCGGGAGCGTGCCAGACGGATATTCTCCCACGCTTCGAAGCCGATCAGCACCAGCGGCACGACTTCCAACGCGCTAAACACTGCACCGAGTCCCAGCACGATGTTCGGCGTCCCGGCGAAGTAAAGATGATGGAACGTTCCGATGATTCCTCCCGAGAGGAATACCACGGTGGAGAACAAGACGGCTTTCGTGGCGGTGGGGACGGAGAGCAGTTTTAGCCGCGTCAGCAGGAATGCGATCACCACGGTGGCGAAGACCTCAAAGAAGCCCTCCACCCAGAGATGCACGACCCACCAGCGCCAATACTCGGCGGTCACCAGGTTGCTCCGCTGGCCGTACATCAACCCTGCCGCGTAGAACAACGGAATGGCAATGCTGGAGAGCAGGAACATCAGTAGCAGTGCATGGCTGTCGTCGCGTCGGACGAGGGCGGGCTTGAGTGCACGCCACACAAGCCACAGCCAGAACACCAGCCCGCCAAACAGCAGTATCTGCCAAACCCTTCCCAGGTCCACGTACTCGTAGCCCTGGGTCCCGAACCAGAACCACAAGTTGCCAAGCTTGTGCTGGATGCTCAGCCACTCTCCCGCCAACGAGCCCGCCACCACAAAGATCAGCGCCGCGAATAAGACGTTCACGCCCAGACGCTGGCGTTTGGGCTCGTAGCCGCTGACGGCGGGCGCGATGTACAGGCCGGTGGCCAGCCAGGCGGTGGCGATCCAGAATAGGCCCATCTGTAAATGCCACGTCCGGGTGACGCTGTAGGGCAGCCAGCGATCGAGAGGGATGCCATAAAAGCCGGAGCCCTCCACGCCGTAGTGCGCGGTGATGGCGCCCAAACCGACCTGTACCACCCACAACGCGGCGACGACGAAGAAGTACTTCACCGTGGCCCGCTGCGAGGGGGTCGGCTTCAGGCCTAACAAGGGATCGGTTTCCGGCAACAAGTCTTGCGAAACCTCGCGGGGCTGCGAAGCAAAGTACCACACCATCCCACCCACCCCGGCCAGCAACAGCACAAAGCTGATGACGCTCCAGACCACCGCGCCGCCAGTCGGCTGGTTAGCCACCAGAGGCTCGTGCGGCCAGTTCTGGGTGTACGTCACATCGCTACCGGGGCGATTCGTGGACGCTGCCCAGGCTGTCCACCAGAAGAATGCGCTCATCGCCCGCAACTTCTCGGGATCGCTCAAGGCCCCGGGTTGGATGGCGTATTCGTTCCGCCCGTGAGCGAAGACATCGGAATAGTGGCCGTACAGCGCCTCGAACGCCTTGGCTCGCACCGGATCGAGCGTGATCGTTCGGGTGGAGGAGTCGTAAGTGTTGCGCCGCATCGTCTCGCGCAAACGAGCGCGCAGGGCCGCCTGCTGTTCAATATCCAAGGCCGCATAGTTGGGCGCCCTCATTTCTGAGGCCCAGCGGTCGAGGATGAAAGTGCATTCGCGGTGCAGCCAGTCTGCCGTCCAGTCCGGAGCGATGTAAGAGCCATGCCCCCACACCGTGCCTACTTCCTGGCCGCCGATCGACTGCCACGCGCCTTGGCCGTCATGGATGTTTTCCCCGTCAAACAACACGTGGCCATCGGTGGTCACGACTTGCGCCGGGATGGGAGGAGCATTGTTTAGCACCTTCACTCCCACTCCGCCCAGCACCGCGAAGGAGACCACCAACACCAGAGTCAATGCAATCCATAGCTTTCTGTAGGGCATGCCTGACCACCTCGGTTTGGGATCTGTCAGCGAGCGCCTTCCAGCGCGATCGCCCGTGGGAAAAGCAGGTTGTTCTCAAGATGTATATGTTGATGGAGGTCCGCCTCCAGTTCCGCCAAAGCCTGGTAAAGCGCCGCAAAGCTGGTGCAAGCGTCGGCGGGGAGCTGGTAGCCGTGACTCGACTCGCGCAGCGTTCGCAGCGCGTTGCCGGCCGAGTCGTGCTCGTGCTCCATCATGGCAACCGGATTCTTCACGCTGCCGAACGGTGCGGGCGGCCTCGGCTGCTTCTCCGCCACGGCTCGTTCTAAGCGCTCGATGTAGGGGAAGAGAATGATTTCCTCTTTTATCAGGTGACTGATAAGTTCCTGTGCGAGATCTTGGAAGGTGGTGCGAAGTTGGAAGAGTTCGGGGTGGCGCTCGCCGTGAGCTGAGCAAACCTTCTCGAACAGCGGGCCGATTCGCTCCGCCGCACGTCGCGTGTATTGGTGATGCGTGTTCGTGATGTGGGCGATGAGATCCCTCAGCGACGCCACTTTCCAGTCGCTTGGCTGATTGCGACTTGAGGACCGGCTGGCCCCGGACAAAGCCTCGACTACCTTGTCGACGGCTACACCGGCGGTGCGGCAGGCTTGGTCAAGCGTCTGCTTGCCACCGCAGCAATAATCAATCCCCAAGCTCTCGAAAACGCTTGCTGCACCGGTGTTCTCGAGCGCCAACTCACGCACCGTTTGCTGTGTGTTCACGTTCATCATTGCCTCCCACTTGGATCTGTTTCCGCGTCTCAGCGCTTCATCGTCTCAGCTTAGGAGGGTAAGAAAGTGGAGC
>Ga0335071_10004767_pt1 | contig 14166 bp, 14 predicted proteins | sample Lox_Sample_15_FD_206724 | JGI IMG/M metagenome (GOLD analysis project Ga0335071, IMG submission 206724) | Soil microbial communities from Loxahatchee National Wildlife Refuge, Florida, United States - Lox_Sample_1.5 | ecosystem: Environmental > Terrestrial > Soil > Wetlands | place: USA... | reverse complement strand
TGAGGCCAGGCGGCGGGGGCACGGCTCCCGGCTGCTGGCGGCCGCCGTCGACACGATGCGCGGCCTCGGCTTCCTGACCGCCTACGCCTGGGTCGGGGATCTCGGCGGGCGGCGGTTCCTGCACGGCGCCGGCTGGGCCGAGGACGACGCGCTGCGCGTGCTCGACCTCGACGGGAGTGGACGGGTCCGGGTCGAGGAGGTCAGGCTCGCCACCGACCTGCGCGACGACCCCCGGGAGCACGCCGACCCCGGCGCGGGGGGTGGTCGCCGGCGTTGACCGTGGGCGCTGCCGTGGGCACCTGGCTGGCGCGGCCGAAGGTCACGGGCACTCCGCCGGCCGGCCGAGGTTGGACGGAGAGCCGTCCGCCGCCGCCCCGCTCGGGCAGGATCGAGCGGGTGACGACGGAGGAGGCGTGGCCCCCGGCTCGGCGGCGGATCACGCGCAACGCGGCGTCCATCGGGATCGCCGTGGGCACCTACGGCATCTCCTACGGCGCGCTCGGCGTGACCAACGGGCTCAGCGTGCTGCAGACGTGCGCGCTGTCCCTGCTCGCATTCACCGGGGGCAGCCAGTTCGCGTTCGCCGGGGTCATCGGGTCCGGCGGCTCGCCCTGGTCCGGGGTCGCAACCGCGCTGCTGCTCGGCACGCGAAACCTGCTTTACGGCCTGCGGGTCGGCCCGCTGCTCGGCCTGCGGACCAGGGGCCGCAAGGCGCTCGCGGCCCAGCTGGTCATCGACGAGACGACGGCCATGGCCCTCGGCAACGAGGACCCCGTGGAGCCCCGGGCCAGCCGGCTCGCGTTCTGGGCGACGGGCATCGCGGTCTACGTCTGCTGGAACCTGGCCACCCTGCTCGGCGCCCTCGGCGCCGCCGCGTTCGGCAACCCGCAGACCTACGGCCTGGACGCGGCGGTCGGCGCGGCCTTCCTCGCCCTGCTCTGGCCGCGGGTGCAGGACCGGCTGACCGCCCGGGTCGCGCTCGCTGCGGCCGGGGTCGCCCTGCTGCTGACGCCGCTGGTCACCCCGGGCGTCCCGGTCCTCGTGGCCGGCCTCGTCGCGGTCGTGGTCGGCGTACGCGCTCCCGCCCGCGTCCTCGCGACGGGTACGTCGGGAGCAAGCTCGTGAACAGCGCGAGCGGGCCGACGGGACGTCGGCGATGATCGCGGCGGCCGTCGCCGTGACGTGCGTGGGCTGCTACCTGCTCAAGCTGGCCGGGCTGTCGGTGCCGCCGCGCTGGCTGGCCGGCGAGCGGGTGCGGGCGGTCGCCGTGCTGCTCCCGATCGCCCTGCTCGCCGCGCTCACCGCGGTCCAGGTGATGGCGTCCGGCCAGAGCCTGCAGGTGGACGCGCGGCTGGCGGGTCTCGGCGCCGCGTACGTGTGCCTGCGGCTGAAGGCGCCCTTCATCGTCGTGGTCCTCGTGGCGGCCGCGGTCGCGGCCGGCCTGCGCGCCCTCGCCTGACCGTCGCCCGTGGCCGGCTCGGCAACGCGCCCGAGGGGTCGGCCTGGCATGCTGCCCGCCATGGGTGCCTCCCCGTGTCATGCGCTTCATCAAGGGGCCTTGTCAAATCGCCTGACAAGGGTGCCGGAGCGCGGGCGTTCTCGTGGTTCGGGCATCGGCGCCCGCGCGACCGCATGACCACACGACGCGGGGCGAGACGCGGGTCCGGGCGGGCGGACGCCGTCGCCTTCTCCGCGGCGCTCGGCGCGGCCGCGGGCGCGGCGTTGTTCGCCAACACCTCGCGCGGCGCGCGGGTCCTGGGTACCTCCGCCAGCGCGGCGGCCCTCGCCGCCGTGGACGCCCTCGCCCGGGCCCGCCAGGAACCGAACGAGATCCCCGCGATCTGGTCGCGGATCGCGGCGAGCGCCGCGATCGCGGCTCCCCTGGGGTGGGCGGCGGATCGGGCCGGCGCCGGTCCCCTGGTCGTGGGGACCGGGGCCGGGGCGGTAGCCGGGGCGCTCGGTCTGCGCCCGCAGAAGGTGGCGCTCGGCCCAGCCATCGGCGCCGCAGTGGGCGCCGGCTTCACGGTCGCCGGCCCCGGCCGTCGGCGCCACCGTGGTTCGGCACCCGATCGGGCCGCTACGGCGAACGCGGCGCTGGTCGCAGCGGCGGCGGTCGCGACGTACCGCACGGTCTCGGCGCTGGTGTTCCGCGACGCGCAGGTGAGCCTGCTCGCGGAGCGGGTGCCGGCCAGCGACCTCCCGTTCGTCGTGCCGCTCGCCTCGGCGACGCGCTACGTCGGGACCGGGTACGTCCGCGAGCTGGCAGCTGCCACCGGAGGGACGTACGCGGCCGACGTCGCGGACATCGGGATCGTCGCCTCCCTCGCGGACCTGGCCGGGCCGGCGTTCGACCCCGGCCTCGTCGACCCGCTGGTGCGCGAGTTCTACGAGCACACGACGCGGTTCTGTCTCGACATCGTGCCGTGGTGGCGACCGTGGGTGCGGCCCGGCTACCTGCTCTATCGCTCGCTCGTCGCGCGGCCGCTCGGCCAGGCCAACGTCCCCACGAACCAGCGAGAGACGCAGCGCGGCGTGCGCAGCCGCATCGACACCGTCACCACGGACGCCGGCGTCGTCCGCGGGTGGATCCGCTCTTACGCCGACGACGACGAACCGATCTACGTCGGCATCTACACGACGTACCGGCACGAGGGTCGCGGCTATGTGAGCGTGGGATTCCCGGCGCCGCAGTCGAACTTCACCGCGACGCTCACGCCGAGCAACACCCCTGGCGGCGGACTTCGGCTCGCGAGCCGCGGTGACCCGTACGGCCACGCCGGCCACTATCTGACGTACGTCGACCCTGCCACCGGCGAGCTCACCGCGCTTGCCGTCCACGGCTTCGCCGAGGAGCTCGAGGTGTTCGTCGACGACGAGGGGCTCGGCGCCCGGCACGCGTTCCGCGTCTTCGACCTGCCGTTCCTCGTGCTGCACTACCGCATGACGCGCAAGCCGTGAGCAGGCATAGACGTGTCATGCGTCCTGCTAAGGCACCTTTGCGAAACGCATGACAGAGCTCGAGCCACCGGCGGGAGGGGCGACCCCGATGAGACGAACAGATCCAGCAGCCTGCCTCAGCCGCGGGCCAGGTCGTCGATGCACACGGTGACCGCGAGAACCAGCGCGTCGTCCTCGCCGGGCGCGACCTCGACACCGTAGGTGTCACGCGCCCGGAACCACTTCTTCGACACCGTCGCGACGGTGTCGCCGTCACGCTCGATCTCGTACTCGTGGTCCACGAGGTTGCCATGGGCGCTCAGATCCTTGCCGCCGTGCACCTCGATCTTGAACCGATCCCTGATGCCGACGAGCGCCTTGTGCACCACGGCGTTGCCGCCGTCCCGTTCGATCTCCATCGTGTCGCGGGCCCGCATCGTGCGCTCCTGGATCTTCGCCACCTCATGGCCGGAGGCGTCGCGCAGGACGAAGGTGTCACGGACCCGCACCGCCTTGCCGTCCACCTTGTACGCGCGCTGCCCGGACTCGTCCTCGATCCAGAAGTCGTCACCGATCGACATCAGCTTCTCGCGCATCTGGTAGCGCCGGTGTCCCGCCTCGTCGCCGTGACGCCGATCCCTCAGTCCCATGAGCTCGACCTCCTCCAGTCGGACGCTGCGCCGCCACCGGTCTCTCACCGGCCCCGCGGCTCCCGTCCAACCTAGACCCGGCACCTGTGCGGGTCCTGTGGCCGCCCTACGCCTGCCGCAGGCCGAGGGTGTTCCCGTCGGGGTCACGGAACCACGCCGCACGTGCGGGGCCCAGCTGCGCGATGTGGCCCGTGGTGGTCAGAGGCCCTTCGGTGTAGTCGAGGAACTCGACCCCCTTGTTCTCGAGGTCCTTGACCACCACCTCTATCTCCTCGACCTCGAAGTGGGCGAGGGTGTGCTCGGTGGCGATCGGGGGGCGCTTGAACACCGAGATCTCGCTCACCGTCCCGCAGCGGAACCGGATCGCGGCCGTTGTCTCCCATAGGTTCTCGAGACCCAGGGTGTCACCATAGAACTCCCTGGCACGGTCGAGGTCGGTGACCGGAACCGTCGCCACAACCATGGTCGCGCTGATCATCGCAACTCCTCCTGCCTCGTGCTGTGACGCCATCGGGCTCGATCGTCGTACCGCCCGGCACCGTTGTGAAGGCTGGACGTCCGAGTCGCTCCCTCTCCCGGAGATCCCACCGTTTAGTTGGCATGCCAAGTGATACTCCAACTTATTTGGCATGTCAAGTAGTTGGGGTAGACTCGGGCTGTGACCGAGGAGGCCAGCGAGCGCTGGACCACAGCCTGGCTCTCGCTCGTCCGCACCCATGCCCGCCTCTGGGACCGGGTGGAGTCATCGATGCGCGCCGGCACGGGCTTGACGATGTCGAGGTACGACGTCCTCATGCAGCTGGACATCTGCGGCGGGCGGCTGGGGCTGAGCGAGCTGGCCGCGGCGGTCGTCCTGACCCCGTCGGGCCTGTCGAAGCTCCTGGACCGCATGGAGGCGGCGGGGCTGCTCACGCGCGAACCCGACCCGCAGGACGCGCGATCGGCGTTCGCGCGAATCACCCCCAGGGGGCGGGCCCTCGTGCGAAAGGCGCGTCACAGCCACCACGCACTGCTCCAGCAGGCCTTCGGCGACGCTCTGGACGACCGCGACCTCGCCGACCTCTCGCGCGTCATGCGGCGCATAGACGCCCGGGTGTCCCGCCTCGAGTGACCAGACGGCCTCACGTCAGCAGGCCGACCAAGCCCTTCACGACGAGCACCGCTGCGACGAGCCCGCCGGCGCCGTACACCACGGCACGGCTGTGCGCCACGATCCGAGCCCGCCAGCGCCGATAGGTGTCCGGGGCACCCTCGCGGTCCCGGACGAGCACGACGAGCGGGGACGCCACCCCCGCCGACGCGAGCAGCACCCACAAGATCGCGACCACGACCAGCCACGCCTGGGACAGTCCGCTGGAGAGCAGCTCGGTGACGGCGGCGACGACGATCGCGTACGTCGGCAGGAAGGCGCCCAGCCCGAACGCGAGCAGCGGCGACATCCCGTCCAGGCGTCCCATCCAGGTGGGCTGGCTCGGGGTCCCCGCGTCCTGCGGGTGCCGCCAACGCCAGACCACCCAGAGGCCGACGAGCACACCGAGCACGAGCTCCGCCGCGGACTGGCCCGTACTCACCGCCGCGCTCGTGGGTACCGCCGGGTAGACGGCGACGGTGATCGCGGCGACCACCGTGAGGGCGCTGACCCAGCCGGCGACGTACGCGACCTCCTTGCGCATCCCGCCGCGGCTGGTCACCAGCAGGATCGCCCCGAGGACCGACCACGGCTGGACGGCGAGGAAGAGGGCGAGCAGGCCCAGGGTGAGGAGCGAGCCGAGATCCATGGGCCAGCGGAACCTCTCCACGCAGCGGGACTCGCCATGCTGTCACGCACCGGGCACGAGACCGTGGTCCGACGCGGGACCGCGTCAGTCGAGGCCGAGCAGGGGCTCCAGTCCAACAGTGAGCCCGGGGCGGGACGCGACCGCGCGCACCGCGAGGAGCACCCCTGGCATGAACGACGCGCGGTCGAGGGAGTCGTGCCGGATGGTCAGCGTCTCGCCCTCGGTGCCGAGGAGGACCTCCTGGTGGGCGATGAGGCCGCGCAGACGTACCGAGTGGACGGGTACGCCGGCGACCGACGCGCCTCGCGCACCGGGAAGGGCCTGTGTCGTGGCGTCCGGGGCCGGCGGGCGGCCCGCGGCGGTACGCGCGGCCGCGACGAGCTCCGCGGTACGCCGGGCCGTGCCCGACGGCGCGTCGACCTTGTCCGGGTGGTGCAGCTCGACGATCTCGACCGACTCGAAGTGCGGGGCGGCCAGGGCGGCGAAGCGCATCATGAGGACGGCGCCGATGCCGAAGTTGGGGGCGATGACGACGCCGACCCCCGGTGCGCGCCGCAGCCACTCGCGGACCTCGTCCAGCCGCGCCTGGTCGAAGCCGGTCGTCCCGACCACCGCGTGGATGCCCGCCTCCACCAGCTCGTGCAGCGTGCCCATCACCGCGTCAGGGTGGGTGAAGTCCACCGCCACCTCGACGCCGGCTTGGGCGAGACCGGCGACGGAGTCCCCCACGTCCATGGCGCCGGCGAGCTGGAGATCCGTTGCGGCCTCGACGGCGCCGCAGACCTCACCGCCCATGCGACCGCGCGCGCCGATCACACCGACCCGGGTCATGGGCCGAGGCTACCGGTCGCGCGCCGCCGATCCGCTGGTGCGGAACAACCAGACGAGGGCGCCCACGAGCAGCAGGTCGCGGGGCAGACCGCGCAGGGTGTGGATCGCGAGGTAGTCCCCGACAGTGAGCGCGATCGAGACGGCGAGGGACACCGGCCAGAACCACGCCCACCGGTCGACCAGGTCCGGCCAGAGGCCGACGAGCAGGCAGCAGACGAGCGCTGCGCCGTAGTAGGGGTAGCAGGCGGGGTCGGTCAGCAGCCGTACGGCGATCGCGCCCCCCACGACCATCCAAGGCTCGGCGTAGGGACGGCGTGCGAGCGCCACCCCGACCGCGAGGGCGAGCACGCCCTGAGCGACCCGGAACGGCCAGCCGAAGTCCGCGCCCGCGTCGAGCAGGCCGAGGGGGGTGTCCGGGTTCACGGTCCAGCGGAACGCGAAGGAGTTCATGTCGCCGGCGGCGAAGAACGGCAGGAACGCGAAGCCGACGACGGCGACGAAGGCGGCAGCGCGTACGGCCAGTGCGCGCGGGCGGGCCGCGAGCAGCAGCACGGGAAGACCGAGGACGCCCCAGAGCTTCAGCGCGACGCTCAGCCCCACGATCGCCCCCGCCGCGCCGTCACGACCTCTGACCGCGAGCTGCCCCGCCGCCACGAGCACGAGAGCCACCAGCAACTCGGCCAGCTGACCGAACAGCGCCGCGACCGCCACCGGCCCGAGGACCACGGTCGTCCCGACGCCGACGTCACGCAGGACCGCAGCCCGCCCGGCGAGCGGTCGGGTGTCCCTGGCGACGTGCAGGGCGGCGTACGTCGAGAGCGCACCGAGCGCCGCCGTCGCGCCGATCGCCGCGGAGACGCCGACGATGGCGGCGAGCAGCCCCGCCAGCTCGACGACGAGGAGGGTCAGTGGGCCGACCTGGACGGACGGGTCGGCCAGCGCCGACCACGGGTGCCCCGAGGCGAGGACGTGCCCGGCGGCCACGAAGGTCGGCATGTCGTTGGTCGAGCCGATCGTCACGTCGACGGCGGTGGCCACCGCCGCGCCGAACGCGACCAGGAGCGGGATCCGCACCCCGACCAGGCGGCGACCCACCTCGTGAGCGGTCGGGTGCTCCACCCGGAGCCGGTGCAGCTCGGCGTCCAGCCAAGCCTCGGCCGTCCGGGACGGCACCGCGAGAGCCATACAGCAGCCTTCGGCAACCCCGCCCGGCCGCTGAAACCCCACCGCCCCGCACCGGGGCTGGCCTACCCGCCCATCTGCTGCAGAAGTGCCTTTTGTCCCTTTTGCAGCGGTACATCCCAGGGACAAATGGGACTTCTGCCGTCCTACCTTGCGGCAGAAGTCCCATTTGTCCCCCCAGAGTGGGCTGGGAAATCGGACAAATGGGACTTCTGCAGAAGAGGGCTGGCGCGGTCGACGCTGGCGCGGTCGACGCCGGCGTCGGGCGCTCGAGGGACGGCTGGGCGGGGAGGCGGGTCAGCCCGGGGGTCAGGCGACGGCGCTGGTGAACCTGGTCTCGTCGTCGAAGGGACCGATGACGCTCAGCGAGGGCGTTCGGTCCAGCACCTCGGCGGCGACCGCACGTACGTCGTCCAGGGTCACAGCGTCGATGCGGCCGAGCGCCTCGTCGACGCTGAGGTGCTCGCCGTACACGAGCTCGCTCTTGCCGATGCGGACCATCCGGGAGCCGGTGTCCTCCAGCCCGAGGACGTACTGGCCCTTCAGTTGGCCCTGCCCGCGGGCCATCTCCTCGGCCGTGACGCCGTGGGCGGCGACTTCGTCGAGCTGGGCGCGGCACAGCTCGATGACCTGGTCCACCTTGCCGGGCTGGCAACCTGCGTAGACCCCGAAGAGGCCCGCCCCCGAGTACTGCGTGTTGTAGGAGTACACCGAGTACGCCAGCCCGCGCTTCTCCCGCACCTCCTGGAACAGCCGGCTGGACATCCCGCCGCCGAGCGCCGCGTTCAGCACCGACAGGGCGTAGCGCCGCTCGTCGAGGCGGCTCACGCCGGTGCCGCCCAGGACGAGGTTGGCCTGCTCGGTACGCCGGGGCGTGAGGTGGACGGCCGAGCCGCGCCGGGTGGCGGCCGTGTCGGGGCGCGGGACGGATGGCCGTACGTCGACGTCGGCGCGCTCGAGCACACCGGCGAAGGCCCGCCGGACCAGCCGCAGGAGGGCACCGTGGTCGACGTTGCCGGCAGCGGCCACCACCATGCGCTCCGGGGTGTAGTTGCGCCGCCAGTACCCGTGGACGGTCGCGCGGGAGAGCGCCCCGATCGACTCGACCGTCCCGATGACCGGCCGGCCGAGCGGGGTGTCGCCGAGGACCTGCTCGGCGAAGACGTCGTGCACGGCATCGGAGGGGTCGTCGTCGCGCATGGCGATCTCCTCGAGGATCACCCCGCGCTCCGCCTCGACGTCCTCGCCGCGGATGAGCGCCGAGGTCACGACGTCGGAGACGACGTCGACGGCGAGCGGCAGGTCAGCGTCGAGCACCCGCGCGTAGAAGCAGGTGTACTCCTTGGCGGTGAACGCGTTCAGCTCACCGCCGACGGCGTCCAGCGCCGCGGAGATGTCCAGGGCGGAGCGGCGGTGCGTGCCCTTGAAGAGCAGGTGCTCGAGGTAGTGAGAGCAACCCATCTGGCGGACGGACTCGTCGCGGCTGCCGACGCCGACCCAGACGCCGTACGCCGCCGAGCGGACCCCCGGGACGTGCTCGGACAGGACCCGCAGCCCGCCGGGCAGCACCGTGCGGCGCACGACGCCCCCGTCGGGCTCCCTCAGCAGAGTGCGGGTCGTGCCGGGCTTCTGCTCGGCGGCGAGAAGGGTCGCCACGGGCGGGTCAGGCCTCGACCGGCGCGGCGGGCGCGGACTCCTTGGGCTCCTCCTCGACGACCGGCACCAGGGACAGCTTGCCGCGCGGATCGATCTCGGCGATCTCCACCTGGACCTTGTCGCCGACCTTGACGACGTCCTCGACGTTCTCGACGCGCTTGCCGCCGGCGATCTTGCGCAGCTGCGAGATGTGCAGCAGGCCGTCCTTGCCGGGCAGCAGCGAGACGAACGCCCCGAAGGTCGTGGTCTTGACCACGGTCCCGAGGTAGCGCTCCCCGACCTCGGGCATCTGCGGGTTGGCGATCGCGTTGATGGCGGCCCGCGCCGCCTCCGCGGAGGGGCCGTCGACCGCCCCGACGTAGATCGTGCCGTCGTCCTCGATGGTGATGTCGGCGCCGGTGTCGTCCTGGATCTGGTTGATCATCTTTCCCTTGGGCCCGATGACCGCGCCGATCTGGTCGACCGGGATCTTCATCGTGATGATCCGCGGGGCGTACGGCGACATCTCGTCGGGGCCGTCGATCGCCTCGGCCATCACCTCGAGGATGGTCAGCCGCGCCTCGCGAGCCTGCTGCAGCGCCTGGCCGAGCACCGACGCGGGAATGCCGTCGAGCTTGGTGTCCAGCTGGAGGGCGGTCACGAAGTCCTTGGTGCCCGCGACCTTGAAGTCCATGTCACCGAAGGCGTCCTCGGCACCGAGGATGTCGGTGATGGCGACGTAGCGGGTCTCGCCGTCGACGGTGTCCGAGATGAGTCCCATCGCGATGCCCGCGACCGGGGCCTTGAGCGGCACGCCGGCATTGAGCAGCGACATCGTGGAGGCGCACACCGAGCCCATCGAGGTCGAGCCGTTCGAGCCGATCGCCTCGGACACCTGGCGGATCGCGTACGGGAACTCCTCGCGCGTCGGCAGCACCGGCACGAGGGCACGCTCGGCGAGGGCGCCGTGCCCGATCTCGCGCCGCTTCGGCGACCCGACCCGGCCGGTCTCACCGGTCGAGTACGGCGGGAAGTTGTAGTTGTGCATGTAGCGCTTGCGGGTCTCCGGCGCGAGGGTGTCGAGCTGCTGCTCCATGCGCAGCATGTTCAGCGTCGTGACCCCGAGGATCTGGGTCTCGCCGCGCTCGAAGAGCGCCGAGCCGTGCACCCGCGGGAGGACGTCGACCTCCGCGGACAGCGTGCGGATGTCGGTGATGCCACGGCCGTCGATGCGGATCCGGTCGCGCAGCACGCGCTGGCGGACCAGCTTCTTGGTGACCGAGCGGTACGCCGCCCCGATCTCCTTCTCACGACCCTCGAACTTCGGCGCCACCGCGTCCACGGCCAGCGCCTTGACCCGGTCGAGCTCGGCCTCGCGCTCCTGCTTGTCGGCGATGGTCAGCGCGGCCGACAGCGGCTCGCCGACCGCGGCCTCGACCGCCTCGTAGACGTCGTCGCCGTAGTCGAGGAAGCGCGGGAACTCCCCCACCGGCTTCTGGGCCTGCGCCGCGAGCCGGCCCTGGGCCTCGCAGAGGACTCGGATGAACGGCTTCGCCGCCTCCAGGCCCTGCGCCACGACCTCTTCGGTCGGAGCCCCGGCGCCGCCGGCGACCAGCTCGATGGTGCGGTCCGTCGCCTCGGCCTCGACCATCATGATCGCGACGTCGTCGCCGACGACGCGGCCGGCCACGACCATGTCGAAGACGGCCCGCTCCAGCTCGCTGTGCCGCGGGAAGGCCACCCACTGGCCCTCGATGAGGGCGACGCGCACCCCGCCGATCGGGCCGCTGAAGGGCAGGCCGGCGATCTGGGTGGAGGCGGACGCGGCGTTGATGGCGACGACGTCGTAGAGGTCGTCGGGGTGCAGGGTGAGCACCGTCTCGACGATCTGGATCTCGTTGCGCAGGCCCTTGGCGAAGGACGGGCGGAGCGGGCGGTCGATCAACCGGCAGGTGAGGATCGCGTCCTCGGACGGCCGGCCCTCACGACGGAAGAAGGAGCCGGGGATGCGCCCCGCGGCGTACATCCGCTCCTCGACGTCGACGGTGAGCGGGAAGAAGTCGAACTGCTCCTTCGGGGTCTTCGACGCGGTGGTCGCGGACAGCACGGTGGTCTCGCCGTCGAGCTGGACGAGGACCGCGCCGGCGGCCTGCCGGGCGAGCCGACCCGTCTCGAAGGACAGGGTGCGGGACCCGAAGCGTCCGTTGTCGATGACGGCTTCTGCGGTTGATGGGCCAGCAGTTGACGTGGTTGAGGTCGATGAGGTGGAGATGGTCTCGGGACCCGACACGGGTGCCCCTTTCGCACGTGGGGCGCGCGGCACGGACCGTCTCGCTGTCGGTCTTCGATCGAGGCACTCGGAGCGGGGCTCCGGGGGCCACTACCGAGGACCGACGGGGTGGGGGACCTGCGCGCCGCCCCGGTTGGGTGGGTTGTGGTTCGACGCGCTACCGACGCAGACCGAGGCGCTCGATCAGCGCGCGGTAGCGGTTGATGTCCTTGTTCTGGAGGTACTGCAGCAGCCGGCGACGGCGCCCGACGAGCAGGAGCAGCCCGCGCCGGCTGTGGTGGTCGTGCTTGTGCGTCTTGAGATGCTCGGTGAGCTGGGCGATGCGCTTGGTCAGGACGGCGACCTGGACCTCGGGGCTGCCGGTGTCGTTCTCGACCGTCGCGTACTCGGTCATGATCTGCTTCTTCGCGGCGGTGTCGATCGACACGGCACTCCTTCGGGGGTCTCGCTGCGCGGCGCCTCGGGGCTTGTCCACCCGGGCTCTCTCGAGTCCGCGGCCGTTCCACGGCTGCCCCCGAGGGTACCAGCGCCGCGGCGCGGACCCTAACCGGCGGTGATCGCGCGGGCCCGGTCCACGTCCTCGCGCATCTGGGCCACCAAGGGCTCGACGGCGTCGAAGCGGACCATGTCGCGCAGCCTGGGGCCGAAGTCCACGGCGACCGCCTCGCCGTAGAGGTCGAGGCCCACCTCGTCGATGCAGTACGCCTCCACCCGGCGCTCGGCCCCCGAGAAGGTCGGGTTGGTCCCGACGCTGATCGCGGCGGGCAGCGAGTCGCCGGAGGCCCGTACGAGCCAGCCGGCATAGACGCCGTCCGCCGGGATCGACGTGGGGCCGGTGACGAGGAGGTTGGCGGTCGGGTAGCCGAGCTCTCGACCGCGGTGGTCGCCGTGCACGACCACGCCCTCGACGCGGTGGGGGCGGCCCAGGACCCGCGCGGCCTCGTCGGTGTCGCCCTCGGCGACGCACTGGCGGACGTAGGTCGAGGACCAGCGCACCTCCCCCGCCCCGACCAGCTCGACACCGTCGACCTCGAAGCCGAGCTCGCGCCCGAGGTCGGCGAGGGTCTCGACGGTGCCCACGGCGCGGTGGCCGAAACGGAAGTTGGCCCCGACGACCACCGCCACCATGCGCAGCCGGTCGACGAGGACGATCTGGACGAACTCGGCCGGCGTCAGGCGCGACAGCTGCACCGAGAAGTGCAGGACGAGGACGGCGTCGGCCCCGGCCTCGCCGAGCAGGCGGGCCCGGTGCTCCAGCGTGGTGAGCATGGCGGGGTGGGTCCCCGGTCGGACCACCTCGGAGGGGTGCGGATCGAAGGTGACGACGACCAGCGGTGCGCCGAGGGCGTCCGCGCGCTCCCGGGCCCGGGCGAGGATCGCCCGGTGACCCAGGTGCACGCCGTCGTAGACGCCGATGGTGACCACGGAGCGCTCGAGCGACGCGGGCAGCTCGTCCAGGCCCCGCCACAGTGCCGTGGTCACGAGGTCATCCTGCCGGGTGCGGGGAGACCAGGACCGAGCCCGGCCCGACGTCGAGGCGGCTGCGCCGGGTCAGGGGCAATCCGGCGAGCAGGACGAGGGCCATGGCGAGGAAGGCCGCCGACGGGTGGGAGAGCAGGCCCTGGACGAGCAGCGCGACGAGGATCCCGCCGAGGTTGCCCGACATCCACAGCAGGGCCGCGGCCGTGGCGCCCGAGGATCCGGCCCGGCGCTCGACGATCTCCAGCAGCAACGGCAGGGCCGTGATGAGCGCGCCCCCGATGACGAGCAGGGCGATGGCGGCCACGCCGATCCGCGGCAGGACGGCGAGCAGGCCGCACCCGACCGCGGCGGTCGCCACCACGACCCGTAGGAAGCCGGGCGTGGCGTCGCGCCGGACGACGATGGGGGGCAGCACCGCCGATCCGACGATCCCGGCGACGACCATCTCCAGCAGGAGCAGCCCCGAGGTCGATGCGCTGACCCCGGCCGGCTCGAGCAGCGCCTGCAGCCAGGTGGTCACCGCGACGAAGACCCCGAAGCCGAGCAGGGCCAGGCCGGTGACGGCCCGGATGACCGGGTCGGCCCACACCGTGCGGACGCGGGCCAGGCCGCCGGCGCCGAGCGCGGGGGCGTACGCCGGCGCGTGCCGCAGCACGATCGTCAGGACGGCGGCCGAGACCACGGCGTAGGTCGCGCCCAGCTGAAGCAGCCGCGGGATGTCGCCGGCCTGGTCCAGCGCCGCGCCCATGACGAGCGCGAGCACCATGCCGGCGAACACGCTCGCGGAACCGGCGGCGATCCCGGTGGGCCGGCGGGCGGGCCGCACGTAGCCGCTGGCCACCTTGGTCAGCGCGTTGAGCACCAGGGGCTGCGCAACCGCGATGAGCAGCTGGCCGGCGAGCGCGGCGCCGTACCCGCCGCCGAGCCGCAGGGCCGCTCCCCCGGCCGTGAGCCACGCGCCCACGAGCAGGCCGGGCCGGAACCAGCGGTCCAGGACGGCGCCCGCGGGCAGGGCGAGGACGACGTACAGGAGAGGGAAGATCTCGGCGAGCCAGCCGATGGCGGACTCGGACACGCCGTAGTGCGCCGCGGCCACGGTGGTCACCGGCGCGAAGGTCAGCCACAGCATCTGGTTGGCCGAGGACACCAGGGCGTAGCCGGCGACCACCACCCAGCGGTCGGCGGGTGCCCCCGCTGGCTCGCTCACCCCTTGCCCAGCACGCGGTCGAGGTAGGCGTTGCCCAGCAGGCCCGAGGGGTCGAGCCGCTTGCGCAGCGCCTGGAACTCCTCGAACCGGGGGTAGCGGTCGACGAGGGCCTCCGCGTCGAGGGTGTGCAGCTTGCCCCAGTGCGGGCGCCCCCCGACCTGCCCGGCGATGCGT
>Ga0335071_10004766_pt1 | contig 14169 bp, 9 predicted proteins | sample Lox_Sample_15_FD_206724 | JGI IMG/M metagenome (GOLD analysis project Ga0335071, IMG submission 206724) | Soil microbial communities from Loxahatchee National Wildlife Refuge, Florida, United States - Lox_Sample_1.5 | ecosystem: Environmental > Terrestrial > Soil > Wetlands | place: USA: Florida... | reverse complement strand
AGGATCTTTACAAAGATCGGCCTTGACCTAATCACGGAAGGCAAAAGAGTTGGGCTGCGGGCATTAAAGGAAATTTGCGGTATCGATACTCAGGTTATTGATTCCGGCAAGGCCTCATTCTGCCTGATTCCACGGATCAACGCGGCAGGGCGTGTTGCGACTGCGAATGAAGCAGTCCGACTTCTTTTGACTGACGACATTGAAGAGGCCAGAAGGATCGCTCAAAACCTCGAAATCTATAATCGCAAACGTCAGGCTATGGGGAAAAGCATACTTAACGAGATAATTGATGAAATTGAAAAAACGATGGACCCGGGAAATGTTCGATCCCTTGTGTTTGCATCCGATAAATGGCACCCTGGCGTAATAGGCATCGTGGCTTCAAAACTGGTAGACCGGTATAACAGACCTACCATTTTGATAAGTCTGAAAGACGGAATCGGCAAGGGTTCCGGAAGAAGTATCTCAGATTATAATATGTATTTGGGATTGAAAGAATGCGATTCTTTGCTGTTGTCTTATGGAGGACACCGGTATGCCGCTGGGATTTCAATCAAGGAAGAGGACATTAAAGAGTTTGCAATCATGCTCGAAGACGTCATCAGTAAGCAAATTAATATTTCCGATTTTGTCTCACAAACCAATATTGATGCCATGTGTAATCTCAACGATATAAGCCATGAGCTTATATCACAGATCGGCAGGCTTGCCCCCTTCGGCAGCGGCAATCCTGAACCTGTTCTATGCGTCAAAAATATTAATGTCACCTCTCAGTCTGTGGTAGGTAACAACCATTTGTGGATGCGCCTGACCGGTGACGGCATATCCTACAACTCTATCTGGTTCAATAAAGGACACCTTATTGATTCCCTGTCCGGATCCGCCCTTGATATAGCCTTTACACCGCACATCAATAACTGGAACGGGATTTCCGACATCCAGCTTAAAATGAAAGACATGTCTTTACCGGCTAATCCTTAAAGATATTTGCTGTAATCAAATAGCACCTATTTCCATTCTCGCTGATCGACGATCAATCTATCATCATCTTTTAGTGAACCGGGCTTTAAAAATTCCAGACGATCAATTCTTACCGTGCATATCTCTTTAAAAAATCTTTTTAAGTCCTCTTCAAGAGACTTGGTATCTAATACTGCCTCTTTCAGTTCCAGTTTTATGATTAAAATATCCTCATGGGCAACTCTGCCGATAAGAAGCTGGAATTTAATGCCGTCGAAGTTCTCCTTTATTTTATTAAGCTGACTGGGCGCAACGAAAAGTCCCCTGACTTTAACGGCATCGCCCACTCGACCGGCAATGCCGTCTAGTCGAAATGATGTTCTCCCGCACATGCAGGGTGAGGCTATTAACCTGGAAAGATCGCCGGTCCCGAACCGGAAAAGGAAGAAGGTGTTATTAAACCGGGTTACGACAACCTCACCCAGCATTCCAGGCGGTACTTTTTTTCCGGTAGCAGGATCAACAATCTCCACGAGAACTTCTTCGCAGACATGCCACCCTTTCTTTTCTTTGCATTCAAAAGATACATCTCCTACTTCCGTTGCCCCGTACATCTGGTAGGTATCAATAGCATATTCCCGCTCAAATTTTTCTCTCAGTGACGGTGCGAGAGGCTCAGCGGCAAAGCAGGCGCGCCTCACCTTAAAGTCTTTCTTAAAATTGTAACCCATTTCTTCGGCCTTGCTTATAATGGCCATTAAAAAACTGGGAGTTCCTGTGTAGGCTGTTACCGCGAGGTCGCGAATCAATTCTACCTGAAGCTGTGAACTTGAAGTTCCCGAAGGTATGACAGTGGCGCCAACATTTCTCAGCCCGCCATGGAACGTCAATCCGGCGGCAACCATGTGATAGGAAAAAGCGTTGAGTACCACATCCCCCTTGCCGATGCCGGCGGCATAATATGCCCTTGCCCAGAGGTGATAGCTTTCCGAAAGGTGAGGTTCATAGACAGGACCAGGAGAAATGAAAATTCGATCAACATCTGCATCCGTGTTGTTCAGCCCACCATAAGGAGGCTCTGACATCTCAAGCTCGATTAGTTTTTCTCTGGATGTCACAGGAAGTTTTTCAAAGTCACTCAGTGTCTTAATGTCGGAATAATCCAGTTTCAGCTCAGTAAACATCTTTCTTATACGGCTTGATCTTTGTAAGCCCGCATCTAGCATTTTCATTATTTGCAAAGTTTGCCTGCGTTCTCGTTCTTCCAAAGGCATACATTCTTCATAATCATAACAATCTGACATAAGTGATCTCCCGTAAAGATTTGCGGATCAAAATACTGACTTGGCCTACAAAAAATATTTTCCGTTCGCGCTAGATTAAAGCCATCTCTTTCTGCGGCGATATGATTTGACATCTTTATATGATTTAAGAGCGCCTGTCGCCCCCATGCCCAGGTAAAATTCCTTTATATCAGGATTCTCTACAAGGGTTTTTGCAGCCCCTTCCATAACGATCTTACCGTTTTCCATTACATAACCATAACTGGAAATCTGCAGGGCCATATTGGCATTCTGTTCGACGAGTATTATAGTTGTCCTTTGTTCTTCATTTATCTTTTTTATGATCTGAAATATTTCTTTTACGACCATAGGGGCGAGTCCGAGGGAAGGCTCATCCAACAGCAACAAATCGGGGCGGGCCATCATAGCCCTGCCCATGACGATCATTTGAAGTTCTCCGCCGCTGCAGTATCCGGCAAGCATCTTTCTCCTTTTTAAAATGGCAGGGAAATAATGATAAACCATTTCCAAGTCCTTTTTATAGGGCTTACCCCACCTTATCGCCGTTCCGACAATAAGGTTTTCTTCAACGGTCAAATATTTGAAAGGCTGACGGCCTTCCAGAACCTGTATTATTCCCTTGCGTGTAATGACCTCGGGGGCCTGATTCTGGATAGGCTTCGCGTCATACATGATTGTTCCTTCCGTTACCCTACCGTTTTCCGGTTTAAGCAGACCCGATATGGCTTTCAGCGTAGTAGTCTTACCGGCACCGTTGCTGCCGAGGAGTGAGACGATGGAGTTCCGTTCAATGACAAGGGATACCCCCTTAAGGACCTGAATAACATCGGAATAAACGACGGAAATATTATTGATCTCAAGAATTGTATTTTCACCCATTCGGACAACCCTTAATAAGAAAATGGCCATAGTCTGAAGTTGGAACGGACAATACGCCATATCTCTGCAAGACCGCGCGGTTCAAAGAGAATGAACAGAATTATCGCCAATCCGAAGAAAAGCTCCCGCAACGGTGCCACGTTCAGCCCCGATTCCGTGAAGATTCCCATGTTCATCATGATATCCGTCAGCCATCTCAGGACTTCATTTAAAATGGTTATAAAGACGGCACCGTATATGGAGCCGGTAATACTCCCCAGTCCGCCTATGATCACCATTGCGATGTATTCGACGGAAAGACCAAGATTAAATGGCTCCGACGTAATACTGACCATATAATAAGCCCATATGGCACCGGCAACTCCGGCATAGAACGAGCTGATTCCAAATGAAAGGAGCTTATATCTGAAAATCGGAATACCCATACCCTCCGCCGCCCGGTCATTATCCCGTATCGCAATAAAGGCCCTTCCAAATTTCGTTCTCATAAGGTTTACCGCTATCAAGATCATCACGATGAGGCTTATAAATATGATGAAGAAGAAGTTTTTATCGCTGGGTAATTCAAACCCTAAAACGGAAGGACTGGGAAGTGTAATTCCCATAGTGCCTTTTGTCAGACTTTCCCAATGGATCAAAACATATTCAATTATAATCTGGCCTGCAAGTGTTGCTATTGTAAGGTATAGGCCTTTTAACCGTCCCGACGGTATGCCGAAAATCATTCCTACCAGGGCAGAGACAAGCCCTGCTATCGGTACGTTGAGAATAAAAGGAATGTTTGCTGAAGTGGCGAGTATCGCCGCAGCGTAAGCGCCAATGCCGATGAAAGCACCGTGACCAAGAGATATCTGCCCCGTGTATCCGATAAGTATATTTAATCCGATCGCCGCAATTGATGCTATCCCTATGGTATTCAGTACGTGGATGAAATAAGGACTGCTAATAAACGGTACTATAGCAAGAAGGAGAAAAATGCCGATCCATATCCAAAGACGGCCAAAGTCGGTCTCAAAAATTGTAATTTCCTGTTCATATTTTTCTCTGTAATTACCGCAAGGGTGGAAACGCAATTTTCTCATTATTGACTTATACCCTTTCAATTTCCACCAGGCCAAAAAGCCCATAGGGTTTTATCATAAGGATGAATACGAGGATAATATACGGTACAACATCCCGAAGCGATGTTGAGATATAGCCCCCGGTAAATGTCTCCAGAATCCCTATAATGAGGCCACCCAGAAGAGCTCCGCCTATGCTGTCAAGCCCCCCGAGGATGACGACGGGAAAGACCTTAAGTCCTATGGCGCTGAGGTCGTGCACGTTAATGCCGTTTATGACACCCATTACAATACCGCTCATTCCGGCCACAAGTGCAGCAATAGCCCACGACAGAGCGAACACCTTTTGAACATGAACCCCCAGTGAGAGCGCCGCTCTTTGATTGTCGGCTACAGACCTCATAAATATACCCTGGGAAGAATACTTGAAGAAAAGTCCAAAAAGTATAAGGAAGATTACGCCGATAATGAGGGCCGCTGTATATACCGGCGGTATATTAATTACGTCCCACCGGAAACCTAGAAATTCCGGGAGAAAATCAGGATACGTCTGCAAATTTCCTCCCCATACGAAGAGCATAATACCTTTGAACATGGAAGCCAGTCCTACTGTCAGCATGATCACATAGATGAGGGGCTCACCGATAAGAGGACGTAAAAATAATCTTTCAATCAGGAATCCCAGGACAAAACAGCCCGCCAGGGTTATAAGGAAGGCAACAGCGATAGGCAATTTTGCCCACGTTACCATGGCCAGGAAAAAGAAGGCGCCCAACGCAAGTAATTCGCCGTGTGCAAAATTGAGTACACTGGAAGATTTAAAGATCATGACAAAGCCCATGGCTGACAGCCCGTATAAGAATCCTATACTCATGCCGTTTATAAGAAGTTGCAGAAAAAAGCTCATGTCTTATACCTTAAATGACGTTAATTATTCTCACATTCGTTTCGATTTCACCGATCTGCCCGTCTCGATACTGAATCTTGGTTTTGATATCAACTTCATCCTTACCCGTATACATCGCTTCGATGAGTTTGAGATAGAGCCCATAAATAAACCTCCTGCGTACCTTTCCTGTTCTCGTCAGCTCTTCATCATCGGCATCAAGGAGTTTATATAGCAGGATGAATTTGCGGATCTTCATGATGTCCGGCAGATTGATATTTACCTTTCTTACTTCCTCAAGTACAAGTTGCTCAACGGCTGACTGTTGGGACAGGTCTAAGTAGGTTGTATAGGGTATCATGCGCTCTTCGGCCCAGTTCCCTACATTGCCCATATCGATGTTAATAAGCGCGGTTATATACGGACGTCCCTCGCCGAACATCACAGCTTCCTTGATGTAAGGACTGAACTTGAGACGTGTCTCTATGAAATCCGGTGAAAATGCTTCTCCTTCTTTGTTTTTGATAATATCTCCTTTACGCCCGATAATCACGAGATGCCCGTCTTTGTCTATATAACCCGCGTCGCCGGTCCTGAGCCATCCCCCGTTAAATGCCTCTTCGGTCGCCCTGAAATCGTTATAGTAACCGACAAAGTTAGAATCGCTCTGTACCAGAACCTCCTGATCTTCTGCTATCTTCACGAGAGTCCTAGGCAGAGGTTTCCCGACTGTCTCCAGTTTTACCTCTTCATCTGGCTGGACCTGGAATATTCCTCCTGCTTCGGTCAGTCCATAACACTGCTTAAGATTTAATCCTACAGCGCGAAAAAAATGAATTACATCGGGACTGATGGGATGGCCGCCTGTAAAGGCGCCTTGAAATCCGGCACATCCCACTCGATCAAGTAAAGGCCTGTAGATTGTCAGGGAGGCTATACGCCGGAATAAATCGAGATAAACGGGGATTTTTCTTTTTTGCGATTGCAGCCCTACAACCTTCTTCCCAAGTTCAATCGAATATTGAAAGAGTTTGCGCCTGATAAAGCCGGCATCATCCACTTTTACCATAATACGTGAAGCCAGATCTTCCCAGAAGCGCGATGATGTAATGATAACCAATGGGCCGATCTCACGGAAGTCTTCTGTGGCTGTATCCGGCATTTCAGGAAAATTCATGGTCATTCTGCCCATGAGCGCCACACCAACACCCCACATCTGATCGACAATCCATGCGGGCGGCGATATTGAAACCCAGTTCCGTCCCGATTTTATTTGCAGAACCTCCACCCACTTCCTGGCGATCTCGGTAATGTTGCGATGGGACAGCATGGCAAGTTTCGAGATTCCCATTGTTCCCGAAGTCTGAATCATTATGGCTACATTATCCCTCCTGCCCTTTTGCAGTTCTCCGGGGAAAAAATCAGGTCTTTCGCGGTCAAGTTTTTCGCCTAATTCTAAAAGATCAGAAAAACTGAGAAGCCATGGGTTGTCTTTATATGTCCTCATTCCTGTCGGATCTATATAGATGACCCTGCGTACATGAGTTAGTTTCTCACGACTTTCTATCATCTTGTCTACTTGCTCCTGGTCCTGAGCGATGACATAGGCCGCTTTGATGCGACTGAGGGCATGGCACAATTCTTCAGCAACAGAAGATGTAAACAGGTTGAGGGATATCCCGCCAACTGATTGGCAGCCTAGCTCGCTGAAGAGCCATTCCGGGATATTGTTCGTGATGATGCCGACGCTTTCCCCTCTCTTAAGTCCGATGGCGTTTAAGCCGAGACCGGTTTGTTTTACGCATCGGTAATAATCCTTCCAGCTATATGTCTGCCAGATGCCGTATGCCTTTTCCCGAATAGCTATCTCTTCCGCTTCAAGACTCTCTGCCTGTTTCAACAAGATCTGCGGCAGCGTATATTGAGATAGAGATGCAAATATTTCATCTTTTGCAGTTTTATTGCCGGTCAAGGGAAACACCTTATTCATTGTACACTGACTGTATCACCAAGATATGCCTTGATGACCTCTGGATGGTTTCTGATTTCATCAGGATCACCCTCTGCCAGTTTTTCACCGAAGTTCAATACTACGATTCTTTGAGAAATACTCATCACTATAGACATATCATGCTCTACAAGGATCATTGTCTGTCCCCACGCTTGGTTCATCTCTGTCAGGAAACGAACCATATCTTCCTTCTCTTCGAGATTCATTCCTGCAAATGGTTCATCAAGTATCAGAAGAGCCGGTTCCAGTGCAAGTGCGCGGCCGAGTTCAACCCTCTTCATCAAACCGTACGGCAATGATCCCACCGTCTTCTTTCTGATGGCTTGGATTTCCAGGAAATCAATAAGCTCTTCGAGGACACGTCGGTGATGAACCTCCTCTTTTCTTACCGATGCTGAGAAAAGACAGGCAGGAGCGATTCCGTATCTACAGTGGTTATGGCGCGCAAGAAGCATGTTTGCTAGAACTGTCATGCCGGGGAAGAGCTCAATATTTTGAAAAGTCCTTCCTATGCCTGTACGGACAAGATGGTGGGGGGGTAAATGCGTTATATCCTTGCCGTTAAAAAGAATACTGCCCTTTTGAGGTTTGTAGAAGCCTGTTATACAATTTAGAAGGCTCGTCTTCCCAGCTCCGTTCGGTCCGATGACTGCCACCAGTTCGCCGGTGCGCACGGAGAGATCGATATCGCTCAGTGCCTTGACACCGCCAAAGCTCAAAAAAAGGTCCCTAACCTCAAGCTCGGCAATCTTATCCTGCGGATTCCGGGTACTGAATATACTTGGTTTTCCGCGATATGTTTTCATGGATACAAGATAGTTACTTCAATAACTTAATTTTTTCCTTCAGTGGATTAAAGAAATTTGTCACAGGCTTGTATGAACCGTCTTCTCCGACCTTTACAATCCTCGCTCTGAATGATGCGCCGTGATCCTCTGTCGTATATGTAATATTCGGAACGAGTCCGCCAAAATCTTCATTTTTAAACGACTCCATAGCCTTGTTGATTGTATCTCTGTTGACTGCCTTATATTTTTGATTGGCTCGGATAAACGCCTTCTCCATTATCATGCCTATAACTACTCCTTCCCAGTAAGAGGCATCGAACTTGTCAACTGTCTTGTAACGGTTCCAAAGCTCCGTCATAACTTTGATGCCTTGGCTCTTGTCGCCAGGAAGACATCCAGGAAACTGAATACGCAGGCGGTCTTTTATCACACCCTTGCCAAGTTTGAAGAAGTCGGGGTCTGTTGATGTCCAGGTTCCGAAAAATGCGGGGTTGTAGTTAATACGATCTGCACTCTTGAAAGCCGTTATAATTGCAGCAGGAAGCATCTGCATGACTACATATTCAGCACCGCTTTTTTGCAAACGCAACAATTCAGTTGTTAAATCCACAGTCTTCGGTGGAAACTCTTCAATGTCGACTATATTTACGCTAATTTTTTTTGCATATTCCCTGCAGGGTTGATGTATAGAACGGCCGTATGCATTGTTATAAGTTAACAGGCCTACCTTAGGCGCTTCTTTTCCCTTGTGTATTGTTCGTATGTATTCGAGGATCGCGTAACTGTCCAACCGATAGCTGCCAAATGGCAAGTACATGTAACCTACAGGCGGCTCAAGAATCTCCCAGCTTGTAGAATAATTTATGGTTGGTATTTTATATTGCTGGATAATCGGTTTTGCCGCCAATCCCTCACCAGCGCTCCAGGTCGTAATCATATCTACTTCATCCTGAATGGCAAATTTTTTCACTGCCGATACAGCCTCGGGTACTTTGTATCCCGTATCAACAAGGATCATTTCGATTTTGTTCCCGCCGACTCCGCCTTTAACCTCATTTACATAACGGAAATAATCCTGCTGACCCTTGGCATGGAACTGTCCCCAGGAGGAAGCAGGACCAGTCATGTTTATTGCCGCACCAACTTTTATTGTCTTGGCATTAGCACCCGAAACAAAAGAAATCAAAATTAATCCCGTTATAATTGCAAAAACAATCCCAGAAAATTTTCTTTTCATCTCAATCCTCCCGTAAAATAAAAAAGGCTATGGAGAATCCACAGCCTCTTAAAATAAAAAAAGCCGCGGACAGCTAAGCGGTCTGCCCACGGCTCTATTAACAGTTCCAGGTCATGAGCGCAGTAGGCAGACCCCACTAAAAAATGCAAAAAAAGTGAAAAATCTTTGTACCCTTATGCGTAGCATGTCCATCATTTCCAAAAATCTTCAATGCTTCACGTGGCGTTGCTTATAAAACCAAACCGCACCGATGTCAAGCAGAAATTCTTTTAATTTCAGCCTATGCCGAGTTTTTCAATCCTGTAACGCAAAGAATCAAAACTTACCTTGAGAATCTCGGCAGCCTTGGTCTTGGATCCTTTGACTTTCTTTAAAGCCTCCTCTATTAAGTGCCTTTCATACTTTGACACTTCATCATTCAAGTCTATGCCGTCATCAGGTATATTAATATCTGTAAAATTACTTATTTCCTGTAGCCTTCCCGAAATTAAGAGGTTTTCCGGCAAAATGATATTCGATGTTTCCAGGGCAACGCTGCGTTCAATGATATTCTCGAGTTCTCTGACATTCCCAGGAAAGGGATAGTTCATGAGAAGTTCCATGGCATAAGAAGAAATTGTTTTAATTTCTTTGCCAAACGCGCTGGAATACTTTTCGATGAAATATCTAGTTAAGACGGGAATATCCTCTTTTCGCTCTCTAAGGGGTGGTACATGTATCGGTATGACATTAAGACGATAATACAGATCCTCTCTAAAGGAACCTTCTTTAACCTTCTTTTCCAGATTCTTATTCGTAGCTGAGATAATTCTGACATCTACTTTGATATCCTCTGCTCCTCCTACCCTTCTAAATGTTTTTTCCTGAACAACTCTTAAAAGTTTTACTTGAAGATATGGAGGTAACTCGCCGATTTCATCAAGAAATATAGTCCCACTTTTTGCGATCTCAAAAAGCCCAGGTTTATCAATATGTGCCCCGGTAAAAGAACCCTTCATGTGGCCGAAAAATTCACTCTCAAGAAGACTTTCGGGCACGCCGCCACAGTTAATTACAACAAAGGGCATTTTCTTCCTTGGGCTATTTTCATGGATAGCCTTGGCGACAAGCTCCTTGCCAGTACCACTTTCACCGAGGATTAAGACATTTGTCGGAGTTTCTGCCACTTTCTTAATTTCTTTATATACATTGAGCATTCCCCTGCTTTTACCGATCATATTGCTGAAGGAAACTGCATCTTCAACGACCTTGATAAATAGCGCATCGGTTTCCCTGACACCCTTTTTTTCAAGGGCTCCGGTAATTATTAACTTCAATTCTTCTACATCAATGCCCTTTTCTATATAATCGTATGCCCCTTCTTTCATCGCGGACACTGCAGTTTCAGGAGAAGCATAGGCCGTAATTAGTATAACAACCGATTCCGGAGAAACATCCTTAACTGATTTAAGGAATTCAATTCCATCGACTTTTGGCATTTTCAAATCCGAAAGTATAAGATCAAAATGCTCCTTTTTACAACGATACAAGGCTTTCATCGCATCAATCGTACTGGTCACGTCATGCCCTTCTTTTGTGAGCATGATTTCAAGAAATTCTCTCATTCCCTGATCGTCATCAACTATTAGAATTTTTGCCATCCAATATTCCCCTTATCGAACAGATTAATTACAATACACCAACATCTTCATTTGTTAAAGGGTAATGAGACAAGAAAGGTCGACCCTCTTTCAATCTTGCTTTCTATAGCTATGGTTCCGTTATATCCCTCAACTATCCTGTTCACTATGGCGAGTCCGAGTCCCGTCCCTCTCTCTTTTGTCGTGAAAAACGGTTCAAAAATCTTGTTCAAATAGGCTTCATCTATCCCACTTCCTGTGTCACTCACTATAATTTCAAGATATTCGTTTATATTATCGGCAGAGAACTTGTTTTTCGTTTCCAGTGACAATAGTCCTCCATCAGGCATAGCTTGGATAGCATTCATGATAAGATTCCACATGACTGCCTTCATTTCCGTCTTATTTGCGTGAATGCTCAAATTATCTGATAGCGAAAGGGAAACCCTAATGTCCTCATTCCAGTCCGGCACAAAATGGATAGATTCAATTACATCTTTTATTATTTCATTTATATAAACGGCTTCTTTATTTCCTGGTGCCGGTCTTGCAAGCAACAGGAAATCCTTAATTATATTTTCGAGTTGATCCTTCCCCCTGAGAATTATTCGCATCAGCCTTTCGTCTGTGTCACCCAACTTGAGATCTTTACTGAGAATTTGTATTGATCCGCTGATGGACGCAAGAGGATTTCTCATCTCATGAGCAAGACCTGCGGCTATTTCACCAATGATCGCCAGCTTCCTGCTTTTTTCGAGGGCTTCTTCCATTTTCGTTAATGATGTAAGATCCTGGAATATTAATATATTACCAATCCTATTCCCCCTGTTGTCATTTAAAATTGATACTGAATAACCTAATATCAAGGATTGACTTTCCTTGTTAACGAAATTCATATTATATCTTTTTCTTGGCGACCTTCTCCTGTCTCCTGCATTGGTTATTTCATCAATATGTGCAATAACTGGAAATATTTCATCTACATTTCGATTTTCTATCTCAGCAAAGCTAAAACCAGTAATCGCTTCTGCTCCCCTGTTAAAGGATTTTATCCTGCCCTGAAGATCAATTGTCATGATGCCGGTATCGATTGATTGAATAATAATCCTGTGTAACAAGTCAAGTTTGTCAAAGGCGGTTTTTTTCTCGGCAAGAAGTGCCCTCGTTTTCTTTTCCTGTTCAACAACAAAACTGGCAAGCAATGCGATTATATAGAAAGATAAAATATGTATAAAGATTCTCGAAAAAACATAACCGGCACTTAAATCATAATTATGTACTTCGACAGAGTCTATCTGTGGAATAACGCCATAGTATTCCAAATCCAACAAAAGACCGTATTGAATGCTGGCAATGGAGGCGATAGTAAGACATCCTCTTCTTCCCAAAAACAAAACAGAGTATATGATAACCAAAGGATAGAAAACTGAGTATATACTTCGAACACCACCCGTTGCGTAAACAAGTCCGGTAATCAATGCCACATCAATGCATGTCTGGATATATACGTTTATTTGGAGGTTTTTGACATTCTTAAGAAAAACCGAATAAATTATTGAAAGGATGTAGGTCAGTACAAAAATGACATAAAGTAATACAATCGATGTTTCAGGCAGCAGTTCCGTTTTCTGTATTTTGAAAAACGTTGTAATACATAGAAGAAAGGTAACAATCGCGACTCTCGATATTATCAACCATTTAAGTCTGGAAGTTATATTTTCTTCCTGTAACATTTGATAACTCGTGTTGTACCACTTCAAGATTGATAAGTATCCTTACAATTTATAAAGACTATCAATGCAAACTTCACTGTATACGCTATTGAAGACATGGTATTATAAAATAAGAATTAAATCTAATATATTTAACGGCATCAATAGGTAATCCTACACGTTATGGGTAGGTTTATTCTGGCTTTGTTTACCCCTAATTGTTTAAAGAATTAAATTAGCCTAAACTATGGACAGACCATTAATTCCTCTCCTTGCTTTCTTTGTTGCAGGAATTACGATCGGTAATTATTATCAGTTTCCCGACCTGCCTTTACTGACGGTCCTCTTCGTCACGTTAATGTTGATGCTTGTTGCATTACTTAAAAAGGCGACCAGAGTCATTGCTGTCCTCCTAGCTCTTTCCTCCGTTGTCGTTGGCATTCTGGATATTAACCTTTACCTATATAAGGATCCGGGTCCAAGGCACATTATAAATTATATCGGCAAGGAGAAGCTAATAGTTGAAGGGAAAATCGTGGAAAATCCTGATGTGTCAACAGACCGTGCGGGGCTCATTGTCTCAGCAGACAGGCTCATCCATGACGATATTATTATCCCCGTAGAAGGCCTTGTACTGCTAAGTATCAACGGCAGCCAGGAGTTTAAATACGGAGATTTCGTACGGTTCAAGACAAAGCTTAAGAGACCTCACAGTTTCCAGAATCCGGGCAGTTTTGATTATGTAAAGTACCTCAGATACAAAGGGATAATGGCCCGTGGATTTATCAAAGATTCCTCCGCTATTGTCGTTTTAAGGGAAAATCAGGGCAACATGCCAAAGATATACCTCGAAAAAATGAGGAGAAATTTAAAAAGATTGATCCGGGATAATTCTTCATCACCTGAAGGGGAAATCATTCAGGCAATGATCCTCGGAGATCAGAGGGAAATCCCGAAAGAAGTTATGGATAAGTTTAACAAAACGGGGACAACACACATTATCGCAATTTCAGGATTCAACATAGGCATTATCGCGTTCCTGTCATTCTTTGTCATTAGATTAATCATGAAATCATCCACATATCTCCTATTAAGGCTCAATATTTTAAAAGTCTCAGCCATTTGCGCAATAGTACCGGTAATCATTTATACCCTCATAGCCGGTATGGGGGTATCCGTTGTCCGTGCTGCAATTATGGCTGTGACCTTTATTATAGCAATCATTCTGGGTAAAGAGAGAGACCTTTATAACAGCTTGGCGCTTGCAGCACTGATAATACTCGTCATATATCCTCCTTCTCTTTTTGATGTTTCCTTTCAACTTTCATTTATGGCGGTATGGGCTATTCTTTTCATCTCACCTAGACTGACCTCAGTGATCCCGGAGGGCGAGCTTGGAGGATCATCTTTATATAGAATCATGATGAAGAAAATTATTAAAAATATTTATATTTTTCTCATTGTCTCCTTGAGTGCAACAATAGGTACCCTGCCTTTAATCGTTTTCTACTTTAACAGGATGTCAACAATAGTGCTTCTTTCAAATCTGATCGTCGTTCCCATAATGGGCATAGTCACCATTCCTGTATGTATGGCGATTATTCTTGCTGCCCCGTTTTCACATATGCTTGCTTTGCTTTTTTTGGATATTTCATCCTTTCTCGTGCGTGTTTCCGTCTCGCTGGTAGATTTCTTTGCCTCGATCCCCGGCT
>Ga0335071_10004765_pt1 | contig 14170 bp, 11 predicted proteins | sample Lox_Sample_15_FD_206724 | JGI IMG/M metagenome (GOLD analysis project Ga0335071, IMG submission 206724) | Soil microbial communities from Loxahatchee National Wildlife Refuge, Florida, United States - Lox_Sample_1.5 | ecosystem: Environmental > Terrestrial > Soil > Wetlands | place: USA... | reverse complement strand
GAGGTATGTGCAGTTTGCGATGAATTGCTGCACAGGATCCAAAGAAGCGCTGCGTGCCATCTTCTTAGCGAGGCGAACACTCCCCTTCAGCGCAGTTCCACGGAAGCCTGGCAGCGCGGCCAGCGTGCCTTCCAAGGCTCGTCGAGCAAAGTTAGGGACCCGCCGGTAAATTTGCGCCCAACGTTGCGCAATGTGTTTGCGATAGCCCGCGAAAAGTTCATCACCCCCCACACCGGAGAGGAGAACTGTCGCTTGTTTTCGCGCTTCACGGCAAACCAGGTAAGCGGTAACAATCGCGGGGTCGGCTGTTGGTTCGTCCATGTGCCACACCAAGCGCGGCAGCAGTTCTGTAACATCTGGTTCGACCACGATGCGCTGGTTCTCGCACCCCAAATGTTGCGCAAGCCGACTGGCGACGTCAGGATTATCGAGGGTGGTTTCGCCTACGCGATACTTCTCGGGAAAAGTGATCGTGTAGGTCCGGACCGGCTGGTTTGTTGCCTGCCGCATCATGGCGACAATGCTGGAGGAATCGAGCCCGGCACTTAAGAACGCCCCTATGGGAACATCGCTTATCATCTGCGCCTGGACAGATTGGCGAAAGCGCTCACGGATCTCTTCTGACAGATCTGCTTCGGTTCGCGGAAATTCACGGTCTGCTGGTGGAAATGTCAAATCCCAGTACTGGGTTATCTTCAGGTCACCATTGCGATAGATTGCGTGATGCCCAGCGGGCAGTTTGAAGATGCTGCGGAACATCGTTTTCGGGTCAGGAACCCAGAGAAATGTCAGGTATTGATGAAGAGATTCCAGATCGAGTTCTGCCCCAATTCCAGGGACTTGTAGAAGCGCTTTCACCTCTGACGCGAATGCAAATCGGCCCCCCTGATGAAAGTAATAAAACGGCTTCACTCCGAAGTGATCGCGGGCTACGAACAAAATCGGGCTCCCCGACCGAAGATCGCAAATTGCGAACGAAAACATTCCGTTCAGCCGCTTGACGCAGTCAGGGCCATCTTGCTCGTAAAGATGCAGGAGAACTTCTGTGTCCGTATGGGATTTGAAGCTGCAGCCGTTCCTTTCGAGTTCGCGGCGCAGCTCGGTAAAGTTGTAGATTTCACCGTTGTAGGTGATCCACAGGCTACGGTCGTGGTTGCACATCGGCATGTGACCGAGCGGTGATAGGTCGAGAATGGCGAGCCGACGGCTTCCGAGGCCCACAAACGATCCATCTGGAAGGCGGCGGTCCCAGATACCCGAATCGTCAGGACCGCGATGCGACTGAACCATTGTCATGCGCATCAAGGTTTCGCGATCGCCGCAATTCATCAAGCCAGCTATGCCGCACATGCGATTGAGATCATCTCCCCTGATTTGCTGCTTGAATCTTTAGTTCGTAAATCTTTGCTTTAATGTGAAAGAACTGCACCGTCTGAAAACCACAGTAGATCAGTCCCGGGATTCCGTCGAGGAATCCGAGGGCAAAGAAGTATTTGTAGAGAAAAAACAGAATCGGTGAGCCGGGGATAGCGAAGAACTTTTTTCGCAGCCATCGCCTGCGCTGCGCCTGTGAACCGGAGAACGATGGCTCCAGCTCAAGAGCGCTGGTCTCGCCCGCCATCCAGACTTTCGCTTCCCAGTTCGAATATTCGTCGTGCTTGCGGATATACCGAGAAAGCGATTCGACGTTGTGGTGGATCAGCGGATGTTTCAGGTATCCCGCCTTGTCATTCGAACCGCCATCTAGTACGACATGCTCGTGGATCTCCATGTCGGCCATTGACTGGTCCTGGTTTTTGAGACGGCATTCAAACCGACCTTTGCCGCGGCGGAAAAGACAAAGCTTATAGAAGCTGGCGCCGCTATGGCGAAGTTCGCGGCCGAGGAAGAACATTCGCAATGCGACGTAGTAGCCGTCGCGAGAGGGATCCTGGATCGAACGACGGATCTCAGCAGCGAGCTCGGGCGTCAACGACTCGTCGGCATCGACTAGAAAAATCCATTCGTTGCTCAAGGGGAGCGAGTCCAGCGCCCACTGCCGCTTTTTCGGCCAGCCTCCGCGATAATGAAATTGCACCACATGAGCCCCGTAGAACTCGGCGATCTGGACGGTCGTGTCTTCGCTTTGCGAATCGATCACATAAATTTCGGCAGCACACCGCAAAGATTTGAGGCAGCGGGGCAGATTATGAGCTTCGTTTCGGGCAGCGACGATTACGGTGAGCGGAAGAATATCTGGAGCGAGCGCCGTGGCCAGCTGTTTTGAGTCCTGCAATTGAGGCATGGGGAACCGAAAGGCTCAAAGCATTTTAATCTGAAAGTTGCGGCATCCGGCAGATTTCTAGACACCTATATACTCATGAAAGTAAGCCTGACCCCATCAATGAGATCTTCTGCAGTTCGCAAAGAAGACGTGCGGGATTTTTGGGATGCCGATCCTTGCGGGACGCGTTATCTCTCTGGCGCGGACGGCTTCGATGCCCATGCACGCGCCAGATATGCGCTTGAACCGTACATCTTCGATCTCGCCAAATTCGACACGGCTCGCGGACTCAAGGTGCTTGAGATCGGGGTGGGGATGGGGGCGGACTATCAAGAGTGGTTGAAAGCGGGTGCAGTGGCGACGGGTGTCGATATCTCGGCAGCTTCGATCAATCGCGCACGGACTCGTTGTGAGCAGTCGGGCTTAAGACCCGATCTTCGCGTAGCCGATGCCGAAAACCTTCCCTTCCCGGATAGCACTTTTGACGTTGTTTATTCATATGGCGTCATGCATCACAGCCCGGATACCAGTCGATGCATCACGGAGGCTTTCCGCGTTCTGAAACCGGGCGGACAGGCACGGATAATGGTGTACCACCATCCTTCGATTACGGGCTTGATGTTATGGCTGCGGTATGGACTGCTCCGCAGGAAATCTCTGCGCGAGGCCGTATTTGACCATCTCGAAAGCCCGGGGACGAAAACGTACACCGAAGACGAAGCTCTGGCGTTGTTTCATGATTTCGGAGCCGTTCGAATGAAGGTGGCGTTTAGTCCCGGCGACCTGCTGCTGAATCAGCCGTCAGCGCGCTTTCAGGGCTGGCTGTATCGCATGATTTGGAAGTGCTTCCCCCGAGGGCTCGTGCGCGCATTTGGTCAGCATTGGGGGCTGTTTCTGATGATCACAGCGGAAAAGCCGCGCAGCTCTGGTTCCGCTTAGACTCAGGCTGACACGTCGTGCAACTCGCACCAGGATTGGAGTACGTAGAGGGCCCAAGAACGGCTCCATGATGTAGTTCGACCCAAAAAGTTGTTCCAGACCTGATTGACCTCCTTCCCGTTAAGTAGCATACCGAGCGGTCCTTCATCGATCCTCTTTTCGCCCAGCAGATACTCGACCTTCTGAAGGAGTTGCTGGCGCATCCAATCCTCGAATGGCAAGGTAAAACCCCGCTTGGGCCGGTGCACGATCTCGTCCGGAAGAGAGGCATCGAGCGCATTAACGAGCAAGGCCTTGGGAGTGTCGCCTACTTTGGAGTTGCCAGGCATGCTTAATACAGCTTTGGCAAGTTGATGGTCGATTAGAGGGACTCTGACTTCAAGGCCTTGCGACATGCTCATAAAGTCGGCATCGCGCAGGAGTGTATTGAGCATGTAGCACCGCAACTCGAGATAGGAAACACGATTGACGGGATCCAGAGATAACGATCGAGACAGCCATTCCTGTTGAGAGGCGATCGCTGCCAGCCAAGTCTCCTCTGTCAGATTTTGAAAAAGTGATGCGCACTGCTGTGGGGTAAACAACATTCGTGCGACGAAGTAGGGATGCAGAACCGAATCATCCTCTACGATGAGGGTCGCGAGCTTGCGGTTCTGGTCACTATCGGGAGCAAAGCTGCGAAAAACTTTCCCCATCGTTGCACGGGCAAATTTTGGAAATGTGCCAAGCAGTTTGGAAGAACGCTCCATCTGCGGAACGGTGCGGAAGGTGGAATACCCGGCGAAAACTTCGTCTCCTCCAAGCCCGGAGAGCGCGACCTTTACGCCTGCTCTGCGAGCTTCGCGGGAGACAAAAAAAGTGTTCACGCCGTCCATTGTGGGCAAGTCCATGGCTCGCAATGCTTCAGGAAGCGCAGTGAGCACATCGTCTTGCGAGACGTTGATCTCGTGGTGATCGGTATGGAATCTCTCGGCGACAGCTCTGGAAAATTGCGCTTCAGAAAAATCCGCTTCCCGAAAGACGATCGAAAAAGTAGTGGGCGTAACGCCGCCACGACTCACGATGCTTACCAATGCACTGGAATCAATGCCTCCGGAAAGAAAGATGCCGATGGGGACGTCGCTCACCAGTTGAGAGCGTACAGAGTGTTCAAGCAGCGGTCGAATTCCAGAATCACTTCCGGAGGGGACGGCTGAAGTCCGCGAGAAGTCAGATGGAATGTCATCCAGCAGATCCCAATACTTGGTTACTCTGATCTGCCCGTTTTCCCAAGTCAGAGTATGGCCAGGAGGGAGTGCCCTAACACCTTCTACTAAAGTGAGAGGGTCGTAAGCGGAACCGAAGGTTAGATAATTGAGTAGTCCCGCCTGGCTGATTCGTTGACAAACAAGTCCGGTGCCGAGCAGAGTTCGCACTTCGGATGCGAAAAGAAAGTATGGACCCGCCTCAGCATAGTAGAGAGGCTTGATTCCCATGGGATCTCTAGCCAGGAACAACCGGCGCTTACGCGTGTCCCAGATGGCGAAAGCAAACATCCCACGAAATTTATCGAGGCATTGCGTGCCCCAATGCGCATAGGACTTCAGAACTACTTCGGTGTCGGTATGACTCGATAGGCGAATCCCTTCTTTTTCGAGTTCTTTCCGGACATCGCGGAAGTTGTAGATTTCGCCGTTGTAGACGATCCAATTCCTCGTGGCAGGATCGTGCATCGGTTGACGGCCGAGTGTCGAGAGATCGAGAATCGCCAACCGTCGGTTCCCGAGGCCAACTTCCAGGCCAACCGTAGTTGATTCACGCAAAACAACAGTTCCGGCATCGTCCGGGCCGCGGTGACCCAATGATTCCGTGGCGCGATCGAGTACTCCCGCAGGAATCTGTGTACCCTTCGCGACGATGCCTACGATTCCGCACATTGCATTCTTCTCACAGATTGTTCAGAAATCGATTCACGAAAGGATTCTTTTTGCCCGTGCGAGCCATTGGGTCAAATGCGGGAACCGCTCCGTCATCGCCAACTTGAGAACATGCATTGGAGCGAACTGGTTCTGTAGGCCCGTATTCGTATATTGCTTGGTGAGGTCGACGAATGAGAATTGCTTTGTCTCCGTTTTCTGGAGACAAAATTGTGAGTGTGGAAGCGAATAGATTGTTGCGCCGACGGCCTCCGCAAAATACACGGCAAAAGGAAAAACCAGTGTGGGCTCAAAGCTGGTCTTATGCTCCCACACACTGGTCGTAAAATCGTCTCCTCCGATAAAGCCATCAACCTTTACTTTTGCATATATTCGCGTCAAATCGATAGTGATCCCTCGTAAAGTGTGATCCCCGTCAATATAGGCGAAGTCCAGTTCGCCAGGGGTAATTTCATCGACGATTTCAGTGGTCTTGCCGCGCAGCATGACCCGACGTGAACTGGCGAAATCGGTCTTCGTTTTGGTTTCCTGGAAGTAGCGCTCGAAAACGGTATCGTCCTGGTTTGCCGGCTTGTTCCAGTTATCGAGATGCCTCCAGGGATCGATCATGTAGTACTTGCTGATGCCGGAGCATCGCTCCAGCACCGCGGCGGCAAAATCACCGCGATAGACGCCAATCTCCACCATTTTTCGCACTTGTGCGCGGTGGATGAAGTCGACCCAAAGATCAATCCGCGATCTTGTGCTCGACGTACATTCCAGCAACAGCTGCTCGGTAGATGATTGCGAAATCACGACTTGACGATCCGATTACCACGGTAAGTTGGTCTAAATGATAACCGACGCGGCATTTGCGGGCGGAAAACCAGCAATAAGCATGGAGATCTCCTCGGTCCGAGGCGTTCAGTGAGGCAGGAAATACGGAGTGTAATCCATTGCGTTGGCTCCGCCAAGATATTCACAGCCCATTACTTTTGCAACAGTTGTGGCGCGAAGGATTCTGATGTATTGTGCGTTTTACTCTCTTAAAAAAGCTGAATGAACTGCTGCGTGCTCGGTGTGCTCGCTGAGGCGTAGAACCCAACGTCTATACCGATGCCAATTGCCGCGAATGTCGTCATGGGCCGTGGGGTAACAGTATTCCAACCGGAGTTGGTCAATCTTTACGGCTGCACCATAGGCGACGAAACCAAGATCGGAGCTTTCGTCGAAGTGCAGAAAAATGCTGTCATCGGCAGCCGCTGCAAAATTTCTTCCCACACCTTCGTCTGCGAAGGTGTCACGATTGAGGATGACGTCTTTGTCGGACACGGCGTGATGTTTATCAATGACCGTTATCCTCGTGCAACGTCCCAGAGACGCATGCAAACAGAGGCGGACTGGGAAGTTGTGCCTACACGAGTGAAACGCGGCGCTTCACTCGGAAGCGGCGCAGTCGTTCTATGCGGAGTAACAATCGGCGAAGGGGCGCTAATCGGCGCGGGGGCGGTCGTAACGCGAGATGTGCCCGACCGCCGGATTGCGAAGGGCGTTCCCGCACGGCTAGGGCAACTGCTTCACGAAAAATCGTCGGAATAACGGAGGAGCCTTGATCCGAATCGGCGTGATCGGCTACGGCTATTGGGGCCCGAATCTGGTCCGTAACTGCTTCGAAGCCAAGGACGCCCAAGTAGCATGCGTAAGCGATCTGCGGGATGACCGACTGGCCTTACTTGCCAGCCGATATCCGACCGTCAAGACCACTCGTGATGTACGTGACCTGATCGACGATCCCACGATCGATGCTGTCGCTATTGCCACTCCCGTTTCGACTCATTATGAGTTGGCTTTGCGGTCCCTACAAGCGGGGAAACATGTGTTGGTTGAGAAGCCTTTGGCGTCGGACACCATGCAAGTGCAGCATCTGATGGATGTCGCGCAGAAGCGGAATCGCGTACTGATGGTCGATCACACGTTCGTATTTACGGGCTCAGTCCGCAAGATTCGCGAACTAGTCGATGCGGGCGGCCTGGGGGAGATTTACTACTACGATTCTGTGCGTGTCAATCTCGGGCTTTTTCAGCACGACGTCAATGTATTGTGGGATCTTGCGGTCCATGATCTCGCAATTATGGATTATGTGTTGCCCTTCCGCCCATGTGCAGTGTCCGCAACGGGGCTCAATCACGTGCCCGGAAGTACGGAGAACATCGCCTACATGACGCTGTTTTTCGAGGGAAGCCAGATTGCACACATCCACGCGAACTGGTTAGCTCCCGTGAAACTGCGGCGCACTTTGATTGGTGCCAGCCGCAAGATGATTGTCTACGATGACCTGGATCAGGGCGAGAAGGTCAGGGTGTACGATAAGGGCATCACACTCAATCATCAGCAGAACCCGGAGAAGCTCTACCAGATGTTGGTGGGCTACCGGACGGGAGACATGCTCGCCCCTCAGATTGATGGGACCGAAGCCCTCCGCCGGGAGATCGATCATTTCTTGCATTGCATCCGGCAGAATGAAGAACCCATCACCGGCGGAAGCGCGGGACTGCGCGTCGTTGAGATTCTGCAGGCAGCTTCGCAATCGATGGTTCAGCGTGGAAAGCCGGTGGAATTGCGAATGGGCATGCTTTCGGCGACAGCATAGATTTCAGAGAAGTTGAGCAGCAATGACCATTATCAGAGTACCGTATCTGGATCTGAAGGCTCAGTATCGGACAATCAAACCGGAGATTGATGCAGCCATCGACAGAGTGCTGGAGAGCTGCCAATTTGTTCTTGGGCCGGAAGTCTCGGAGTTCGAGAAAAACTTCGCGACCTATTGCGGCGCATCGGAGTGCGTTGCGCTGAATTCCGGGACGAGCGCCTTGCATCTTGCGCTCTTGGCGGCTGGTGTTGAGCCTGGTGATGAGGTCATTACTACTCCATTCACATTTGTGGCAAGCGTGGCGGCAATTCTTTACGCTGGGGCTCGGCCCGTACTTGTCGACATTCATCCGCATTCGTTCACACTCGATCCATCGAAAATCGAATCCGCAATTACGGCACGGACAAAGGTGCTTCTGCCGGTTCATCTCTACGGTCAACCGGCCGACATGGATCCGATCATGGAAATTGCCCGAAAGCGCAACTTGACCGTGATCGAAGATGCCGCGCAGGCACACGGTGCGCAATACAAGGGTCGGCCTGCTGGAAGTGTCGGGCACATGGCTTGCTTCAGTTTTTATCCTGGCAAGAACCTTGGCGCTTATGGTGAAGGTGGCGCTGTCACAACGAACAACTCCGAGTACGCTCGCACCGTTCGGATGCTGCGGGATTGGGGACAGGATCGCAAATATCACCATCTTCTCCGCGGATACAACTACCGCATGGAGGGTTTCCAGGGTGCTGTCCTTGGCGTAAAGCTTCGACATCTGGAGCGATGGACCGAGGCACGACGCAAACTTGTTGAACAGTACAACCGCTTACTTTCGGACTGTGAATTGGAACTCCCGGCTGAAATGTCTTGGGCTCGGCACGTTTATCACGTTTATACGATTCGCTCCAAAGAACGGGACCGTTTACAGAAGAGTCTTGCTGATGAAGGAATACAAACGGGGATTCACTATCCGGTTCCTGTTCATTTACAGCCGGCTTATGCTGATCTCGGTTACGAAACTGGATCGTTTCCACAGGCCGAAACGGCAGCAAAGCAAGTACTCTCGCTACCTCTGTACCCGGAACTATCCTCGCAAGCCGTAACTCAGGTTGCTGACGCGATAAAGAAGGTGATCGGCAACAAGGTAAACACTGTGATGTCTCACTAAGGGGCAACTATCGCCATGTCTACCTTTGATCTGATTCCTGACATCCTTGAAGTCACGCTTCGTGACGGCTCCTATCTAATCGACTTTCAATTCACGGCGGAAGATACGGCGAACATTGCGAGCGCACTGGAAGCAATCGGATTTCGCTGGATTGAAGTCGGCCACGGCCTGGGGCTGAACGCATCGCAAGCAGGAAAAGGGATGGCGGCAGCTACGGATGAGGAATACCTGGATGCCACTGCACAGTCGCTTACCAAAGCAAAATGGGGCACATTCTTCATTCCTGGCATTGGTCGTGACGAAGATCTCAGACTCGCTGCTCGATATGGCATGTCGTTCGTCCGGATTGGGACAAACGTGACGGAAGCCGTTCAAGCTGAGCCGTACATCTCGCTCGCAAAGGAATTAGGGTTCATCGTTTCCTACAACGCCATGAAATCCTATGCGGTATCGGCCGAACAATTCGGAGGGATTGTCGAAAAGGTACGTTCGTGGGGAGCAGACATCGCCTGTCTGGTGGATTCTGCCGGCAGCATGGATCCGGATTCGGTAGCCGCTTACTTACGCGCCGCCAAGGCGGAGAGTGACTGCCCGCTCGGCTATCACGGACACGACAATCTTTCGCTCGCAATGGCAAACACTCTGCGAGCTGTCGAGGAAGGTGCGGTACTGGTTGATTCCTCACTCCAAGGAATGGGGCGTTCGGCCGGAAACTGCGTGACCGAGGTGCTGGTCGCGATCCTGCAGCGTCGTGGAATGATGCAGCACTTGGATTTGAAGGCGGCCATGGACGTCGGACAGGGATTGATTCAGCCCCTTTTGGGGAAACGCGGGATTGATCCGATGGCCATTACTAGTGGCGTGGCAAAGTTCCATTCCTCGTTCACCGAAAAGGTACAAGGCTATGCGCGCAAGCACCACGTCGATGTGCGGGACTTAATCGTGCGGCTGTGTCAGGAAGATCAGGTCTCAGCTCCAGACGAACTGCTTGAGCGATTGAGCCATGAACTTGCGGCGATGAAGATGCATCGCGTTCTGTCGATTCCGGCATTCCGTGTTGAATCGAGAAAGGGCGCGACTTCTCAGGAATCCTTACAAATCCTCCTGCGCGAATTGCGGGCTCGTGCACTCAAGTCCGGAAAATTTTCGACCCTTAATGTAGTCATCGGGGATAGCCGGAGACCGGATTTTTATGTTTCGGGAAACACTTATTCGACCCAATCTCACGTTGTAGGATCGGTCCTCTTTACTGATGAGATCCAACTGGCCAACGTTCTACAGACAGCAGATGGCCATGTAGATGTGCTGTTGTTGGATGTTGACCGGAAAAGACTCAGTCCCGCAAACAGCGCAGAGACAGCACGAAAGACTCTGAAAAAGACGGCGCTGCTCACGTATCTGGACAGCCGAGTGTGGGTGGAAGCAGTCGAAGATCAGATGGTGCGGATCCTGAACGAGACTCTGACTCAATCTGAAGTCGCGGTTGCGGGCGACCATCCGCGTACCCGGTCGCTTGCGCTGCGTCTGGCGGAGCGCGGCGCCCGAGTTACTCTGATACAGGATCCTGATACGGCCGAGCAGCCGCTTTTCGATTCCTTGCGGATCCTCTCCTTAGAGGGATCAGAACTGCAGATCAGGCAGGTGCGCTGCGAGGATGCAGCGACGGCGCTCGCTTGTGCAAATGCTGTCATCGTATGGCCCGCCGCGGCGGCGTGGTTCGATAAGTGCTTTGCCGCTTTAGTCTCACCAGAAGCATATCTTTTTGACGCGAGCATCGGAGCCATTCCCCCGGATGGAGTTGCCGAAGCGAAGCTGCGCGGATGCCGCTTGCTGCGCGTGAACATTTGGCCGACCCTAACCAGTGCCTTGGCGGCCGCGCATGAGTCGCTGCTGAAGACAAGGGATGCATTGGGCTGGGGTACTCTGGATGGCATTCCCGTCGTCGCCGGCGGAGCAATGGGCGGTTCGGGTGATGTCATCGTGGATAGTATTCAGCATCCCACCCGAGTTGTTGGCGTTTGCGACGGTTGCGGAGGGGTCAGGTTCCGATTCGACGAAATTGAAACCGAAAGAGTGCGGCGGGTGCAAACAGAGATCAACCGGAGACTTGTATCGCCGCAGATGGCGGGAGTTGCAAGCTAGCAACGCATCTCACTTCATGGACAGCAGACGGATCCTCATCCTCGGTGGTGGCCGTTACAACGTGCCATCAATCCAGGCTGCGCAGCAGGCGGGCTTTTTTACTGTTGTTGCAGATAAAAATCCTGAAGCCCCGGGCTTGAAGGTTGCCGATCTGCCATTGCCTATTGATTTGAACGACTGTGACGCTCTCATCAATGCGGTCGAGCGACATGGTGGACTCGACGGCGTAATAAGCATGGCAGAAGCAGGTGTCCGACCCGCGGCGCACATTTCTGCCCGGCTTGGCCTTCCCTCGATCAGCGAGGAAGCAGCAGCGAACGTCACAAGCAAGGCAGCAATGCGGCAACACTGGCGTAGCATCCCTGAATATTCAGTTGACTTTGAAGTTGCCACAAACCTCAGGGAGGCTGAAGCAGCCACCGAGCGGCTTGCCAGCTTCCCTCTGATCTGCAAGCCGGATCGCAGTTTCGGAGGATCGCGTGGAGTCACACGGGTCGATTCCGATCAGCAAGTCGAGCAAGCCTTCAATGATGCGAAAAGCGGCGGTCTGCCCGGTTCCCGTGTAGTAATCGAACGTTGCGTTGACGGCACCGAGCATAGTGCGGAGGTACTCATCTGGAAGGAACACATTTCGGTGCTCTGCGTCGGCCGAAAGGTCAAATCTGTGCCGCCGTACCGCGTTGATGTTAGCGTCCAGTATCCGGCCCCTCTGACAGCACTGCAGTTCCATTCAGTGACAGACATGTGCCAACAAGCCGTAACGGCTTTGAAATTGACTCAGGGCATCGCTCACGTGGAATTCTGCTACACACCACAAGGCCCGGTGCTGTTCGAAATCGGAGCACGGTGCGGAGGGGGTCACACGCCGCAAATTGCCCATCATGTGAGTGGAGTCAACGAGTTTGTGGAAGCCTGTCGCATGGCATGTGGAATACCTCCCGCGCAATTCGCTCCTCTTTACAGTCGAGGGGCCGATTACCGGTTTTTGATTTTCGACCCAGGCGCGGTGGGGAGCGTCGACATTCCCAAAGACCTTTCGAATAACGGAGGCATTCTCGACGTCGGAATCACGTTGCAACCGGGCGAAACAATCGCACCTCTTCACAATACTTCTGATCGGTCAGGCTTTATTGTGACGACCGGAAGAACGCTGGAAGAAGCAGTCGCCCGGGCTGACGAAGGCTGCCGGCAGATCGCACTTCGATATACGGATGGCTCAGTACACCGCGCGATCGAGTTGACTGCTTTTCAGGAGTTTGCTCACTCATGACAAGGCCCGTGCTCGACCCTGAGGATGCAACGTACGTGGTCGAGCGATATCAAAAGCGCATCGCCGAACACGGGGCAACATTCGCATCTCTGAATTCAGGAAGCGAGGCGAAGCAGGATATTCGTCATCAGGTTCATTCGTCGTCGCTGCGTGGCGTTCGGCCATCCATCCTCGAGATCGGTTGCGGCCTCGGAGATTTTTACCGGTACCTGCTCCAACATCTTGCCGATTGTTCGTATTACGGTTACGACATCGTTCCGGAATATGTGGAGGAGTGTCGCCGGCTTTATCCGGAGGCTACTTTTGAGAAGCGCAATGTTTTTCTCGATGGAATTGATGGAACTTACGACGCGATTGTCATGTCACAGGTCCTCAACAACCGCTATCGCAAGTCCGACAACATGCAAGTCATGCGCCGAGCCCTCGAACTTGCATTTGAACACACGCGCGTTTCGGTCTCCGTCGATATGATTTCGTCGTACGTAGACTTCCAGAATCCGGACCTCTTCTACTACTCGCCCGAAGAAGTCTTTCGCATGGCGAAGTCGATCGCCTCGCGAGTCCTGCTTCGCCATGACCACCGCGGGTTCGAGTTCTGCATTCAACTCTTCCACGATGGCGTAGAGGGCTTCGTCCGGTGAACAAACACCTTCTTTGCCTGACTGTCGACACTGACCCGGACGGTCTCAGTGGTAAAGTCACGGATCGGCGAACTCTTGAGTGGCAGGGTCTGGAAGCTCTTAAGACCTTGCCGGCGGAAATGCATGCGCGCCCGGAGCTGGAATCAATTCCGATTACCTGGTTCATTCGGGCTGACGGTCAGCTTGAAAGTATTCTCGGAAGTCCTTCGTATCTTCTGGAAAAATTCAACTGCTTCTGGAGCGAGGTTAGTCGAAACGGTCACGAACTCGCGTGGCATCCCCATCTTTATCGCCAGTCTAACGTTGAGCATGAACCGAGGATTATCTCTCGTGCAAGCGAAGCGCAAGAGGAGTTGGAGCGGCTTTGGGACGAGTTGAAAGACATGCTGCCGGCCACTTCATTCCGAAACGGCGAAGGCTGGCACACTCCGGAGACTTACTCGACGGTTGAAAGCCTCGGATTTCGATGTGATTCGACCGCCATCCCAAACCGGAAAGGCGCACATGGACACCCCATGAATTGGGCAGGGGCTCCGAATCAGCCCTACTTTCCGCATTTTACCGACCTGTGTGCGGACGGCAAGGAGCGCAGGTTACTGGAACTTCCAATGAACACATGGTTGGTGAAAGCGCCGTATGACGCCGAGCCAAAATTGCGTTACATGAATCCCGCTGTTCATCCTGGTCTGTTTGCGAGAGCGGTGCAAGATTGGGAGAAGACACGAAAATTTTCTTACACTGATCTGCATGTCTGGGTGATGATCTTCCATCCGGATGAGGTGCTGCCTGGACAACACTCGGACCAACTTTACGAGAGGTCGAGAACGGCGCTATTCACAAATTTGCTTGGATTCCAAGAAAGCTTGCAACGAGCGGAAGTCGAGACGGAATGGGTCACGATTGAGAAGGCAGCGGAGTTCTGGCGACGGAGCCGCTTGAAACAAACTGCATGAATCCAGTTTTACAACGAACGGACATTGAGCAGGTCCTTCAACCGGTTGAATCCGACCTGCTTGCGCGCCTGGGAGGTGAAGCAGTTGCGTGGTACGGACGCGCAGGAACGGCTCTTTACCGTGCGTTTCAGCTGGCGAGACGCCTGCATGGAGATCCCCCCCATGCGGAGGTAATACTTCCTTCCATTTCCTGCGCGACTCCAGCCAACGCTGCCCTTCTCGCAGGAGTGACGCCACGATTCGCCGATGTGCATCCCG
>Ga0335071_10004763_pt1 | contig 14172 bp, 8 predicted proteins | sample Lox_Sample_15_FD_206724 | JGI IMG/M metagenome (GOLD analysis project Ga0335071, IMG submission 206724) | Soil microbial communities from Loxahatchee National Wildlife Refuge, Florida, United States - Lox_Sample_1.5 | ecosystem: Environmental > Terrestrial > Soil > Wetlands | place: USA: Florida... | reverse complement strand
CCGGTGGCTCGGCCAATTCTTCGATTCACTGGGGGTGCTGGCGCCCGGCGGGATGGTCGCGGTGCTCACGGGCGATCACGGCATCGTGAGCCTTCCGGAATACGCGGTGCTGGTGCGGCATCAGCGCGCGGGCCGGGTGGGCATGGGATCGTTCCCGCCGGACCTCGAAGCGGAGCTCGAGGCCCGCTATCACGTCGGGTTCGACCTGAGTTTCGACAACGGACTGCTCTCGGCCGACGTGGACGCGCTCCGGGCGCGCGGCGTGAACGTCGACTCGCTCGCCGGGGCGCTGGCGGCCCGGATCCAGAGCAACCCCGGAGTCGCCCAGGTATTCACGCCGGCCACGCTGATGCAGGGTCCGGACACGGGCGCGGCGGCCCTCTGGCGGCGGCTGATTCCCTCTGGGTACGGCTGGCTGGCCGCGGCGTCGGTCCGCCCCGGGTACGTGTGGTCGTCCGGTGGGCTCAGCGACGAGCACGGCTCCGGCAACGCCGAGGACATCGAGGTGCCCATCGCGTTCTTCGGGAGCGGCGTGCCGGTGAAGCGCGTGGACCGGCCGGCCCGGACCGTCGACATCGGGCCGACCCTGGCGGCCTTGCTCGGCGTGAAACCCACCGAGGCGCTCGACGGGGTCGTGCTGCAGGAGGTTGTGCGTCCGTGAGAACGCGGTGCGCGGAAGTCGGAGCGGGGAAGTAAGGCACGAGCTGCGTCCTTGGGTTCCGCATTCCGCGTTTCGCGCTCCGCGTTCGTCTACCTCGCCGCGCTCCAGACGTTGTTCGACCGGTCGATGTCGGGGTAGACCCGGCGCGGATCGATCTCGACCTTGACCGGTCGGGCCGCCGGCGCGTCGACCAGCATCCACACCGCCTGCGGCCCGGTGAGCCAGGTCTCGACCGGCAACTTGGTGGTCTCGACCGAGCCGTCGGCCCTGGTCACCCGGATCTCGACCGGCGCCACCATCTCGCGGCGGCTCGACAGGAAGACGCGGGACAGCACGTGTCCCGCCGTGTCCGTCTGGACCACGGAATCCACCGCTTGGTCCAGGTGGTCGGTGCGGTAGAACCAGGAACGCCAGAACCAGGAGAGGTCCTCTCCCAGGACGTCGTCCATGGTCCGAAAGAAGTCCTCGGGCTGGGGGTGCCGGTAGATCCAGCGCCGGATGTACTCGCGGAACGCGGCGTCGAAGGCGGTCGAGTCCACCACCTGCTCCCGCAGGAAGTGCAGGGCGACCGCCGGCTTTCCGTACGCGTTCCAGCCGCTCATCAGGCCGTTGGGTGAGCGGTCCTGCGTCTCCATGATGGGCGTTTCCGGCCCCGGATATTTCGACAGAAAATCCAGGTAGGCCGGGAGCGAGCCGAACTCGAGGGTCTGGATGCGCACGGTGTCGGTGGGGTAGCGGCTCCGGAACGTGTACCAGTCGATGAAGGTGTTGAACCCTTCGTCCATCCACGGATAGAGCCGCTCGTCGCTCCCCACCATCATCGGGAACCACTCGTGTCCCTGCTCGTGCGCCATCGTGTAGTACAGCTCCTTCGGGTTCTCGGCGTTGTCGAACGTGATCATCGGGTATTCCATCCCGCCCACCGGGCCTTCGACGCTGATGGCCGTCGGCCACGGATAGGGGAACCACCGCGAATGGATCATCACCGCGTGCCGGTTCATGTCGGCGGCGGTCTTCCACGTCTCGGTCGCGTCGGGCGGGTAGAGTGCCTGCATCAGGATGCCGTCCCAGCTCGTGGCGTCCCAGACGAAGTTGGGCGCGGCGGCCCATGCGAAGTCCCGCACGTTGGTCGCCGTGAAGTGCCAGATCCGGTTGGCCCCGGCGCCCGCGGGGACGACCCCCGGGGTGCCGAGCTCGTCGGCGGTGATGATGTGGACGATGGTGTCCGAGTGCGCGGCGGCGGCGAGCCGGTGCTGAATGACGGGCGGGAAGACCTGCGTGCCGTTTCGGAGTGCGCCGGTGCCCGCGACGGTGTACTGGGTGGGCACGGTCAGGGTGACGTCGAAGTCTCCGTACTCGAGATAGAACTCACTCGCTCCCAGGTACTGATCGGTATTCCAGCCCCGCACGTCGTCATAGACGGCGAGCCGCGGATACCACTGGGCGATCTGGTAGAGCCATCCCTGCGGGTACTCCTGCCGTCCCGTCCGGCCGCTGTTCATCGGCACCTGATAGTGCCAGTTGATCGCGAAGCTCAGGACGCCTTTCGGCGCCAGGGGCCGGTCCAGGTCCACGCGCATCATCGTGCTGTTGAGCCACCACGTGAGCGTCGTCGCCCGGGTCTTCCCGCCCGGCGCGGGCCGCATCGCCTGCACCTGCTCGATCGTCGCCCCCATGTGGAAGGTCGAGTCTTCCGGAAAGAAGAAATGATCGAGGGGACTGAACCGTGTCTTCCGCGAGCCCAGGTTCATGTCCAGCTGGAGCCAGAGGAAGCGCAGGGTGTCGGGCGAGTTGTTGGTGTACTTGATGGTCTCGGCGCCCGTGATGGTCTGGGTGGCGGGGTCGAGGGACGCCTTGATGACGTAGTCCGCGCGCTGCTGCCAGTACAGCGGCCCGGGCATCCCGGACGCGGTGCGGTACGCGTTGGGAAACGCCGCGAAGAGGGGCCGGAACACCGACGTGTCGGAGACGCCCCGTCGGTTCTCGGCCAGCGGGTGCTGGGCGGCGGCGACGGCGGGAGCGGCGGAGGCGCAGAGCGCGAGCAAGGCGAGGAGTTTGTTCATGAGGGAAGAATGCCTCGGCAAGAGGAGTGTGGCAACCGGACGAGGGCGAGTTGTGCGCGCGGATTCCGGGCTCCAGATTGCTCGCGGGTTTCCTCACTCACTTCTCGGAGAATCGTGTTATGAGTCGGACCTTCGCCGGCTGTACGCTCCTGATCGCCCTGGGTACCGGATCCCTCGTGGCGCAGGCCCCGGACCCCGTCGCGGTGACGGTGGATTCCATCGCCCGGGATGTGCTCCGCCAGACCGGGGTGCCGAGTGCCAGCGTGGCGGTGGTGCGGGACGGCAAGGTGGTGTACACCCAGGCCTACGGGGACGCCCGCATGGAGGGGCACGTCCCGGCGACCCCCGCCATGCGCTACAGCATCGGCTCGATCTCCAAGCAGTTCTGCGCCGGCGCCATCCTCCTGCTCCAGCAGGACGGCAAGCTGTCCCTGGACGATCCGGTCGCGAAGTATCTCCCGGATCTGACCCGGGCCAACGACGTGACGATCCGGCAGCTCCTGTCGCACACGTCGGGCTACGAGGACTACTGGCCGCAGGACTACGTGATGCCGATGATGCTCGACTCGGTGCACGCGCAGGACATCGTGAACCGCTGGGCCAAGAAGCCCCTCAACTTCGATCCCGGGACCCGCTGGCAATACAGCAACACGAACTACGTGATCGCCGGGATGATCGTCGAGAAGGTGAGCGGCATGCCGTTCTTCGAGTTCCTGCGCTCCCGGATTCTCACTCCCCTCGGCATCGAGAGCGTGAAGAACATCGACATGGGGCGCCTGCCGGATTCGGATCCCACGGGGTACATGCGCTACGCGCTCGGCCCTTCGCGCCCCGCGCCCAAGGAAGGGAAGGGGTGGCTCTTCGCCGCCGGCGAGCTGGCCATGACCCCGGCCGATCTGGCCAAGTGGGACATCGCGATGATCGACCAGAGTCTCCTGGCGCCGGCGTCGTACCGGGCGATGGAGACGGAGGTCGTGCTCAAGAACGGCGTCGGCTCGCACTACGGACTCGGCGTGGAGGTCGGGGATCAGGGCGGGCACCGGATGATCGAGCACAGCGGCGAGGTCTCGGGCTTCACCGCCGAGAATCTCGTGTTCCCCGATGATCGCGTGGCGGTGGTGGTGCTGACGAACGAGGACGCCGCGGCCGCCGCCGGCGGCATCGGGCGCCGGGTGGCCGACCGCCTGCTCAGCCAGAGCGACCCCTCCGCCCACGCGCACGAGGCGGAGGCGCGGCAGATCTTCGAGGGCCTGCAGAAGGGCACCATCGACCGCTCGCTCTTCACCTTCGATGCCAATTCGTACTTCACCGCCCAGGCCCTGGCGGACTTTTCGGCCAGCCTCGGCCCCCTCGGCACGCCGACGGCGTTCACGCAGGTGTACACCGAGCTCCGCGGGGGGATGGTCCTGCGGGTGTATCAGGTCCGGTTCGCCCAAGGGCCCGGCGTGCGGGCCTGGACCTTCGAGATGCCGGACGGGAAGCTCGAGCAGTATCAGGTCGCCAGTAACTAGTTCGTAGTGCGACGCGCGTCATCCCACGGGGGGATTTCAGCTCACGGAGATCCCCCCATTCGTTGGGTGATGGGCTCTGAAATGACGGGATTCCCCCTTTCGTATCGTTCCCGCGGGCTGAAGCCCGCTCTCGGCGCAATCGCGGCCTGAAGGCCTTACACGGCCGAGCCCCCCTGAAGACCTCGTGGGGGGGCTCGATTGGGTCTCGATTGGGTCTCGACCCGGCTCGACCGTCCCCGGGCCCGGCCATTCAAGCCCTTCAGGGCGCGATCGCGCCGAGAGCGGGCTTCAGCCCGCGGGAACGGGGGGAGGGTTACCCTACTCACGGTGGTAGCCTCGCTATCACTCAGCCCTCAAGTGCCCGAACCCCGACTCGTCGCTGAGGATCTGGTCGTCGAGCCAGCGATCGATGATGCTTTTCCGGAAGCGCCACTCCTTGCCGAGCTTCGCGGCGGGGATGCGCTTCTCCTGGGCCCACTTGTAGATGGTCTGCGGGGTTAGGCGCAGATATTCGGCGACTTCCTCGAGAGTCAGAATGTCGGGACCGTGATTCGCGGTCACGGGTGGGTATTCCCCTGGGCGTGTTCGGGCGTGAAGGGGAAGGGCGGAGTGACGCGCGCCGAGTCGGGGTGCGCCAGGATCGTGTCGCCGGCGATGAGCTTGTTCGCGGCATAGATCACGGCCGCGTAGAAATTCCCCTGATAATTGCCGAAGATCCGGAACGGCCGGTTCTGGTCGCCCAGGAAGGGCCGGAGGTTCCAGGCCAGCTGGACGCCGACAAACCCGAAGAGCAGGGCCCAGACCCGCATGATGGTGAGTGCCTTCCGCGGATAGACTCCACGCTTCTCGCAGACCAGCGAGAGCCCGCCGTGCAGGGCGACCATGCCGAAGATGCCCGCGACCATCGCCAGCGCGATGTTGAGCAAGTGCTGGAAGTAGTAGTTGGCGCCCGTGATGAGGAAGAACGCGGTGATCGGTACGAAGGCCGCGAGCAGGACCGAGGTGAGGGCCAGCGCGGCGCAAACCATCACCACCACCTGGGTGAGCCGGAGCCGCGAGCCCACCAGCACCTGCACGACATAGAAAGCGGGGAAGCAAATCACGAACGTGGCGAAGAAGAGGAACGGCAGCTTCACGCCGGCTGAGAGCGCCTGCAGGGGCCCTGAGTACATTCCCGCGACGAACCCGAAGAATCCGGAAAAGACGACGATCGTGAGAATGGTGTATCGCAATGCGCGGTCGAGATGGGTACCTTCCACGACCTCCTCGAAGAACCGGTCGCGATCCGACAAAAGAGCACGGAAGAACTCGGAATAGTTGGTGAGGGAAGAGCGGGTGTCGGGCGTGGTCGTCATGATCCCTGGCCGGGAGTGGTGCCGCCAACCTACCTGTATAACGATATTTAGGCAAGGATATTACTGTTTACTACTGTTTACATGGCGTTCAGACTGTGAACCTCGCCGTCCTGGCGACCCGCTCCTCGGGTCCGTATATGGGTGTGTCCATTCACCTCGAGTTCGATGCCTAAAGCCCGCCGCGCGCGGCCCCGCTCCCGGGCCTCCCGCCCGACCCGCGTTTCCCACGTCGCCCGCCGGCAGGCGGCGCTGCTGCGGCTGTCCACCGGCATCGCGGGCGCGCACGACGAAGCCGCGATCTTCGACGCGGTGGTCAACGGGCTACACGACGAGGCCCTGGGCTACAACTTCCTCGCGCTCTTTCTCCTGGATCCCGGTACCCGCGAGCGCGTCATGCTGGCCTCGGTCGGCTGGCCGGGCGTGCATCGCGGGATGCGCGTGGCGCCCTCCGCCGGTCTCTCCGCCCGCGCCATCGCCGACGGGCAGCTCCACTACACGCCGAACGTCACCCGCGAAAAGAACTACGTCGCCTCGCTCGCCTCGGGCTCCGAGGTGGATATCCCCCTGAAGGTGGACGGCGAGACCATCGGGGTGCTGGTGGTCGAATCGAGCGAGCCCAACGCGTTCGATGAGCAGGACTTCGAGATCCTCACCGCGGCGATGGACCAGGCGGGGATCGCGCTGGCGCGCATCCGGCTCCTGGCCGAGGAGCGCCGCCGGGCGAACGAGCACGCGGCCCTCCTCGACTCGATGGGCGCCTTGTCGGGAGACCTGGAGCTGAACCGGGTGCTGCAGGTGGTGCTCGACCGCGCCGTGGCGCTCCTGTCGAGCACCGGCGGCGAGGTGGCCATCTTCGACGAGATCTCCCAGGAGCTGGTGGTGCTCGCCAGCGCGAACATCGGCAAGGACTCGACCGGCACGCGCCTCAAGATGGGCGAGGGCGCGATGGGCCACGTGGCCCGCACCCGCGAGCCCATCCTGATCCCGTCCTACCACGAATGGTTGGGCCGGTCGCCGAAATACGCCGACTGGGTGGTGCATTCGGTCATGGTGGCGCCGCTGCTCATCGGCAAGCGCCTGGTAGGCGCCATTTCCGCCGTGCACTCGGATCCGAACCGGGTGTTCGGCCCCGAGGACCTCCGGCTCCTCAACCTGTTCGCCCCGCAGGTCGCGATCGCCATCGAGAACGCGCGGCTCTACACCGACGCGCAACGGCAGAAGCAGTACTTCTCGGAGCTGGTGCGGAACAGCCCGGTGGCCATCGTGACGCTCGACGCCAACAAGACGGTCCGGAGCTGCAACCCGGCCTTCGAGCGGCTCTTCGGCTACTCCCAGGAGGAGGCGATCGGTCAGGTCCTCGACAACCTGATCACCACCGAAGCGACCCGGCATCAGGCCGAGGAGTACACGCGCGAAGCGCTGGACCGGCCCATCGCGGGCGTGGGCCAGCGGCGCCGCAAGGACGGCACCATCGTGGACGTGGAGGTGCTGGGCGTCCCCGTGATCGTGGACGGCGAGCACGTCGGACCGATGGCGCTCTACCACGACATCACCGAGCTCCAGCGCGCCCGCGACGCGTCCGAGGCCGCGAACCGGGCCAAGAGCCAGTTCCTGGCCAACATGAGCCACGAGCTCCGGACTCCGCTGAACGCCATCCTGGGATACGCGGAGCTGGTCCGGGAAGAGGCGGAGGAGCGGGGGCTGAAGGAGTTCACGCCCGACCTGGACCGTATCGGGGCCGCCGGCCGCCACCTCCTGACCCTGATCAACGACGTCCTCGACCTGTCCAAGATCGAAGCCGGCAAGATCGAGCTGGTGACCGCGTCGTTCCCGGTGCGGCGCGTGGTGGACGACGTGCGGGCCACCGTCGAGCCCCTGGTGGGCCGGAAGTCCAATACCCTCACGGTCAGCTGTCCCGACGCCGTGGGCACCATGCACTCGGACGAGACCCGCATCCGCCAGGTGCTCTTCAACCTCCTGTCCAATGCCTCGAAGTTCACGGAGCGGGGGGCGATCACGCTGGACGTGTCCCGGGCGGGGGACGTGGTGACCTTCGCCGTCTCCGACACCGGGATCGGGATGACCCCGGAGCAGCAGGACAAGCTCTTCGAGGCGTTCGTCCAGGCCGACGCGTCCATCGCGGCCCGGTTCGGAGGCACCGGACTGGGCCTCGCCATCTCGCGCCGCCTCTGCCGCCTGATGGGCGGGGACATCGAAGTCTCGAGCCACATCGGCCGGGGCACGACGTTCACGGTTCGCCTGCCCGCCACCGCCCCCGAGTCCGCGTGAAAAAGCGCCCGCCCCGGTCGCCCCGGCCGCGCCGCCGGACGGCCCCGCGGGCGCGCCCCGCCCCCGCCCCCGCCGCGCGTCAGGACGCGTTGCTGCGGCTGTCCACCGAGATCGCGTCCGCCGAGAACGAGCGCGACGTGTGCCGCGCCGTGGTGGCCGGGCTGTTCGACAAGGCGCTCGGCTACGACTTCGTGGCGGTCCTCCTGGTGGATCAGGCCTCCGGGGAGCGGGTCCTGGTCGCCAGCGAAGGATGGAAGGACGCCCCCGCCGACCTGCGCATCCGTCCCGGTCAGGGACTCTCGGAACGCCCGCTGCTCGACGGCCGGCTGCACTACGCGCCGCGCGTCACGCGGGAGACCCGGTACCTCCCCACCCGCAATGAAGGCTCCGAGGTGGACGTGCCGATCCTCGCCAACCGCGAGCTGGTCGGGGTGCTGGTGGTGGAGAGCAACCGGGCCGACGCGTTCGAGCCCGACGACCTCCAGATCCTCGCGGCCGCCGCCCACCAGGCCGGCATCGCCATCGGGCGGGTCCGGTTGCTGGGCGCGCTGCACGTGCGCGCGTCGGAGCAGCAGGCGCTCATCGACACGATGTCCGACCTCTCGCGGCAGCTGGAGCTGTCCAAGCTCCTCCAGGCCGTCCTCGAGCGCGCGGTGGGGCTGCTCGGCGTCAGCCACGGCGAGCTGGCCATCTATCAGCCCGACTCCCGCGATCTGGAGATCGTGGCCAGCCACAACGTGGGGCGCCGCGACACCACCGGCACCCGGATGAAGCTCGGCGAGGGCGCGATGGGCCACGTGGCCCGGGCGCGGGAGCCGGTGCTCATTCCCGATTACCGGCAGTGGCCCGGCCGGTCGGCGCAGTATGCCGCCGTGGAGTTCCACGCGGTGATGGCGGCGCCGCTCCTGATGGGCGACCATCTGGTGGGCGCGATGGCGTTCATGGACCGGGACCCGCGGCGCCAGTTCGGCCTCGAGGATCTCCGCCTGCTCAATCTGTTCGCGCCCCAGGCGGCGGTCGCCATCGAGAACGCCCGGCTGTACACCGCGGCCCAGCACCAGACCCGCTACTTCCAGGAGCTGGTGGAGAACAACCCCGTCGCCATCGTGACTCTGGACCAGCAGCACAATGTCGTGTCCTGCAACCCCGCGTTCGAGGCGCTGTACGGGTACACCCAGAGCGAAGTGCTGGGCCGGAACCTCGACGACCTCATCACCACGCCGGAGACCCGGCGGCAGGCGGTGGCGTACACGGAGCAGGCGCTGAACCAGCGCCCGGTGAAGGTCATCTCGCAGCGGCGCCGGAAGGACGGCACGTTCGTGGACGTCGAGGTCCTCGGCGTCCCGGTGGTGGTGGGCGGCAAGCGGGTGGGCCTGATGGCGCTCTACCACGACATCACGGCCCTGCTCGCGGCCCGGCGCGAGGCCGAGGAGGCGAGCCAGGCCAAGAGCCGGTTCCTGGCCAGCGTGAGCCACGAGCTCCGGACCCCGCTCAACGCCATCATCGGCTACAGCGAGCTGCTGCAGGAAGAAGTGGAAGAGCTGGGGGTGGGCCAGCTGACCGGGGATCTGGGGCGGGTCAAGGCCGCGGGCCAGCTCCTGCTCGCGCTCATCAACGACATTCTCGACCTGTCGAAGATCGAGGCCGGGAAGATGGAGGTGCATCTCGAGACGTTCGAAGTGCGGGACGTGCTGGACGCGGTCACCGCCACGGTCCAGCCCCTGCTCGAGAAGAACGCCAACCGCCTGGTGGTGGAGGGCGCGGCGGGGTGCGGCGCGATGCGGGCGGACCGCACGAAGTTGACGCAGATGCTCTTGAACCTGCTCTCCAACGCGTCGAAGTTCACCAAGGCCGGCACCATCGCGTTGAAGGTCACGCGGGCCGAGGAGCCCGACGAGACGTGGGTGACGTTCGCGGTGTCGGACACGGGGATCGGGATGACCGAGGAGCAGATCGGCCGCCTCTTCCAGGCGTTCTCGCAGGCCGACACGTCCATCGCCGGGAAGTACGGGGGCACCGGGTTGGGCCTCGCCATCACCAAGCGGTTCACGGAGCTGATGGGGGGCGAAGTGCGGGTGGAGAGCCGGCCCGGAGTGGGCTCGACCTTCAGTGTCAAACTGCCCGCGGGCACGCGGGACGCCGTGACGAGGAGTGGGTGATGCCCAGGATTCTGCTGGTGGAAGACAACGAGATGAACCGCGACATGCTTTCCCGGCGCCTGGTCCGGAAGGGCTTCGAGGTCGACATGGCCTTCGACGGCAAGGCCGGCGTCGACAAGGCGCGGGGCGGGGCCTACGACCTCATCTTGATGGACATGAGCCTCCCCGAGATCGACGGCTGGGAAGCGACCCGCCAGCTGCGGGCCGCGCCGGAGACGAAGGCCGTTCCCATCATCGCGCTGACCGCCCACGCGATGGCGGGGGACCGGGAGAAGGCGCTCGCGGCGGGCTGCAACGACTACGACACCAAGCCCATCGAGCTCGACCGTCTGCTCGGGAAAATGGCGGCCCTCCTGCCCGCATCCGGCGCGTGAGTCACAGCGCGCCCGGCTCGAACCCCGTCGCCGCCCTGCGGCACGACCTCCGCACGCCGGTCAATCACATCGTCGGGTACACGGAGATGCTCCTCGAGGACCTCGAGGGGCCCGGGAACGACGCCCGCCGGAAGACGCTCGAGACGACGCTCGAGGCGGCGCGCGAAGCCCTGAAGCTCATCTCCCTCGTCCTGGCCCCCACGCGGGACTCGGTGGAGCCGGCGGAGGTGTCCGGGCTCTATCACAGCCTCGAGGTTCCGCAGCGCCGGATCCTCGACGCCGTCCGCACCCTCCTGGCCGCCGCGGGTGAAGTCCCGAATCCCACGTTCGCGGAGGACCTGCGCAAAATCGAAGCGGCGGCGGCGCGGCTGGTGCCGCGCGAGGCGCCGCCCACGGCGGGCGCGGCGAACGCCGGCGCCGCGGACGCGGCGGGCAAGGCCCGGGTCCTGGTGGTGGACGACGAGGCGGGGAACCGGGACCTGCTCGCGCGCCGCCTGCAGCGCGAGGGGTACGCGGTGCTCGCCGCCGCCGGCGGCCGCGAGGCGCTCGAGCTGGTGGCGAAGGAGCCCGTGGACGTGGTGCTCCTCGACGTGATGATGCCCGACCTGGACGGGCTCGCGGTGCTCGAGCGGCTCAAGGCCGACCCGGCGTCCCGCGACCTCCCCGTGATCATGATCTCCGCCCTCGACGATCTCTCGGCCATCGCCAACTGCATCCAGGCCGGCGCTCTCGACTACCTCCCCAAGCCCTTCGAGCCCGTGATCCTCCGGGCCCGCCTGGCGGCATCGCTCGCCGAGAAGCGGTTCCGCGATCAGGAGCGCGACCTGGTCCGGGCCCTGGGCGTCGTGACCGCGGCGGCGGCGTCGGTGGAGGCAGGTGCGTACCAGGCCGGCCAGCTGGGCGACATGGCCCAGCGCGCCGACGCGGTGGGCCGCCTGGCGCGCGTGATGGACCGCATGGCCACCGAGGTCGGCGCGCGCGAGGCCAATCTGCGGGGCCGGCTCGAGCGCCTCCGGACCGAGATCGGCGTGGCCCGGCAGACGCGGGAGGTGGTGGCCCGGAACGACGAAGACGCGCTGGGTGCGGGCGAGACCTTCGCGGGGCGCTACCGGGTGGAATCGGTGCTCGGACGCGGCGGGATGGGCACCGTCTACAAGGCCCGGGACACCGAGCTGGACGAGGTCGTGGCGATCAAGACCCTCCGCCCGGAGCTCGTGGTCGACGACGAATCCCGTGAGCGGTTCAAGGACGAGATCCGCCTCACCCGGCGCATCACCCACCGGAACGTCGTGCGGACCCACGACTTCGGAGAGGCGAACGGACTCTGGTACATCACGATGGAGTTCGTCGAGGGGCTCACCGTCCGCCAGCTCCTCGACGCCCGCGGCACCCTCGGCGTCGGGTCGGCGCTCGCCATCGGCTCCCAGCTCGCCGAGTCGCTCGGCGTCGCGCACGAGACCGGGGTGATTCACCGCGACATCAAGCCCCAGAACCTGCTGCTCGACCCCGAGGGCGTACTCAAGGTCATGGACTTCGGCGTGGCGCGGCTCGCCACGGGCACGGCGGCGCGGCACACGCAGGCGGGCCTGATCGTCGGCACGCCGGCCTACATGAGCCCCGAGCAGCTCACCGGAGAGGAAGTGGATCCGCGGAGCGATCTCTACTCGGTCGGGGTGGTGCTGTTCGAGCTGCTCACCGGCCGCCTGCCGATCGACGGCGCGACGGTGATGGCGCTCTTCGCGAAGGTCCTGTCCGAGCCGGCGCCGCGGCCGGGGAGCCTCGTGGCCGGCGTGCCGCCCGCCCTCGACGCGCTCGTCGTGCAGCTCCTGGCCAAGCGTCCCGAGGACCGGGTGGAGAACGCGGCCGTCCTCCTGCAGCGTCTCCAGGCCCTGGCCTAGGACGCAACCCCGGAAGGGGTCGGGCCATCCAACCGAGAACCCCTTCGCCCGGACCCACATGACGCTCCGCCACACCCTGCGATCCCTGCGCCACCGCCCCGGGTTCGCGGGGCTCGTGATCCTGACGCTGGGACTCGGCATCGGCGCCGCGACGGCGATCTTCACCGTGGTCAACGCGGTCCTCCTCAAGCCCCTGCCGTATCGCGACCCCTCCGGGCTCGCGTTGATCTGGAGCAGGTGGAGCAACTTCGACAAGACCTGGGTGTCCCTCGCGGAATACGCGGACTACCAGCGCCAGACCCAGCTCTTCGAGGACGTCGCCCTCTGGAATACGGGCGGGGAGGTGACGCTCACCGGTCCGGAGGGTCACGCGGAGAGCGTGTCGGGCGCGCAAGCCACCGCCAACCTGCTGGACGTCCTGGGCGTGACGCCCGCGGCCGGGCAGATGTTCTCCGCCGCCGAGGACGTGCCGAACGGACCGGCGGTGGTGATGGTGGGGTACGACCTGTGGCGGCGGCGGTGGGGCGGCGATCCGGGGCTCGTGGGGAAGACCGTCCAGGTGGACGGCCAGCCGTACCGCGTATCAGGGATTCTTCCCCGTGACTTCCGCCTGCCGCTCGAGTTTCAATCGCGGAATTCGGTTCAGCTCCTCGGCCCGGTGCAAATGGACCGGTCCGCGCCGTCGCGGGGCAGTCATTGCTGCTACACCATCGGCAGGCTCAAGCCCGGCGTGACGGCCGGGCTCGCGAGCAACGAGATCCATTCGCTCGCCACTCAATGGACCCAGCAGGGGCTCTACCCGGTGGACATGCGGTTCCAGCCCTTCGCGGTGTCACTCGACGACGAGGTGACCGGTCCGGTGCGGCCGGCGCTCGTGCTCCTGACGGCCGCGGTGACGCTGCTCCTGGTGCTCACCTGCGCCAACGTCGCCAATCTGATGCTCACCCGGGCCTCGGACCGCGGGCGGGAGATGGCGGTGCGCGCGGCGCTGGGGGCGGGGATCCGCGACATGCTCCGCCTGGCGCTCGGCGAAAGCCTGGTGCTGGGCCTGGCCGGCGGGGCGCTGGGGCTCGGACTCGCCTGGGCCGGAGTCCGGGTGCTGGCGGCGCGGGCGCCGACCACGCTCCCGCGCATCGCGGAGCTCGGGATCGACGGACGGGTCGTGGGACTGGCCCTGGTGCTCGCGGTCGGCACCGGGATGCTGTTCGCGCTGGCCCCGTTCGCGAAGGTGCTGCGGCTCGATCTGGCCGACTCCCTGCGGGCCGGGCGGGGGCAGAGCGCCGGCATCGACCGCCGGCGTGCCCGTACCGTCCTGGTGGTGTGCGAGATGGCGTTCGCCGTCCTTCTGTTGGTGGGTGCCGGCCTGACGATCCGCACCTTCATCAACCTGATGCGCATCGATCCGGGATTCGACTCCCGGAACGTGCTCACGCTGCATCTCTCCTTGCCCGCCGCGAAGTACAACACGGTGGAGAACGCGAACGCGTTCTTCCGGACCCTCGGGGATGAAGTGCGGAAGCTCCCCGGCGTCCAGGCCGCCGGCTTTGCCCGCCTCCTGCCGCTCGCCACCGAGATGGGTGATGCGGGACTTCGCATTCAGTCGAAGCCGCTCGCTCCCAACGCGCCGGGGCGGCAGGCGGACTGGCAGGCGGTCACGCCCGGCTACTTCGAGGCGATGAAGATTCCCCTGGCCGCGGGCCGGTACTTCGACGCGCACGACGACCTGAACGGCGAGCAGGTCATCATCCTCAACCGGGAGCTGGTGAAGGAGTACTTCCCGGGGGAGGATCCCCTGGGCCAGCTGATTCAGGTCGGGCAGGACTCCGCATGGCGCCGGGTGGTGGGAGTGGTCGGGGACGTGC
>Ga0335071_10004762_pt1 | contig 14172 bp, 9 predicted proteins | sample Lox_Sample_15_FD_206724 | JGI IMG/M metagenome (GOLD analysis project Ga0335071, IMG submission 206724) | Soil microbial communities from Loxahatchee National Wildlife Refuge, Florida, United States - Lox_Sample_1.5 | ecosystem: Environmental > Terrestrial > Soil > Wetlands | place: USA: Florida... | reverse complement strand
TGAACGCCTCTACGAACCACCTACCTCCGGCGATCCCCGCCTCACCCCACGACAAGGCAGCCCACTGAGAAAACGAGTTCTCACCCAACCCACAACAGGAGGTGCACTATGAAGCCAAGCCCTTGTCCTGGGCCGACGCGACCCTGGCGGGGTCGGTGACAAAGCCGCGGGCCTGCGCGTAATCCAACCAACCTACGGTAAACTGCGGATTGACCGTATCGACCTTGGCCACAATCGGTTTCATGTTATCGGGAATCAACACCTTAAATACCCCGCCGAAGAACCGCCACGCCGCCTCACACCCGGCGATGATCGCCTCCAGGGTCTGAGCAAACGTCAACCACACGAACATGTGCCGTGAATACACGGCGGTGAAAATCAACGCATGCACCACCCGGCGCCGACCGACCTCCGCATCGAAGATCATCCCCATCCGGGCGAAATCGATTTGACACTCCATCCCGGGCTCGCCGTCGGCCACCGGCACCGTCGCACCACGGCGCCTGCCCCGATACTCGGTGTGCTGCTGGCAGTAGCGATGCAGGGTGCGCTGCGGCACCAGCACGCCTTCACGGGCCAACAGGTCGACGATCTTGACCACCGTCAGGCCCGCTTTGACCCAGCCATCGATACGAGCATGATTGGCGCACAGCGCTTCCCACACCGCACCATGGCCCTGCGGGCGATCCGGACGCACCGCCGCCACTACCGCACCGATCAGCTCATCGGTGAGCTGCTCGACGCCACCCTCACGATCCAGCCCAGCTGCGACCGCCGCGTCCACATACCGGCGGACTTTATGCCGCAGTGATCGTTATGCCGTGCAGTCGTTGAGGTTCGGTGTCGGAGAGGGCGATCGGCCCGCAATGTTCGGCATAATCGTGCGGGCTTGCGGGCGTCATACTGGCTGGTGGGTGGACGGTCGCGATGGCGGAGCGTGGTTCCGGATTGGCGGGTGGTCCGGCCCGGATTGTGGTAGCCGGGCCGTTGGCACCGTTCGCGGCTGGGATGCGGGCCGAGCTGACGGAGCAGGGGTTCACCCGCCATGCCGTGGCTGCGCATTCGCAGCTGCTGGCACATTTGAGCGGATGGCTGGCCGCGCGCGAACTGGCGCCCGGCGATGTGAATGCTGATGTCTTGCAATCGTTTCTGTCGGATCGGCGGGCGGCTGGCCACGGGTTCCTGGTGTCGCTGCGCGGCATGGCGCCGCTGCTGGGTTATCTGCGTGGGTTGGGCGTCGTGCCGAACCCCGGGCTGCCGACGCCGGTCGGGCCTGCGGAAGAGTTGCTGGCCGAGTATCGGATCTATCTGAGGGACGAGCGAAGCCTGGCCCCGCTGTCGGTGGATCGCTATTGCACCGATGCCAGGTTGTTCCTGTCGCGGCTGCCGCCACCGTTGGAGTCGTCGTTGCACGGGTTGTCCGCTGAGCAGGTCACCGATTTCCTGGTGGCCGAGGTTGCCCAGCGGAGGACCTGGGCGGCGAAATCTCTTGTCACTGCGCTGCGGTCGTTGCTGCGGTTCCTGCACGTCACGGGCCGCATCCCGCGCTCGCTGGTGGCTGCGGTGCCATCGGTGGCCGGGTGGGGTTTGGGTACCTTGCCCCGCGCGGTGGGTGGTGCGCAGGTGGCCGCGCTGCTGGGTAGCTGTGATCGGACCTCGTCGCGGGGACGCCGCGATTACGCGATCGTGATGCTGTTGTCGCGGTTGGGATTACGCAACGGCGAAGTCGCGCATCTTCGGCTCGACGACATCGACTGGCAGAGCGGTCAGATCATGGTCCGCGGGAAGGGCAACCGGTACGAGGCGATGCCACTGCCCGATGATGTCGGCCGCGCGGTGGTCGACTACCTTGTCCGTGGACGACCACCAGGAATCGGTTCCCGCAATGTTTTCGTCATCACCAGGGCACCGTTCACGCCACTGTCGCTGAGCGCGATCACCAGCATCGTCGTGGCTGCCTGTGAACGCGGTCGGGTCGCTCGGATCAGCCCGCATCGGCTGCGGCACTCGGTGGCCAGCGATCTGCTCGCCCGTGGGGCACCGCTGGCCGAAGTCGGGCAACTGCTGCGTCATCATGCCGAATCCACCACTGCCGTCTATGCGAAGCTGGACTATCGGGCGCTGGCAACGCTGGTGCGGCCCTGGCCAGGATCGCCGTTATGATCGCGCCGCCCATCACGCTGCGGCAGCGCGCCGACCAGTATCTGATGGTGCGGCGGGCGCTGGGCTACAAGCTCGTCGACACCGAGCACCTGCTGATGCAGTTCATCGACCATCTCGACCACTGCGGTGCCACGACGATCACCACCACGGCGGCAGTGGATTGGGCCACCCAATCGCAGGGCAAACCCAACTGGGAGCGGCGCCGGTTGACGGTGGTGCGCGGATTCGCCCGTCACCTGCACGCCCTGGACCCCGCCTGCGAAGTTCCACCGGACGGATTGCTGCGCTGTTTCCGGAATCGCCCTGTCCCGCACTTGTATTCCGACGCCGAGATCCAGGCTCTGATGCAGGCACCAGAGACCGTGTTCCGTCGGCCGCTGCGCAAGGCGACCTACCGCACTCTCATCGGCCTTCTCGCGGTGACCGGCATGAGGGTCGGCGAAGCAGCACGCCTGGACCGTGATCAGGTCGACCTCGATGCCGGTGTGGTGCGCATCGTTAACTCGAAATACGGCAAATCCCGGCAGATCCTGCTGCACGAAACCACAACTGCGGTGCTGCGCGACTACAGCCAGCTGCGAGACCACACCGCCGGCACCGACGCGTGGGCGGCGTTTTTCGTCTCGGCCAGCGGCCGGTTGGTGGTCAACACCATCGACTACACCTTCGCCGATCTGCTCGACCCCGCCGGAATCCACACCACCGCCGGCCAGCCGCACCCGCGGGTCGGCGATCTGCGTCATTCCTTCGCGGTGCGCACCCTACTGGAGTGGTATCGCGGTGGCGCCGACGTCCAAGCACAGTTGCCGCTGCTGTCGACTTGGATGGGCCATATTTCGCCAGCCTCGACGTATTGGTATCTGCAGGCCGCTCCGGAGCTGTTGGGGTTGGCCGCGCAGCGGCTCGAGGATCCTATTCCCACCACCGCGCAAGGAGCTCTGTCATGGCCACGCTCGCGCCGCTTCTCGAAGCGTTCCTCACCGATGATCTGATGGCGCAGCGTCACGCCAGCCCGAACACCGTCACCGCCTACCGCGATACCTTCCGGCTGTTGCTGGTGTTCACCCGCGACCGGACCGGCAAGCCACCACAGACGATGGACATCACCGACTGGGACGTGCCGTTGATCAGTGCGTTCCTGCAGCATCTGGAAGCCGACCGCGGCAATGCCGTTACCACCCGCAATGCCCGCCTCGCCGCGATCCATTCACTGTTCGTCTTCGCCGCGCTGCGCCATCCTGAACATGGCGGGCTCATCCAGCGCGTGTTGGCCATGCCGCCGAAACGATGTGACCAGCCCGGCGTCTGCTTCCTCACCGCCGCCGAAACCAACGCGCTGCTGGCCGCACCTGATCGGTCGACCTGGACCGGCCGCCGCGACCATGCCCTGCTGCAAGTGGCCGTCCAGACCGGGCTCCGCGTCTCCGAGCTGATCGATCTGCGTCGCCAAGACGTACACCTGGGCGCCGGACCGCACGTGCGCTGCCGAGGCAAGGGACGCAAGAACCGTGTCACCCCGCTGACCACGACAACCGTTGCTGCACTGCGCATCTGGCTGGCCGAACGCGGTGGCACTAACACCGACCCGATCTTCTGCACTCGAACCGGCCATCCGCTGAGCCGCGACGCCGTCGAACACCTCGTCACCCGACACGCAGCCACCGCCGCACGCGCCCTCCCCGCCCTGGCGGCGAAACACGTTTCTCCGCATACCCTGCGCCACACTGCAGCGATGGCATTGCTGCACGCTGGCGTCGACCTGTCGGTGATCGCACTCTGGCTCGGACACGAGTCCACCCAATCGGTTCAGACCTACCTCCACGCCGACATGGCCCTCAAGGAACGCGCCCTGGCCCGAACCAAACCCGACGAGGCCGCCCCGGATCGCTACCACCCACCCGACACCCTGCTCGCCTTCCTCACCAGCCTCTGACCACCGCACGATTATGCCGACCACTTCGGGCCGATCGCCCTCTCCGACACCGAACCTCAACGAATGTACGGCATAACGATCACTGCGGCATAAGGTCCGTTATGCCGACATCGGCATAACGGACCGTCTTGCGATCCACCCCAGCCAGGGCGGCCGCCCGCCGATACCCTGCACCCGATAGCCAGCACCGCAGCAGCTCAACTACCTCGACCACAGAAACCTCCCGAAACATCCAGCGGACCCTTTCCTCCACATCAATCGACGTGAAGCGATCCGACCCAATAACTGAGCGACCACCCGGGCACGACACGCCGGGTGGTCCCATTACTGGCTAACGAGTGGTCCCATGACCGTGGCTAAACCCTGCTCAAACCGGTCCCATCACCGTGGCGGTCGACAGGTATCTGGCGGCGGATGACCGGCGGACCATGGGTCCTGGCCTGCCGTTTCGTGCCGGGGGTTAGCGGAAGCTCACGCGGGCGCAAGCCGATGATCGGGCCGCAACGACGTCGGTTGTCGGCGGCACTGAGCATTGGTGGGGTGTGGGGATCGAGCCGAGTGGCTACGAGGTAGGGGTGGTCGCCGGCGGGATCTTCGGTGTGCACAGCTAAGCACGCATCGAAAGATGAGGTCCAACGATGGCCCAGTCCGGGTCGGCGGTGTCCGAGGTGGCTCGATGCAGCTGAGCGTCGTCGATGAGCACATCTGCGGTGCATCGTCGGGGCACTCGTAGCACGCTCAGCTCGATGTCTGCCCGCTCGATTAACGGCGGGGTTTCCGCGTCTGTGTACTACTTGTCGCTAATGGCCTTCGCGAGGGTGTATCGAAGCATGTTTGAAACGACTGTGCACCTTGGCAATTCAGCCGATGACGATGATGTCACACTCGTCAGCCAGCTGTTGGACTATTGCTGCCGCCAGCGTGATGTTGGTGTGATCAGGGGTGTGTGGCCTCTCAGACTAGCGCGACTTGGCCTTGGCCCTGTACGAGGAACTCGGCCGGTCGGGCTGCTCCAACATTTTAGTCTCGGGCAATGGGACAACCGCAGCCCGAACGTGAATGCGCGGCGGTCGCCGTCGCTCACGTAACCCGATGTCCGTACTGCATCAGCGGGCACACCAAGCTCGCCCACCGCAGGGCGCTACCGACGAAGAGATCATGGAGGCCATTTAGGTCACCGCCGAAATGCGTGCCGGCGGCGCGTTCGCCCACTCCACCGTGGCCCTACACACCCTCGACGAGTCGACCAGTAACCGTGCAACCTCGACCCTGATGTGATGCAACAGTTTCTCGGCGAACCCGCCTGGGGCTGGTGTGGTCGATGCTGATGCCTGCGCGGGCCGGGGCCGTCACAAGCTCTCGATGACCCCGCCCTCAGCGCTCCGCCCGTCCGGCCAGATCGTGGTCGCCACGTGGTGCAGCATGGCGGCGAAGGTGATGATCCATGCAGCCAACGCGACCCAGCCTTCGAGGTCGCCGATTCGTTCCACAATCGGCAGATGGTCGGCTTGGCCGAGGTAGTGGGAGGCCACCCCGTACATGCCGAGCGGAAACACCACACTCCACAGCGCTGCCTCATAGCGCAGCGGAATGCTGTGCACCACATGCCGCCAAATGCCGCCGGCGAGCAGCGGTGGGATCAGCCAGGTGCCGAAGGCCCAGAACAGCACCGATGTCGCGGCGATGAAGCCGTGCGTGGCGGCGAGTACCGGGGCGTCGGCCATCGCGACGATGCGTGCGCCGGCCAGCACGGTGATCGCGGTGGCGCCCATGGCCACCCAGTACGGTGGGGTGAGATCTTGCGGTCGCAGCGGGTAGAGCAGCATGCGGGTGGCGACGAACGCGCCGACGGCGGCATACAGGAACACGCCCACCGACCAGCAGAACACGGCGAGCAGCGCCAGTTCGCGGCGGCCGGGTCCCAGCTGGGGTTGTAGCGCGGCGGCCAGCACCGCGACGGACTGGCTGGCGACCACCCAGATGAACCAGGTGCCGTTGGCGCCCTGCAGCACCGACTCGTGGCCGTGGCTCAGAAGCGCTGTCCAGGGCACCAGGTAGCCGAGGATCAGCCAGGCGAGCGCGCCGACTGCCAGCAACGCCAACGCGAACGCGTGATGGGCGTCGATGGCCAGTCGGGTGCCCAGCACGTCGGTGGCAGCGACGAAAGTGAAAGTCGCGAACCCGCGTTGTGGATCGGAAAGGTCGCCGGTGAATTCTTTGCCGAAGGACACGATTCGAGCCATGCTCATGGCGACCAGAACGAGGTAGGCGATGCCGGCCACCCACAGCAGGACAACGGAGAGGGCGGACAGCCGGTGGTTGTGCATCGCGGTGGACATGATGCCGGTGGCCATGACCAGCGCGAAGTAGCCGGGGTTGAGGGTTCGTACGGCTTCGCGGGAGGCGTGTTGCACCGGCCGGCCGTTAGTACGGGACACCGATTTTGCGCCACTTGCGACCGCCGGTGCCCGGTTCAGCGGGCCGCGCAGCGATACGACTGCGGATGACGATGTAGGGCCGCCACAGATACCACAAGGGATAGCTCCATGCGTGTACGAGGCGGCTGAACGGCCAGACCGCGAAGATCGCCCACGCTGCGGCCGCGTGTACCTGGTACATGATCGGCGCGTGGTCGATCGCCGCCACGTTCGGATTGCCGGCGAACAGGCTGCGGAACCACACTGCGACGGTGTCGCGGTACTCGTAGCGCGGACCGAACGCCTGCACTCCCAGCGTGAGATAGATACCGAGGATGATGATGATCCCCAGCAGGATCAGCGCCAGGTAATCCACGGCACTGGTGGTGGCGCGCACCCGGGGCACCATGGTGCGCCGGAACACCAGCAGGCCCGCGCCGATCAGCACACCGATGGCGGCGATCGACCCGGCGATGCCGGAAAACAACTCGTAGCCGGTCTCGGGGATGCCGATCCACTGGGTGAACGAGCGCGGGATGAGGATGCCCAGGACGTGCCCGGCGATAGCGGCGAAGGTGGCGTAGTGAAACAGCGGGGCACCCCACTTGAGCAGCCGCCGCTCCTGCAGCTGGGTGGAGCGGCTGGTCCAGCCGAACTGGTCATACCGCCAGCGCCACACATGTCCCACGACAAAGATCACCAGCGCGGCGTAGGGCAGGATCACCCACCACAACATGTTCCACACGCTCATATGGACGTCCGTTCCGCTCGGTGTCCGGCAATGTATCCGGGCGGGGCGAACGGCTCCAGGCCGACCTCTTCGCGCGGAGGACCCGACTCCCAGGCCGCGCCAACCTGATCCAGCTCGCGCTTACCCAGGCCGGGCAGGCCGGCGATCACCGCGGTGACCACATCCGCATAGGGCGACTCCGCTTTCAATAGGGCGCGACGCAGCAGCTCGACGTCGGCACGGTGCCCGCGCAGCAGCCGCTGGCCACGGCCGCACAATGCGGCGAATTCGAGCACCATCGGCACATAGTCGGGCAGTTCGTCCTCGGATGGGATGAAGCCGGCGTCGCGGTAGGCGGCCTTGAAGGCCACCATCGCCATGCCGCGCTTGCGGGTGTCGCCGTAGCGGTAATAGGTCAGGTACAGCGCGCAGCGGCGACGCATGTCAAACGTGTGCACGTAGTGCTGCGCAACCTCGGTTGGCGGTGTGGCGCGCAGCCAGCCCAGGAAGCGCCCGAAGCACTCCCGCGCGGCCTTAGGGCCGGTGCCCGCCGCAAACGTATCGAGCTCGTAGAGGCCGTCGAAAAGCGCCGTCGTCGGGTATTGCAGCAGCACCGACGCCAGCTTGGCCGTCGCGGCGTTCACGCCTGGCCGGCTTCCGGAAACAGGTGCGGTGCGGGTTCGCTGCCATTCCAGCCGAGCAAATTGAACCGGGTGCGACCATCATCGGCCCTGAACGTGTGGGCCTCGGCGCGCGAGCTGGTCGGGCGATACGAGGCGATGCCGTGCGGTCCGGGCGGCCCGTGCCCGCCCATGCCCGGGCCCCCATCGGTGTCGAGGCTGCAGAACAGTTGCTCGTGCTGGCCCATCAGCCGCCCGGCCTCCTCGGCGTGCGCCGGCGGGATGACGTAGCGGTCCTCGTATTTGGCGATGGCCAGCAGCCGGTACAAGTCGTCGAGATCCTCGGCGGTGGCGCCGACCGATGCCGGGAGGTCCTCGTCGAGGTCGAGCCCGAGTTGGCTGGCACGCTGGATCGTCCGCACCACGGCGAGCTTGCGCAACACGGTACGCACGAGGTCGCCGTCACCGGCGGTGAACAGGTTGGCCAGGTACTCGATCGGGATGCGCAGCGCATCGATGGTGGCGAACACGTTGTCGGGGTTGTTCGCGTCATAGCCGTGCGCGCCCACTACATCGGCCACCGGGGAGAGCGGTGGGATGTACCAGACCATCGGCAGGGTGCGGTACTCGGGATGCAGCGGCAGCGCAATTTTGTGCCGCACGGCCAGCTCGTAGACCGGTGAGCGTGCCGCCGCCTGCAACCAATCGTGTGGGATGCCCGCCCGCCTAGCCGCGGCCGCCACGTCGGGATCGTGCGGGTCGAGGAATACACCCAGCTGCGCCTCGTAGAGCCGCTGCGGGTCGCGGGTTGCCGCGGCATCGAGCACGCGGTCGGCGTCGTAGAGGACCAGGCCCAGGTAACGCAGCCGCCCCACACAGGTCTCCGAGCAGATCGTGGGTTGTCCGGCCTCGATGCGCGGGAAGCAAAACGTGCACTTCTCCGCCTTTCCGGTGCGGTGGTTGAAGTACACCTTTTTGTATGGGCAGCCCGACACACAGAACCGCCAGCCGCGGCAGCGGTCCTGGTCGACCAGCACAATGCCGTCCTCCTCGCGCTTGTACATCGCCCCCGATGGGCACGACGCGACGCAGGACGGGTTGAGGCAGTGCTCGCAGATGCGCGGCAGGTAGAACATGAACACCTGCTCGAACGCCATCTTCACCCGATCCTCTAAGCCGGCCAGGTTCGGATCCCCGACCGCGATCTGCGGCGCACCGGCCAGGTCATCGTCGAAGTTGCTGCCCCACTTGACCGTCATGTCGCGGCCGGTCAGCGCGGAAATCGAATGCGCCGACGGGTTGGGGGTGCCCAGCGGGGCGTCGATGAGGCTTTGGTAGTCATAGGTCCACGGGTCGCCGTAGTCGTCGATACTGGGCAAGTCGGGGTTGTAGAAGATCGACAACAGCTTGCGCAGTCGCCCACCGGCCGCCAGCGCCAGCCGGCCCTTGCGGTCCAGCGTCCAGCCGCCGCGCCACATCTGCTGGTCCTCGTAGCGTTTCGGGTAGCCGATGCCCGGCTTGGTTTCGACGTTGTTGAAGTAGACGTACTCGGTTCCGGGGCGGTTGGTCCACACCTGCTTGCAGGTGACGGTGCAGGTGTGGCAGCCGATGCACTTGTCGAGGTTCATCACCATCGCCACGTTGGCCATCACCCGCATGGCACACACCCCGTCTCGGCCTCATCTGTCATCGGTACTGCACCTCTTGGGAGCGGCGACGGATCACGGTGATCTCGTCGCGCTGGTTGCCGGTCGGGCCGTAATAGTTGAAGGCATACGACAGCTGGGCGTAGCCGCCGATCATGTGGGTCGGCTTGATCACCAGCCTGGTCAGCGAGTTGTCGCCGCCGCCGTGCCAACCCGAGACCTCCGAGCGCGGGGTCATCAGGTGTCGGTCCTTGGCGTGGTACATGAACACGGTGCCTTCCGGCATTCGGTGGGTGACCACCGCCCGGCAGACGACCACGCCGTTGCGGTTGTACGCCTCGATCCAGTCGTTGTCGGCCACCGCGATCTTGGCCGCGTCGGCAGGGCTCATCCAGATCACCGGTCCGCCCCGAAACAAACGCAGCATGTGCAAGTTGTCCTGGTATTCGGAGTGGATCGACCATTTCGAATGCGGCGTGAGGTAGCGCACCGTAATCTCCGGCCGGCCGGGCTCACCCAGCCCCTGCTCGCCGAAGTGGCGGGCATAGTTCAGCGGCGGGCGGTAGGTGGGCAGCCACTCACCGTACTCGGCGATCCAGTCGTGGTCGAGGAAGAACTGCATCCGCCCGGTCAGGGTGTGCCAGGGTTTTTTGCGCTCCACGTTGACCACGAACGGCGAGTAGCGCCGCCCTCCGGTCTCGCTGCCCGACCACTCCGGCGAGGTGATCACCGACCGGGGCTGAATCTGGGTGTCGGCGAAGGTGATCTGTTCCCCGGCGCGCTCGGCGGCCAGGTCGGCCAGCGCCACCCCGGTGCGCTCCTCGAGGGCGTGCCAGCCCTGCACGGCGACGGCCCCGTTGGTCGTTCCCGACAGCGCCAGGATCGCCTCGGCCATGTCGATGTCGCGGGCCAGCGAGGGCCGCCCGTCGGCCAGCCCGCCGCGAACCGTGCCGTTGCGGCGGGCCAGATAGTCGACGGCCGCGGCGGGTTTCCAGGCGATGCCCTTGATCGCGGTTCCGGCCGTGTTGACGAGCGGGCCCAGCGCGGCCATCTTCGCCGCCACCGCGGTGTAGTCGCGTTCGATCGTCACCAGCCGCGGCATGGTGAGCCCGGGCACCGGCTCGCACTGGCCGGCCCGCCAGTCGGCCACCACGCCGCCGGGCTGGGCGAGCTCGTCGGCAGTGTCGTGCATCAGCGGCGCGGCGATCACGTCGGTGCGCACACCCAGGTGCCGCTCGGCGAGACGGGAGAACGCGTGAGCGATCGTGGTGAACGCGTCAAAGTCGGTACGCGTCTCCCACGGGGGCGCGATGGCCGGGTTGAACGAGTGTACGAACGGGTGCATGTCGGTGGTGGAGATGTCGAATTTCTCGTACCAGGTAGCCGCCGGCAGCACCACGTCGGAGTAGGTGCAGGTGCTGGTCATGCGGAAGTCGATGGTGGTGATCAGGTCGAGCTTGGCGCGCGGCGCGTCATCGCGCCAGCGCACGTCGGCCGGTCGTAGGTGCGGCGGGGTCTCCTCGGCGCGCACCGCATCGTGGGCGCCGAGCAGATGGCGCATGAAGTACTCCATGCCCTTGCCGGAGGAACCCAGCAGGTTGGCCCGCCACACCGTCATCACCCGCGGAAAGTTCGCCGGGTCGTCGGGATCCTCGCCGGCGAAGTCCATCCGGCCGGCCGTCAACTCGTCCACTACGAACTCGGCGATGTCCTTGCCCGCCTCGGCCGCCGCATCGGCCAAATCGAGGGGATTGCGGTTGAAGGCGGGATGGCACGGTGTCCAGCCCAGGCGCGACGCCTGCGCAAGCGCGTCGGCCGGCGCCTTGCCGCGAAACAGGCCCCGGCCCAGTGGGCTGGCCAGCTCGTCGGCGCCGAAACTCTCGTAGCGCCACTGGTCGGTGTGCAGGTAGAAAAACGAGGTGCCGGTCATGTGGCGGGTCGGCCGCTGCCAGTCCAGCCCGAACGCGACCTGCTGAAACCCGGTCAGCGGGCGCACCTTCTCCTGGCCGACGTAGTGCGCCCAGCCGCCGCCGTTGACCCCTTGACAGCCGCACAGCATCGTCAGCGTGAAAAATGTGCGGTAGATCTGATCCGAGTGAAACCAGTGGTTGCTGCCGGCTCCCATGGCGATCATCGACCGGCCACCGGACAGCTCGGCGTTGCGGGCGAACTCGCGCGCCACCCGCACGGCCGCCGCCGCCGGCACCGACGTGATGGCCTGCTGCCAGGCCGGCGTGCAGGGTTGGGTGGCGTCGTCGTAACACGTCGGCCACTGGCCCGGCATCCCCTCTCTGGGCACCGCATACTGCGCCATCAGTAGATCGAAGACGGTGGTCACCACCCGATCGCCCAGCCGCATCACCGGGACGCCGCGGCGGATCACCCCGCCGCCCTCAGTCTCGCCGACGTCGAAACGCGGCAGGTCGACTGCAACCGCATCCGGGTACCGCCCATGCAGGCTCAGCAGCGGGTCCACACCGCCGAGATCGAGGTTCCATTTGCCCTTTCCGGCCTCGGTGAAGTGGTCGGCGACGGTGCCATTTGGAACGAACGGTTCACCAGTTGCCGAGTCCAGCATCACGGTCCGGTGCGCGGCGCCCTCGTGCTGGTCACCGAGGTCGGCGGCGGTCAGGAAGCGGTCGGGCACGTACGCATCCCCGCGCGGGCGCAGGGTCACCAAGAATGGTAGGTCGGTGTAGGTCTTCACGTACTGGTGGAAGTAGGGCACCTGGCGGTCGCGGAAGAACTCGGTGAGGATCACATGGCCCATCGCCATCGCCAGCGCGCCGTCGGTGCCCGGCGCGCATGCCAGCCAGTCGTCGGCGAACTTGGTGTGGTCGGAAAAATCCGGGCTGACGACCACCACCTTCTGCCCGCGGTAGCGCGCCTCGGTCATGAAATGCGCGTCCGGGGTGCGCGTGATCGGCAGGTTCGTCCCCCAAATGATGAGATATGCCGCGTTCCACCAGTCGCCCGACTCGGGCACGTCGGTCTGGTCGCCGAACACCTGCGGCGAGGCGATGGGCATGTCGGCATACCAGTCGTAAAAAGAAAGGATCGTCGCGCCGATCATCGACAAGAACCGCGTCCCCGCCGAATAGGACACCTGCGACATCGCCGGGATCGGCGAAAACCCGACTACCCGATCCGGCCCGTAGGCCTTGACCGTGTGGACATGTGCGGCTGCGATCAGCTCGGCGACCTCATCCCATGTTGCGCGCACAAACCCGCCCTTGCCCCGAGCGTGCTTGTAGCGCGCGGTCCGCGCGGGATCGGCGGTGATCTCGGCCCACGCCTGGACCGCATCACCCAGCCGCTCACGCGCCTCGCGCCAAATCTCCAACAAAGGACCGCGCACATACGGGTAGCGCACCCGCGCCGGCGAGTACGTGTACCAGGAAAAAGAAGCTCCCCGCGGGCAGCCGCGGGGCTCGTACTCGGGGCTGTCCGGGCCCACTGGCGGGTAGTCGGTCTGCTGGGTCTCCCAGGTGATGATGCCGTCCTTGACGAACACCTTCCATGAGCACGAGCCGGTGCAGTTCACCCCATGGGTCGAGCGCACCTCCTTGTCGTGGCGCCAGCGCTCCCGGTAAAACTCTTCAGCCCCGCGGCCTCCCCGGTGACGCACCGCGCGATAGTCGGGCGTCGGCGCACCAGGACTGAAAAACTGCGCCCCGCGAAGCAGCGACTCCACCGACTCCCCGCCGGCCAGCAGCGGGGCCAGCGACGCCCGCGGCGCAGCGCCGGCGGTGGCGGCAGCGCCGACCGCGTCTTCGCCCTGCGATCGCTCAGAACCGGTCTCTGTCATCTCGCTGCCTCGGTCCTCCCGCCGCGCTACTCGGAACCCTGACCACCAACCCTGGCGCATCAGCCGACCGATCCGCAATGCCGAATTGATGGAAACGGCTTCACATTTCTGCGCACAGGCCCTGGCCCACACGCCACCAAATGAGGTTGGAGTCCCTCGACTTCACCGAGCCATCTTTGTTGACGGGCTTCGGCGATGCGGGCGATGAGGTTGTCGCGGAGGTCGACGATGCGGTCCCGTTCGGCCGGGTCGGGCCGCAGGAGGGGGCATCGCAGGCAGGCGTGTTCGTGGATGCAGGGGGTGGCGTAGGAACGACCGCAAGTACCGAGGGCGAGTTTGCGGCGCTGGAAATGACCGAGGAACTCGTCCCCACTCCGGCTCGGTGGGCACCCGGTATTCCTCGGCCGGGCGCAGCGCGCGCGCCGTCGGGCGATGAACGCGCGGTGCCCATTGATGACTTCCTCAGGATAGACGGCCTTGTATCCCATGGTGGTGTTGATGTCGCGGTGGCCGGCAACGAGCTGGGCGATGTGCGGGGGCATGCCGTGCAGCACGGCATCGGTGATAAACATGCGGCGAAAGTCGTGCGGGGTGAACTGAAGTGGCCGCCCGGCGGCATCGGTGATGCCGGTATCCCGCAGAGCCAGCCCGAGCCAGTCGGCGATGGTGCCGCCGGGGATGGAGCGCTGTTCCAGGCTGAATCGACGCTGGAACAGCAGCGGCATCGGCGGGTTCCAGACCCGTTCATGGGAGTCATAGGAGGTGACACAGCCGACCGAACCGTCGGGCCGGCGGATGCGAGTAATGATCGCCGCCAGGACGTCGGCGAGCTCCGGGCTGACCACTATTCTCTGA
>Ga0335071_10004761_pt1 | contig 14177 bp, 11 predicted proteins | sample Lox_Sample_15_FD_206724 | JGI IMG/M metagenome (GOLD analysis project Ga0335071, IMG submission 206724) | Soil microbial communities from Loxahatchee National Wildlife Refuge, Florida, United States - Lox_Sample_1.5 | ecosystem: Environmental > Terrestrial > Soil > Wetlands | place: USA... | reverse complement strand
TGAAGCTATTCAACACGGGGTCCCGGGCTCTCGATCATCTCGACCTGTACGCGGCCGCGCGGCCCGTGGCGGAGGAGCTGGCCGACCACCTCGGCGAGACGGTCCACATGGGCGTGCTGGAGGGGGACGCCGCCGTCTACGTGCTGAAGATCGAGTCCAAGCACACCATCCGCATGTTCTCGCGGGTGGGCCGGCGCATCCCCCTGCACTGCACCGCCATCGGGAAGGTGCTCCTGGCGTTCGGCGAGGCGGAGGAGCGCGCCGCCGCCCTCCGCACCCTGCGGCTCGTGGCCCACACCCCCCGTACCCTGGTGGCCCGGGTGGCGCTGGAGGCCGAGTTGGACAAGGTCCGGCGACAGGGCTTCGCCATCGACAACGAGGAGCACGAGCACGGGATCCGCTGCATCGGCGCCCCTGTGCTCGGCCACACCGGCGCCGTCGTGGCCGCCCTCTCCGCCTCCTGGCCCACCTTCCGCTTCCCAGCCGACGGCATCGGCCAGGCCACCGCCGCGGTGCGCGCGGCGGCGGCCCGGATCTCCTCCATCCTCGGCCATCCGGAGGCCGGAGCCAAAATGGAATGATGTTCCGAACGCGTTGACAGAGGGTCGGCTGATGCTACAGTCGGCGCCTCGCGGCAAAGACCAAGACCAGCGGAGTCCCCATGGCATCCATGCTTCTGGACGGTGAGTGGGTGGGCGCCTCGGATGGCGCCACGCGCACGGTGGTGAACCCCGGCACCGGCGCCCGGCTGGACGACGTCCCGGTGGCCACCGAGGCCGACGTCCAGCGGGCCATCCAGGCCGCCCAGCGGGCACGCTCCGGCATGCGCGGCTTGCCCGCCCACGAGCGGGCCCGCATCCTCATCGAGGTCGCCGGCCGGATGGAGGCGGAGCGGCCGGCGCTCGCGGAGCTCCTGGCCAAGGAGAACGGCAAGCCCATCCGCCAGACGCGCGAGGAGCTGAGCGCGGCGGCCCGCATCTTCCGCGGCTTCGGCGAGGAGGCCAAGCGGGTCTTCGGCCGGGTGATGCCGATGGACGCCATCCCGGGCATGGAGCGTCACTTCGCGGTCACCATCCGCCAGCCGCTGGGCGTGGTGGCGGCCATCGTCCCCTTCAACTATCCGGTGGAGCTCTGGGCCCACAAGTCTGCGGCCGCCTTGGCCGCCGGGAACGCCCTGATCAGCAAGCCCCCCACGCCCTGCCCCCTGACCCTGCTCGCCCTGGCCCGGTTCCTGGAGGAGGCCGGCCTGCCCCGCGGCGCCCACCAGATGCTGACCGGACGCGGCGAGACCATCGGCCCCCTGCTGGCCTCGAGCCCGAGCGTCCAGCTGATCACGGTCACCGGCAGCGTAGAGACCGGCGTGGCCCTGGCCCGGGCTGCGGCCGGCACGCTCAAGCGCGTCCTGGCCGAGCTGGGCGGCAACGACGCCACCATCGTCTGCGCCGACGCCGACCTGGAGCGGGCCGCGCAGGGCATCGTCCTGGGAAGGCTGGCCCGCGGCAACGGCCAGATCTGCTGCGCGGTGAAGCGGGTGCTGGTCCACGAGTCGGTCAAGGAGGATCTGGCCCACCGGCTGACCGAGTGGGCCCGGCGTCTCTCGGTCGGCGACCAGCTCCTGGAGACCACCGACGTGGGGCCGCTCATCAGCACCGCTGCCGCCGAGCAGGTGGTGGAGCGGGTGCAGATGGCGGTCGGCCAGGGCGCGGTCCTGCTCACCGGCGGACAGCGGCGGGGCGCCTTCGTCGACCCGACGGTGCTGCTCGACGTCCCTGCCGCCGCGGTGGTGTTCCGCGACGAGACCTTCGGCCCGGTGGTGCCTCTGGTCGGCTTCTCCACCATCGACCAGGCCGTCGCCCTGGCCAACGACTCACCCTTCGGCCTCCAGGCGGCCGTGTTCACCCGCGACATCCACACCGCCCTCTCCGTCTCCCACCGGCTGGAGGCGGGCGGGGTGATGGTGAACTGGGGCTCCGCGCTGCGGGCCGAGACGCTTCCCTTCGGCGGCGTCAAGCTCTCGGGTACGGGCCGCGAGGCGGTGCACGACACGCTGCTGGAGATGACCGAGCAGAAGGCCATTCTCTTCCACGACGCGCTGGACGGGCTGCCCTAGGAGCGGAACGGTGAGCGTCGGCGCCCCTCGCCTGGAGCTGCGCGGAGTGCGCAAGCGCTACGACGCCACCCTCGCGCTGCGCGACGTGGACCTGACCATCGACGGCGGCGAGGTCCACGCCCTGGCGGGCGAGAACGGAGCCGGCAAGTCCACCCTGATCAAGGTGCTGGGCGGCGCGGTGCGCCGGGACGCCGGCACCATCGCCCTCGACGGGACCGCGGTGGACCTGGCCACCCCGCTCGAGTCGCGGGCGGCCGGCATCCGCGTCGTCTACCAGGAGTTCAGCCTGGTCCCGACCGTCTCGGTGACGGAGAACGTGCTCCTCGGTCAGATGCCGACGGGAGCGCGCGGGATGTGGATCGACTGGAACGACGCCCACCGCCGGGCCGCCGAGGCCATCGCCTCGCTGGGGTTCGAGGTCCCGGACGTGCGGCGGCGGGTCGGCTCCCTTCCGGTCTCCCAGCGGCAGATGGTGGAGATCGCCAAGGCCCTGCTGGAGCGTCCGCGAATCCTCGTCCTCGACGAGCCCTCGGCGGTCCTCTCCAGCCGCGACCTGGAGCGGCTCTTCGCGGCCATCCGCTCGCTGCGCCAGGGCGGCGGGACGGTGATCTACGTCTCCCACCGGCTGGACGAGGTCTTCGCCATCGCCGACCGGATCACCGTGCTGAAGGATGGGGCCCGGGTGGGCACCCTGCTGGCCACCGAGGTCGACCAGCAGGGGCTGGTGCGGATGATGGTGGGCCGTTCCCTGGGGGAGGTGTTCCCGGCCCGCACCCCCCCGGCCTCTCCCGTGCCGGTGCTGGTGGTGCGGGGGCTGAGCCGGCGCCGGGCGTTCCACGACGTATCGCTCGACCTCTCACCGGGAGAGATCGTGGGCGTCAGCGGACTGGTGGGCAGTGGGCGAACCGAGCTCGTCCGGGCCATCGCTGGCGCCGATCGGCCCGACGGCGGGGAGATGGCGCTGGACGGCCGGCCCTACCACCCGCGCTCGCCGGCCGAGGGGCTCCACGCCGGTGTCGCCATGCTCTCCGAGGACCGGGCCCGCGACGGTCTGGTCCCGGCGATGTCGGTGCGCGACAACCTCAGCCTGGCCTCCTTTGCCCGGATGTCCCGTCTGGGCGTCCTCCTCCGCCGGGTGCAGGAGGCGCTGGTGGGCCAGCAGGTGCGCGAGCTCAACGTGCGCACCGCCTCGGTGGACGCTCCGGTGCGCCGCCTCTCCGGCGGCAACCAGCAGAAGGCGATGGTGGGCCGGTGGCTGCTGCGGGGCGCGCGGGTGCTGCTCCTCGACGAGCCCACCCGCGGCGTCGACGTGGGAGCCAAGGCCGAGATCTACCGGCTCGTGGCCGGGCTGGCCGAGCGGGGGATGGCCGTCCTGCTGGTCTCCTCCGAGCTGCCGGAGGTCCTGGGCATGTCCGATCGCATCCTGGTGATGCGCGGCGGGCGGATCGTGGCGCGGTTTCAGCGGGGTGAGGCGACCGAGGAGCGGCTGCTGGCGGCCGCCGCGGGCGTCGCGCCGGAGGAGGCCTGATGCGCGAGGCGAACGGCATCCTGGCGCGGGTCCGGGAGCGGCTGGGGCTATCCGGCTCCGACGCCGAGGCCGACCGGTGGAGCCGGCTGGCGGCCTACCTGCCCATCGCCGGCTTCCTGGTCCTGGCCGCCGTGGCCATGGTCTCCTCGGACGCGTTCCTCTCTGCCACCAACCTCGGCAACCTCCAGCGCCAGATCGTCACCAACGGGCTGATCAGCCTGGGCATGCTGCTGGTCATCCTCACCGGCGGCATCGACCTCGCCGTGGGCGCGGTGCTGGCTCTGGGCGGCATCGTTGGCGCGGTGCTGCTCAACGCTTTGCCCTGGCCCGTGGCGGTGCCGCTGGGGCTCCTGGTGGGCATCTTCGCCGGGGCAGCGAACGGCGCTCTGGTCGCCTACCTCCGCATGCCGCCCTTCGTGGCCACCTTGGCCACCATGTCCGCCTTCCGCGGGCTGGTGTACGTCTTCTCCGAGACCCCCGTCGTCCAGAACAACGCCGCCTTCCGCCGGATCGTGGTGGCCAGCCTGGGGCCGGTGACCACCGTGGCCCTGCTGGTGGCCGCCTGCTTCATCCTGGTCTCCTGGTTCCTGGGCCGCACCACCGCCGGCCGGACCTTCTACGCCATCGGGGGCAACGTCGAGGCGGTCCGCCTGGCAGGCATCGACGTCCGCGCCCACCAGCTGCTGGCCTACCTGGTCTCTGGCGGCTTCGCCGGCCTGGCCGGGCTGGTGCTCACCACCCGGCTCGGGATCGCCCAGCCCAGCGTCGGGGCGGCCATGGAGCTGGATGCCATCGCCGCCTGCGTCATCGGCGGTGCCTCGCTGGCAGGCGGGGTGGGGACGGTGCGGGGCACGCTGGCGGGCGTGCTCCTGCTCGGGCTGATCAACAACTTGCTCAACCTGTACGGTGTGCAGGCGTACTGGCAGCAGATCGTCAAGGGCGCGCTCATCGTCTTCGCGGTCTTGGCCCGCCAAAGAAGCGACTGAAGGACCGCCGCGCGGCTCGGGCGGCTCGCATCGCGCGGTGTGAGGAGACCACCAGCATCAAGAAAGGGGACTCGGTATGGCTCGCAGGCTTTGCATCATCCTCGGGGCAGCGCTGTTCCTCGTCACGGCGTGCTCCCGGCAGGCCGGCCCGGCGGCCGGATCCGGCAACAAGAAGATCAAGATCGGCATGGCCAACTTGAGCCTGTGCTGCGCCTACTTCATCGGCATGTCCAAGGCGGTGGAGGAGGAGGCCAAGCCCTACGGCAACGTGGAGGTGGTGGTCACCAACGCCGACGGCAAGATCGACAAGCTGACCGCCGACGTCGAGGACCTCATCGCCAAGAAGGTGGACGGCGTGGTCCTGTCCGCCGCCTGGATCGAGGCAGCGCCGGCGGCCCTGGAGGCCCTGGCCAAGGCGCACATCCCGGTGGTGATGGTGGACCGCAAGCTCAAGGGCGGCGAGTACACGAGCTGGATCGGGCCGGACAACTACGCCATCGGCCAGGGCATCGGCGAGTACCTGGTCAAGCAACTCGGCGGAAAGGGCAAGCTCGCCATCATCCGGGGCGGGCCGGCCGACAACAGCATCGGCCTGGACCGCACCAACGGCGTGAAGAGCAAGGTCGAGGGGAGCGGCATCGAGATGGTGGTGTTCCCCGACTGGGGCGGCTGGAGCACCGACGGCGGCAAGAAGGCCATGGAAGACCTCATGGCCAAGAACCCCAACCTGAACGCCGTGTTCTGCGAGAACGACTCCATGTGCCTCGGGGCCAAGTCGGCCGTCGCCGACGCCGGCAAGAAGGACCAGATCATCGTCGCCGCGGTGGACGGGCAGAAGGAGGCCCTGAAGGAGATCCTGGACAACACGAACTACGTGGCCACCGGGCTCAACAACTCCGATCAGATCGGCCGCGCCGGGTTCAACCGGCTCATGGCCATCCTGGCCGGTGCCCAGACGCAGAAGGACACCGTCCTGCCCTCGCCCATCATCAACAAGGAGAACGTGGTCAAGTTCTACAACCCGAACAGCATCTTCTGAGCAGGGACTCCGCTGCCCGCGCAACGGACCCGCGCAGGCCAGGCCACGGCGCGGCGCGCCGGCGAACGCCGGCGCGCCTGCGTCGCTGGCACCGGAAGGCCGCGGCGGGTTCATCCAGGACCCGAGGTGAGGCGCGAGCGCGACGAGGCGATGGCCGCCGCAGGCGAGAGCGCGTGTCGAGCGACGATGCCGCCTTCCAGCCGGCGGAGTCGCTCTCCAGGCGCAAGCAGGGCCTGGCCCCATCGACCCCCCGCCCTCCGCTGAGCGAGCGGAGGAGGAGGGCGCACCCCGCGCCGGCCGGCAGGGGCGCGGCCAGCCCCGTCGCCAAACCGGGCGACCCGCGGGCCCACCCCCGTTTCTCATCCGCCGCCATCAGCGCCGTCACCGGAGGAAGCGGGCGGGGCGGGCCGACGTGCCCCGCATCGCCACGGGGTCGAGAGGGTCGCGGCCCGGAGTGAACACCTCGTCCCCCCGCACGTCGGTGGGCGCGTTCGGGGACCCGCTCCCTGGAGGCGATGCGACCACCTCTCGACCCGGCGCGGCACGACCCCGCGTGAAGATCCCGGTGGGGAACGCCCGCGCCCGCGGGAGCCTCCTGTCGCCCGGACGGAACCCCCCGGGGCGGCGCCAGCCTCTGTCGGTCCAGGCGGCCACGCCGCGGGCGCCGCCCAGCTTCGCGCTTTCGCCGCGAGGCGTGGTACCCTAGTCCTTTAGTGGGTGCTGCGACCGCCATGGAAGAGGCCGCCGATCTCGAGATGTTCCGTGCCTTCCTCCGTAGCCGCTGGGAGCCGCGCAGCCGCGTCCTCGGCAGGTACGCCGCCGTCGGAAGCCTCGTCTTCCTCGTCTTCGACCTCATCCTCACCCGTGGGCTCGGTGCTCGGCCCACGCTCCTGGCCATCGCCGCCCATCGGCTGCCCTGGGGGCTGCTCCCGGTCGTGGGGTGGCTGGCGGCGGTCCGCGCCCCCCGCTGGCGCGGGCTTCCCGCCCTGGTCATCGGGCTCTCGGTGGCCTACACCTGGGGAAACGACTGGGTCTACTACGCGCTCGGGCTCGCCGACTCGCCCGTCCACGCTCTCGCCTTCGTCATCTGCATCCTCACCGCGGCCACGTTCCTGCCCCTGGCGTTCAGCGGCCGGGTGAGCGTGCTCGCCCTCCAGGCCCTGGGCCACCTGGCCCTGGAGCTCTCCTGGGCTCGCGGGCGCCCGCTCGCGGACCGGTTGTGGACGCAGGTGGCGGTGCTGGGCCTGGTGGTGTGCGTCACCGTGGTCTTCGAGAACTTCACCCGCAGCCAGCGGCGCGGGCTCCGCCTCAGGTTCCAGCTCGAGCGCACCTGCAGGGATCTCGAGGAGAGCCGCCGCCGGGCGGTGGACGCCGTGGAGGCGCTCCAGCAACTCGCGGCGCACGTGTCGCACGAGGTGAACAACCCCCTCGCCGCCGTGAAGGTGAACATCAGCTACCTGACGGGCACGGAGGACCGGCGCGAGCGGGAGGAGGTGGGGGCGGAGACGCTGGCGGCAGTCCAGCGCATCAGCGCCATCGTGGGATCGCTGCGCGCCATCGTCGTCGCGGAGGACGCCGATCTCCCCTCCCCGGCACCTCCCGGCAGGGGCGGCGCCGGGGAGCTCAGCCCTTCGTCGCCCCGAAGGTGAGCCCTGCGATGAAGTGGCGCTGCATGGTGAAGAAGATGGCCACCGGCGGGAGGGCGGCCAGGATCGAGCCGGCGGAGACCAGGTTCCAGGAGGCGACCCACTGGCCCTTGAGCATGGCCACGCCCACCATCACCGGCCGCGCGGAGTCGCCCTGGGTGAGGGTGAGCGCCCAGAAGTAGTCGTTCCAGACGAAGGTGAAGATGAGGACGGAGAGCGCCGCCAGGGCCGGCCGGATCAGCGGCAGAACCACCCGCCGGAAGGTGGTCCACTCGGACGCGCCCTCGACGCGCGCGGCCTCGATGAGCTCGAAGGGCAGCTGCTTGATGAAGTTGCGCAGGAAGAGCGTGCAGAAGCCTGTCTGGAACGCCGCGTGGAAGAGCACGATCCCCAGGATGGTGTCGAAGAGCCCGAGCTGGAGGGCAGGTTCCGCACCGGGAGCATGAGGATCTGGAAGGGGATGAAGTTGCCGGCGACGAAGATGGCAAAGAGGGCCAGGTTGCCGCGGAACTCGTAGGTGGCCAGCGCGAACCCGGCCATGGCCGCCAGCCCCACGGCCAGGGCCACCGACGGAACGGTGATGGCCAGGCTGTTCAGGGAGTAGCGCATCATGGGAGAGCCGGTCAGGACCTCACCGTAGTTGCGCAGGGCCGCGAACTCCCGCGGTCAGCCCCAGTGGTTGCCGGCCAGATCTACGTGACGTACGACCAGGTCGAGGCCATGACTCTGGCGCAGCGGATCAGCAGCTCTGGAAGACCATGGCGATGCCGCGATCGGCCGGGGGGGTTTGTTGACCAGGCGGCCGCCGATGAAGATGTCGCCGGAGGTGATCTCCTCGAGCCCGGCCACCAGCCGCAGGAGGGTCGACTTCCCGCAGCCGGACGGGCCGATGAACACGGCCAGCTCGCCGTCGCCGATCTCCAGGTCCACCCCGCGAAGCACCGGAGGGTTGCTGCCGTACGCCTTGCTCACTGCCCGGAACGCAATGCTGGTCATGCGCGAGCCCCTCGAAAGACAAGAACGTCGGGTTAGGCCGGCCCCGCACCTGCGCGGTCCTGCGGCTCGTGGAAGAAATCCGCTAGCTGCGCCGGGGCCGCCTCGCCGAACAGGATGTGGGCGACCTCGCGAATGGCCGGTGCGGCGCGGAGGTCCTCGCGGCGAGAGACCAAGGCGAGCTCCGTCCGGCGCCGCAGGAAGTCCTCGAGCGTGACCACCATTTCCCGGGTCGCCGCCGCCTCGACCTCGCAGCGGAGGACCTGGAACGAGGGAAGCACGACCTCGGCGGCACGCGGGTCGCGTCGGATTGCCTCCAGCATGGAGAGCGCCTCCAGGCCGTGCCGCCGCCACAGCCGCTCCGAGGGCGGCTCGCCCGCGCCAGGCGGGACCATGGCGTCGAGCCCCATCAGCCGGGACTGGTGCCGGTACTCCTCCCGGAGCGCCGCGGGCGGCTCGCCGTACCAGGGGCGGTCCGGCCAGGGCAGCGCCACCCCGAGCCGCCGCGCCTCGAGGCAGAGCCGCTCACCGACGTTGACGCAGTCGGTGAGCTTCCCTCCGAAGATGGTGACGTGGCGCGCCACCGGGTCGGTCTCGATGACGTGCCGCCGGGAGAGCTGCATCCAGTCGCGCACGCCGGGCCCTCCTCCGTTCACGGCCAGGGGGCGCACGCCGCAGCGCTCGGCGATGATATCGCGCTCCTGGAGCGGGCGGGCCAGGCGCAGCCGCTTGTTGATGTTCTCGAGCACGAAGCGGCGATCCTCGGGGGTCACGGTCACGTCGGGCCGCTCCACCGGGGTGTCGGTGGTTCCGATGCACGTCCTCGAGCCCATGGGGATGGCGAAGAAGAGCCGACCGTCGTCGGCGAAGAAGGTCAGCACGCGCGGGCTGGGCGTGAGCTGGTCGACGAGGAGGTGGATCCCCTTGGAGAGGACGTGGCGGTGGGACGTCGAGACGCCGTCGCGGGCATTGACCCCGTCGGCGAATGGGCCGCAGGCGTTCACCAGCACCCGGGAGCGGATGGCCAGTTCCCTGCCGCCTACCCCGTCGCGCGCGGTCGTGACCCAGTCGTCGCCCTCGCGGCGCGAGCCGACCGCCTCCAGGTAGTTGGCGGCCAGGCAGCCGTGGTCGAGAGCCGCGCGGACGAAGCCCCACACGAACCGGGCGTCGCCGTCCGGGAGGAAGGCGTCGGAGTACTCGAAGCCACCGTCCAGCCCCTCGAGCGCCAGGACCGGCTCCTCCCGGGCCATGGTCGCGAGCGAGAGCTGGCGCGGCGGGCGGGTGAAGAACGAGCCCAGGGCCCAGTACAGGAGGGTGCCCAGCACGAGCTTCCACCGCGGGTGCCGGAAGTCGCGGGAGTGCGACGTGTAGAAGCGGATCTCCCGCACCGAGGAAGGAAAGGACCGGAGGAGCTGGTTGCGAGCCCGGCAGAGCTTCCGGACCAGGCCGAGCTCGTAGGTCTCGAGGTACTTGATCCCTCCCCAGACCAGGTTCGAGGACTCCTGCGAGGTCGCGGACCCGAAGTCCCGGCGCTCGAGGAGGCCGACCCGGGCTCCGCGCGCCGCCAGCGCGGCGGCCGTGACCGCACCGTTGATCCCGCCGCCCAGGACGAGAACGTCGAGCGCCGAGCAGGAGAGCCGCTCCAGGTTCGAGGTGCGCAGAGACGGCGATCTGACGTGGTTCATTTTGGCGTATGATCAGTGCGGATAGACTCGCTTTGGAAGACTGACCGACGAACTTGACGCTGAATACGAAAGAAATATAGTTATAAACGAAACGAATGTCAACCGTTTCGGTTCGTTTCGGATCGGTTGCGTTCGGTTCGCGGGAGCGCCATGACCCCCAGGCAGAAGCAAGTACTTGAATTACTTAGGCAACACGGTGACACCTCGGTCCAGGAGCTGGCGCGCATCCTGAAGGTGACCTCGCAGACCATCCGAAAGGACGTTCGAAGCCTGGAGGACGCCGAGCTGGTCGCCCGCTACCACGGCGGCGTTGGCCTGCCCTCCACGGTGGAGAACATCGACTACTCGCAGCGGCTGGTGATGAACGTCGACGCCAAGCGGCGGATCGCCCGCCTCGTGGCGCAGCAGGTCGAGTCCGGCCGCTCCCTCATCCTCAACATCGGCACGACCACGGAGGAGGTGGCGCGGGCCCTGGCGCAGCACCGCGGCATCCGGGTGGTGACGAACAACCTCAACGTGGCAGCCATCCTCGCCGCCAACGAGCAGGCGGAGGTGTTCATCGCCGGGGGGCTGGTCCGGCACCGGGACCACGGCATCGTCGGCGAGGCCACGCTCGACTTCATGAGGCAGTTCAAGGTCGACGTCGGGGTCATCGGCGTCTCCAGCATCGAGACCGACGGGACCCTGCTCGACTACGACTACCGGGAGGTCCGGATCGCCCAGGCCATCATGGAGCAGTCGCGGGAGGTGTGGCTGGTCGCCGACCACTCGAAGTACACGCGGAGCGCGATGGTGCGCCTGGGACACTTCGCCGACGTGGACCGCTTCTTCACCGACGCCGCCGTCCCCCCGGCCCTGGCCCAGGTGCTGGAGGCGGCGCAGGTGCAGGTCTTCGTGGCCGCGGGTGCGGAGGAGGACCGGCGAGACGGTCCTGGCCCGCGGGGATGACCCTGGTGATGGCTCGGGCGCGTGGAACGTCCCGGCGGCTCGCCGCCCCTGCGCCCAGGTCGCGCCTTGCTTCCCCTTCCTGCCGGGTCCTCGCCCGCGGCGGAAGGGCCGGGGCGGCGCAGGGAAGCGGACCGCTCGGCCAGCGCGGTGAGCCAGCGGCCCGCCAACGTGGCGGCGTGTCAGCCCGTGACGCAGCGTGTTCGCGCGGTCCCTGGTTCTCCCGCGTCGGGCAGCCAGGGCGCTCCCCGCTCACCCCAAGCGCCCAACCCCGGGCATCCGGCCCCCGCGCGGAACGAGCTTGTAGTCCGCCCCGCCCGGCCTCGACCAGCTGCGCCAACGATCCCGGAGAGCCAACGGCGGTCCTCAACGATCCGGCTTGACGACCGCGCCCTGGGGGGACCGGGCTAGGCGATCCCCGGCCCTACGCCGGACCTCGTCCACCGCCTCGACGATCCGCTCCACGCTGGCCAGCGTGTCGGCCACCACCTGTTCGCGCTCTCCGCCGTCGCTCCCCGTCCCCTGCCCGAGCCACTGCACGTTCGACTTCACCACCGAGAGGGGATTGTTCACCTCGTGGGCCACGTGGGCCGCGAGCCTTCCCACCTCCGCGAACCGCTGTGCCTCGGCCCGCTGCCGCTCGCTCTCGGCGAGCTGCTCGAGAGCCTGCCAGCGCCGTCTCTCGGCGGCGACCTCCATTCGCCAGGCGCGCCGGGCAGCGATGGTTCCCCAGGTGGCCAGGGCTGTCATCACCGTCGAGAGCAGGAGCCACGACACGACTTGGATCCAGGGCTGTCCTTCCCAGAGGCGGATGGCCGCGCCGCCGGCCACGCAGATCGCGCCGTTGAGCGCGGCGGCGGTCGGGAGCTCCACCATGGCCACGAGCACCGCGAACGGCGTGGCGAGCAGCATGCCCACGTAGACGCTGGACGTCCCACCGTCCAGCGCCACGATCGCCACCACCGCGGCGCCCGTCGCCAGGGAGCCGAGGTGGGAGCTCAGGTTGGCGAGCCGGGGGCGTTCCGGCCGCTGCAACGAGGCGGCCACCAGCACCGCCGCGACCCACAGCACCCGGACCACCGCCACCTCAGCGAGGTGGGGCTGGAACAGATCGATGACCCAGCACGAGGCGATGAGGAGCGCGCCGAACCGGAAAGTGCGGCGGCGGTAGCGCAGCAGGGCGGCGGTTCCTGCGGCGAGCGAAGGGTCGTCCCTTCCCGCGCCCGTGGCCGGCGAGGCGGGCACCGTCGGCTCGGGCCGCGTCCGATGGACTTCCCGAGTCGGCTCCGCTGCGGCGCCGTCTGCGGCTGGCACGGAGATACCCTACCATGGCGGCGCATCCCTGGATTCCCAGGAACGCGGGACTCGTGGAGCGGCCAGCCCATCCCGCCGGGCCCGGCGATGCCGGCCAGCGCCGGAGGAGCCGCAGGTACGAGCCGGCAGCCTCATGAGATCTGGCCCCCGATCGCCGCATCGACCTCAGCGGCGGTTTGCGCCCGCACCTGGTGGCGGGGCCCGCACCAGGCTCCTCGAGCACCCCTCGTCCCGGGTTCACGGCGTTCGCCTGGTGGGACCCTTCGTCGGCCGCGAGCCGACGCGGGCGACCAAACGGCCGATCGCGATTCCGAAGCAGGAGCCGCGATTCCCGAGTGAAAGGGTCGAGAGCCCCTCGACGATCGTGGGCGAGCAGGAAGCCGGCGACCGTGGGCCATCAGCCCCTCGATCGACCTGCACCGGTGCTTGCGCGTCACGACAGCGCCGGCGGGAGGAGAACCGGGTCGCTTCCAGAACCACTGGGCGGGCACCATCGCCTGCGGCGGCGGCTGCAACGCTGCCTGCCGCCGCGGCTGCCATGACCGGTCCCAGGGACCGCGGAGGCCAGGCCTGCTTGGCCCGGGCCGCCTCGGCCCGGGCCCCGCGTCGCCTTGACGCTCGCCGCGTCCTGCGCCGCCAGCCCGGGGGTTTGCCCCTTCCCTCCAGATGGTGTTGAATCGCTCACCTCCAACCCCTGGGAGTCGAGCATGAAGAGAGTCATGGGAGCCCTGGCGCTGGCGCTCGGCGTGTGCATGACCGGAACCGTCCGCGCCTCCGACACGATCAAGATTGGCATGATCGCGCCCCTGACTGGCGCCTGGGCCAGCGAGGGCCAGGAGATGAAGCGCAACGGGGAGCTGCTGGCCGCCGAGCTGAACGGCAGGGGCGGGCTGCTCGGCAAGCAGGTCGAGCTGGTCATCGAGGATGACGGCGGCGACCCGCGCACCGCCTCGCTGGCGGCGCAGCGGCTCACCTCCCGGGGCGTGGTGGCGGTGATCGGCACCTACGGTTCGGCCGTGACCGAGGCCACCCAGACCATCTTCGACGAGGAGGGCATCCTCCAGATCGCCAACGGTTCGACGGCCGTCCGGCTCACCGAGAAGGGGCTCAAGAACTTCTTCCGCACCTGCCCCCGCGACGACGAGCAGGGCCGGGTGGCGGCGGCCGTGATCCAGAAGTCGGGCGCCAAGCGCATCGCCCTGGTGCACGACAGCTCCGCCTACTCCAAGGGGCTGGCCGACGAGATCAATACCCTGCTCAGCGCGAAGGGAGTGACACCGGTCTTCTTCGAGGCGCTCACGCCCAAGGAGCAGGATTACTCCGCCATCCTCACCAAGCTCAAGGCAGCCCAGCCGGACATCGTCTTCTTCACCGGTTACTACCCCGAGGCCGGCCTGCTCTTGAAGCAGAAGAAGCAGATGGGCTGGAACGTGCCCTTCGTCGGCGGCGACGCCATCAACAACCCCGACCTGGTGAAGATCGCCGGAAGGGAAGCCGCTCAGGGGTTCCGCTTCCTCTCCCCGCCGGTCCCCAAGGACCTCGACACCCCCGAGGCCAAGGCCTACATGGCCGCCTACCAGAAGAAGTACGGCGAGGCGCCCAACTCCATCTACGGCGTGCTGGCGGCCGACGGCTTCCGGGTGATCGCCAAGGCCATCGAGGCCACCAAGTCCACCGAGACGCCCAAGCTCCGCGAGTACCTGGTGGGCAGCCTCAAGGATTTCCCCGGCTACACCGGCACCATTGCCTTCAACGGCAAGGGCGATCGCGTGGGTGAGCTGTACCGGGTCTACGCGGTGGACGTGGCCGGCAGCTTCGTGCTCCAGCCGTAGCGCCGGTCCCACCGGGACTCGGGGAGGGGTCGCCCCGGCCCCTCCCCTCCTCGTTTCCGCCCATGCGGCCATTCCTCGAGCAGTGCACCAACGGCCTGG
>Ga0335071_10004760_pt1 | contig 14179 bp, 12 predicted proteins | sample Lox_Sample_15_FD_206724 | JGI IMG/M metagenome (GOLD analysis project Ga0335071, IMG submission 206724) | Soil microbial communities from Loxahatchee National Wildlife Refuge, Florida, United States - Lox_Sample_1.5 | ecosystem: Environmental > Terrestrial > Soil > Wetlands | place: USA... | reverse complement strand
CGGATTTTCTGAGAGCAAATTGAAGGAAGCTCTCGGGCTCTAATCTTTCTTTCTGTGGGGTCTTACATGTACGATGTGGCCATCGTCGGCGCCGGACCTGCGGGCCTGACAGCAGCAGTCTATAGCGCGAGGAAGAAGCTGAGCGTACTCTTGATCAGTAAGGATGTGGGCGGCCAGACACTCTGGACGAACGAGATAGAAAACTATATGGGTTATCAGTTTATAGAGGGAGCGGAGCTCATTGAGAAATTCGAGAGGCAGGTACGCCAGTTTCCCATAGATGTGAAAATAGAAGAAGAGGTTGTCGGTTTAGAAAGAGTGGAGGGCGGCTTCGGGTTACAAACGGCAGGAGCAGGAAGCTACCAGGCAAAGACAGTGATTATTGCCAGCGGTAAACGGCCTCGGTCGCTTGGCGTTCCAGGAGAAGAGCGCTTGCGGGGTCGGGGAGTCACCTACTGTTCCACGTGTGATGGCCCGCTGTTCGAGGGAATGAAAGTGGCTGTGATCGGCGGCGGCAACTCGGCCGTAGAAGCGGTCATCGATATGCTGAAGATTGCAGAACATGTGTATATGATTTCGCTTACGCCCCTGACGTGCGACCAGATCCTTCATGAACGGGTCAAAGAAGGCACGAATGTTACAGTCTTCACTGAACACGAAACCCAGGAGGTGCTGGGTGATTCTTCTGTGTCAGGCATCCGCATCAAGGATCTCAAAACGGGTGAGGAGCGGACACTGGAAGTACAAGGAGTCTTTGTTGAAATCGGATTAATTCCCAACTCTGATCTGGCGAGGGACCTGCTCGGGCTCAATAAGGTTCGTGAGATCGAGGTGAACTGTTCCGGAGAGACCGGGGTTCCGGGTTTGTTTGCAGCCGGAGACGTCACTGATGTTCCTGAAAAGCAGATTGTTGTTGCAGCAGGCGAGGGAGCCAAGGCTGCCCTGCAGGCCTACCGTTATCTTCAAAAGTTCGGATAGATTCACGCTTACTCTACCGGGCCTCTCAGGAAGTCACAAGAGGCCCTCCTTCCGCAAGGCCATTTTTCGCCCGAATGGGCGGGTCAAAACCGGGTATCGCCAAGTTGCCATAATCAAAGGTGATTTTTTCTGAGCATTTTCCTGGCAGGTAATCATATCAGAATATTCAGTTTACCGGATATTAGTTGAAACCATTGGGCTTTTGCGATTGCCACACCATGGGGCAAATTGAAAAAACGTTAGTAAAAATGGGCGCTTGCGCATCTATCTCGACAAATTTTTTACAAGTTTTCAACAGGATTTGTGGAAAACTTCTCTAACTCAGCGAGTTTTCAGATGTATCCCTTAGATCTGCCTGCGGGATATGGAGTACGTGTGAAAGGTCAAAGTTTGTGGTGTAGTGTGACTCGAACGACGCAGCACATTTGCTTAGCTAAAATATGCTGCTAGCCGATAATTCTTGTGAGATGGGCGAAGCGTTCGGACTGAACCGGTCAGCCAGCGCACTGTTTTGAAATAAGGATTGGTCATGGAGAAAATCTCCCTTGTCCGAAGGAGAAAACAGGCCGCGGAGCGGCCCGCGCCTGATCCTGTCGTTGAGAAAGAGGCCCAGAAAGAACCCACGCAGTCCAAGAAGACGGCACGGCAGTGGTTTGAGGAAGGTATGGCCTGCGATGGTGCCAGGGCAACATCGGACAAAGCGATTGAAGCCTACAAACAGAGTCTGCAACTGGACGAGAATCTAACCGATGCGCACGTTAACCTCGGGTTTGCATATCTTGAAAAAGAACTCTACGAAGAAGCCTTGAAATGTTTCACCAAGGTAGCCGAACTCGAAGGCGATAATCCCGAATCATACAACAACCTCGGCTACGTCTATGAGAAGATGGACCGGCTGGGTGCCGCAAAGCAGATGTACGAGAAAGCGCTGCAGGTGCGGCCTGATGATGTCGAAGCATTGATCAACCTCGCCCACATCGCGGACCTGCAGGGGGACTATCAAGGCTCCCTCGGCTACTATCAGATGGCAATCAAAGCCCGTCCTGATGCAGTGTCAGCGCATTTCTGTCTTGCCACATTGTACGATCGCCACGATATGTTCGATGAAGCCGTCGAAGAATATCAGAGGGTTGTCAAGTTGGATCCCGCACATGTAAAGGCTCTGCTCAACCTGGGAAGCCTGCTGACCAAACAGGGCCAGTACCGAAAAGCTATAGAGTGCCTCCAGCGCGTGCTGGGGGTATCAGGGGACAATGCGGACGCACACAATAACCTGGGTGCGATTTACGAAGAACTGGGAAGATACCATGATGCGGTGACAGCGTACGAAAAGTCTATCTCTATAGACTCTTTCCACGAAGATGCTCATTTTAACCTCGCCAGGCTCGAGTATTACCAGTATGCCGCAAACCCCGGGGCTTACAAGAAGGAACCGATCGCACGGCGACTCCAGTTCGTGCTTTCCATGAACCCGAAGAATGCGAAAGTGGAACAGCTCCTCCAGAAACTTCAGCAGACGTAATAGTGGACAGGAAATGAGGAATTGATAACGCGAAGAAGCGGACCGGTCTGTTAAGTGTTGTGCAGCCTATTGAACCCGCCCGCTTCTTCGGTTCTTCTCAGATGTTCGCGCTCACCGCTAGTGCGACTTTAGATACTCGAGGCAAAACTTAAGGACTTCATCGCCGGGAAGTCCTTTTGCCTTCATGTTATTCGCGTACTCATCCAGCAGGGGCCTTACCTGGGCAGCCCATCGCGCGTCTTCCTCTTTTGAGAGGGCTATGATTTTGCTACCCCGCGCCTGTACCAGATCCATGGCTTCTTTGTCTATCTCATCCCATGCCTTGCCCTCTTTCTCGATCCACTCCTCGTTGATCTTCTCGATTATTTTCTGATCCACAGGAGAGATGGAATTCCACTTCGCCTTGTTCATGACGACAAAATGTGCAGAGGTGTAAGCCGCCCCGTAATCCAGCGTATGGCTGCTGACGACTTCTGCCAGCTTCCATCCTTTCATCGCCTCAAAAGGACAAAGAATGGCATCTGCGACGCCTTTGGAGAGGGCGTCGTATGACTCACCCATTGGCATGCCGACAGGCGCGCCCCCAAGAGCCAGAGCAATGTTCGCTGCTACACCTTGAGATCTGATCTTGAGACCTTTGACATCTTCGAGCTTCATGACCGGTTTCTTGCTGTGAAGGAGACCCGGGCCGTGGCTGTAAAAATAGAGGACCTTCGTCTCATCCCATTCCTTAGGCTTAAACTTGTTGTAGAATGCATTGGTCATGTGCGTTGCCTGCGTGGCGCTCTTGTAACCGAGAGGGAGACCGACAACCTCGGTGAGCGGAAACTTTCCTCTGGTATAGGCCGCATCAGCGAGACCGATGTCGGCGATGCCCTTAACCAAGCTGTCGTATGTCTGCACGGCAGGCGTAAGCGTGTTGTTGGGGTACACCGTTACCTTCACCCGTCCATTGGTCCTCTTTTCAACCTCCTTACACCAGTCATTGACTACCTGACTCTGCCGGTGCGGAGCCGGAAACATGGTCGAATAGCGGAGCGTAATGGTTTTTTCTTCGGCTGCGCCTCCCTGACTAGGGATGAGGCAGATAAGAAAAGCCAGCATGATAAGACCGATGCCAACAACAGAAAACTTTTTCATAACAATTCCTCCTTCGTAGTGAATACAGGTTAAGGATAGAACAAGGTGAAGGCAGAAGCAGGCAGAGGAAAAAACGAAATAAAGGTTGAGACAAAGCGTACACCACTTTCGTTTTTATCTTAACCTTCGCTTCAGCCTTTACCTCAACCTGCTTTATCTTTTTCCTGTTTTCTGTCTTAGACCAGGTCCTCCGGATTTGGAATAAACTTCTTCAGATCTATCCGTTTCATTACATCCTCAGGTATAGCTGCCACAGGGGGCAGATCCTTGCGGAACGGCTTTGCGGTCGCGTCTATGCCCACTTTTGTCACGACAGCCTCTTGCGCTGACGACAGATCAAGGTCCGTACCGAGCACGCCCGGCAGGATCATTACGTCCCTGTCTGCCTGCACCCTTGTGGCGAGCGCCCAGGTCATTTGGGCACCATTGTCCAGGTCGATGTCGGTATCAACGCAGACAACGTACTTGAGGTACAGGTCATTGGCAAATGCCGCAAGGATAGCCTGTTTTGGCTGCCCCGCATGTTTCTTATCGATTTGAATAAACCCGTACCACCAACCTGCTGCCGCGATGAATTTGAATTTCTTTACGTCGGGTACGGCCTCTTTAATTTTGCGGTTCATAAAGGAATGTTGCGGGATACGGCCCATCAGCATACCCTTGCTCGGCCAGGCTCCCATGTCGTGCACGATCGGGTTCTTCCTATGGGTTATCGCTGTGATCTTTACAGGGTGGCGCATGGCCACCTGGTGGTACTTGGTGAAATCACCCCACGGGCCTTCCTGCTCCCGGACACCCGGGGGGATGACGCCTTCTATGATGATCTCGGCGCGTGCGGGCACAAGTACGTCGCTTGTCTCGCATCTCACCACCTCAAGGGGCTCTCCCATCAGGCTTCCCGCAATGTCAAATTCTGAAGGTGGATGGCTCACACGGCTCTGAAAAGCGGTAGCCCACGCAGGATGAAGCCCTATGGCAAATGCGATAGGCATCGGCTCGTTGCGTTCCATGTAATCATTATAGATGTGCCAGAAATGACGACCGGGCGTGATGTGAGTTACACCGAGGTGCGGCTTTTTTACCATGAAGCGGTAGTGAGAGCAATGGGGAGCATTTATCTTTCTATCCATCACTATGCCCACCGCCCTTGTGAGATAAGGCGCTTCGCCCTTGTGATGAGTGATAAAAGGGAAACGCGTCATATCCGCCTTTTTGCCCGTGAGTACAACATCCCTGCAAGGAGCATCTTCTTTCTTGATCTCCTTTGCGGGATACTTATTCAGCCGGATTGCCTCCTCTTCCTTCTCGCCGTAAAAGTCTTCAACTCTTTGCGGAGGGATACCAAGGGCGAGGCTGTACTTGGTGGCGCTGGTCTCGGTATTACATACGACAGGCGTGCTGTACCCTTTCACCTTCTCGAAGAGAACCATGGGGTATTTGCCCATAAGGTCCAGTTTCTTTACTATTGCGGTGATCTCATACTTGGGATCAACCTCCCGCGTGACCCTCACGAACTCCTGCGGCAGCTCTCTTTCGCAATCCGCCATGAACGTCCTTAAATCTCTCGCCATTAATAAGCCCTCCTTAAGGAACACATTTCACGCTAAAGTAACTACTTCTTCCAAGCGCCGATTTCTTTCAGATATTTTTCCGCTCCCGGGTGAAAAGGAACAGGTGTGGCCTTCGTCATATTCTCAATTGTAAAATCACCTGTTGTCGAAGCGTGGATCGCATAGTAGTCCTGCCGGTGTTCCCAGAGATTTTTCAGGAATCGATATACAAGATCTTCACTCACGTCAGCATGCGTGAAGATGCTGGTGGCAAATCCGTAGACCGGCGTATCCTGGTCCATTCCTTTGTATGATTTTGCTTTGATGATCCTCTTGTAATAGTAAGGGTGTTCCGGAAGTATCTTGTTAAATGCCTGTTCATCCACCGGTACCACGCGTGCGGGCGTAAGCTGTGAAAGCTCCATGTAGGAGGGCATCGGATAAGCTCCTCCAAGAAAGCCACCGTCCAGGCTCCCGTTCTGTATGCCCTCGACTACTTCTTTGAAGACATAGTAGTACGGTTTGAAATCGTTTTTTGTCACACCATGCGCTTCAAAAAAAAGAAGAGCGCTTGTGGAGACAGTGCTGCCCGGCCCTCCGATGCCTATGCGCTTGCCTTTGGCATCTGCAAAGGATTTGATGGGGCCCCTGGCAGGTACAGCAAAGTACTGGTCCGATCCGTTGATAAAACATATCGCCCGCAATGTTGAGAAGGGCTTACCCGCGTATTCGCCAAGCCCCTTATACGCACGATAGCCGTCAGGCGTGCCGAAAAGAGCGAATGCCGGTTTTTTGCCTGCCTCCCTCTGCATCATGCGGCGGACCATCTCCATGGTTCCTGTGGCTGCCTCATGAACGAAGTTGACATCGGTCATGTATTTATTGGTAACTGCCGCCACCCCGGCGCCGAGCACGTAGACTGTTCCCCCTGAGGGCGGCGTATATAAAGGAGCAAGTTCCGCAGCTCGGGATGTGCTCGTTGCCAGTACCGTGACTGCGAATATTAAGCTCACTAAGGTGATCAGGATGATATCTTTCATTTTGATCCTCCCACGCTCTTGCTGGTCGCTTGTCTCCTGCAAGATGCTCAAGGCTGTTCACCGCTTACCCCTGACTGCTCACTTGCTGCTGCTCTTAGGCCACTCCCGGTATGATATTGCCCCCTGAGGGGAAGATCGCAACATCAGCCTGCGGCATCTTGTTCGCAGCCATATCCACTGCCTCGGGGAGCGTGCGAGCGTGAGTGAACTTCATCATCCGTACGGTCTCTGTCGGCAGCCCTTCGGTGACGTGTATCACGTCAAACTTCTCTGCGAGTTCCTTGAAGAAGACCACCTGCATAATATACGAGATGCCAAACGAGGTTAGCTGGTCGGGAATCTTCCCGGCGATCAACCTGCGGTGAAAATCAGTGGCGGTTTCAGAACTCGCCATCTCCTGGACGAGAGGCAGTATCGGACCGGCCTCCTTTTGAGGGGCGACCCAGATGATGATGCCTCCCGAACGGGTGCAGTAGCCGGCCATGGTCAGGGCCTTGGTAGCCTGCACGGCGATTTCCAGGGGATACGCCGACGTGATCGTCACATCAGCGACCTTGGCAAGAGGAACGAAGTAAAGGGACGCCGCGAACTTGGCAGCCTCTCTGTGCTCAGCCACCGTTTCTCCTGCGAACGCGCGAATGATTTCTTTCCTGTCGTTGATGACGAGATCGAGCTTGAACGCGAGCCGTGCCAGTCGTCCTGCGTCGGTGATCTCTTCGTAAAAAGGATTGCCGTCCATCACGTTTACTTTGGCATATCGATGACGAATCCAGGCGAAATGATGATCTGCTACTGCCCGATAGGAACAGACGCCGGGCATTATAATCTTGTTTCCGCCACCGAAGCCTGCAGTGGGATGCGGCATACACTCACCAACGCCCACGATCAGGTCAGCAAAGGCCACGTGAGGGTTGATCTCGATCAGAGCGCCCCTGTGGGTTCGACCGATGACAACGTTTTGTGTGGAGTAGGGATCGTGGGAGACGAGCCGTTCACCCAACCGTTTTGCGACTTCCTCGCCCGCCTTTTTCTTCAGCTGTTCATATGATAGGACCGGGTGTGTTCCCAGGGCACATACCGCAGTCATGCGCGAATCAGGAATCCCCGCGCGGTTAAGGCGGTTCATCAATTCAGGCAGCGCCAGGTGTGCGGGTGTCGGCCGCTGAAGATCGTCGAACAGCAGCACGACATCCATCCCGGGCTTAGCAAGCTCCTCCAGCCTTGGCCCTCCTACGGGATTGTCGAGCGCCCTCTTGATTTCGGCTACAGGATCGGCTACGCCTGGAACGGTCGGCTTGTCCTGATCAGAGAGTACTTTCCACCCCGGGGGTAAAGAGAAGCACATCTGCTTTCCCTCGCAGATGACATAACGTTCACGTGCCTCGGCCATCTATCACCTCGTCTTGGTAAGTAATTTCTTCAACTCGGGAGTTGTCTTGGGAGCTTTTTCCATCAACTCTGCCCATCCCGCATCATACGCTGTTTTCAGGAATTTTTCGCTTTCAGCAGGGGAGAGTTGGATGACCTCGATGCCTTCCTTCTGCAGTATAGGGCGTTCCTTCTTCTTCAGATCGTCGAAGAGTGCGACTGCTTTTTTCTCGCCTTCCACTGCAGCCTCATTCAGGATATCCTGAAGCTTCTTCGGCAAACCATTGAATGTCTTCTGGTTGATGAGGACGGGATTGGGCACGTTGTAGAACCCCGGCTCGACGACGTATTTCGTTACCTTGTCCCAGCCCCAGTCGCGGATCCCGACAGAGGGCCAGCAATAACCGTCCACAACATGGCGTTCCAGTGCCGCGTATACTTCTGTCGGTGGTATCACCACCGGGTTCCCGCCCAGGGTCTTTATTGCCTGCAGCTGGTTTGCAGATACCCTGATGTTCAACCCTTTTAAATCGGCGCTCTTGATCGGCTTAACCAGATAAAGGTGAAATTTGAGATCGAGTCCGAGCCTCGCCTGGTAACGAAGCCCTAGCCTCTGTTCATGGAGCGTGTTAAAGTACGCCCAGGCTCCGCTCGCCCTTTCCTCCATGGGTGTCATCGTGGAAAGCTTCATTGCATCCGCTTCGGGGAGCACCGAGAGATAGTAGGCGTTTGTAGTGAAGACCATATCCACCATGCCGCGCTGCGCAGCTGCCACCTGCTCGTTTGTCTTCACAGCTTCCGGGCCGCCGATGTACTGAATTTTCAACTCACCCGGCGCCTTCTTCGCTACAAGCTGTTCGACCAGGTCGGTGAAAATGAAGAAAGCCTGGTTATCTGTGGCTGTTTTTGGCCAGGCGGTCACTGCCTTGAGGGTGACAGATTCAGCAGCCCGAGCAACAGGGGTGTGGACGGTAAATACAGAAGCCATGAAAATAACTGTGCAGAAAAGAATGAATGATCCCTTTTTCATCGGTGGCCTCCCTTCAAGTTTCTGTGCAGCCCGTATTTGTCTGAGCCGGACCGCCTTTACTCTACCGTAATATACCTGACTTACTTTCCGGTCTTCTTTGTCAGTAACTTTTGCAGTTCAGGGCCTGTTTTCGGGTTGTTCTTTATCACGTCTTTCCAGCCCTCGTCGTAGGCTATTTTGAGGAATTTCTCCTTCTCGGCCGGAGGGAGGTCAATCACCTGGATACCGGCCTTTTTCAGAAGAGGAATCTCCTTTTTGCCTTCTTCCTCGTAATAGGCGACAGTCTTTCTTTCCGACTCCATGGCAGCCTCTGTCAGAACATCCTTGAATTTCTTAGGCAGCGCATTCCATGCTTTCAGATTCATGATGAGAGGATGCGGTCCTGAATAAAATCCCGTATCGACGATGTACTTGGTCTGCTTCTCCCATCCCCACTCCCGGATCGTCACGAGGACAAAGCAATATCCATCTACCACTTTGCGCTCGAGCGCCTGGTACACGTCGCTCGGTGGAATGACCACTGGATTACCGCCAAGGCCCTTGATGACCTGAAGATACATGGGAGAGACTCGAATGTTGAACCCTTTAAGGTCGGCCGTCTTTATCGGTCGTGTCAGGTAAAGGTAAAACGGCGCATCTATACCGAGTCTACCCAGAAGGTAAAGGCCTTTCTTTTCGTGCAAGTCATTGAAGTACGCCCAGGTTCCGTTTGCCCTCTCCTCCCATGGTTTGAAGTCCGAGAGCTTCATAGCATCGACCTCGGGAACTTCAGAGACATAGTACGCGTTGGTCGTATGGACGATATCAACCATGCCGGTCTGAGCAGCGTGCGCCTGGTCCTGGATCTTGACCGCTTCGGGACCACCGACGAGGTTCAGTTTCAGCTCGCCGGGATATTTCTTCGCCACCTGTTGCTCGACGCTGTCCATGAAATAAAAAAGTGATTTGTTGTCGGTGGTGTTTTTTGGCCAGGCAGTGACGACCTTCAGCGTGATTGTCTGTGCGTTGGCGATACCGTGTATCGTACAAGCAAAAAAGAATAAGGCAACGACTGCAGCAAAAAGAAAGCCTGCTTTCTGCTTCATAATTCCTCCTCATTTATTGTTTTCTGCCTCACTAGACCCGTGTCCCTTGACCCCTGATCCTATTTTTCAGTTACTTCACCATACCCATAAGTGCCGGAACCACAGTTGCTATTGATGGTACGGCGAGCACGATCCCAATGCAGAGCAAATCTATTATGACGTAAGGGGTTACCGCCCTCCATATATCTCCCATCGTTACGTCGGGAGGCGCCACGCCTTTCATCACGAAGAGCGTAACACCAAAGGGTGGGGTAATCAAGCCTGTCTCAAGGGCGATCAGCATCATCACGCCGAACCAAACCGTGTTGAACCCGAGCGCAGTGACCACGGGCATGTAGATAGGAATGGTGATCATCATGATCGCCACCGTTTCCATGAAACAGCCCATGATGAGCACGACCACGAGCATACCGACGAGTATTATCAACGGGTGAATGCTGAGGCCGGTGATATAGCCGGTCATACCGGCAGCGGCACCGGTGAAGGCCAGTATCTCGCCATACGTGCTCGACACGATGATGATCATGAATATCATGGACGTCACTTTCACCGTGCCCATGACCGACTTCTTCATTATGTCCCACGTGAGGCGTCTGTAACATATGGCAAGGATGAAGGAGCCCAATGTTCCTGTTGCCGCAGCTTCGGTCGGCGTTGCCACACCTAGGAAGATAAGGCCTATGACCATGAAGATGATGAAGCCAAGAGGCAGCAGATAGACGAAAGTGACCCGTATTTTTTCCTTCAACGGCACGTGTGCGACTTCATACATAGGCGCTTCATTGGGGAAGAGATGGCACCATCCCAGGACATATACAAAATAGAGGGATGACATAATAATGCCCGGCAATATGCCGGCGATCAGGAGCTGCCCCACATCGATATTCGCGAGGCTCGCAAGCACCACCGTGAGGGCGTTAGGAGGGATAAGGGCGTCTACCGTTCCAACTCCCATGAGTGGGCCGAGGCTCATGTTCTTGCTGTACCCCCTTTTCAGCATATCGGGAAGCAGGATTGTACCGAGGAGTGCGCATGTGGCAATCGTGGAACCGGAGAGTGCTCCTATGATCACTCCCATGATGACTGCAAGGATCGAGAGCCTGCCTTTGAGCTTGCCGAGCCATTTGTCAAGGACATTGACTGCATCGAGTCCCATGCCCGAGTGAAAGATAAGCTCTCCCATGAGAATGAAGAAGGGCACGGGGAGCAGGGTAAATGTGGTGATGGAGGTGAAAACACCCGTGACCACGCCTATCAGGCCCGGTATCCCGCCGAGGAAGAAGTAGGCGGCCACCATGTTGACAATGAGAAAGGCAAAGGCTATGGGCACGCCTGTGAGGAGCAGGAATACCATGCCTCCGAAGAGTATACATATGGTCGTATACCATTCCATGGGCTACCTCCCCGCCTTGATTTCGGCAACCCTGCTCCAGGCCATTCGGAAGAACTGGATGGTAAGGAGGATGCTCCCCACAGGGATAATGACAAAGACGGTCCATTTCGGGATGGTAACGGCGCGTACGTCAGTGATGCCGCGCTGGATGCACTCTATCATGTAGGTGATGCTGAAATAGACCATGACGATACAGGCGATTCCGGAGATTATGAACATGGTGCAGTCAAGGTAACCTCTTGTCTTGTCATTGAGGTGGCTGTATATGATGTCCGTGGTGATGTGACCGCCCTCTCTGAGAAGCCACGTGGTTCCGAGGAAGACGATCCATAGTAATGCATATTCGGTCGTCTGCATGATCCATATTGTCGTGCGCGTGAATAAGAACCGCATGCCTATCGTGTAGCAGACGGCAGCACAAATGAAGACCAGTATCACACCCGCAAGCGCAGCCATTATATCCAGCAATCTGTCGAACCCTTTCCAGAAACCCGCCATAGTCAGTTCCCCCTGCGTCGTCTTAAAATAACCGGACCTTCATCCGGTGCCTCATCACGTCTGTCTTCGTTTGATCTTTTCCTCCCCATGCTCGCGGAACGCGTAAAACAGTATGTCTTTCTTTGATTGCTCGAGGTGATTCCTGATGGCCTTTGCAGCTGTCTCCACATCGCCTGTCACGATCGCTGCCAGTATCTCCTTGTGGCCGTTTATTCCCCGGATAACATTGTCCGGCGCATAGATGCTCTGGATCCTGTAACGCACCATGTGGCGCCTCAGGGTCTGTGCCAGTTCCAGGAGTCTCCTGCTTCCGCTCAGTCCAGCGATAATTTCATGGAACTGGGCATCGAGGTCCACGTATGCTTTCACCTCGCCCTGCATCACCCGCTGCTCGGCTGTCGCAATGTTTTTCTTGAGCTCCTTGACTAATCTCGCGTGGGCCTTTTCCATAGCCCATCGAACAGCCAGGGTTTCGATGACTGTTCTGATCTCGCATATTTCCTCGACTTCCTGGTCGCTCACCGTATTTACTTTATAGCCGACACGGGGTATCGATTCCAGAAGGCCTTCCATTTCGAGGGTGTGAAGAGCCTCTCTGACTGGTGTTCTCGATGTGCCTATATCTTTTGCGATCTTCGCTTCAATGAGGCGCTCTTGCGGACCTATCTCACCGCTGAGGATCTGCTCCCTCAAATACGCATGGGCCTTCTTGCGGATGGTGGTGCTATCGGTGATGACAAGTTTTTTCATAAGAACCAAGCTTGAAGCTTACGGCTCGAGGCAAAAGGTTAAGGGCCAAAGGTGAAGGCCAAAGGCCAAAAGTTAAACGCTAACAGTTACAAGTTCTGTATGTTTCTCCCGTTAGCCGTGGGCCGTCAGCCGTTAACCGTCTTTTCAACAGATTCCTCTTTCCTGCGCTACCAGGTGTTCCCAGTCTTCATCCACCTGCTTCTGTAGCCTTGCCACATCCTCATTGGTAAAGTGGCGGTATCTGCCCTGAATCTTCGTGTATTCGCTCACCGGCAGACCTTGAGGCTGGTGCGTAATCCGGTATTCCCTTCCATCTATGATCTCGTAGAGCGGGAAGATCTTTGTCTCGACAGCAAGCATTGCTGATTTCGCGGAGAGTTCTTCAGGCATTCTCCAGCCCGTGGGGCAGGGTGTCAGCGTATGAATGAAGCGTGTGCCCTTGATTCTTTTCGCCTTTTCCACCTTGGCCATGAGATCGTGAGGATGACCGAAAGACGCGGTGGCTGCGTAAGGCATGCGATGCGCGGCAATGATCTGCATGAACTTCTTTTTCTTGCCGTGCCTGCCGCCGGGTGTGGTCATGGTCCAGACGTTCTGGGGGGTCGACGAGCTGGACTGGATGCCTGTGTTCATGTACGCCTCGTTATCGAGGCAGATATAGATGAAGTTGTCATCCCGGTCTGCTGCGCCCGACAGAGATTGGAGCCCTATGTCGAACGTGCCGCCATCGCCTGCAAATGCAACAGGAATAATATCATCTCGTCCCTGGACTTTGAGCGCGTTGGCTATGCCGGCTGCTGTGGGTGCGGCGATCTCGAACGCCGAATGAAAGCAGGGCACCTCAAAGACACTGTTGGGGTAATTTGCACTGATGGGACCCACGCATGAAGGGATCATGACCACGATTGTATTCTTCCCCAACACCTTCATGACGAGCCGAATAGTGCTGGCGAGGCCGCACCCCGGGCAGGCCATGTGGCCTGACCGCATATATTCCATCTCCGTGCCCATGTCTAGTGTTTCTGTAGCCATGTTTCTCTCCTTACCCATACTGGTAAATCGGTCGGTTTGTCATGCTGTAGAGCTTCGAGCACCATGTCTTCAATCATCTCCGGTGAGACGTCTGCGCCGCAGATGCCCGCAATGTAGCCAGTCACGGTAGGTCTTTTTACGAGCGGATAGAGTGCCGACTTTAATTCGTGGCAGAATATGCCTTCCTTGCCAAGGGATATATTCCGGTCGAGCACAGCTACCTTCGGTACATTTTTCAAAGCCCCCTGCACTTCTTCTGTAGGGAAGGGCCTGAAGGCTTTTATCTTGAGGAGTCCCGCTTTGCAGCCTTTGCTTCGCAAGGACTCTATCGCTACCCGTGCAGTGCTCGTCATGGCGCCGCTCGTCACCAGGACGATTTCGGCATCGTCAGTATTCACAGCCTCCACCACACCGTACCCCCTCCCCACGATCTGGCGGTATTCCCTGTTTGCCTCCTCAATGACAGGCCGCGTCTTCTCCATATCCCTGAAGCTTGTCTCCCGATAGACCATGTACTGCTCCGGGCTCACCACGTTTGAAATGAACGCGGGGTCTTCAATGTTAAATCTGGTGGGAATGCTGAAGGGCGGCAGAAAGGAATCCACTGCCTCCTGGCTCGGTAACTCAATTGGTTCCATGAAGTGAGATGTGAAAAAGCCGTCGATTGCCACCATGACGGGGAAGAGCGTCTGTTCTGCTATCTTATATGCTTGGATGACCGTGTCGAGCGCTTCCTGGGCGTCCTCGCAGTAGAACTGCAGCCACCCGGTATCGCGCTGGGAGAGGCTGTCCG
>Ga0335071_10004759_pt1 | contig 14180 bp, 15 predicted proteins | sample Lox_Sample_15_FD_206724 | JGI IMG/M metagenome (GOLD analysis project Ga0335071, IMG submission 206724) | Soil microbial communities from Loxahatchee National Wildlife Refuge, Florida, United States - Lox_Sample_1.5 | ecosystem: Environmental > Terrestrial > Soil > Wetlands | place: USA... | reverse complement strand
GCCGGGTCTGTTCACAATCGATGGGTCTGGAAGAGGACTAGGCGCGATTCTTAACCAGGATGAGAGCGTCAATTCGGCATCGAACCCGGCCGCGCGCGGATCGATTGTAGCGTTTTTCGGAACGGGCGGCGGACCGTATGATCCCGCGTTGCCGGAGGACGCGCTCGCGGAGGCCCCGTATCCACTGCTGACCAACTCGGTCTCGGTCACAATCGGAGGACAGTCGGCCGATATTGAATACGCTGGAGCCGCACCTGATCTGGCGGGCGTCTTCGTGATCAGCGCTCGCGTTCCGGCAGGCATCCAACCGGGCTCCAAGGTTCCGGTGACAGTTACGATTGGGGGAGTAAAGGCGCAATCGGGAGTCTGGCTGGCGGTTCAGTAGTAACGGCTGCTCCGCCCGCTACGTCTCGTGTACAATCGGCAATGGATTCATGAAAATTCGAACTCTTAGAGTAATCATCTGCGGCGTCGGTTTCACTATGTTGCCTATTCTTCACGCCCAGGAATCTTCTTCAACCCCTGCGCCGGAGGAAACGCCAACGGGCATCCGCCGATTTTCGTTCGGGTTCCGGGTGGCGGGCTACCCGTTCAATCCGTTGCACAACAAAGATCAGAATTTCACTACCACGCAAGCCATACCGGCGACCTACCAGATTGCCACCACCAACAACTATTTGAAGGTCGGATTCGGACCGAGCGTGGAGTTCGCCGTAAGCCGCCGGTTCACCTTGGTCGGCGAGTTGTTCTATCACCGGCTCGACTACACGGAAACGACGCAGATCAGCCAGGGCACCAACAACACGGGAATCACAGAAAACACCCGGACAACATTTTGGGATGTCCCGCTGCTTGTGCGTTTCCACAGCCTGCGCGATGAGGGGGTGTTGGCTCACGTCTACTTCAATGCCGGCGCGGCCTACCGTGACGCGACGAATATCAAGTCGAACATCGTCACCAACAACCCCAACGGAACCACCACCACGAGCAATACGGCGATCCGTCCCTCCACCAAGAACCTGGCCGGAGCAGTGGTAGGCTCCGGATTGCGTTTCGTGGACGATTTCGGAATCAAGGTCGAGCCGGAGTTGCGCTACACACGCTGGTTTGGAAAGACGTTCGATTCGGATTCGACCCGCTCCAGCCCCAATCAGATTGAAGTGGACGTAGCATTCACGTTTTAGCGCGATCTCAGGCCTGGCAGGCTGCCGCGCTAGAAAAGGAGCGCACACGCCTACAATTCACGCCATTCGCACTGGTCTGGTGAAGGTGCGGCGGCCGCAGATGGAGTCACGCGGCAAGGGCCTTGCTCGCATCGCGCACATGCTGTTCGATGACGAGTGGTCCGATTGGCTGCCGATTTACGCCTGGGCCATCGAGCACGATGAGGGCGTCATTGTGGTGGATACAGGAGAAACCTCGCGTGTGCACGAACAGGGCTATCATCCGTCGTGGCATCCGTTCTATCGCCGCGCCGTGAGGTTTGCCGTCCATCCCACGAAGAAATCGGCCCGCAGCTTCGGGCTCGGGGTATCGGCGCCAGAGACGTTCGCCAAGTTGTTCTGACCCATTTGCACACAGACCACGCCGGAGGCCTGGTTCACCTCACAGGAAGCAAGATCTGGGTTTCCCAATCGGAATATCGAAGAGCCAGTGGATTTGGGGGAAAGCTTCAGGGTTACTTGCCGCACCGCTGGCCCAAATGGTGGGAACCTCACTTCATTGGCTTCGACGATCGGCCCCTAGGCCCCTTCCCGCAGAGCATGCCGCTTACCAAGCGCAGCGACGTGCTGGTGGTTCCCACACCGGGGCACACGCCGCATCATATCTCGGTAGTGGTTTGCAGTTCGCCGTCTTACTTTCTTGCGGGTGACACCAGTTACAACCAGCGTCTTCTAATCGAGGGCAAGGTGGATGGAGTCAGCCCCGATGAAGAGGTGTCGCGCCAGACCATGCTTCGAATCATCGTCGTCGCGAAACAACAGCCTCTCGTTTATCTGCCTCCTCACGATCCCGAAAGCGAAGACCGGCTGGTGGGGAATTCGCCGCTGGAGCAAACAACCGAGCTCTGCCGCATCACGCATAGCTGAGATCGGCTTCGTCGTCGCGTCCCTCCTCCCACGGTCGTGTCTCCCCAGACACGCGGCTTAGCTTCGCATCGCCATTAAAATCAGATATTTACGACTGGCCCCGGCTTTGCTTTTCTCCATACCGTGAGGCATGGAGGCCAAGGGGAAATGAGCCGAAATCGCGAGAGAATCCGCAATATTAGTTCACTAATGGCTATCGCGTTAGTTGCTACAGCGGAAGCTCTTTGCCAGGAAAAGCAGGCCAAGACGCGTCCGCAAACCGAGAGCACTCCACCGGAACGCCGCATTGTGGTGAGCATTCCCGATCGCAAACTGGCGCTGATCGAGAACGGGCGCGTGGTGAAGATCTATTCCACCGCCGTTGGCGCGCCGTCCAGCCCGACCCCGAGCGGAACGTACAAGATCATGCAACGCATTCCCAATCCCACCTGGTACGGGCCCAACCGCAAAGTGGTCGGGCCCGGTAAAGGGAATCCTGTCGGCACGCGCTGGATGGGCCTGAGCCGCAAAGGCTACGGCATTCACGGCACCAACAATCCGCGTTCGATCGGCCACAATGCTTCGCACGGTTGTGTTCGCATGCGGAATCGCGATGTAGAGGACCTGTTCGCGCGCGTTGCCGTAGGCGACGTCGTGGAGCTGCACGGCGAACGGGATGCGGATGTCACGCGGATTTTCGGCGCGGATGTGATGGCCGCTGCCACCGTGAGTGCGGGCGGCGCTCAATAGAAAGGATTCTATGGAAAGCCTGATCAATACCCTGGTGCTGGCAGCGGTCATCGCCGCAGCGTTTCCTATCGCGTTCCTTGCGGCGCGCTTCTGCCTGATGGTTTTGGTTCGGGCGCTGCCGGAACGTGCGGCATCGACCGCGCGCGAAGTGCAGGGCTGAGTCGAGGGCGTGTGCTATGATGGCGCTCAAACCAGATGGTGGGCGCCCGCCCTAGAATATTCTTTCCCGTTATCTTTATTTCGCTGGCTTTGAGGGCTTGGTGCCAAGGCTTCGACGAACCGGCTCGCGCGCTGGCGCAGAAGATCGAGACCGTTTTGAGGACGCGCGAGCCGGTGACGTTTTCGTTTTCGAGCGCCTCGGCGCTGAATCCTTCCGACGCGACGGCAGCGCGAGAAGCCATTGAGCGGCAACTACCCGCTGCCGGGATCAATACAAATGCACAGACCGGTATTACGGTGGCGGTCACGCTTTCACAGAATCTTCGAGATTGGGTCTGGGTGGCGGAGATCCACCGAGGTGACGTGCAGGAAGTCGTGATGGAGGAGTGGCCCAAGCCCGAGGAGACCGTGAGCGCCGGCCCGGTAGTCATGGAGAAGCGCCGCATTCTGGATGGCGATACTCGCATTCTCGATTTCGCATCGCTAGGCCACGATCTTCTGGTGCTCGACACCGAATCCGTGACGGTTTATCAGAATTCGGGCGGACCGTGGCAGCGCAAACTCGCCGTCCGGTTGCCGGTTACGCGCTTTTTGCCACGGGATCTCCGCGGCCGCTTGTTTGTTCAGGGCGACGTGTATCAGGTCTACCTGCCCGGCCTCAGTTGCAACGGCAACGCCGCCGGTGGACTGGGCATCACGTGCCGTGATGAGGCGCTATGGCCGCTCGGGTCGAACGCTCGCGCCATCTCGATCCCCACACGCAACTTCTTCGAGCATTTTGTTCTGCCGGATGGCACACAAAAGCGGATGCCGGCGTTTTTCTCTGCCGCTGCACTTGCCGATCGCGGCCGTACCGCCTGGCTCTTTGCAGCGACGGACGGCCGATTGCATTTGTACAACGCGGCGTTCGAGCCTGGTGCGTCGTGGAGCGGCTGGGGCAGTGATATCGCGATCGTCCAAACCGAGTGCGGCTCACGGACACTGCTGCTCGCTACCGCAGCGGGTGACGGCACGGCGCCCGATTCCGTGCAGGCGTATGAAATGACGGAGGGCGCTCCTCGGCCGGCCGGCGATCCGGTCTCTTTTCCCGGCCCGATTACCGCGCTCTGGTCCGCGAGCGAGCGGGGCGCGGCCGCCGTAGTTTCGCGTGACTTGAAAACTGGTCGATATGCGGCGTTTCGCCTGGCGATTCCTTGCAGCCGCTAGTCTGATTTCGTTCGCCGGCCGGGCTGCCGCGGAATCGCGCCCACGTTATGGCGGCACGCTCGTAGTTGAGCTGCACGACTCGGTCATTCTGACCGACCCCGGCCAGTGGCCGCTCCGGCTTGTCCCGCTGGTCTACGATCGCCTGGTGCGGCTGGACGATCGTGGTGAGCCGCAGCCCGCGCTGGCGATTTCCTGGCAACACGACGCTTCGAACAGACATTGGGAATTTCGTCTGCGCCCGCACGCCACGTTTCATGATGGATCTTCGGTAACCTCTGCCGCCGTGGTGGCGTGCCTGAAAGAGTGGATCAACGTTAGCGTCTCCGGCGATGGTGCTTTGGTTTTTCAAATGGAGATGCCCGCGCCCGATCTGCCGGTGCGGCTCGCGGGCGTTCGAGGAGCGATCTTCATGCGCGGCGCCGATGGCACCACGATTGGAACGGGTCCATTCCACATCATCGAATGGCAGGCGGGAAAGCGTGCGCTGCTCGGCGCCTATGAAGGCTACTGGGGCGGACGGCCGTTCGTTGATGCGATTGAAGTCCACTTGGGACGTGCGTATCGCGATCAGGCCATCGATCTCGATCTGGCCAAGGCTGACCTGGTGGAGATTCCGATCGGCGACGTCCGCCGAGCCGCGCAGCAGGCCGTTCGCACATGGACCGCGGCACCCTCCGAATTATTGGCGTTGCTGTTCGAACGCGGGCCGGGTTCGGTGGACGATGTTCGCGCGCGCCAGGCGCTGGCTCTCTCGATTGACCGCGACGCCATTCACAACGTGCTGCTCCAGGGCCAGGGCGAGTCGACCGCGGCTATTCTGCCCGGGTGGCTGAGCGGCTACGCTTTCCTGTTTCCCACCGCACGCGATGTCGACCGCGCCCGGCAACTTGCATCCTCGTTGCCCAGACCGGGGCAACGGATCTCGCTCGGTTACGATCCCTCGGATTCGCTGGCGCGTCCCATCGCCGAACGCATTGCACTCAATGCTCGCGAAGCCGGCCTCGCGATTCAGACCGTGCCCTCCGCCCAATCCGCCGTACGGCTGATGAAATACCCGCTGCGTTCGCTGGACTCGATAAGCGTCCTGACGGAAATGGGCAGCGTGTTGCATGTGGATACGCCGTCCATGGCCGCGACTCCAGAACTGCTTTTCGCTCATGAGCGCAAACTGCTCGATGATTTTCGCATCGTCCCGCTTTTCTATCTCCCCGAGGTCTACGGGCTGAGTTCGCGCGTGAGAAGTTGGGATCCGCAATCCTGGGCAGACTGGCGCCTGGATAACGTCTGGCTGGAAACGAGAACGCCATGACGTTCCGCACCCGTTTGCTGGTGGTGTTTGCGGTGACCATCCTGGCCTCGGTCGCCATTATCGTTGGAATTGTTTCCAACTCCGCCGAGCGCGCCTTCGACAGGCTGGATCAGCAGCGCACAACGGCGCTCGTGGAGCAGTTCTACCGGGAATTCGAGCGGCGCGGGGCGGAAGTCGCGGCGGCAGCCGACCGTATCGCCAAGGCCGACGCTACCGGACGCGTCGCCATTGATGCCAGTCGAGGTGACGCCGCGCCGCACGTATCCGATGCCGCAGACATCGCCGCCGCGCAAGGTTTGGATTTCCTGGAACTGGCCGCCGCCGACTCTACCATCGTGTCTTCTGCGCAATCGCCGGCGCGATTCGGTTACAAGGAATCTTGGCTCGCCGCGCCCGTGGACTGGGACGCTCAGCCGGCTTTCCTTCGCCGTGAAGATCTGTCGGACGAATCAGCCTTGGCGCTCGAAGCGGTGCGCGTGGCGATGGCCGGTGACGTCAAATTGTACGTTGTTGCCGGCCGCCGGCTGGATCAGACCTTTCTCTCTTCGCTCGTCCTGCCGTCTGGCATGCGTGTACTGCTCTACCGGAACCTCGATCTTGTATCTTCTCCGCAGTTGCTCGCCAACGTGCCGGCCGGGGAAGCGCAGCGCCTGGCTCCACTCACGGAACGCGCGATTCATGACAACCGTGAGACCAATGCGGAGATCCAGTGGACCGCCGATGCCGCGAGTGCCGAGATGTTTCACGCGATTCCCTTGAAGGGCCGCGATGGACATCCTCTCGGCGTGCTGCTGATCGGCAGCTCCCGGCGCGAATTGGCGCTGCTGGTTCACTCGATTCGCAAGGTCGGGCTCTATGTGGGCGGCGCGGGCGCGCTGCTGGCTCTGGCGCTGGCAGCGTGGGCGACGGCGCGGGTTACGCGTCCCGTGAAGCTGCTGGCCGCCGGCGCGGCTGAAGTCGCGCACGGGAACTGGCAGGTTCGGGTCGATACCGATTCGCGCGATGAGATCGGCGACCTGGCGCGTGCGTTCAACCAGATGACCGGTGAACTTTCCGACCAACGCGACCGGCTGGTGCAGGCCGAACGGGTGGCGGCATGGCGCGAGCTGGCGCGGCGGCTGGCGCATGAGCTCAAGAATCCGCTGTTTCCGCTGCAAATCACGGTGGAGAATCTGGAACGCGCCAAGCGAGAGCATCCTGGCCAATTCGAAGAAGTGTTCCGCGAAAGCACCGCCACCCTGCTTGCCGAGCTCGCCAATCTCAAAGCCATCATCGGCCGCTTCAGCGATTTCGCCAAAATGCCTACTCCACAGTTCGAGCCGGCGCAACTGAACGATTTGGTTCGTGCCGTTTTGAAACTCGTGGATGCGCAGCTTGCGGCATCCGGCAATATTCATCCCGAGGCGCAACTCGAGCCAGCACTGCCCGTGATCGAAGCCGATCCCGAACAAATCAAGCGCGCCCTGCAAAACCTGGTGCTGAATGCCATGGACGCCATGCCGAATGGAGGAACCTTGCGTCTGACAACGCGGCAGTACAATAGCACGGTGATTCTGGAGGTCGCCGACTCCGGCCAGGGCCTCACGCAGGAGGAGTGCGCGCGATTATTCACGCCCTACTACACCACCAAGCACCACGGCACCGGACTTGGCCTGGCCATCGTGCAGTCGGTTGTAAGCGATCACCACGGAACCATTTCCGTCGAAAGCCAGCCGGGCCGCGGCGCCACTTTCCGCGTTGAGCTGCCCATTTCGCAAGGTGCGCGGGGCTGACATGGCACACTTGCTGATTGTCGACGATGACGCCAACACGCTGGCTTCTCTAGCCAGGGCCTTCCGTCTCGCCGGCCACGAGGCTACGGTGTGCGACAGCGCCGCGCGCGCCCTCGAACTGGTCAAATCACAACCCTTCGACCTGATCTTTTCCGACGTTGTGATGCCCAATAAAGACGGCTTAGCGCTGCTCGAAGATTTCAAATCGCTGAGCATCCCCACGCCCGTAGTGATGATTTCGGGGCAAGCCAATGTCGAGATGGCGGTGCGCGCCACTAGGCTCGGTGCGGTCGACTTTCTCGAGAAACCCCTTACAACCGAGAAGTTGCTGCTGACTGTCGAGAACGTTCTGAAACTGCGGCGCCTCGAGGAAGAGAACCGCCAACTGCGGCAGCGCGTCGGCAAACACGAGATCATCTGGAAGAGCGAGCCGATGCGCCGTGTGATGACGCAGGTGGAGCGCGTCGCCGCCAGCGAAACGCGCGTCTGCATTTTCGGCGAAACCGGCACTGGAAAAGAGCTGATCGCGCGGACGCTCCACGCGCGAAGCCCCCGCTCGCATGGGCCTTTTGTAACGCTCAATTGCGCCGCCGTGCCCGCGGAACTGATCGAATCGGAACTCTTCGGTCATGAAAAAGGCGCGTTCACCGGCGCTGCTACCCGTCACACGGGCAAGTTCGAGCAAGCGCAAAGCGGCACTCTGTTTCTCGATGAGATCGGCGATATGCCGCCCGTCATGCAAACCAAGCTGCTGCGTGTGCTTGAAGAAAACGAAATCGAGCGCGTGGGCGGTGACCGGCCGGTCTCCGTGAATGTGCGGGTCGTCGTGGCTACGCATCGCAACCTGGAAGACCTGGTGAAGAAAGGGACATTCCGCCAGGATCTGTATCACCGCATTTTTGTTTTCCCGATTCTCCTGCCGCCCTTGCGCGAGCGCCGCGACGACATTCCGGTGCTGGTTGCCCATTTCGCGGGGCAGATCGCGGACCAGAACGGCTGGAAGCCGCAGGCTTTTAGCGCCGAAGCCATGGCTGCCTTGCAACATTACTCGTGGCCGGGCAATGTTCGGGAGTTGCGTAACATCGTTGAGCGGCTGCTACTGCTTTCGGGCGAAACGGTCGACGCTGTGACCGTGGAAGCGACGCTACCGCAACAAGCTCCAAGTACCGGTTCGATTACACCTTCGACTGGAACGCTCGCCGAGCGCGTGGACTCTTTCGAGCGAGACGTTCTCCTCGCCGAGCTGAAACAACACGGCTACCGCATGACCGAAACGGCAAAGGCGCTAGGCCTAGAGCGCAGCCATTTGTATAAGAAATGCCAGGCTTTAGGCATCGATTTGCAAGCGGTGAAGAAGGGCGAAACGGACGCTTGACAGGACCCGGTCTTCCATCCTACTATAAGACTAGTCAGACTAGTTATTGGGTCTGAGCCGGAGGAGGGAATCGTGGAAACCGCCGCAAAACGAGCGAACGTCGAAAATGAGCCATGGCAGCTCCAGGCCGCCAAGGCGCGTTTCAGCGAGGTCTTCCGCCTGGCGCGGTCGCAGGGTCCGCAGTGGGTGACGCGTAACGGCAAAGAGGCCGTGGTGGTCGTGGCGTCCGAAGAGTTCGAGCGGTTGACTCGGCTAAAAAAGCAAACCGGCAGTCTGGTTGAGTTCTTTGCCAATTCACCATTGGCTGGGCTGGAACTGAATCTGGATCGCGTACCCGATTTCGGTCGCCCTATTGATCTGTGAGCGGCTTTCTTCTCGACACGAACGTCATCTCCGAACTCGTCAAACCCCGTCCGGAACCCAGAGTGGTGAGCTGGATCGAAGGTATTGACGAGAACCTCCTCTACCTCAGCGTTCTCACGTTAGGCGAGATTCGAAAAGGCGTCGCTGGTTTGCCGCAATCGGCACGACGGACGGCGCTCGAAGCCTGGCTCGACTCCGACTTTCGCCTGCGTTTCTCCAAGCGGATTCTTTCCATTAACGAACAAGTCGCCGATCGTTGGGGCAGCATTGCGGGGCTGGCGCAGAAAGATGGACGCAGCATGCCGGTAATTGATGGCCTGCTCGCCGCCACCGCGATCCATCACAATCTCACCCTCGTGACGCGCAATACTGGTGACACGGTCGCTACCGGCATCGCGGTTTTCAATCCGTGGCAGGACTGATCACCCTTACGCCATCGCCAGAATCTTGTCGAACGCGTCCGAGACCTTGCGCGGCTTGTCCGGATCGTTGGCGTCATGGCCGATCTCGGGCGACATGAACCCGCGGTAGCCAATTTTCACAAATGCGGCCATCACGGCCTTCCAATCCACATCGCCTTCGAGCAAATCCGCGAATTTTCCCTGCTCGTAACCTTTCGCGAGTTTGTAGTCTTTGAGATGAACGCGCTTGATGCGCGGCCCGAGCGTGAGTATCCAGTCCTGCGGATAGCCGTACTGCATCACGTTGCCCACGTCGAAATGCGACTGGATCCACGGACTATGAAACTGGTCGAGAAACGTGCGCATCTCCATCGGGCTGAGGATGAACTTGTTCCACACGTTCTCCACCGTGAGGCAAACCTTGGCTTCCTCGGCCCACGGAGCGGCTTTCGGCAGCTCCTCACTCACGCGGTTCCAGGTGTCCTCGTAGCCGAACTGGAGCTTTGGTCCGTCGCCCAGACGGCAGAGATAAAGCAGGGTCGCGCCGCAGTTAAGATGTTTGGCGAACTCGAGGCCTTGCTTCAATCCTTCGAGACTCTTCGCGCGCACGGCAGGATCCGGGCTATTGATCGGGTTCGATCGAAACGCGCCGCCCATCCAGATGCTGGCAATCTGCAATCCGCTCTCGTGCGCGGCATCGCCAATGCGCTTGACTTCATCGGCGCTGAGCGACGGCGAGATTTCCTCGCCAAACCGCAGCTCGATCGCGTCAAATCCGGCGTTCTTCGCCTGCCGGAACTTCTCGGTAACCGGCATCTGCGATGGAAAAATAATGGAAGTGATGCTCTTGATGAAACGGGGCGACTGCGTTTGCGCGGGAAGCGCCGCGGCCGTACCCAGTGCGAGGAAGTTTCTGCGATTCACCGAACCAGTGTAACGCCGGCCCGGTATTGGCGATACAGCATCCAAGCGCAGGCCGCAAACCCAGCCACGCACAGAAAATCCATCATGCGTCGCTGCACACCGCCGTCATAGATGAGTTCGACCGCACAGCTTCCGCGGCAGTCAGGCTCCAGGACAAGGAAGCCGAGCGCGTCTTTCCGGGTAGGCAGGTCAGCTCCGTTTGCGTTGGCGCGCCAGCCCGGGTCGTAACTGATCTGGAGCGAGAGGACCTGCGGCTTCGCCAGACTGGCTTCGATGGTTGCGCGATTCGGTCCGTGCCAGATCAATCGAGTCTTTGGGTCCGCGTCCACAGCGGCTGCATAGCGATTGATAGCGGGAAAATCCATCGGGAAGGTGCTGACGAGAGCGTCCTTGCCGACCACGTGGGCTAACGAGCCCGACCCCGGGATTTCGTAGATCACGTCGTCGCCGTCGCGCCAGACCTCGGGAACGACGCCGGCGAATTTGCCCGGATCGTGAAAATCGTGAAAGAAGTTGCGGGTGTGTTCACCTCCCACCGCAATCGCTCGCACGCCGCAAGCTTTGAGAAGGGCTACGGTGTCAGGCCCGTTGCCGGCGCGAAACGGGATGGCATAGGTGATGTGTGCGATGGCCGGATTCGAGCGACCCTGGTCAACGCCTCCTCCGAGTTCTGGGTTGTCGGCGAAAGCGCTGAACCAGTACCGAGTGGAACCTTCAACATAGACACGCTGGCCAGGATAGTGCGCGTTGAGGAACTCGGCCTGTTCGTACTCAACCGTCTTTGTGATGTCGAACCGCGGAAGCCAGGCGTGGACATCGCGCCGTGCGCGCGGCACCAGGACAATGGCCAGACACGCGAGCGCCGCTCCCGTCAGCACGCGCGACCACTTTCGCCGCGAGCCTAGCCGCCGAGAACCCAGAGCGATGCCCACCACCATGGCGAAAGCAGCATCCATTTCAAGGAAGTACCGAAACGCTTGTGGCAGCGCATAGATTTTGACGTATTCAAACCCGAGCGGCGGAACTGCCATCAGATAGAGAAAGACAAGAGCAAAGCGGCCGCCTTCCGGAACGGATGTTCTTTTCTTCAGAAACAGGCCGATCGCGAAGGCCCCGGCGAACCACGCCCCGAGGTAGATGTACTGCCACGGGCCCATGGGGAACGATCCGGAAAGGCCCTGCGCGTTTCTTTGCAATGCCGCAATGTCGGACGGCGGCATCCATGGGGAGGCGATCGCGTATGCGAGCGCGCCGATGAGAACCAGGCGGCCGAATGCCGGCTTGCCATGTTCTTCGCGTTTCCATACGACCAGCAGGGCGAACGCGCAGCAAACCAACGCCATCGCACCCAGCCAGTTGGTCAGTGCGACCGAGACTGACGCCAGTACCGCGAGAACCGTCCGCCAGCCAAGCGGATGTTCGAGTGCTGCGTGAATCGCGGCGAGCGCAAGCAGCAGCAAGGCGATGCCGGCGATATTCCCCATTTCGTCGTGCGTCAGTAGGGCGGAGAGCCTCGCCGGGCTCCAGACGCTGCCGGTCCGCACCCACGGCAGCAAAAACGCCGAAACCGAAGTGAGGCTGTAAAACCATCCGGCGGCGAACGCCTTCCACTGCGACTTCGTCAGGCGAAGGACGAGCGCAAACAGGGCTACCGGCCCCGCACAATAGAAAGCCGCGGCCACCGCGTGAACGGAATGGGCGGCGGTCATGCCTGTCACGCACGAAAACAGGGCAGTCAAATGATGGAGCAGCGGCGGATAGGTGTTTTCAATGGGGATGCCGGCATACCAGAGCGGGAACCATCCGGGGTGCGCCCAGTGCACCTTGTACCAGCGAGCGAGGCCTATGTATGATCCTTCGATCGAGTACATGAAGGAGACAAATTCGGTGCGGAACAGGCGAGCGGAAATCCAGACATTGACAGAGAGCAGCGCGAATACCGAGTACAAGGCCGAGAGTTTTCGATGCACGGGGCGCGGTATCCAGACAGCTTAGCAGGGCCCTATCGAAGGAATGCGATATTGGAAGCATGAGCCTCTCTCTCGGCATCGACGAGTTGCTTGGCTACTCGGACGAAGAACGCAGCAAATGGCAAAAGTGGTTCACCGGCCAGCCGCCCGAGGCTCTCGAAGCCTCCGTCCAGCGCGGCGCGCGTTTCACTACCGTCTGGGCATTGATGGATCATATCTTCCTGGTGGAGAAACGGCACACGCAGCGGCTGAAGGGAGACTCGCCGGTGGATACCGAAACCGGCATCGCCCGTCCCAACGTGGAGGCGCTGTTTGCTTATGCGCGCACTGTCCGCGACGAGTTGGCGCGGTTCGTCCATTCCACGCCGGATGCAGACATGGCCCGTCCGCGCGAGTTTCACTTCGGTAGTGCTTCTTTGACCGTCTCGCCGCGCAAGCTCGTGTTCCATGTCTTCTTCCACGAGATCCGTCATTGGGCGCAGGTCGCAACCGCTGTGCGCAATGCGGGCTTCGCTCCTCCGGGCAATCACGATCCTATCTTCAGCAACGCGTTCGAATGATCCTGGCACCGGTTTTTACCGGTGAGTCTCGCGCAGAGAACATCGAGCGTCTGCCATTCCCCGCCGGCTCTTTCGGTATCGCAGAGTTTTTGGCGCCAGTGAACGATCTTGACGCCTTTCGCCACGTCAATTGATACTGTCCCCTGTGACGCCGCGCGCGGTATTTTTCGGAATCCTTTCCGCGTCCACTGGAAAGCAACGTCTGATTCTTCCCCTGGGAATTGCACTCGTGGGACTTGTGGTCAACATCATCGTTGCGGCCAGTATGTCGGAAACATACGATGAACCAGACTACGTCGCTTACGGTGTCGCCGTACTACACGGCAAGCCCGACCGATTCCGTGCTTTGCTCGACAGCAAAATGCCGGTGTCCGCGCTGAATGCGTTGCCGCTCGTGGCCGGCGACTACCTGCGGGATCACAGAGTGGCTCCCGGCCTCGCGGGGATCCTGCTAGATGTGCGCGCCCGCCGTTATGGAACCATCGCGGCAGCGTTCTGCCTGTGCCTGCTCGTGTTTCTCTATGCGGAGTCGCTCTTTGGCCGCACAGCGGGCCTGTTCGCTCAGATGATTTTCGTGATGGAACCGAACATCATTGCGCATAGCACGCTCGCCACCAACGACTTGTATGTCGCATTCGGCACGGTGCTCGCCTTATACTTCGTGCGCCGATATTTACTGTCTCCGAGTACCCGGAATGCGGCCCTGGCGGCCTTCACCCTAGCGCTGGCGCAATTGATGAAGTTCACTGCCTTTTACCTCTACGCGGTTCTGGTTATTGCCGTGACCTCCGCCGCTCTCTATTCGAAGTACGGAAGGCAACCGCGGTATCGCATCTCCCTGCGGCAGGCCGGCACACTAGCAGTGCTCACGGTGGCAGGCTTTCTCGCGGTTATCAACGCGGGATTCCTGTTTGACAGAACCTTCACTCCTCTGGACAAGTACACATTCCGCAGCCCGACCTTTCAGTCGCTGCAGCAGGTTCCGGTCTTGGGCGCCCTTCCGGTTCCCCTTCCTTACCCCTACCTTCAGGGATTCGACTGGGTCAGTTCGAACAACACTACCGGTGCTACCTTCGGCAATATTGTTCTTTTCAACCAGGTGCGAGGCCGGAAACTTCAGCGGTCAGACGGCTTCCCCGCGTACTTCCTGGTCGCGTACGCGCTCAAAGAACCGATCGGCTTGCAGATTGTGCTCTTCGCGAGCCTGGTGTGGATATTCAGGAATCGGCGTCCTGCCGATCTTCTGGTCGGCGAGGGGCTATTGCTGGTGGCCGCGGCGGTAATCTGGGCAGCCTTTTCCTTTTTCAGCACGGCGCAGGTTG
>Ga0335071_10004757_pt1 | contig 14181 bp, 11 predicted proteins | sample Lox_Sample_15_FD_206724 | JGI IMG/M metagenome (GOLD analysis project Ga0335071, IMG submission 206724) | Soil microbial communities from Loxahatchee National Wildlife Refuge, Florida, United States - Lox_Sample_1.5 | ecosystem: Environmental > Terrestrial > Soil > Wetlands | place: USA... | reverse complement strand
GCGCAGCCTGTTGGAGCAGGCTAGCGGCGACGATCTGACGGTGTGAGGGCCGGTTCGGCCGGCCGCTCCTCGACTCGGTCCATGACCGCCGTCTGGTCGTCGATCTCGGCCAGGGTCACGAACCCGGTGTCGGGCGAGATCCGGTTGGCGATCTTGCGCCGCCCCCCTTCGATCACCGACTTGGCCACGGGACTGCTGGTCAGCGCGCGATACGTGCCGACGATCTGCTCGTATCGGCGACGCCCGGCCTTCGACCCCAGCACGTAACCCAGTCCGAGCACCACGACATACCGGATCAAAGCGTTCCTCCCGACGATCGATGGCTCCATCCTGCCTCACTCGGCCGGGTGCGTGCGCGGCCGATCCCGCTTACCTGGCGGTGTCGACCCGTCAATTTGCCGGACGGAAATGTCGGTCCCTGCCAGTTGGGCGCGGTTATGCCAGTACGCTAGAGTCGTCCCGCGATCGTGTTGATCCCCTGTAGCTCAATTGGCAGAGCGTTCGGCTGTTAACCGATAGGTTCCTGGTTCGAGTCCAGGCGGGGGAGCAAAGTCGAATCCAGTGGCCCGCGCTCTGGCCACCGTCGACGTGCAGGTAGCGAACCGGACCTCTACCCCGGGCGTCAGTGTGAATTTCCGGGCTTTGCGTGTGCGCTCAGGGCGGAAAAATCGCCCGGATCCAGCCACCGGCTCACACTCGAATTCCAAGATTCACACTCGGCGGGCGAGTTGAGGCTCCTCGTCATCGGATCCGATGACGGCTGGCGCCCGAGACATCGTGAATTTACTGTGAGCACAACTCATGAGGAGGGCTCATGGAATTCCTCGTCACCATGACCACGCACGTTCCGGAGGGAACGCCCCCAGAGGCCGTCGACGAGGTCCGGGCCCGGGAAGCCGCGCATTCCCATTGGCTGGCCGAGCAGGGCAGCCTGTTGCGCCTGTGGCGGCCGCCGCTGCAACCGGGCGAATGGCGCACTTTTGGCCTGTTCGCGGCCGACGACAACGACCAACTCGAGGAGGTGCTCGCCTCGATGCCGCTGCGCGTCTGGCGCACCGACGAGGTGACGGCGCTGACCGCCCACCCGAACGATCCGGCCGGGCGAGCGGAGCAAGGCCCGGGCCGGGCCACGGAATTCCTGACGACGATCACCGTCGACGTCCCGAAGGGCGTCCGGCGGGAGGTTGTCGACGATGCCGTGTCCCGGGAGGCCGAGCGCGCCCGTGAACTGGCCGAGAAAGGACACCTCGAGCGGCTGTGGATGCTTGTGTCTGAGCGCGGGGAGCTCCGCGAGCTGGGGCTGTGGCGCGCCCCGGACGCCCAGGGAATGACGGCGATCCTGGAATCGCGACCCCTGCACCCGTGGATCAGCGTGGAAACCACGCCGCTGACCGCGCACCCCAGCGACCCCGCCGGCGCATAGTGGCGATCGCGAGCGCGCCGATGCCGGCGAAGCGGGTCGCCACCATGGGGACCGTGGCGATCGCGAGCGCGCCGATGCCGGCGAAGCGGGTCGCCACCATGGGGACCGTGGCGATCGCGAGCGCGCCGATGCCGGCGAAGCGGGTCGCCACCATGGGGACTAATTAGTCGTAGACCGGCCGCCACATGGTTTCGCGGACGGCCCGCCGGACGTCGTCGTGCGTCCTGGTGGCCACCCCGTCCTCGACGGCGGCGCGATAGACCGCCTCGGCGACCGCCGCCGAAATGTCGCGCAGGTTCCGCACATCCGGCAGCAGCGAGTCTCCCGGATTGGTCGGATTGGCTTGGTGCACAACGGCTCTCGCCGCCGCCTGCAGCATGCCCTGGGTGACCAGCCTGGCGCGGGCGACGATGATGCCCAGCCCGATCCCCGGGAACACCAACACGTTGTTGGCCTGGCCGATGGTGTAGGTGGTGCCGTCGTATTCGATTGGGGCGACGGGAGTGCCGGTGGTGATCAGCGCCCTGCCCTCCGACCACCGCAGCACGTCGGCCGGCATGGCCTCCATGCGCGAGGTGGGGTTGGACAGCGGGAAGATCATCGGCCGTTCGCAGGATGCGGTCATCGCCTCGACGACCTCCTGGTTGAACGCGCCGAACGCCGTCGACGAGCCCAGCAGAATGGTGGGTGACGCCAGCTTGATCGCGTCCACCAGCCCGACCCGGTCCGCGGCGGCTTTTCCCGTTACCAAACCCAGCCGTTGGCGGTTCTTCGCGTAGGGCACCTGGAAGTCGCGCAGGTCGTCCATGTCGTCGAAGAGCAGGCCCTGCTTGTCGATCGGCCAGATCTGCGACGCGGCCTGTTCGGCGGTGGCGCCGTCGGCGACCATCGCGTCACGGATCTGGTCGGCCACGCCGATCCCGGCGGTCCCGGCGCCGAAGACGATCGCCTTCTGGTCGCGCAGCGGGATTCCGCTGACATGGCACCCGCCGTAGACCGCGGCCACCACCACCGCGCCGGTGCCCTGGATGTCGTCGTTGAACACGCAGTAGTGGTCGCCGTAGGTCTGCAGGATCTTGCGCGCGTTGAGCGGCCCGAAATCCTCGAAATGCAGGATCGCGTTGGGGAACATCTGATGGGCGGTCTCGATGTAGCGCCTGATGAACTCGTCGTACTCCTCGCCGCGGCGGCGGGCGTGGCGATTGCCGAGATAGAACGGGTCCTGCAGCAGCTGTTCGTTATCGGTGCCGACGTCGAGCGACACCGCGATGCAACGGCGCGGATCGATGCCGCCGCCGGCGGTGTAGAGCGCCAATTTGCCCACGGCGATTTGGATTCCGCCCACGCCCCAGTCGCCGATGCCCAAAATGGCTTCGGCGTCGGTACAGACGATCAGGTCGACATCCTCGGGTCCCAAACCGAAGGTGCGGAAGGCCTCGCCGATCTCGTCCGGCTCGTCGATGCTCAGGAAAAGCCCGCGCTGTCCTCGGTATTCGTCGGAGAAGCGCTGAATGGCCTCGCCGACCGTGGGCGTATAGACCACCGGCATCAGCTCGGTCAGATGGTCCTCCAGCACCTTGTAATACAGCAGCTCGTGGCGGTAGTGCAGCTGCTCGAGCAGCAGGTTGCGGCCCAAATCCGTTGCCATGCCTTGCAATTGATGCCACACCCGGTCGGCTTGCTCGTCGAGCGTGAGCACCGCCGACGGAAGCCGGCCGGTGAGACCCAACCGCCGCCGCTGCTCGTGCGTGAAGCCCACCCCGCGATTCAGGCTCGGCGCGGCCAGCGCCGCCGGGATCCGCGGCGTGCAGGGATCGCTCATCACACCTCCAGTGAGTTGGCCCGTTTCGCCACCGTAGCGCCGATCGCGGTTAACGCATCTTGAAGAGCATCCGAAGGCGAGCCGCGCGGGCCGACGTCAGATCGAGAAGTCCTCGCCGTGCCACACCCCGGCTTCGGGCGGCCGGATCACGCGGCCATTCTGCTGCCCGTCGTTCGCGGCCTCCAGCCGGGCCACTCGGGTGAGCAGGGACTGCAGGCTGACACCGACGAGGTCGGGCATCATCGAGTCGTCGGGCGTGCCTCGGCCCGCGCGGCTGATGACCTGCCCGGGGACCCCGACCACCACCGAGCCCGACGGCACCGGCTTGACCACCACGGCGTTGGCACCGATCCGGCTGTCATCGCCGATCTTGATCGCGCCGAGGACCTTGGCCCCGGCGCCGATGGTCACCCGGTCGCCGACGGTCGGGTGGCGTTTCCCGGTGTCCGCGCCGCTGCCGCCGAGGGTGACGCCGTGATACATGTGGACGTCGTCGCCCACCTCGGCGGTTTCCCCGATCACCACGCCGGTCGCGTGGTCGATGAACAGGCCCGAGCCGAGGACGGCGCCGGGGTGGATGTCGACGCCGGTCAGGATGCGGGTGAATTCCGCCAACGTCCGCGCGGCCACCCGAGAGCCGCGCTGCCACAGCCAGTGGCTGATCCGGTGCCCCCAGATCGCGTGCACGCCCGGGTAGGCGAAGATGACCTCCAGCGTGGTGGGCCGGGCAGGATCCCGCTCCCTGGCCGCCCGAATGTCTCGACGCATGGCCGCGATCATGCTCAGTCCGCCACGTCGGCGAAGAGCGGCGTGCTCAGATATCGTTCACCGAAATCGGGAAGAACGACGACGACGAGCTTGCCGGCGTTCTCGGGCCGGCGCGCCACCTGCAGGGCGGCCACCGCGGCCGCGCCCGAAGAGATGCCCACCAGCAGGCCCTCCTCCGCGGCCAGCCGCCGCGCCAGGTTGCGCGAATCGTCGTTGCCGACCGTGATGACCTCGTCTACCAGGTCCATCTCGAGGATCGGCGGGACGAATCCGGCGCCGAGGCCCTGGATCGGGTGGGGGCCCTTCTGCCCGCCGGACAGCACCGGCGACGCGGCCGGCTCCACGGCGACGAATTGCGCCGACGGCTTGCGCTCCTTGATTACCTGGGCGACACCGGTGATGGTGCCGCCGGTGCCGACGCCGGAGACGAAGATGTCGACCCTGCCGTCGGTGTCGCGCCACACCTCCTCGGCGGTGGTCGCGCGGTGGATTGCGGGATTGGCCGGGTTCTCGAACTGCTGGGGCACGAAGTAGCGCTGGTCGGTCTTGGCCAGCTCCTCGGCCTTGGCGATGGCGCCCGGCATGCCCTCCGCCCCGGGGGTCAGGACGAGTTCGGCGCCGTAGGCGCGCAGCAGCATGCGCCGCTCGACGCTCATAGTGTCGGGCATCGTCAAGGTGATCCGATAGCCGCGCGCCGCGCACACCATCGCCAGCGCGATGCCGGTGTTCCCGCTCGTCGGCTCGAGGATGATGGTGTCGGGCTTGATCAGGCCGGCCTTTTCGGCCGCGTCCAGCATGGCGACGCCGATGCGGTCCTTGACGCTGTTTGCCGGGTTGAAGAATTCCAACTTGGCGACGACGTCGGCGACGGCGCCCTCGGTGACCCGGCGCAGCCGGACCAGCGGCGTGTTTCCGATCAGCTGGGTGACGTCCTCGGCGATGCTCATGAAGCTTCCTTAGGCGGTGTCGGTTCGGGGTTCGTCGGCCTGTCAGGTACTACCCATTCGATGGCCCTTATCTTCCTGATGACTTGTGATTGCCTCGCATCTCGGTGCGTCCGCATCCGGGGTAGAGCGCGACGCTTCAGGTGGTGCGTGGGATGGCGTCAGGAATCAACAACAACAAGGGCAACAAAAGTCCACGGCGGGGCGGCGCGTAAGGACGAGGCGCGGCGGTGTGGCCTGTTGCATAGCCCCACTATAGGACATCCGCACGTCGCGCCCGGTCTGGCTCATTGCCGCTCAACGGCGCTCGCGCCGATGCGCGTGGCGGTTAGACGTAGTCCTTTGCCGGGTCGGCGCCCCGGCGCTCGTCTTCGGCCGCGGTTTCGCAGACGCATACCTGCGCGTCGCCGTGCACCCACCGCCACAGCTGGCTGCCCTGCTTGCGCATCACGTGTTGCACGTAGACCTTGTCGCGCTGTTTCCTCGAGAACGCCATGTCGAGGTTGACGGGCAGCCCCGCCCAATCGACGTGCCCGGTGGCCGGCGACCGGCCTTCGGGATGCAGCCGGCACCGCAGCGGGCAGACGCTTTTCATGACCCGATCGGGGCCATCACACTCCGGAGCCACGCCCACGGTCCCTCCTCGACGCAACCAGATGAGTGCATCGTGCGACGGGGATGTTTCGTCGGCGGGTGTGCGACGTTTCCGTCGTATTAAGGCTGGGGTGGGGCTTCAGTAGACGTCGCGGTGGTAGCGTTTGTCGGCGCTCAGCGATTGGAGGTAGGCCCTCGCCGCGTCCGGCTCGAGGTTGCCGTGTCGGGCCGCGATTTCGCAGAGCGCGCGATCGACGTCTTTGGCCATCGGGTCGGCGTTGCCGCAGACGTACAGCTGGGCGCCGTCCTGCAGCCAGCGCCACAGCTGGGCCCCGCGGTTGCGCATCAGGTGCTGCACGTAAACCTTGTCGCGCTGGTCCCTGGAGAACGCCAGGTCCAGTTCGGCCAGCAACCCGTCGGCGTGCATCTGCTCGATCTCGTCGCGGTAGTAGTAGTCGGTGGCGGCGTGCTGTTCGCCGAAGAACAGCCAATTGGGACCGGTGTGGCCGAGCGCGCGGCGTTCTTGCAGGAAGGCGCGGAAGGGCGCGATCCCGGTGCCCGGGCCGATCATGATCATCGGGGTGTCCGGGTCGCCGGGCGGCCGGAAGTTGCTCGACGGCTGCAGGTAGACGGCGACCCGGTCGCCGGGGGAGCGATCGGCCAGGTAGGTCGAACACACCCCGCGGCGTGGGATGCCCTGGAAGTTGTAGCGCACCGGCGAGACGGTCAGGTGAACTTCGCCGGGGCACTCCTTGGGGCTCGACGAGATCGAGTACAGCCGCGGCTGAAGGCGTTTGAGGACCCTCAGCCACTCGTGGGCCGATGCCGAGACCGGGTGCTGCGCCAGGAGGTCGATGGCCTGGCGCCCCCACGCCCAGTTGCTCAGGTCGGCTTTGTTTTCCGGCTTCAGCAGCTCGGCGAGTTTCGGGTCGCCGGTGCGTTCCTGCACGAACCGCACCAAATCCCGGCTGATGTGGGCGATTTCGATTCGCTCGGTCAGTGCGGAGCGCAACGACATCAAACCGTGCTCGCCGACCTCGACCGGGGTCTGCGCGTCCAGTCCGGTGACGGACAGCCATTCGTCGACGAGCCGGTCGCTGTTGCGCGGCCACACCCCGAGCGCGTCGCCGGCCTGGTAGCTGATCGTGCCTTCGGGCAAACGAAAAACCAACTGCCGCACATCTTTTGCCGATTGCGGCCGGCCCAGCTTGATGTTGCGGGCCATGTCGGTGATCAGGGGGTGCTTCTTGCTGTACCCGACCGCCCCGGACCTGTTGGCCGGCCGGGTCGGCGCGGCGATCGCGGCCCTGACCCCCGGCGCGCCGCCATCCCGGCCCGCGGGGGCCGGTGTGCGGGCCAGCGCGTGGATGACCCCGCTGAGCCACTTCGCGGCCGCGTCGTCGTAGTCGGGTTCGCAGTCGACCCGGTCGACGATGCGGGTCGCTCCCAGCTCGGCCAGGCGCTCATCGAGCTTGCGTCCGTGACCGCAGAAGTCGTCGTAGTTCGAATCGCCCAGCGCGAGAACCGCATAGCGGGTGTCGGTGAATCGTGGTGGGCCGCTGGAGGTTAGCGCCCGCCACAGGCCCGCCCCGTTGTCGGGTGGGTCGCCGTCGCCGGTGGTGCTCGTGATCAGCAGCACCTCTCGCGCCGTGGGCAGCTCGGTGATCGGGAAGTCGTTCATGCCGTGCAGCGCGACCGGCACGTTCGCCTCACCCAACTGCGCGGCGACCTCGCCGGCGAGCTCCTCGGCATTGCCGGTCTGCGAGGCCCACAGCACGACGACCGGTGCCCGCCCGGGCGCCGAATCCGCTTCGGGGACCGGACCGGTGGGTGCGCCGTCGGGCAGCTCCGGCGTCGAACGGGGTCCTGCGCTGCGCGCGAACATTCCCGCGAGGACGCCGTCCACCCACAGCCGGGTGCCGGAGTCGAAAGGTGCGCTGAGGGGCAGCGTGGGCACGCCGCCGGCGCGGCGACCGGCTTCGGACCGCAATCCGGCCAGCATCCCGGCGAGGTAGGAGCGGCCCCGTTCGTCGAACGTCGGCGCGGGTTCGTCTGCGACGCCGAACAGTTCGGCGAGGGCATCGACGTGTGACAGGCTGATTTCCTGTCCGGGTTCGTGGGTGTCGGCGGCCACCGCGGATTCGGGTTCGGTGACCGGATCGGGTTCGGCGACGGCGACCTTGGCCAGGGTGACCGCGCAAGCCTTGAACTCCGGCTGGTGCGATACCGGGTCGACCGCGTCGTTGGTGACGGCGTTGATCGACAGGTACTCACCGAAAGCGTCGTTCCAGTGGAAGGGGGCGAAGCAGTTGCCCGGTCGCACCCGGTCGGTGACCACGGCGGGCAGCACGGCGCGGCCGCGGCGGGACGCGACTTCGACCGGGTCCCCTTCCGAGATCTGCAGCCGCGCGGCGTCGTCGGGGTGGAGCTCGACGAACGGGCCCGGGTTCAGCTTGTTGAGTTTGGCGACCTTGCCTGTCTTGGTCATCGTGTGCCATTGGTGCGGCAGGCGTCCGGTGTTCAACAGGAAGGGGTAGTCGTCGTCGGGCATTTCCCCGGGCGGCAGGTGCGGGCGGGCGAAGAACACCGCGCGGCCGCTCGGCGTCGGGAACGCCAACCGCGGCGCGCTGCCGTCGTCGCGGACCAGCCGGGTCTGGCTGATCCCGTCGTTGAGGTAGCGGATCGGGTTGCGGTCGCCGGTGCCCTGCGGTGGGCACGGCCACTGCAGCGGCGTGTGCCGCAGCCGTTGGTAGCTGGCGCCGCGCAGGTCGTAACCGGTGGCCGGGTTCCAGAACCGCTTGATCTCTTCGAAGACCTGCTCGGCGGAGTCGTAGGTGAACGAGCCCGAAAAGCCCATCTCGCAAGCGATCCGGGCGATGATCTGCCAGTCCGGCAGGGCTGGACCCGCCGCCTGGACGGCGGGCTGAAACAGGGTCAGGTTGCGCTCGGAGTTGATCATCACCCCCTCGGACTCCGTCCACAGGGCGGCCGGCAGCACGATGTCGGCGTACTCGTTGGTCTCCGTCCCGAGGAACGCATCCTGGGTGATCACCAGGTCGGCGCGCTCCAGACCGGCCAGCACCGTCTTGCGGTTGGCGACGCTGGCAACGGGATTGGTGCAGATGATCCAGCACGCCTTGATCTGGCCATCGGCCATGCGGGAGAACATGTCGATGGTGCCGGTGCCGACCTCGGTGCGCAGCGAGCCGCGCGGAATGCCCCAGGCGTCCTCGACGAACCCGCGGTCGGCGCCCGACAGGACCGAACGCTGACCCGGCAGGCCCGGCCCCAGGTAACCCATTTCGCGGCCGCCCATCGCGTTGGGCTGCCCGGTGAGCGAGAAGGGACCGCTGCCCGGTTTGCAGATCGTGCCGGTGGCCAGGTGCAGGTTGCAGATCGCGTTGGTGTTCCAGGTGCCGTGGGTGCTCTGGTTGAGGCCCATCGTCCAGCAGCTCAGGAAGTTTTCGGCGCCGCCGATCCAGTCGGCGGCGGTGTGGATGTCTTCGGTTGGGAGGCCGGTGATTTCGCTGACCTTCTCGGGAGTGTACTGCTCGAGGAAGCTCGGCATCACCTCCCAGCCCTCGGTGAATTCGGCGATGAACTGCGGATCCATGTGCCCGTTCTCGACGATCAGGTGCAGCAGCCCGTTGAGCAACGCGAGATCGGTGCCGGGCGCGATCTGAAGGAACAGGTCCGCCTTCTCGGCGGTCGCGGTGCGACGCGGGTCCACCACGATCAGCTTGGCGCCGGCTTTGACGCGGTCCATCATGCGCAGGAACAGGATCGGGTGGCAGTCGGCCATATTGGAGCCGATGACGAAGAAGACGTCGGCGCGTTCGAAGTCTTGATACGAGCCGGGCGGCCCGTCCGCCCCGAGGGAAAGCTTGTAGCCGGAACCCGCGCTGGCCATGCACAGCCGCGAGTTGGACTCGATCTGGTTGGTGCGGATGAACCCCTTGGTGAGCTTGTTCGCCAGGTACTGCGCCTCGAGAGACATCTGGCCCGAGACGTACATCGCGAAGGAGTCGGGGCCGTGCCGGTCGATGATCGCCCGCAGCCGCATCGCGGCCCGGGTGATCGCGCCGTCCATGTCGACCGGTTCGAGGGAGTCGCCCCGGTCGGCACGCGCATACGCGGCATCCAGCCGTCCCGGCGCGGCCAGCATGTCCGAAGTGGTCGTGCCCTTGGTGCACAACCGGCCGAAGTTGGCCGGGTGACTCGTGTCTCCAACGGATTTCGCAACGTGACGACGCCCGCTCTGCGGATCCGTTGTGACCTGCAACACCACGCCGCAGCCGACACCGCAGTAGGCGCACATGCTGTTCACGGCGTCCCCAGGGGCGCCGTGAGGCTTGGTAGCCACGCCTACTTCCCTCCCCTTCGAGCGCGCAAGGGCCTAATGCGCTAAATGGTGCGACAAGGATGTTTCGTCGTCGGGCGCGCGATGTTTCCGCCGCTTTACGGCTTCCTCTCACCGGATCCGGACCGATGTGTGAAGTGTCCGGAAAACGCGCAGCCAACCGGGTAATCGCAGGTCAACGCCGATCTGCGACACCGCCCAGATTACCCACGGACCTCCCGAATTGCGCCTCGGAATAGGGGTTCCGACGAAACAGATGGGACATTCACAGTTTTCGTTAAGCTCACAATGTGCGTCGCCGGTTTGTGATTCTGCTGATGTTGCTGGCCTCGGCCTGCGGCGGAAAACCCGCGGCACCGCCCGCGCCGCGGGCCGACACGTGCAAGGACTCCGACGGGCCGACAGCCGACACGGTGCGGCAGGCGATCGCGTCGGTCCCGGTCGAGGTTCCGGGCTCGAGCTGGGTCGAAATCGCAAGGGGGCATGCCAACAAGTGCCGTCTGTACTGGGTTCAGATCATCCCCACGATCGCCAGCGAGTCGACGCCGCAGCAGCTGTTGTTCTTCGATCACAACACCCCACTGGGCCCGGCCACCCCAAACCCGAAGCCGTACATCACCGTGCTGCCGCCCTCCGATGACACCATCACGGTCCAATACCAATGGCAGGTCGGCAAAGATCAGCCCTGCTGCCCCTCGGGCATCGGCACGGTGAAATTCCGGATCGGGTCAGACGGCAAGCTGCAGGCGCTCGGTAAGATCCCGAATCAGTAGCCTTTGGGCACAACGGCTTTCGCGGGGATCAGTCCGGCAGGTTCTCCGGGTGCAGCATCTCGGCGTAACGCAGCGGCTCCGGGATGCCGAATCCGTCGACCAGCGTCTCGGCATACGGACGCAGCTTGCGGCATCGGTCGTTGATGCCGCGGGTGACCGCCTTGGCCCGCCCCGTCGACAGGTACCCATGCTCGATGTACCAGGCCTTGTCGTCCTCGATCACCGACAACGCATACAAGTCGCAGACCATGTCGAGCAGTTCGCGGGCCTCTTCGTTTTCGCACGAGTCGATCCCGGCGACGAACGCTTCCAACACGATTCGGTCGATGTGCGCGTTCGCCGCGTGCAAGACGTGATCCTGCACGGCATTGAACGCGTCGAATTCCGACATCTCCTTGGACTTGCCCTGCAGCCGGCGCGCGACCGACGACAGCAGATAATCCTCGCGCTCCTCGAACATGTTCACCTGTGTGCCGCGGTTGAACAGGCTGCCCTCCTCTTCGCTGTCCTGGCGGGCGTCGACGATCGTCTGCATAATGGCCTCCGCCGCAGTGCGTTTCCGCACCCGTTCACCCACGGTGTTGGCGGCGAAGCGCACCCACTCCACCGGGCTCATGCTGCGGATGTCGTCGGCATAAGCCGTCAGCAGCTCCTTGGCCACCAATTGGGTCAGCACGTGGTTGTCGCCCTCGAACGTGGTGAAGACGTCGGTGTCGCCGCGCAGCCCGATCAGCCGGTTCTCGGCCATGTAGCCGGCGCCGCCGCAGGCCTCGCGCGCCTCCTGGATGGCGCGGGACGCGTGCCAGGTATTGGCCGCCTTCAGGCCCGCCGCGCGCGCTTCGAGTTCGCGCTGCTCGTCGGCGTCGGGCGCGTCCGCGGTCTGGATGTCGTGGCATTTGCCCACCAGCTCGTTCTGGGCGAACTGCAGCGCGTACGACTTGGCGATCAACGGGAACAGCCGGCGCTGATGCACCAGGTAGTCCATGATCAGCACTTCGGTTTCCTCGCCGGGCGCGTAAAATTGCCTGCGCTGCAACGCATACCGGGTGGCGATGTCGAGTGCGACGCGACCGGCGGCGCCCGCGCTGCCGCCGACCGTGATGCGGCCGCGAACCAGGGTGCCCAGCATGGTGAAGAACCGGCGGTTGGGGTTGTCGATCGGGGAGCTGTATGTGCCGTCGGCGGCGACGTCGCCGTACTTGTTCAGCAGGTTCACCCGCGGGACGCGGACGTGGTCGAAGAGGATCCGGCCGTTGTCGACGCCGGGCAGGCCGCCCATGTATTCGCAGTCCGACGTCGTCACGCCGGGCAGGTCGTTGCCGTCGGCGTCGCGGATCGGGACCAACAGGCAGTGCACGCCGTGGTTGACCGGCTTGCCGTCGTCGGTCGTGATCAGCTGCGCGAAAACCGCTGCCATGGTGGCGGTTTGGGCGGCGCCCCCGATGTAATCCTTGCGGGCGGTCGGGGTGGGAGAGTCGATGACGAACTCTTCGGTCTCGGCATCGTAGGTCGCGGTGGTCTCCAGCGACTGGACGTCGCTGCCATGCCCGGTCTCGGTCATCGCGAAACAGCCACGCAACTCGAGGCTGATGGTCTTTTTCACGTAGGCATCGTGGTGGCGTTCGGTGCCCAAATTCTCGACGGCGCCGCCGAACAGCCCCCACTGCACTCCGGCCTTCACCATCAGCGACAGATCCGACATCGCCAGCATCTCGATCATCGTGATCGCCGCGCCCACGTCGCCGGTCCCGCCGTGCTCTTTGCGGAAGTTGTCGGCGGCGACACCGAACGCGGCCATGATCCGCATTTGCTCGGCCACCTTGGTGCGGGCGATGACGGTATTCGGGGTGTAGTGCGGGCGGAACAGGTCCTCGGTCATCGTGGCCCGCATCCGGTTCTTCACGTCGCGCCAACGCCCGTCGAGGGCGTTGCGCAGATGCTCGGCAGTGCTTCTCGTGTCTGGCGCCATGAAAGGACGGTAACCCGCCGATCGGGCCGCGCAAACACGTCGGAACCATTTCGCCGAGCGTGCATCCATTGCGAGTTTCGACGCGAGATTTCGCGCCGCGTGCACGCTCGGCGGCCGCCATGTCGGTGCCATGATCAAGCGATGCCGCAATACCTGGCCGCTCTCATGGTTGTGCTCCTCGTCGGCACCGTCGCGGGCCGGGTCGTGCAGCTGCGCCGGACCGGCACCCAAGCGATGCATTTCGGGAAGCTGGACAAGACGGACTATCTGATACCGCCGGTGGCGCTGTTTTACTTCTATACGGTGTTCGCCGCCGCCTTCGGTTGGCCCCTGGCCAGCCACCGGCGGTTTTTCCACTCGACGGTCCTCGCCTGGCTGGGCGTGGCGCTCTGCCTGGCCGGGGTGCTGATCCTGGTACTGAGCCTGGCGTCGTTCGGCAAGAGCTTCCGCGTCGGCATCGACGTCGACGCACCCGGTCGGCTGGTGACGACCGGGATGTTCGCGAGGAGCCGCAACCCCATCTATGTCGGCTTCTTCGTGTTCCTGCTCGGCCAGCTGCTGGTGTTCCCCAACTGGGTCCCGCTGATCTACCTGCTCGCCGCGACCGCGCTGTTCCACCGGCAAGTGTTGCGCGAGGAAGAATTCATGCGGCAGCGGTACGGCCACGTCTACGCCGACTACTGCCGCCACGTCAGGCGCTATGTCTAGTGATGTGATGCCGCTGCCGGCAAGGCCGCCGATGCTGACCTACCCTGGTCGGTCACAGGTCGCGTTCGGCGCCACTTTCGACGGCATGGTCATCGGCGGCTGTCCTTGTCCGACAAGGGAATTGACGACGTCGCGTTCAAACGTCGAGGGCATCACGTTGGGGCCTACGGCTGCCCGACGGCCGCCAATCGGCGGTGCTGGTCAGCGACAATAACTTTTCACCCAGCCAGCTCACCCAGTTTCTGCTGTTCGCGATGTAGGGCCTGGGCTGTCCGCTTGGGCGCCCGCAGCCGATACAGGGCGAAGCCGGCCGCCACCGCACCGAACGCCATCAGCATGACCATGTCGAACACCCACCAGCCCGAATAGTGGTTCCACGTCAAGGCGTTGGCGGCCAGCGCGTCGACCCGGCGCAGATCGACGGTGGACGCCGACGCCGCGAAGCCCCACTGCGCCGGGACGAACCAGGAGATCTGCTGAAAGCCCCATTTGCTCACCAGCTGGACCAGGCTGCCGTTGAACAGCGCCGAGGCCAGGATCACCGGCACGAGCAGCGGCAACGCCTCGCGCGGCTGGGTGCCCGTCGCCGACAGCGCCAACCCCACGACCGCCGAGACCACAGCGGTGACGGCCACGCTCACGTAGAGCTCGATCGTGGCTCCACCCAAGAAGCCCAGCAAGACGGCGCCGTGCCCGGGGCCGCCTTTCGCGACGATGACGATCGCGAAGAAGACGGCCGTCAGGACGAGCGCCGCCACACCGAAGACGAGGAGCTTGGCGGCCAGGTAGGCCGGCGCCGACAGCCCGACGGCCTGCTCGC
>Ga0335071_10004756_pt1 | contig 14181 bp, 8 predicted proteins | sample Lox_Sample_15_FD_206724 | JGI IMG/M metagenome (GOLD analysis project Ga0335071, IMG submission 206724) | Soil microbial communities from Loxahatchee National Wildlife Refuge, Florida, United States - Lox_Sample_1.5 | ecosystem: Environmental > Terrestrial > Soil > Wetlands | place: USA: Florida... | reverse complement strand
TTCCTCCTCGATCCTCTTGCGGTCGCTGATGTCGCGAATCACGCTCAACACGACCGGCCCGTTGCCGGTACTCACCGGGCTGAGGCTGATCTCCACCGGGAATTCGGAGCCGTCGCGCCGTCTGCCGTACAGGTCCAAACCCGAACCCATGCGCCGAATCTTCGGGCGGGCATGAAAACTCTCTCGGTGCTGATGATGGTTCGCCCGCTGACGCTCTGGCACCAGCACGTCGACACCCTGGCCTATCAGCTCGTCGCGCGTGTAACCGAACAGGGTTTCGGCTTGCGAATTCACCTGGACGATCACGCCTTGCTGGTTGACTGCTGCCACGGCGTCGGGAATGGCCTCAAGGATGGCAGTAGACAGGAGTGTTTCGGCAACATTCTTCTGGTTCGACTGCATTCAATACCCTGAATGGACGACAGTGCTCCGCCCCACGCGCGGAGGGATCCCGGATAATATACTTCAAACTTATGTTAGATGACGGCGTTTGCCGATAGGTTCGGCCATTCTCAGCGGAAACCATTGCCACTGTGCGCGACAGAAGGGCTTAGTTCCCGAAACAGCCGAGAAGCCCCTTGGGCATGTGCGTAAAGCCGCGGGTGAACGCAATGGCGATAACCATCTGCATTCCGTTGTACCCGACATGTACCAGGAAGCTGGACCCCACTGAGTGAGTCTTGGCGCGGACGAGGCCACATACGATTCCGACCACGAAGATCACCAGCCCTGCGGCCCAGGCATATCCATACTGCGGCAGATGGAGCAACGCGAATGGCAGTGCGCTTAACAGCACTCCCCATGCGAGGCCGAGCCTCCGAGCCAGCACTGGATACAGCAGCCCACGAAAGAACAACTCTTCCATCAGGGGACCCAAAGTGATGGCGAGCGCAGCCAGCAGGTAAGCGTCGAGCGGTCGGTCGAACAGATGCTCGAACGGAGTATCCTTCGGCATCGGCAACAGGCTCTCGAAGACACTCAGCGTCAGCAACAGTACGCCGCCCAGGGCAAGCAGCTTCCAGGCGGATCGCGGCCAGTTCCAGCGGACTGCCCGCCAGAACGGCACGTGATACTTGCCTTCCACCATCGCGATCATGAGGAGCGCGACCGGAATGTAGATCACGATCTGCGAGATGATTAGCAGAATCGGCCGTTTTTCCACTTGCTGCGCCGCCTGGTACAACGTCATGCGCGGATACCACAACATCTGCGCGATTTTCGCCGACGCAAACTGCAGCACGCTCACGAGCACGAAGATCAGGAAGGCAATCAGCAGAACGTCCCAGCCGCTCCAGACCGGATCTTCGACTGGCTGCGGCGCAGCGGGCGCGGACACAGGCAGGCCGCCATCGGGGGCAAGGAACGGACCCTGCCCCTGAAACGGCGAAGCCGGTTCGCCGCCGGCGTGAGGCTGTGGGTCAAATTGCGGATTTTCAGGAGATGCCAAGAAGCTTCCTTAACTGGGCACTGACTGCTGGGAGCTGGGAACTGATCTTCCGAAGTACGCGGCCAGAGCTTGTCCAGTGTACGACTTCTTGACGCGCGCGACTTGCTCCGGCGTACCTTGCGCGACAATGCGGCCGCCGTCCTCTCCACCTTCCGGCCCCAGATCGATGATCCAATCCGCGTTCCGGACCACGTCAAGGTTGTGTTCGATGATGATGATCGAATTCCCCAAGTCCGTTAGACGATGGAGCACGTCGAGAAGTTTCTTCACATCGTCAAAGTGCAAGCCCGTGGTCGGCTCATCGAGCAGATAAAGCGTCTTTCCGGTCTGGCGTTTGCTCAACTCGCGCGCCAGCTTGATGCGTTGCGCCTCACCACCGGAGAGCGTCACTGCCGACTGTCCAAGATGGATGTATCCCAAGCCCACATCGACCAGCGTCTGCAGCTTCGGCTTGATCTGAGGGATGTTTTCGAGAATCGGGAGCGCGTCGGAGACGGGCATTTCCAGGAGGTCGGCAATCGAGTATCCGTTGTACCTCACTGCCAGAGTCTCGGAGTTGTAGCGGCGGCCGCCGCAGACTTCGCACAAGACGTATACATCTGGCAGGAAATTCATCTCGATGCGCCGCTGACCCTCACCCTGGCATGCTTCGCAGCGGCCGCCAGAGACGTTAAAGGAGAATCGTCCCGCTTTGTATCCACGCTCGCGTGACTCGGGCAGCATGGCGTATATATCGCGAATCGCCGTGAAAACGCCGGTGTAGGTGGCCGGATTGGATCGCGGTGTGCGCCCGATTGGGGACTGATCGATTCGTATGACCTTGTCGATGTTCTCGGCCCCGGAGATCGCCTTGTGCTCGCCTGCTTTTTCCCGCGACCGATAGAGCTGCCGCGCCAATGCGCGGTAGAGAATATCGTTGACCAGCGTCGACTTCCCAGACCCGGAGACGCCGGTCACAACCGTCATGACGCCCAAAGGGAATGTCACGTCGAGATTCTTGAGATTGTTCTCCTTCGCACCAAGAATCGTCAGCCCCGCGCCGTTCTTCTGACGCCGCTCCGGACGCATCTCAATCTGAGTCCTGCCGGAGATATAAGCCCCGGTGAGCGAATTCGGCTCATTCATGATCTCTTCCGGAGTTCCGTGCGCCACTAGATTCCCGCCGTGGCGCCCGGCGCCGGGACCGAGATCGACGACATAATCGGCGCGCCGGATCGTCTCCTCGTCGTGCTCGACGACGAGCACAGTGTTGCCCAGATCGCGCAAGTTCTCGAGCGCATTTAGCAGCCGGCCATTGTCGCGGTGATGCAGTCCGATTGACGGCTCATCGAGCACATATAAGACCCCGCGCAGCCGGGATCCAATCTGCGTCGCCAGGCGAATCCGCTGCCCCTCGCCTCCGGACAAAGTCGCGGCCGAGCGATCGAGAGAGATATATCCCAGTCCCACGGCATTCAGGAACTGCAGGCGCTCAACGACTTCATGCATGACGCGCCCGGCAATCAGCGCCTCGCGCCCGGCCATTTTGATCCCCTGCGCTGTCTCCAAGGCTCGCGATACCGGCATCGCCGTGAAGTCGGCGATGGACATGCCATTCACCTTCACGGCCAGGCTCTCCGGCCGCAGCCGCTTGCCGTGGCATGCTGGACAGTCCGTCGCCGACATGTGATCCATCAGCCAGTCACGGTAGCCCTCCGAGGTGGACTCCTCAAGATTCTGTTTGAGATATCCAAATATCCCGTGGAACCCGGTCCGTCCGCCGCGACCCTGCTCTCCGTTCAGCAGAAAGTCCTGCACCTTCTCCGGCAACTTCTCGAACGGAGTGCTGAGATCGATGCCATAGGCAGCGGCCACCACGTGCAACTGATGAATCAGATTCTGCGACGCCGACCCCGGCCCTAATCCGCCATCCAGCAGCGGCTTCGACCAGTCATTGATCACCTTTGCGGGATCGAAGTCATACTTGCTTCCGAGGCCGTGGCACTCCGGGCAAGCGCCGTACACGCTGTTGAACGAAAATGACCGGGGCTCCAGCTGCGGCACATTGATCCCACAATCGGGGCAAGCCAGCTTCTCGGAGTAGAGTTGCTCCTCGCCGCCAACGACCGCGACCTGCACCAGCCCACCTGCCAGCTTCATCGCCAAACCGATCGACATTTCCAGTCGGTGTTCAATGCCGGGCTTGACCAGCAAGCGGTCGATCACGACCTCGATGGTGTGATTCTTCCGCTTGTCCAGATTGATTTCATCTTCCAGATTGACTAGTTCCCCGTCGACCCGCGCCCGCGTGTAGCCATGCTTGACGAGCGTTTCCATCTCCTTCTTGAATTCGCCCTTTCGCCCCCGGACGATGGGCGCCATTACCATGACCCGGTCCTCGGGCGTCAGCGCCATGACTCGTTGGACAATCTGGTCGGCCGATTGCCGGCTGATCGCCCGCCCGCACTTGGGGCAGTGCGGCACGCCAATGTTGGCGAAGAGCAGGCGAAGATAGTCGTAGATTTCGGTAATCGTTCCCACCGTGGAGCGCGGGCTGCGGGAGGTGGTTTTTTGCTCGATCGAGATCGAGGGGCTAAGTCCATCAATACCATCTACGTCCGGACGCTCCATCTGGTCCAGAAACTGCCGCGCGTAGGCCGAGAGAGTCTCGACGTATCGCCGCTGCCCCTCGGCATAAATCGTGTCGAAGGCTAGCGAGGACTTCCCTGACCCGCTCAGGCCGGTCACCACCGTGAGGGTGTTGCGCGGGATCTCGACGTCAATGTTTTTCAGATTGTGCTGCCGGGCGCCCCGGACAGAAATCTTGGTAATCGCCATCATTCGTCCAGGGTGATGTACCTTCCGTAATGTCGACAGGTGACCAGAATTGTCCGAAAGTAGGTATGCAGAACTCTACTCCGTATCTTAGTCGTCAATAGCGCGGAGCGTCAACGCAGGTAGATTGAGAACGCGGGACTTGCGACGCAAAACGAAGTAGGCAGCTTCGGCAGACATTTACCACAAAGGATGTTCCGACCGTGATCTCGCTCTTGATGCCCTTCATCCTCTGCTTCACTGTGATCGTTTCGGTCAGCCTCGGCGTACTTGCCGCGTACGTCGCGGTCTTCGGCATCCTGAGCACGTTCGGTGAGCCGCAACGCCCAGAGCCGGCGCCCACCCGGCCACGCCTGGTGCTGGTGCCTACGCAGAACCACGTCAGCGGGGATTGAGCTATGCCACGCCGGCAACCAATCCGGGTTGCGGCGATACTTCTTCTCGCGATTACCCTATCCGCATGTTTACGCCCCAAGAAGGCGGACAACAAAGGAATGGGTGTTGCTGTGGGATTTGCGGCCGCGGCAGTGTATAAGCCGCCGTCTACAGACCAGACTCCCGGAAAAGTCATTCTGCCGAATCCACAACTCATTGGATGCAGCACCGCCACTTGTCCTGCGGTGCTGCCGCAGACCACGGATCCTCAAGCCGTCTATCCTTGGCATATCGCTTGATTACACAAATGGATCCGTCATCGGACTGACCACTCTTTATGCCGATCCCACCTCGGTGGAGGATGTGAGGGTCGCGGTCAACGAGCGTTACGGAAAGTTTGCTTTCGATGTCAATGGCAAAACTCCGGTAACCCTGTGGCGTGTCGAACCGGAAAAGTTTGTGATCAGCTTATCGACGAATAACAATGGGATGGTACAGCTAATCTACCTGATCTTCGGCGCCAACCATCCAACTTCCGAAAAAGAACTTGAAAAAATTCTGGCTCGCATGGCAAAAGGCGGAAGTCAGTAGATGATCTTCAGTGAGAACTGAATCTGCCGCGACGTTCCCGCCGTCTTGCTGATGATTCCAAAGCCGCTGCCCGTCACGATGTTTGACGGCAATCCGAAGTTCACGATGTTGAAGATATTGAAGAACTCCGCGCGGAACTCCAGGGTCCCGAACTCCGCGTTGCCGCGATGTCCGAAGGGAGTGTCTTTGATTAGCGCGAAATCGAAATCGTGAAACGCTGGACCGCGAAACGTGTTCCGCCCGAGAGTACCGAAGCGGCCGCTATGTGGTCCGGTGCCACCCGGAATGTCGATAGGAATAGAGAAGAACGACGCATTTTCATTCTGCCCATTCATGTTTCCCATACCGAAGTAGTCGGCGCGCATCGGCCTGCCGGTGGAAAGATGCGGCATGGTTACCATGTCCGGCCGGTCCGCTCCCCCCAGCCCCGCCCCGGTCTGTTGCACTCCCGAGTACACGGTGAACGGTGATCCCGTGGTCATGGTCGTAATGTTCAGAAACTGCCATCCCCGCGTGAAGGTTCGCCCCAATGGCCGGAGGAAACTGACTCTCTCGAGCGGCAACAACTGAATCAAGCTGGCTGCAAACACGTGTGTCACATCAAATGTTGACGGACCCTTTTCCGCCCCGGGATTCCATGGATCCTGCGGCCCGGTCTGCAATACCGTTCCCGACGTCCCGAGCAATCCCCCGAGCACCGAACTGGTGTCGTCGAGTGACTTGGCGTACGTGTAGCTTGCCTGGACGCCAAGTCCCAGCCGGGCAGAGTTCTTCGTCACTCCCGTCTGCAAGGCATGATAGGTGGAATGCGAAGCGTCGGTCATGATGGTCTCAGGCCCGAAGCCACCCGTGGCGTGGCACTCGGTATCGAATTGAGTAAATGGAGCAAATCCCACGCAAGCTCCGCCGTAGCTATTGGGGTTGTAAAAGCGTGGAAGATGTACTCCGGCTGTGGCGACGTACGATGCGTTGAATTTGAAATCGTAAAAATCGTGGTCGATCCCTGCTGTCCAACTGCCTACATAGCCATTCCCGAAGTTCTTCGCCATGCCGTAAATGCTGAGCAGTTGTACGTTGCCCGGAGCCAGCGCATTCAAGTCGTTTTGGAAGCGCACGTAATCAAAGACGGTATTCGCTGGAACGTCTTCGCTTCGTCCGGTCGCAAAAATGGGCTGCCCGTCGATGTTGTAGGCCGTCGGCAAATTGAGCCGAACGAACTGATTCTGAAAGTTGATGGGCTCATTGGGCTGGGCATAGATGGACGGAGCAAAAACGAATGGAATCGCAGCCGTGAGTGCGTTGTCCTGCCATAAGTTGGGAAGCAGGGTTGTGATTGCGCCCCCAGCGTGCAAGACAGTGTGCTTGGTCAATGCATAGTCGAGCGCGAGTCGTGGTCCCCATCCGTTCCAGTCATTGTCGTAAGGCGGTTGGGGATTGATGATTTCTTTCTGCAGCGCCGTGCGGTCCCAGTAAGGTACCGTTTTCCCGTCGGCACTGAGGAAAATCGGAAGGGAGGTTCGCTTCGTTGCCTCGTGGATGCGGGTATTGAATTCGTAGCGGAGGCCATAGCTTACGGTGAGCTTTGAAGTCGCCTTCCACGCGTCCTGGAAATAGAAGTTGTACGCCTCGCGCCGCACGCCCGCTTCGTTGAACTTGCCACCGACAGGCGTGACATCGGCCGCAGCCATGATGTTGTAGGAATACGGTGTCGCCGTCAGTAAGCCGGTGAGTGAGTCCGGCAGCGGATCGCCGATATTGATATCGTGCGTGCCGCTTGCGGATTTGATCGCCACCGGCGAATACACCTTTCCCCCGCCAAATTCGTAAATGCCATTGGGGTTCACGCCGAAGATAGTGGAATCGCGATTGATTCGGATCTCCGTTCCCCACTTGAACGAATGCCGCCCATGAACCCACGCAAAATCTTGCTTGAATTGATACAGGTTGCTGTAGGAACCGAAAATCGATCCGGCGGGCTGGTTGTACGGCTGGTACAAGCCGTCGGCGAAGGTAATCCCCGGCAGACTGTGATTGGTGGCCGGAAAGAATGGCGTGCTGCGGATATAGCCCAGCGAAGTTTCCGAGGTCATGTGCGCCGAAATCGCGCGGATATATCGCACGCCCGCATTGCGCTGATGATCGAAGAACTGTATGCCGAAGTCAGGATTGATTACCGTCTGATCCGGATTCGTCAGCGGCCCCTTCACCTGATTGAGGCTGAAGCGAGTCAGCAGCGAAGCCTTTTCGGAGATCTTGTGATCCACGCGAATCGAGAACTGATCGGTATGCGTCACCACTTTCGAAGAAGCAGCATAAGTGCGCTCGCCAAGGGGTCCGTTGGGCTCATTGGGTAGTGGATACCCGTTGAGCATGGGGGCGATTTCGCTGCTCACAGGAACGAACAAGGTGTCGCCCGCGAACGTGCTTGTGTCAATTCCCTGCCGCTCGTCTGCCGTGGGCACAGGAATGACCTGCGTCGTGCCCAGCACCTGGCGGAATCCTTGATATTCCCCGAAATAGAACGTGCGATTCCGCCCGTCATAGATTTTCGGCAGCACCACCGGGCCGCCATTCGTAAATCCAAATTCATTCCGAATAAAAGGAGGAATCCGCCGGCTGCCGGTCGGATCTTTGTAGTCGAAATAGTTACGCGCATCGAGCGAAGCGTTGCGCAGGAACTCGAACATGCTTCCGTGAAGCTGATTCACGCCGGACTTGGTCAGCACATTCGTGTAACTCGCACCGCCATGCCCGATCTGCGCCTGCATCACGCCACTATCGGATTGCACCTCTTGAATACCGTCCACATTGAAGTTTGAGAACGTCGCCCCACCCATCTCCGGATCCGTGGTATCGAATCCGTCCATGGCGAAAACCGTTGCGGTGCCGCGCTGCCCGTTAACGGCGAACTGCTGAGTGAAATTCGCCGCGCCGTTCGTGTCGGTCATGGTTCCGGCGGCCAACAGCAGCAGCTTGCTGAAGTCGCGCGCATTCAGGGGAAGGCTCGACACTTCCGAACTGGAAAGATGCTCGCCGCCACTGGCCTGCGCGCCGGATTGTCCGCTCGCAATGGGATCGCCGACCAGTAGCACCGAACCAGAGGCACTGAGTTGTAGGGATATTACTGCGCTCTCCTTGTCAACGATGACGGGAGCTTCCGCCTTCCACTGCTTCTGGGAGAAGCTGATGGAGATTCCGTAGCGATCTGGCGGCAGCGCAAGAAAAACAAACTTGCCGTCCGTTTCGGTCGTCGCAGTGTAGTCATGACCGTCCGCTGCGGCATGAAGCCGGATCATGGCACCACTCGCGGGTTTGCCAGCGCTGTCTCTGAGAACTCCGCCCCAGCTCACGACAGCGAGAGCAGACGCCACAGAAACCGCGAATATAAGTGTCAGAAAAAAGAGAGTATGAAAACGATTTAGCATGAGCGCAAAAGGGAAGGGGAATTATAAAGGCGAGCAGCCACTTCCTGTTCTCGAACACTATCAGGAAAGAACTCCCGCGATTGTGCTTAAGATCACAAACGCGAGCAGTGGAGAGCAGTTGCGCTGGTGACTACTTTTATTTTGCGCCGCTCGCGCCAATGGCTTCCTTGCTACCTCTCTTTTGCCTCCTATGCCGTTTTCAACTGCAAGGGCAATTTGCGGAGCCGCTGGCCCGAGGCGGCAAATACCGCATTCGCGACGGCGGGAGCGGCCGGAGGCAACGCCGGTTCGCCCATCCCACCTGGGTCTTCCTTGCTCTTCATCAGATAAACCTCGATGGGCGGAGCTTCGCTGATTCTTATCGGATCGTACGCGTCGAAGTTCGTCTGCTCCACGGCGCCGTTCTTGATCGTGATTTCGTTCTTCAGTGCGGCGCTGAGGCCATAAATGATTGCACTCTCGGCCTGAGCCCGCACCGACTCGGGATTGACGATTTGCCCGCAGTCAATCGCGGCGATCATGCGGTCGACTTTGAAATTGCTGCCTTCTACCGTGACCTCCGCGACTTCAGAGATGTAGCTGCCGAAGGAGTGGTAGGTGGCGATGCCGCGTCCTTTGCCTTTCGGCAGTGGGGTGCCCCATCCTGCTTTCTCGGCGGCCAGTTCCATGACTGCGCGGAGTCGGGCCGGATCGGGATCCTCGTCGTTTTTGGCTTTCCAGTTGGCGGGCTTTACCAGGAGCGACTTGCGAAACTGCACGGGATCCTGACCGGCAGCCGCGGCGAGTTCATCGATGAAGCACTCAACGGCAAAACCATTGAATGAATGCTCGACCGACCGCCACCACAGAGGCGGTACGGCGCTCGCGACGTAGTTGTATTCGAGTCGCACGTTCGGGATGGCGTAGGGCATCTGCTCGGCACCGCCGATTTCCGACTCTTCGGGTTTGCCGTTATCGGGATGCCAGAATCCTTCGATCGAAGTCGACGCAATCGTGTGTGACCACGCGAGCGGCCGCCCGTTGCTATCGACTGCGCCTTTCATCTGATGGCATGCGGCAGGGCGGTAGAAATCGTGGGTCATATCGTCTTCGCGTGACCAGACGAGTTGCACGGGCTTGCCGACGACTCTGGCGATCTGCGCACCCTCGGCAGGATAATCGGCCATGTAGCGGCGTCCGAATCCACCGCCGAGAAGAGTCGTGTGCACTTTCACCTTTTCGGGCTTGAGATTGAGAACTTTCGCGACTGTGCCCTGCACCCAGTCGGGGGACTGTGTTGGCGCCCAGACCTCCGCTTCGCCGGAACGCGCGTGAACAGTAATGTTCATCGGTTCCATGGTTGCGTGCGCAAGGAAGGGAAATTCGTAAATGGCCTCAACGCGCCGGGCGCCGTTAGAGAGCACGGCATCTACATCGCCATCGTTGCGAATCCGCTTGCCGGGTTTGCCTGCGCCCGTGTGCAATCCGGTATGCAGAGTGCTGGTCGACTCAGTAGCTGCTCGACCGTGATCCCAGCTGATCTGCAGGGCCTCGCGGCCTTTCATCGCTGCCCAGGTGGAGTCTGCAACCACAACGACGCCGCCGGCGGTGAACATGTCGGGGCCGAGCGCCGGGATTTCGAAAACGTCTTTGACTCCGGCTACGGCTTTCGCTTTGGTCGCATCGAAGTGCGCGTGCTTGCCGCCGAAGGTGGGGCAGCGCGCTACCACGGCGTACAGCATGTCGGGGACGCGCACGTCCAAGCCAAAGACTGCACTGCCGTTCACCTTTGAGGGGATGTCGACGCGGGGAGTGGCATGTCCGATTAGCTGGAAATCTTGCGCGTCTTTTAATTGGACCTTGTCCGGATCGGGCAGCGGGAGCTTCATTGCGGCTTCGACCAGTTCGCCGTAGGTCGCGGTGCGTGACGATTTCTGGTGGATGACGGTGCCATTTTTCGCCTGGCACTCACGTTTCGGAACGTTCCACTTCTGCGCGGCTGCCGTGGTCATCAACTCGCGCACCGTTGCGCCCGCGCGCCGCAGAGGCATGAAGCTCTCCATCGTGCTGCCGCTGCCGCCGGTTCCCATGTGTGCGTAAATGTCAGGGCGCGTCTCCGCCTGTTCCACACTGACGGAGTTGAAGTCCACCTCAGCTTCTTCCGCGAGGAGCATCGCCAGGCCCGTCTTGATGCCCTGCCCCATTTCGGACTTGGCGACGATCAGCGAAATCTTGCCATCGGGCATGACGTGAACGTAGGCATCGAACGGATTGACAGCCTTTTCCTTCGGGCCTTTCTCGTTTTCTTGCGCAAAGGCTTTTACGGGAGCGAGCCTCACACCGATCACGAGTCCGGCTCCCGCGAGCGAAGTCTGCACAACGAATCGTCTGCGGCTGATCGTCATGGCTAGGCTCCTTCCCCGGTGGCGCGATGAATCGCGCGCCGAATGCGCTGATACATGCCACAGCGGCACAGATTCCCCATCATGGCGGAATCGATCTGGTCATCGCTCGGCTTGGGAGTTTTCGCGAGCAGCGCCGCTGCCAACATGATCTGGCCCGGCTGGCAGTATCCGCATTGCGGAACCTGCTCGGCGATCCACGCCCGCTGCACGGGATGCGAATTGTCGGCGGAGAGACCTTCGATGGTGGTGATCTTTTTCAAGCCGACCGACGACACGGCGGTCTGGCAGGATCGGACAGCTTCGCCGTCGAGGTGCACCGTACAAGCGCCGCACAGTCCCATGCCGCAGCCGTACTTGGTGCCGGTCATATTCAGTTTGTCGCGAAGGACCCACAACAGAGGAGTGTCGGGAGAGACATCGACGTCGTGGGCACGGTCATTGACTACCAGGCGGAAGGCAGACATGGCAGTACTCCCCAGATGAAGGTTACGGCTTTAGACGAGGCTACTCCAGAAAGGTTGGGTTGGGCAAGGTTGCGTTCTAGAGGAACGCGCTCGCCCGCCCCGTATAAGCGAACCGGAGCATGGCAGAACTTCTGCAGATCTCCGAACTATCGTGCGCTCCTGACTTCGATATTGCGCTTCGCGCAGGCCCGGACGAAGGCGTCCGGGGCTACACAAAGCCAAGTCACATGCCAGGCTTCTTTTCTTGTTCTTCCGCGGCTTTCTGTGCCCCGGGCATCACGTTTTTCAGCGGCGCATTCTTTTCCTCATTGAGTTCGGGATGCGGCAGGGGTTTGCGCGGAAGCATTTGATCGCGCATGGCCGTGTTGTAGACGAAGATCGCTTCGACAGTGGCGGCCTGCGCGAGATCATCGGGCTGCAGACGCTCGTAGACATCCATGTTCGAGTGATGCGTGCGCGATCCGTAATCGAGCATATCCTGAATGAATTGGAAGCCCGGGATGCCGACGGCATCGAAGGCCTCGTGATCGGTGCCCCCAGTGTTGCGCATGGTGATTGTGCTGACGCCCAGGTCGCCGAGCGGAGCAATCCACTGCTGAAAAACGGGCGTGATGGCGGCATTTTCCTGCAGGTAGATGCCGCGGATTTTTCCCGTGCCATTATCGACGTTGAAGTACCCGGAGATCTTCGACTGCTCCGGCTTGATCACCGCGGGTCCGGCCGGCTTGCGCAGAAACTCCGGCAATTTCACTTGATCGGGCGCTTCCGAGAGTGGCACGTACCCGAAGTGCTGCTTGACATATCCGTAGGAGCCGAACTCTCCCTGCTCCTCACCGGTCCATAGGCCAACGCGGATGGTGCGCCGCGGCTGCACTTTCAAGGCATTCAGGATGCGCATGACCTCCATTGCGACGACCGTTCCTGCACCGTTGTCGGTCGCGCCGGTACCGGAGGCCCACGAGTCGAGATGGCCGCCAACCATCACAACTTCGTCTTTAAGCTTCGGATCCGTGCCTGGAATTTCTGCAATCGTATCGAATCCATGCTCGTGATCTCCGGTGAATTCCGTTTCAACATCCACCTCGACCGTCACTGGAACATTGGCTTTCAGGAGGCGGTACACTCTACCGTAGTTCTCGATCGCCATCACGACAATCGGAAGAGCCTCGGCGTGCTCTCGCTTATAGGTGAACCAGCCCATGCCGGAACCGCCGTCGTCGAAAATAGTCCCGCCGGAGCCGCCGTTGTTGCGGCCATCGCGGCTGGGGACCACGATGCCCGCCGCATGTTCCTCTGCAAAGAATTTGCCAGCCTTCTCGCGAAACTCCAGACGCTTTATGAACTCCTGGAAGAACTGCTCGCGCTCGCCGACATGAACCGGATACTCGACGGTCTTCTTCAGATCGGCATCGTCGCGCCGCTCCCACAAAGGCTTGTCTACCGGCTTCACGTCACGCATAGGACCCAAGAAAATGATCTTGCCGCCCAGCTTCCCTTTGTACTTTTCCAGGTCTTTCTCATCTTTGGCATCGATCCAGACGGCCTGACCGCTTACCGCGCCATGAGTGGAAGGCGACCATGGCAGCGCCTGAGCGATAAATACAGCGGTATCGGGGGCGGACATGCGGACCCAGGTATTCAGTTGGCGCCATCCCATGCCGAACTCGCCCCAGTCTTCCAGGTGCGCGTTGGTGCAACCCATCGCGGTGAACTGATCGCGCGTCCACTCATTTGCCTTCTTCAAATTCGGGGATCCGGTCAGGCGCGGGCCGATGTCATCTGTCAACGCGGACGCATACTCCATTACATGGGAATGCTGCAGACCCTCTTCGCGGATCTTCTGATACATCCTGAGATCGAGATTCTCTACGGCCGGCTGTGGCACTTCGTACGATGGCTTGTTCGAATCGTCGGGCTTTGCTTCTTTCTTCTTGTCGGCAGCCGACACGCAAAAGGCAATACTGAGCAGAATTGCCGGTACGACTAACAGCCGATGGCGCGATTGCATCATGTTCCCCCCCCTTAAGCGGAAAACGCAGGGTAGCAGAATCGATGCTGAATGGAAAAGTGGAAGGTGGCAGAAGAAGGTGAAGGCCTAAAGCCAAAAAATCGTGACCTGTTCGACCCTCCGGTTGAAGGGAGACAGGTCACGATATCAGGTTCGGACAGATATCTCTTACAGCATGGGCACGCTCTTCGGATCGTCCAGCACCACTGGCGCAGCCGGATACTCAAAAGTGTCGCCCTCATTCGCGTTGCCGCTTCGATCGATCTCATAAGACTCGCCCGCAATGTTCTCGGCGTCGATCGTAAGCTTCACATATCCCCAAACGTGGTCGATGCCATACATTAGCTTCGCGCCTGTGTCTGGCGCGACGTCGCCGTTGGCGGAGTGAATCTTGTGCAGGTTATGGTAGCCGCCGTTTCCCGTAACGATGAAAGGAGTTGGCCCGTCGGGCGCGATCTTCTGCTCAATCCGCTGATAATCGTGCACGTGCCCCGACAACACCATGTTGGGAACCCGGCCGGTGTCGCGAATGGCATTCTCCAAGGTATCCGCCATCTTGGAACTGCCGCTATGAAAAACGTCAAACGAGTAGACGGGATGGTGGAGCGCCAGGATGAGTGCCCGATCTTTGGGAGCAGTAGCGAACTCGTTGGTGAGCCACATCTGCTGGTTG